>CENL01054247.1_pt1 | contig 339277 bp, 236 predicted proteins | sample 530221 | NCBI WGS metagenome assembly CENL01 (sample SAMEA2619791, study PRJEB7988) | marine metagenome | isolation source: saline water (ENVO:00002010), including
AAACCACGCTTTCTTGTGAGCAACATTTTTTCCATTACTTGAACTCCTGAAAAGTTGAAAAAGACGTCGACCATAATTGTCGACAAAATAGAGTCTGCATCCCATCTACATTCGTTGAGCGTAATAAAACAGTATGTGTAACGATGAGAAATCAGTTGAGCGCCGGAGCCCTCCTGTATAATTAGTAATTGTGCCTGCCTGAAAGAACTTAACTCTGGCTTTTGCAGAAATACAGCCTCAGGGGAGGTCATTACCTGTTTGTGTTGAGCAAAAATTAGTATTGATAACAGGTTAAGACCACACAGGATTTTAGAAGTCTACATGAGGAGAGACACTCACTGCTTTCTCGAGAACTATATGAGACCATCATAATTAATGATCACAGTATGTTTTTATGTGCATGTATATCGGATGGAACGCCATAACTGATCGGAAAGAGATTCCTGTTCTGTACATGTCACGATGCGGCTCTTTTCTCAGGTCATCTTAGTGTAAACCCAGAAGAATCCGCATAATCTCAAATTACATTTGCTTCAGCAGGGCAAAGGGTTACATCTATTTCAGCCATTGATAAATATCAGATCTTAGTTGAAACTGAGTCTCAATTTCCTTATATTGGAGTGCTCTCTGCTGAGAGCACACGAGATGACTTCCACCCTCCGGCTTCTATTGTGTTGAGTTACTTAACTGTGATGACATTAAATCAACTTATCAAAGGTCAAGTGGCACGGATCACACAGATCAAAGGTGAAGACGCCATTTCCATTCGCCTGATGGAAATGGGGCTCATTGATGGGGAACAGATTCAGTTGCTGGGGAAAGCACCACTGGGTGACCCGCTGGAATATGCGGTGCGAGGGTACCGGTTATCCCTGCGTTTAAACGAGGCCAAGTGTGTTGAAGTCGAGATTGTATAAAATCCCTCCCCTCTGAATCAGAGGGTCCTGCCTGTCCTTCCTGATGAAAGCACGCTTTCAGATTTCAAAATCCATGACCAACTCTTCCACCGTTCCGAAGCAGCAAACTGTGCAACAACAGAAAATGACGATTGCCATTATTGGCAATCCAAATACGGGCAAGAGCACGCTGTTCAATCAGCTTTCAGGCGGCCACGCCCATATTGGTAATTTCCCCGGCGTGACTGTCGAAAAGAAGGTGGGTAGCGTGACATGGGAGGGGCGTAAGATCGACCTGGTCGACCTGCCTGGTACCTACAGTCTGGCACCGAGATCAATCGATGAAATGCTGGCGGTGGATGTGCTGCTGGGCAGGCAGAAAGGTGTTCCGCGGCCCGATGCCATTATCTGTATTGCGGATGCATCCAACCTGGAACGAAACCTGTATCTGTTCAGCCAGATTCTTGATCTTTCGACACCGGTAGTACTCGTCTTGAATATGTGTGACCTGGCGCGATCCCGTGGTATCGAGATTGATGCGACTGCTTTGTCCGAACGACTTGGTCAGCCCGTGGTCTGTACCGAGGCCCATCATGGGAAAGGGATCAAAGAACTTAAGACGGCGATTCTGAAGATTGATCCGGGCAGTCGGCATGAAGTTCAGCAGTTATTCCCGGAGTCATTTTATACTGAACGCTCACAATTGCGGGAAAAGCTGGAGTCAAACCAGGATGAAAGTCCTCCTGATTTTCTCGTCGACCGTCTGTTGCTGGATGTGGGAGGGTACGTTGAATCTTACTTTGAACATCATACCCACAATGGTCTGATCGAGCATCTGCATCAGGCGCGTCTGCGTCTGAAAGAGGCGGGATGTGCGGTCCCTGCAACCGAAGCCCGGGTCCGTTACGGCTGGACACGTGAATTATTACAGGGAGTGATTCAGCAACCGGAAATTCAACAGGAAACGACTTCGGATAAAATTGATCGCTGGCTGACCCATCCGGCATTCGGTTTTATCTTCTTTATCGTATTGATGTTCTTTGTGTTTCAGTCTGTATTTACCTGGGCCGGGCCGCTGATGGATCAGGTCGAAGCCGCCCAGACAGCGGTGGGAGGAGCGATCGAGTCGCTGATTGCTCCCGGCCCTCTGCGAAGTCTGCTGGTCGATGGTGTGATTGCCGGAGTGGGAGGCGTGCTGATCTTCCTGCCTCAGATTGTGATATTGTATTTCTTCATCGCCGTTCTGGAAGACAGCGGGTATATGGCACGCGCTGCTTATATTATGGACCGCTTGATGCGAAGCCTGGGACTGAGTGGAAAATCGTTTATTCCCCTCATGTCATCCTATGCCTGTGCTGTCCCCGGCATTATGGCGACGCGGGTGATTGAAAATCGTCACGAACGCCTGACCACAATCCTGGTCGCACCGTTGATGAGTTGTTCGGCCCGCTGGCCCGTTTATACACTGTTCATCGCTGCTTTTATTCCCAATGTCATTTATTTCTCACTGGGTGAAGTGACCTTCGTTTCGCTGCAGGGCATTGTACTGTTTGCGATGTCCTCAATCGGTGCCGTGATCGCGATTCCCGTAGCCTGGTTCCTGAAGCGAGTCTGCTTTAAAGGGGATGTGGCTCCTTTTGTGATGGAACTGCCCGGGTATAAATGGCCTTCGCCACGAAATGTGATTTACCGCGTGTATAACCGGGGAAAATCATTCGTGGTGAAAGCCGGAACACTGATTTTTGCAACCTCGATCGTGATCTGGGCTGCGGGCTATTTTCCCGGGGATCACAGCGAGCAGTTCACACTGCAGGAGCAGATTGAGACAGTAGATGCTTCGGTAGAGAAAACAGAAGCGCAACTGGAAGCTGCGAAAATAGAGACGCCGGAAAAAGTGGAAAGTCTGGAAGTTCAGTTGAATAATCTGGAGTCAACTCAATCGTTGCTGTACGAAAGGCAGAACCATGTCAGTGGCCAACTGATCGAAAACAGTTATCTCGGGAAAGCCGGTCATCTGATTGAGCCGGCAGTGAGACCTTTGGGCTGGGACTGGAAAATCGGAGTGGGCGTGATTGCCTCTTTTCCTGCCCGGGAGGTCATCATTTCGACACTGGGAACGATCTACAGTCTGGGAGGAGATGTGGATGAAGAGAGCGAAGGATTGATCGGCTCGATACGTTCAGCGACCTGGCCGGATGGTCGGAAGGTGTTTAATATTCCCGTGGCGATTTCGATCATGGTCTTTTTTGCGTTATGTGCCCAGTGCGCTGCAACTTTGATGGTGATGCGACGGGAAACGAACAGCTGGGTCTGGCCCATTGTATCCTTTACTTACATGACAACGCTGGCTTATCTGGGCGCCCTGGTTTCTTACCAGGTTGGAATGCTTTTTATCTGAATCAGAAGTTTCGGGGTTTGAAATACTGTTCTGGCAGGAAAGGGGGGAATGATGAATCAGATTGACTGGCAAATGGTGGTTACCGTGTTCTGTATCGCCGCTGCGGTTCTGTTTCTGGTACGGCGCAGTATCCGTTTTTTCAAACAACGTACGGGTTGCGCCGGCGGTTCCTGCTCCGGTTGCCCTTCGTCTTCCCGGGAGCCTGCAAATTTTATTTCACTGGATCAGTTGAAACAGACGAAGTAGCTTCTGGCTTTCCAGTCCCTGCGATCTCTCTCTGGTTCCCAGTCCCCTGATTTTCAGTACCGGGAAGGTGCTCCTTCTTCTTCTGGTGAGACAAAAACAGATACACAGACAAGCTGTTTTCAGGGATGAGATTATTTTTTAATCCTTTTTTGAGTTGAGTCCGTTTCACCGGGTATCACACTGAAACGTGACAATTCATCCGGGAGAGTAAAAATGGCTGAAGAACGTGTCTATCATCCAATGTCGGGCTGGTTTCCGCTGACCGTTTGTCTCGCAGGTATACTGGCAGCGGGGCTTCTTTTTGTTGCAGGAGCTGTTTCAGAGAGCGGGCTGCTGATTTTGCTGGGAATCATGACTGGCCCTGCCTGTCTGGTCGGGTTATTTGGTTGCATGGCGATTGCCCCCAATCAGGCGCGGGTTCTGCTGCTGTTTGGGGAGTATAAAGGCTCCGTCATGCAGTCCGGTTTCTTCTGGGTCAATCCGTTTTACTCCAAGAAGAAGATTTCCCTGCGGATCCGGAATTTTGAAACGGGCTCGGTTTCCACACCAGAGCAGAAAGATCAGGCGGGAAATATCATCCAGCACAAAACGAGGTCAGGCGGGCGTCCTTCCAAAGTGAATGACCGGGACGGGAATCCGATTGATATTTCAGCGGTTGTGGTCTGGCGGGTGGTGAATACTGCAGAGGCAATGTTCGAAGTGGATGATTACGAGGATTTTGTCTCGGTGCAAAGCGAAGCAGCGTTACGAAACCTGGCCAGTCGTCATCCTTATGACAGTGAGGACCATGAACTCTCGTTAAGAGGCAATACTCAGGATATCTGTGATCAACTGATGGTGGATATTCAGGAGCGGCTGGATAAAGCAGGTGTGGAAGTCATAGAGGCTCGGATCAGTCATCTGGCTTATGCACAGGAGATTGCCGCTGCGATGTTACAGCGACAGCAGGCGCAGGCCGTCGTGGCAGCCCGGACCAAAATCGTAGAGGGGGCTGTTGGAATGGTGGACATGGCGTTGCAGCATTTGTCTGCGGGAAAAATTGTGGAGCTGAATGAAGACCGTCGCGCAGCACTGGTCTCCAATCTGCTGGTTGTCTTATGCAGTGATCGACATACACAGCCGGTGGTGAATACGGGGTCGTCAGGTGCTTAAAATAAGACCGGCAGTTATGTTTTCGGACTCGGCGTCAGTCGGGCGAAACCGGAATGTCTGACGGGCGTTTTGAGTCGGCTGGATAAGTCACCAGACGAAAGTGCCGCTGCGAGTTCCGCAAAAACCGGGTCAGCAGCAGCGAAATAATTCTGGATGTGACGTGGCTGATGGGCGAGCGTGGGGTAAAAGCCACTGCCGGTCAGGAAACCTTTTTCCAGCATGCGAATGGTAAACAGCGTTCCCAGTTCGGCTGCCTGGGGATGGTCAAACTGATGGTGCAGCAGAGCGGCATGTCCGACGGCTTTCACCGGTATGTCGTGTTGCCGGCCGAGCTCCAGCCAGCCTGAGCGGAAGGATTCACCTGTCTGCTGAATGTGTTCGCGGACGTTGACAGTCTGCATTTTTTGAATGGTGGCCAATGCAGCCGTTGAGCCCACGCCTTCGGTCCAGTAGGTACTGGAGATGAATGACGTTTCGGCTGCATCCATGACGGAACGCCTGCCGATGATGGCTGCGACCGGATGCCCGTTTCCTAACGCTTTGGCGAAAACGGCGATGTCCGGTTCAATTCCATAGTGCAGGTGAGCGCCCCCCATCGCGAGACGCCAGCCTGTTGTGATTTCATCAATCACGAAAACCGCGCCGCATTCATCACAGAGTTCGCGAACTGCTTCCAGAAAGCCGGGGTCGGGATGAATGAAACGAGTCGGCTCCATAACGACCGCTGCCAGTTTTGAGCCCCGTTCTTGAATAATCTTTCTCAGGCCGTCGATGTCATTGTAGGTAAAGGGATGCGTGGTTTCAGACAAGCCAGAAGGAACCCCGGCCGGATCCAGGCCCGGCAGGAGATGTTTATCGAGAGAGGTTCCAGACTCGTTCGATTTGCGAGGCAGGTTTGTCGCGAGGTACCAGTCGCTCCAGCCATGATAGCCACACAAGGCAATTTCATCGCGTCCTGTTTTCGCGCGGGCAATTCGGACAGCGATGGCCATCGATTCTCCGCCGGTCCGGCAGAACCGGGCCTGGTCAGACCAGGGGTGGAGGCTGGTCAGCAACGCGGCGAGTTCTACTTCTTCTGGTGAATTCAGAGAGCTCATCGAGCCCAGTTGAACACGGCGGACAACGGCGTCGGTCACATCGGGGTCCCGATAGCCGAGCAGGCAGGACCCGATGCCCGAGGTTGCCAGGTCGTGATAGGTTTTTCCGTCGAGGTCGATGACTTCGCAGCCGTTCGCTTCCCGGAAGTAAGCAGGCCAGCAGTCCGGGGCAAACATTTCAGGCCGCTTGCTCAGCAATTGGGTACCGCCGGGAATTAACTGTTTGGCCCGTTTGTAGGTTTCCTGGGTTCTGTTTTTGGTTGAGCTCGTTTCAATCCCCAGCATGGCACGGGCATTGTGGCAGAAGATACGTTCGATGTCCGCGTCGTTCAGTCGTAGTGTATGGCAGGCCTGTTTGATTGCCAGTAGTGATTCCAGTCCCACGCGAACCGGCTTAGCGAAGGTCGTCGATTCCCAGTTCACATTCTCTTCGCCCAGCCAGAAGAAACCATCGCCAATGCTCACGCAGCGGCCAAAAATTTCGCTGACAGAAAAGTCGGTTCCGAACAGCAGGCGGCTGGTACCAAATTCTCGCAGGATGGCTTCGAAAGGCTGTGGTTCACAAATGGCAGAAGTGTCGAAGAAGACATTATCGATCCCACGGAGTGATGCGATGCCTTCCGTGGTATGGTTTCCACAGAACCCCCGGGCGGCATGCGCGAGAATGAGTTTCGCATCCGGGTATTGCAGACAGTGTTCACGGATGTAGGACTGATTGATGGGGTCTGCCATCGCCCGGGCGCGAACCATGTGAAGCATGATGGCCAGGCTGTAACGGTTTGAAAGTTCCCAGACCCATTCCGGAATGTACTCCTGGGGTTCTGCCTGCAGGGTATCTTTTCGATTGGCATAGACGTGGTAAACTTTAAAGCCGCTATACTTGCCTGCGAGAATTTGTGCTTCGACTTCTTCGGGCGAATCCTCGGGTGTGACCAGCAGAAGTGCTCGACAACCAGGCTGATCTGCTAACTCGCTCAGAATGAACTGATTCGCCGGCTTGCGATCCAGGGTAGGCTTCGGGATGGCAAAAAACAGTCCGGCTGAAGGACGCAGTGAGCCCATCCAGAGTTCCAGGTTCTCACAGTATTCGTTCCAGCCTGAAAAGCCCTGTTCATTTTCTGCTGCGGTGGGCAGGGCGGAGATGGCATCCTGTGGCCGGTAGAGGTGGGCATGGGCGTCAAAGCTGTCAGGGGGAACAAAGTCTTTGAGCTGGCTGGCAAACAGTTCCTGGTCGTCGGGTAAAAACTCAGTCATGATTTCTTTCCCTGCGTGTAGTGAGTGGCTGAATCTTTCAGTTGATTTTCGAATGTAAATCCGATCTGGCTGAATTGCTGCTGCATCTGTTCAAGGCCATTTTTCACGAAAATGATATCAGCCATGTGGTACAGCATTCTGGCGCCCCGCTGCAGCAGCTGCTGGGCATGTTCCAGGTTAAAAGTGGGCATGCCCCAGTGTTTTCCCTGATTGGCTGCAGCAGTGGCAATCGTCTCGATGGCAGTCTGCATTTGTGGATGATTGAACTGGCCGGGGAAACCTTCGAGTATCGAAAAATCGGCAGGGCCCAGCATTAACGCGTCGACGCCGGGAACCGCGGCGATTTCTTCCGCCTGGTCGACGGCGGACTGTTCTTCGAGTTGAATGGTGATGAAAGTGTTTTCATTCGCCTGTTGCACATAGTCTGAGACAGGCATGGTGCAATAAGGCATGTCTGCTCCTGAACCATCGAAGCCTCGTTTCCCCAGTGGAGCGAACTTGGACCATTTTACGACTTCTGCTGCTTCCGCTGCATTGCTGCAGCGAGGGTACATAATGCCTTGCGCACCGGCCTCGAGCATGCGACCGATTCTCATGAATTCCCCATTCGCAGGCCGGGCAAGAATGTCTGAGGAGCCGATGCGTGCCGCCCGCATCAGTTGTGTGGCTGTCTCCAGACTATAGGTATGGTGCTCCATGTCCATCCAGATGCCATCAAAGCCCATCAGGCTAGTGAGCTCAAACAATGAAGGGTCCAGCAGATGCAATTGAGTAATCAGGACCGGTTCGTCCTGGCTGAGCTTGTGTTTGATGCGGCTGGCTCTCATCGAGTCATTCCTGTTTCTGGATTAGAGGAGTGAGAATACTTCAGAATATTACGTTATTATATGATAATAAAGACTGCAAGTGTGATGGCGGAAATATTAAGCGAAGCTATGAATTGTTGTGTAAAGGCTGTTGTTTTGCGTGAATATTCATTTCTGGAAATTGACAGCTATTGCTTAAATATATGATAATATCTGCATTATGACCGAACCACTACAAAATTCGATGGCGACAGTACTGGCGGAGAAAATCCGTCGAAGGATCATGAAAGAACAGTTGCCCGAAGGTCATGTTTTCATGACCGAGGGGCAGTTGGCAGAGGAATACCAGGTTTCCAGGCCTATTGTCAGGGAAGCGGTCAGCCGGTTACGTGCCCTGGGCATTCTGGATGTCAGGCAACGGAAAGGGCTGGTTGTACAACGTCCTGACTTGATGCAGTTGCTTTCGGACAGCATTCCCTTACTGGCTGTCTCTGAGCAGGAGCAACGTGAACTGGGAATGTTGCGCTATGTATTGGAGATTGGTGCCATCGAACTGGCGGTCAAGTATGCGACTGAGGATCAACTGGACCGACTGGATCTGATCGTTGCAGAGATGGAGCAATATCTGGAGCAGGAAGATTGGGAACAGGAAATAGAACTTGATCTGGCATTTCATTCACTGGTACTGGAAATGACAAATTCTGTCTATGTGGCGGGCATGCAGCAGATTTTGGCAAAGTATTTTCGGAACATTTCTGGAACCGGTCATTCCAGTTCAGACCAGAAATCGCGGATTATCTGGGAGCATTCAGAGCTGGCAGCTGCGATTCGCAATCGTGATCTGGAGCATGCGCGTGTGATGATCCGGATGCAGTTCCAGGGGCTTGTTTCAGAAGTTCAGGCAGAATGAAAATGGGGCTTGAGCAAAATACTCAAGCCCCACCGTTCAGGGACTAGATGATTAAAATACCTGAAAATCAGGTGAATTATGCCTGCTCACAATCAAGGGTCGCCTGCTGTAAAGAGATTGTCTGTCGAGACTCAATTTCTACTACTAAAAAGCTGAGAAAAATGAATTTATCGTGAAATCGCGATATATGAGGTGAATCCCGTATCGTCTGGAACGGAGATTCGCCTTTTGAAGTGTCACCAGTTCGCAGGACGCTCGGGCAAAAAACCAGGCGAATCTGATTCGGGCTGACTCTCAGGGAGCGAGTTCTGGAGATTGGGTATTGATTACCGAGTCCCAGGTGGTGCCGATGCGTAGTTCATCAAACAGAAATTCTGCATTGCGGGCGGCGTGCAGTCTGACCTGATCGTACACGGAGGAGTCCTTGAAAGGATCCGTTGCACATGTCCAGACAGGGGGCTCATGGCCGGGGATCGTTTCTTCCGGCGCGAAAGCACGCATGAAAATCTGATCTGAAGCATTCTCGCTGGCAACAATCTTGGCGACAAAGAAATAATTCTTATTCGTCTGTAACGGTGGAGCGTTCTCGATGACCTGCATTCCTGCCTGCAGGGTAGAGAAATTGTGGGAACTCATGCCGATTAATATTTTATTCTGAGATTGTGCCGGTGTAGATGTCATCAGGGAGAGGTTCCCATATTGCTTTTCTGATGCTTTTCCGGAATTCTGTTTCTGCATGTAGAAGCTTAAGTAGTAGATCGCATCTTTATTCATGCGGACCGTCTTTTCCAGGGTGCGCCAGGCAGTATTCCCATTTCTCAGTTCAACGAGACCCAGTTGATCATCGGCCAGTTTCGAACCCGTCAGTGAGTTAAGGGGCTGGCTGTCACCGTGGGCCGGTTCTCCGCCATTCAACTTGTTTCGCCAGGGGTTCTTCCAGCCCATCCCGGCATTTCTCCAGTCTGAAAAACTTTCCGGATCACTGATGATGGCAGGGTGAAAGCTGTCGTAGGCCCTGGTTTCTTCTCGTATCGCCTGAATGTTTTTGGGATTGGTGGGGACTTCGCGTTTAAAATCTTCCGGTTTGATCTGAATATCGTCGATCCGGTCCTCTTTGAGCTGTTTCGCCTGCCCCTCTTTGATAATGATGGATGCAACGAACATTTGGTTGTCCTGATTGGGATCAACGCGTACAGCCCCTTCGAATACGTGCAGATCGACTTCGCCATCGGCGTCGATTTTAGCGCCGTATTCTGTTCCAATATCGTGAAACGTCAGTTGAGGTGTGATTAATGCAAATTCCGGAGCTGCTTCGTACCCATGCAGGACAACCTTCCCGGAGGAAACGGTGGCACAGCAGGCAGAATCCATTTTGATTTTGGTCGGGCCTTCGATCACAAGGCGGACGCCGGTATCGAAGCGAAATTCTGCATATCCTTCTTCAAGGAAGAGGTCTTGTGATAACAGTCGCTGTCCTGAAAATTTAGGAGGAGCGTCTCCTCCCCAGACACAATCGGTGGCACGTGTGAGCGTCGCGATATAGGGGAGGTTGACAACAGGTGTTTCTGTCTGAGCGATCTGGGGCTGATTCCAGAAGAAGTGTCCCGAAATCAACCATTCCATGAGCAGGAAGACCATCATGGATGCAGCAGCCACCAGTGCGTAGTTAATGTATTGGGAACGTCGTGGGCCTGGTGCGTGAATCCGTGCAGCGGAAGGGGAACGCACAGAAGCTGGAGTTTCTCGCGTCACGATCTGTTCAAGGGACTGAAGTCGTTCGTTCCAGTCTGATTTGATACCGGTATTGATGTCGATGTACTGAAAATACTGGTGCATCGCATCAGGACTGCTTTTCAGAATGTTTTGAAATGCTTCGAACTCTGTAGGCGAAAACTCTCCCTCCGGGCTATCGAGTAGCCGGTTCAACAATTCTTCGAATTCCGGGGGAATATCCTGTACCGACATTATTGTTGACGCTCACTTTGAAGCTTACGGGATATACAAGCCGCCAGTTCACGTCTGAGGAGTGAGAGGCGGTTATAAAGGGTTTGGATTGTTTTTCCTGCAGTTTTGGCGATCTCTTTCACCGACTGATTTTCGTATACTGCATTTTTTAGTAACTGCTGGTCTGAGGAATTCAAGTTCTGCATGCAGTCCTGCAGAAAATCGAGGCGAATATCGTGGTTGTTTAAATGTTCTTCACGTTCATGGGACATGGTTTCAATGAGTTCCTGATTGAAAAAATGTCGATCTCTTCCAATACTTCTTCGATAATTGCAAACGGTAAAAAAAGCGACTCCACAGGCCCAGGAGAAAAAGTCCCGGTCCTGATCAAATTCATCGAACTTATTCCACAGTGTTAAACAGACATGCTGATAAACATCTTCTGCATCTGAATTATTGGGGACGAGTGTTCGGATATAACCGAAAATCCGCAAACGATCTTTACTCAGTAAAGATGTAAACAAACCCCTCGTATCTGGATGTAAAGACGATGTGGAAGTCGACATAAAAGTCGGGAACTCCGTTCGGAAGAGGCTTTGGCGATTTGCAATCGTTTAATCATAATGAAATCAAAGGGCCATTAAAATTAAATAGAAGCAAACTTTGCTTTAGAACGGAAATCTTCGCCAATTCTTATGTCATTATCAATACAAATGGTTAGTATATTGTCAGTAAAATTCTGCCTGCTTATTGAAACTTGTTCTCAAACCAATGACATTTACCATATAAAATTGCGAAATATGTAAAATCCTCACTGGAATTCGGAAACCAGCGAATTTCCTTCTGGATTCTACTGCTATTTCCCTTGCTTGAATCGCCAGGATTTGGATGAAACAATTATCTGGTTATGGTACTCTGTCAGTTCAGAGCGTGTCGTTTTCAGAATCTCAGCATTAAAAAATAAACGAGTGTGTCAGATGAAAAAAAAGACCCGAAGAATGTTTGATGCGACCAGCCTGCTGTTAGCAGCAGTGATGGTCATGCTGGCAGGTAATGGATGTAAGGATCCAAAAGAAATCGCCCGTCAACAGGGAGAAACAATCGAAGAGCAACCCCGGAAGAAAATGCCTCAGGAACCGGCAGCCGAAAATGCAGCTGCCGACGGGCAGGCTGATAATGCGGATGACAATAAGAAAAGCATTATCCACAAGACCACCGCTGTTGTGGTGGATGCAAAAAAGGCATTAGAAAATCCGGATATTGAAGTTGTGGATGGCAAAATTAAAGGGGTCGACCCTTTCACCCAGGCTGGCAGTGCTTATGTTTCCATGTCGTCCCGGGTCAGCACATTGGGAATGCAGCAGGCAATTAAAGCGCACAAAGCGCTGAATGACCGGTTCCCCACTTACGATGAATATATGCAGATGATGAAAGAAAATCGCATCGAATTCGCTGAACTCCCGCCTTACAAAATGTATGGCTACGATGCAGAGTCCGGAAATATCCTGGTTCTCCAGGATAACAGGAAAAAAGCAGAGCTCTATAAGAAAGCAGGTATTCCGCTCGACTGAGTGATTTGGTTCGTGACTGGCATACAATCTGCGTCTTACTTCTTCATCCCCTGAATTGAAGAGTGAATGTTGATTCGATTCAACATTCGTTTCAAAACAGTATCAGCGTGTTGCAAAAAATCAACATGTTGAACAACATTGAAGAGGTGAGTCTTATGAAATTCCAACACTCTGCAAAAATCGGAAAGTCAACCACTCGATTATTGATGCTTGGAATCTTAACAGCCACTCTGAGCATCGGCAGCGGAACTCAGTCTGCAGAAGCAGAAAACTGGACATTCGGCCGTTCCTATTACAGCCATGAGTTGCCACCAGAGGTCGCTGCCCGTTATCCGCGTCCGGAAAGTCGTTCTGCTTATCGCACACCAGAACTGGCGACAACTCCCGGATTTGCATTACGGGGAGCCCGTCGCTGGAATTACGTGCGTCTGTATAGTGGAAACAGCTATGATACGACGATTTATCGAAGCGACACATTCAATGTCGTCGCCCCCTGATCATTAGTCTGATGTACCTGACTAATTATGCTCTCTGAAAACGTACTTCCCTGGCTTTCCCGAAACAGTCAGGGAGTACGTTTTTTCTTTTCTGCCAGAGCCTCGTAATAACGTCGCACCTGATCTTCGTACTGGGGAAGAAATTTCTCGGTGTAGATGTTCAATAACTGCTGTCTCATCGCGGGTGGCAGATGTCCCCACGCATCTTTGGCATAGTTGCTTTTCGCATTCAGATTGCCGGGAGTTACCTGGCCTTCATTCTGGCGGTCGGTGGACTGCCGCGCAGGTCCTTGGGAGAGCTGATTCTCATTGTTCTGTTTCTGCATCCCTTCACGATCCTGTCGTTTCTGCTGCTGATCCTGTTGCTGCTGATTATTCTGATTTTGCAGACGCATCGAGGTTTTCGGTGCCTGTTCGACCAGGCGAATCAGTTTTTCCAGGTCTTCCACAACCTGTTTCTGAACCTGTTGCACTTCTTTCCCGCCATCCTGCTTTTCAATCAGTTTGCCGGCACGTTCCATCTCTTTAATGATGGGTTCAATCGGTAATTGATTTTTTTGAGCCCATTTTTTGAGCTTTTCGACCTGCTTATCAGACTGGTCTTTGTCCGGTTGGATTTTGTCGGCAGGTTCGTCCGGTTCTGATTCTACTCTCTGAGTTTTGACGGGTTCTTTTTTTTCAGAGCTTTCATCTGCGTTCGTCGGCTGTTCAAAGACAGTAAAGACGATGGACGTACTGATCGCCAGCAGATACAGGAACGGTGTTGATTTTGAATTTCTTATCTGCATTATTGGATCTCAAGATTTTCTTCCGGGTTGTCCGGCAGGAGTTGATTAAAGAGCTCTAATATTTTCTGAGAGAGTTCTGCCAGATCAGCCTGTTCTTTTGAAAGTTGCTTTCTTAATTCAAGCTGCTGTGCCGTTAATTGTTTTTGTGGAGTCAGAGTGTCATTAAACTCTGTCGTCCGCTCAAGAATATCCTCTTGCAGGAGTTTGAGTAAACGAAGTTGTGCGATGATGGGAATCTGATCGGAGGGCATCATCTGCTGGCCATCTTCTGGTTGCTGTTCTGTCTGCTCGGATTCCGTTTCGGCATTCAGGGCCTGCAGCAGTGTTTTGAATCTGGATTGGGCATTCTGTTCGGCGCTTAGCGTCTGCTGGTCCGTCAGCCTCTGGTCCAGGCGGTCGACAGCCAATTCCAGTTGATCGATTGCTTTCTCCATCGCCAGTTTAAATACAGGGGCTTTCGACAGTTTTTCTGCTACTTTGACGGACTGCAGCTGCAGGTCCTGTTCGGTCTGCTGTAGTAGTTTTAGAGATTTCAACTGTCCCCGAGACCAGCGACCCCGTGAAATGCGTTCCTGTTCCAGCCGGACGGTTTCTTCAATTACCGACTGCTGCCGTTCAATCAGTCCTTTGATTTCTGATTCCAGCTTGATGAATTCTTCAAAGGCCAGAGATTCCTCCAACTCGTTGCGACGGGCTGCCAGTTCACGTTGTGCCTGCTCCAGATCATCAAGCGATTCCTGGATCTGTTCCTGTGCTTCTTCCGTATTTCCCTGTTGTAATGCATTGTCGATCTGAGATGTTCGCCGGCCGCTGCGCTGCATCGAATCCGCTGCTTTATTGAGGCTGAGTCGCTGCAGTTTCAGTTCCAGATGTTGCATCTGCTGTTTCAGTTCCTGCTCCTGTTTTCTTAACTTCTGCAGTTCGGCCTCTTTTTCTTCACTATCAGCTGCATTCTCTGCTTTCTTCAGTTTTTGTAATATTTCCTCCTGTTTTTGTTTGATCAGGTTTAATTCCTGCTCACTTTTTATCAATTGATTTAACATTTCTGCAGTCGAATTGACGGGTTGGTTTTCGAAAATATTTTTTAATTTCTGCATCGATTCCTGAAGTTGCTGCTGTTCCTGTAATGCCTGCCCCACCTGATTCTGTTTTATTCTGTCTGCGGTCTGTTTCATGACTTCGGGAATCGAATTTTTCCGCAGGAAGTCGATTGCTTCCTGGTTTCGCTGCCGTTCGGAATGGGAGATCTCCTGGTCCTGGTCGTTTAATGTATCAAGCAGATTGCGGAAGGCTTTAAAGTGATCGGCCTGTTGCTCCTGGCGATGAGCAAGTTTTTCCAGGTCTGCCTGTTCCTGCAGTTTCAGTTTCCCAAAAGTTTTGGTAATGGTTTTCCTGGCCAGCTTTTCTGTCTGATTTTGAATGTCTGCCTGCTGCTGGATCTGTTCATCCAGCTCGGAAACCAGATCCCTTGTCTGCTGCCACTGCGCCAGTGATTTTAAGACATGATCCAGCCTTTCAATCACACGCTGTTGACCATTCCCGGCGATGGTTAATGATTCCAGGGGTGTTGTTTCCGCTCCATCTTTTGTGCCCTTGTTCTCTTCAGTAGCGGTAGACTTTGTTTCTTTGCTGGATGATGTTGTGCCCGGCTCCCGGGATGGTTGTGTATCCACTTTCGCCAACATTTTTTTTCGAGCCTGTGTGATCTGCTCCTGGATCTCCGGGAAGACCTGCTGATTCAACTGGGAAAGTTCCGTGTTGAGTTCTGCGAGTCGTTGCTGCATGGCCGGATCTTCAATGCGATTCCATTCCAGTTCCTGCAGCAGTTCACTGGAACGTTGCTCCAGACCTGTCCGGGGGCTGTGGAGTTGCGATGCGATCCGCTTCTGATCCATTTCCACCTGTTTGATCGTATCAATTTCTTCGGTACGTGCCTGGCCTACGCGCTGCAGTTGATGCTGAACGTCTTTGATTTCCGTTCGCAGCAGTCTCTGGTCTTTCAGGATACGGGCGAGTTCTTCCAGCAGGTTTGCCTGACGATTCGCCAGTTCATTGGCTTTGAACTGCGGGCTGACAATGGTCAAAACTCGCGAAATACTGGTTCCTGTATGGGAGTCTGGAGGTTGCGCTTCCTGTGAACTGGTTGCGGAACTGTCCTGGAATAGATCACGGGCTTCGGCCCGAAAAATAATCCGATCCCCTTCTTTAAGCGCCAGTTCAGAGAGCTTCCAGTTGTCTGTCAGCGTCAGGTCCTTCAACTGGTTTTGCCGCTGGTTTGCTGCCGACTCCGGGGGGAATGGCAGGCGAAAAGAAAAGTTTTCACGGTCTGTACGCAAGGCGCGCGAGAGAGTCTCCTCGCTGGAAGATTTCTGATAGCGGATGAGAACATCTTCGATCCCCAGGTCGTCATGAACAACGACTTTGAGAGGGACTTGAGCAGTGGGTGTCACTTGCAGGTCGGTATCGGGAACTTCCAGAAAAATTTCCGGTACGTCATCGCTGATTACAGTGATTTCAAAATGATCGGGATTGGGCGGTTTAAAGCCCTGATCATTTTCCGCTTCGAACCAGTAGGAATATGTTCCCGGCGCATTGACAACAAAGGTACCTGAAAAATGTTTACGATCCGGTTGTAATTTAAGGGATACAGGTTCGCTGTTTTTAATGCGCAGGTCTACCGTTTTCAACAGTTTGTTTGAACTGGCTTTAAATTCAACACGCGTGCCGACCAGCGCTTTGAAGTTGCCTATTCCGGTGGGGAGGACTTCTGCGGAAAGCTGCGAGTAAGCGGGGGGAATAAGTCTGACCTGCTCCAGTCGAATCATGGTGGGAGGGACCGAGACAATATTGAGCCAGGGCATGTGGGTATCATCACCGCCAACTGCGCGCAGTTTGAGCAGTTTGTTTGTGATGACTAAAGAACCTGTGCCCAGATCATGTGTGACTCCCGAATTATCGGGAACCGATACAATACGCAGGGGGTCAGAATAAATTTTACCCGCAGTCTGTTCTTTGTGACGGGACTGATATTCGAGACGAAGATCGTCGGGAGGAGTGCCTTTGCGGTTTTCAACAAAAAACTGAAATGTCTGTCCTTCGACTACCTGGTAGGGATTGTCGGGCCCGGTTTCGATGGGAACCAGTTTTTCGTCCAGGATCAGCAGTTCAACCCGTTGAGGCCAGTCCGGCGCCGAGAAAGGGAGTATCAGGCGGTGAAGCCCCAGGATCACTGCCTGCGGATGCAGCAGGGTTAAGAAGGCTGTGATCAGACAGAGCAGAGTCGCAGAAAACATAATCTTTCTGAGGGGGTGTGTATCAACCAGTTCCAGAAAATTAATCTGAGAGGCACGTTGATAGGCATCTTCGATCACAGCCTGACGCATCTGTGTTGAACCGGCAAACTGAGTGTTGGACTGGTGATCAAACTGAATGCTGCTGGAAAAACTGTCTCGCAATGTCGGGTAGCGACGTTCAATTTTGAGCGCCAGGTCTAAATCGGTCAGAGGGGTTTTTAACGGGATGATGAGATGTTTCCAGAGGATCCAGATCACACTGGAACCTGCTGCAAGACCGAGCAGGAGTCTGCTGGCGGGATCTGAAATATTCAGCATCCAGTCCAGACTGATGATCAATGCTGCGAGCCCGAGAAACAGGGTCAGTCCCCAGCACAATCCATTCAGCCAGATGAGCTGGCGAATCTTGTGATGCAGTTGTTCCAGTTGTGCTCGAATGGAATGTTGCATGATACCGGTTTCAGGAAAACTGATTGAGGCCCAAAAAGTGACTATGGTTTATTATACTAAGCGAAAACGTTTTCTTAACAGCCATTCTGCTGAGATGAGTAAAGTAAACAGTATCAGGAATTCCCAGCGATTCCAGAGAGGGATCGGTTCCTCATTTTCCAGTGGAACGGGATGGCCCGCCGGTATGGCCTGGGGAAGCTGTTCTGCTGCATAAATGGGAAAATATTTTCCACGCGATTCACGGGCCGTTTTTTTCATGTCACTCTGATTCATATCGCGGTTGACCAGTTCGCGTTGAGAAATTTCGACGCGAAAATCCACCGCAGGCGGCGTTCCCTGAAGAATGGGCTGTGAGACCCAGGTGTGATAGGCGCCTTCCGGGATATTCGAGACACTGCCTTCAAAAATTCCGGGTGAGTTTTCCAGAGGCGTTAATTTCACCGGCTTCGAAGCTTCGCCCTGTCGTTCGAGCATGACCGTGACGCTTTTTGAATCTGTGGGAATCAACTGTTCATCGAGGAATTTGACACGAAACTGTACGGTATCCGCCTGTTGGTAGGTCTTCCTGTCCAGCGTCAGTTCTACAGCCTGTTCCTGGTTTAAGAGTTTGGACCGACTCAGATAGCGAATCGTTTGCACCCAGAATCGCGAATAGTAAAGGTCTCCTACCAGGTCCCGCCAACGCCACAGGTCATCCGTGGCGTTGAAAATGACTTTGCCGGCACCAACTCGCTGGGTCGAGATAATGGGAATTCTCTGACCTTTTTTTCCCTTTTGCGTCGGATGCACTGCGAAGACCGAGGCGCCCGGTTTGATCTCATCTGCTGCATAAAACCAGTACAGCTCAGGCAGCTGATTCCAGATCAACTGGCTTTCTTCAGCATTGTCAGCAAACCGAAAAATGGAGGTACTGAACTGTCCTTCCGTGGTCAACTCCGGCTGAAAACCTTCGATCACCGGTTTGTACTCTGCAGGTTGCCTGCTATTGGAAATCTCGACCGGCAGCAATGCTTCCAGATCGGTGTTTAAATAAGCGTGGGGAGAAAAACGGGGACCGGCCACCATAATCAGCCCGCCACCTTTTTCCCGAACGAACTGGTCCAGGTTCTCAAATACTGCCTGGCTGAAGTAGGCCGGATCGGCATCACCCAGGATGACGACATCATATTGGTACAGATCTTCTTTTTTGACCGGAAAATAATCGAGAGCAGTGGCATCCTCTGATGAATATTCCAGATCCGATTCCTGCAGAATACTGCGAAGCTCGATCGTTTTATCCCGTTCCAGCAGATGTTTGAGATAGCGGTATTCATACCGGGGAACCGAATCAACGAGCAGGACACGGATTTTCTGATCGAGTACAGAAATCTGACTCGTCTGCTGATTATTCTTGAGATTGACTTCTCCTTTTACCGGTTCGACCGCGATGACATATTCGAGTAAACCGGGTTTCGTGGGAGTGAATGTCAGCTCAATTTTCTGATAATCTTTCTGGGCATTGATCGGGAACTGCCGCGACGCCAGGGGACTGCCGGTGTGTGCTTCCCTGAGACTGACTTTCATGTTACCGGATTGGATACCAAAGAATTTTACTTTCGCAGAGACGGTGACGGGGTCGTTGATGAAGGCAACATCATCAACCAGCAGGTCATACAATTGCAGGTCTTTCACCGGCTGTTCGCTGCCGACACCGACGGGAAAGAGGGGAACCAGCTTGGATTTTGCCAGTGTCCCGGCGCGGGAGAGGAGATCGAGGTCACCGGTACTGGAGATGCCGTCACTGAGTACAATGATGGCCGTCGGTGGGGTTCCCCGAAAATCATTGAGAACTTTTTGGACTGCATGAAACGGACGCGTTTCTTTTCCCACCGGTTCCAGCTGTTTTAACACTTCCTGTGTCTGCTGGTAATTCTGGAGATCGATTAGCCCCTGTTCGCCCAGAGGCAGGCATTCGTCGGAAAAATGATAAAGTCTCAGTTTGTGTTTATTCTGAAGTTCCGTCAAAAAACGGGCTTCATTTTGCAGCAGGAGATCTTTTACCAGTTCCAGTCGGTTTTTTCCCCGACTCTCCTGCAGGAATGGTTTGCTCATACTGCTGGAGGGTAATTCCGCGTAATCATCTTCGAGTCCCATACTGGCAGAATCATCAATGAGTACGGCGACGAATGGCAGCCCGGTTCTATGAATGGTTAAGGTGAACCGCGTGAGGAACAGGATAACGATGGCAAACAGTGTCAGTCGGATTCCAATCAGAACCAGACGTTTATTTACATTCAGGTGAGCGGTATCTTTCAGATATGCATAGATCAGCAAAAAAACGATCCCACTGATTAGCAGGAGTACCGTCCAGTCAGGTAACCAGCCAGGCCAGGGAGAATTCCACTGAAAATTCCAGGCGGAACCCTGGCCGGGACCCGCAGCGGGGATCTCGAAATAGGATTCCAGGAGTTGTTTCAGTTTATCCATGATTTGTGCAAATGTATCGTGACAGGACAGCAGGAAGTCTGTTGATCGAAGTGACTGACAGCGAATCGACTGCTTATATTGTATTCAGATCATCCAGTAATTGCTGTTTTTCATCGCCTTTCAGATCTGATTCTGCGATTTTTTTAGCCTGTTCCACATAAGTTGCTACTTCTTCCGGTTTATTGGAGATCGAAGCAGCGCGGGCCAGAGCTTCATAAGCATACGCCAGGCAGAACGGGCTTAAATGTTTGTCCTGAGTGATTTTGAGACAGAGCATCGCAAAACTGAATGCATTACTGGGCTGATTCGTAACCGCGTAGACTCGTGATAACTGCCAGTAAGCGATGGAAATATTTTCATCCGTGTGATTTTCAAATTGCAACCAGTGCCACAAAGAGGCATGGCAAGTGGAGATCATCTCCAGATTTTCCGAAGCTGCACGATCCTGTTTTTCCAGAAACTCCCATGTTTTATTGAAGCTGTCCGCGGCAAAATAGCGATGTGCGGCCTGTTTATCAAAATCGGATGTCTGCATGACGATTCTCCTTGTGTAGCAATTCCGTCAACCAGCGTCTGATGGAAAACGGGACCTGAAAACTGATCTTCAGACAGATTCCTTTTCGAGGCATAATGCATTGTATCGCAGCCGGAGAAGAATTATAAGAACTTACGAAAATTGGCAGGAGATCAATGAATTCTTTCTGATTCGGGTAAAAATCAGGTTGAGTCTTCCTATTTTATCAATTTTCACCAGCCGACCGGCTTGATGCAACAGGATCTTGCTATTCGATAATGTTTATCCAGTCGAAACAAAAGTCATAACCAATGGATTCAGAACGCGCTGATTCCCGATAGTTAGAGACGTAGGATTTCGGACCGATCCAGCCGAGGCCTGCCACTTGTCTGGGAAAACCCCTGCGAGAAATATCATCGGGAACTTCAGATAAACATGAAGGCGATTATGATCCTGTCAAAAGAGAATATTCATCAGCAAAGTCAGTCAGCAGACGGGCTACGTCTGGAATCATCTGCCTTGCCGGCTTCAGCCCATCTGGTTGGCATTTGCGGTTCCGGAATGAAGGCCCTGGCAGAATATCTGGCTAGTGCCGGCTGTCGAGTCACAGGATCTGATTTAAGCCCTCCTCTCGCTACAGAACCTGCTTTGCGTGCAGGAGGATACCGCGTGCACCAGGGGCATGACATGCGGTTTGTACCCGAAGGGACGGGTGTACTTGTTTATAGCCCTGCGATCGGTCTGGCGAATCCGGAGCGTCGATTTGCACAACGAATGGGAATTCCCCAGTTTTCGTATGCCCAGATGCTGGGGCATCTGATGCGTCAGAAGCAGGGAGTCTGTATTGCCGGAACGCATGGGAAAAGCACGACCACAGCTTTGACAGCATTTATCCTGCAAAATGCCGGCGTATCCCCTTCCGCGGTCATTGGAGCCGAACTATGCAGCCAGAATCTGAATGGCTGGGCTGGCGAAGGTGGTTTGTTCGTCGCTGAGAGCTGTGAATATCAGCGTAGTTTTCTGAATTTATTCCCTTTTTACGCAGCGATTACCAATATCGAACCCGACCATTTTGATTATTTTAAAAATCAGGATGATATGACAACCGCTTATGCAGAGTTCGTGGCGCGGATACCTAAGGGAGGGACATTAGTATTACCCTCTACCTGCATGGGCTTACAGAAGCTGCGTGAAGCCTGTAAAGCAAAAATCTCCACGTTTTCGCTGGAACGCGGGGCGGACTGGTGGGCTACCGATATTAAAACGACGGCGTTCGGGTTGCGGTTTCGACTGTTCCATCAGGGAGAGTACTTTTCTGAAATTTCGCTACAGAAAACGGGAAAACATAACGTTTCCAACGCGATGGTCGCTGCCATTCTCTGTCATACCGCCGGGATTGATGCGGAACAGATTCGAGAGGGGATTTACGAATTCCCCGGGATTCGTCGACGTTACGAGCGGATGGGGTCCTATAAGGGGATAACACTGTTCGATGATTATGCCCATCATCCGACAGCCATTCAGGCGACGTTAAAGATGTTAAGGCAGGAATATCCCGATCGCAGGATCTGGTGTCTGTATGAACCGCATCAGGTTTCGCGTACACAGGCGTTGATGGATTATTATGCCCGCAGCTTTCAGCAGGCGGACCGGATTCTGATTGCTCCCGTGTATGCCGCCCGCGAAAAACTCGCTGAAGAACCTGTCGAAACGTCAAAAGAGCTGGTTCAGCGAATTCTTCTGCATAATGCTTCGGTCAGTTTCAGCAGTTCCCTTGACCAGATGCTCTCAACTTTAGAGACTGAGGCTCAATCTGGTGATATTATCATTACTATGGGAGCGGGCGAAATAAATCGGATCCATCATGAGTTCAATCGAAGACTTCAAAGAGATTCTCAAACCATCTGAACCACTGGCCAAATATTCCTATTTCAAAATAGGGGGGCCAGCACAGTTCTTTCTGGAACCACGGAACGCAGACGAACTGCAGGCTGTGATCACATGCTGTGTTGAGAATGAAATTCCGGTACGCGTCTTTGGCGGTGCCTCTAATATTCTGATTAAAGATTCCGGTGTGCAGGGGGCCGTTATCCGCATCCATGCCGACGAGTTTTCTAAAATCAGCATCGAGGGGACTACGGTCACTGCCGGCGCGGGGGCTTTACTCTCCAACCTGGTCTCAGAAACGGTCAAAGCGGGGCTGGCGGGCCTGGAGTCTCTAGTCGGAATTCCGGGAACTGTTGGCGGCGCATTACATGGCAATGCCGGCGGTCATAATGGCGATACCGGCCAGTTCGCGACTTCCGTGACCGTTCTGACCGCGCGGGGAGAAAAGTTTGTGCGAACTGCGGACGAACTGAGCTTCAGCTACCGTGAGAGCAGTATCAATGAACTGGCGATTATCGAAGCAGTATTTGAACTGACGGCTGATGATTCGGAAGAAGTCACAAACCGGATGAAAAAGAACTGGATCATGAAAAAGGCGAATCAGCCTTTGACCCACCAGTCAGCCGGTTGCATTTTCAAGAATCCACGTGGCATGCACGCTGGTGCTTTGATTGAACAGGCTGGTCTCAAAGGCACTCGTATCGGAGGTGCAGAGATCAGTGATCGACATGCTAATTTCATCATTAACGATGAGAACGCCACGACAGAAAACGTCCTCGATCTGATCAATCTGGCACAGCATACGGTATCAGAAAAGTTTGGCGTCGAACTGGAACTGGAAATTGAACTCTGGTAAATCCGGAGCTCAATTCACCCGCTGCAGTATGGTCAGCCTATAAAGCAGTCTTTCAATGGACTACTTCCCGATGCAGTAGAGATGCCGAAAAGTTCTGATAAAGACCTGTCCGTCAGAAACAGCAGGTGTGGAATTGCTGCGTTCCTTCAGCGGGTTCTCAGCAACTTTTTCCAGCCCGGCAGTGCTTGGTTGGAAGACGTGCGTCGTTCCATTCTGATCGGTGACATACAGATGTTTGTCGGCTAAGACCATGGAACCCCAGCAGGCGGCTCCGCCGGATCGCTCCTGCCAGACGATTTCCCCTGTGGCAGGATTCAGACATTGAAACAGATTCGGCCCGGCGTTAGCCATGAACAGATGCCCGTTCGTAATAATGCCAGTAGAGATCCGCTGCGGATTCGGTTCTTTCAACCACAATCGTTGTGCGTCTGTAATATCGCCGCTGCCCTGCATCCTGAAGCCGATAGCGGGACCATTAAAGCCACCCATGGCCACACAAATCTCGTTTGCCAAAACAGGGGAGGTATAGGCGAGATCCCCTTTCTTTCCGTGCAGACCTTCACAACTCCAGATGATTTTACCGGATGTGGGCTCATAGGCATTCACTCGCAGCGCCATGCTGCAGATGATAAGCGTCTGACCGTTCACATTCGCGATTACCGGAGTACTCCAGGACCCCATGTACTTCCTCTGGTCATTATATTGACCATCGCCGGCAACCGGCTCGTCTGTTTCCCAGAGCGTTTTTCCACTTTCCAGGTCGAGGGCAGTCATGAAAACCCGTTTTCCAGGTCCGCAGTGCAAAATGATCTTGCCTGCGTGCAGTACAGGCGAAGCACCGTAGCCCCAGATGTGTTCAAATTCACCCAGGCTGCGATGCCAGAGTTCTTTCCCTGCAAAGTCATAGCAGTATAAACCGGCTGAAGAATGCCAGACGACAACCCGCTTACCATCGGTGGCAGGTGTTGAACCGCAATAACTGTTCGTCTTATGGGTCGGCATCACTTTGTCGTAGTTGACACTCTGAACCCAGAGCTGCTTTCCACTGGTTCTGTCAAAGCAGTACAGACCGCGTTTGCGACCTTCGTTTTCAGCACAGGTGATAAAAACTTTGCCATTTGAAACGATGGGACTGCTGTTGCCAGGAGCAGGCAGCGGTGCTTTCCAGCGGATATTCTCTTCGGCGCTCCATTTGAGCGGTACATCGGTTTCCCGGGAGATGCCATTTCCCAGAGGGCCTCTAAAAGCGGGCCAGTCTTCCGCGCGAAGCGGTCCGGCGGAAAAAACGAGACACATTGAGAATACACAACAAAAACTTTGCCAGTGTTTGACCATGTGAGCGCCTCTTCAAAATATGCAATCGAATTGTATAGTGACCAGCTTAAGCGATGATGTCGTGGATCACATGGCCATGCACGTCAGTCAGACGCATGTCACGACCTCCAAAACGGAACGTGGACCTGGTATGCTCCAGTCCCAGCAGGTGCAGCATTGTCGCATGAATGTCGTGAATTTCGACGCGATTTTCGACGACTTTGTAGCCCCAGTCATCGGTGGCGCCATAGGTCATGCCTCCCTTAATGCCTCCGCCGGCCATCCACATGGTAAAGCCGAACGGATTATGATCCCGCCCGTTCTTGCCTTGCGCAAAGGGGGTTCTGCCGAACTCGCCCCCCCAGATGACCAGGGTCGATTCCAGCAGTCCGCGCTGTTTCAGATCTTTCAGCAGTCCGGCGATCGGTTGATCGACGGCGCGGGCGTTATTTTCATGATCCCGTTTCAGATTACTGTGCTGATCCCAGCGATCCCCTTTGACATTCGGGCAGGTCAACTCCACGAAGCGGACTCCGCGTTCGACGAGTCTCCGGGCGAGCAGGCACTCCGCACCGTAAGTGCGTGTGGGGGCATACTCTGCATTGAAACCATACAGGTCCAGCGTGGCTTTGCTTTCGCTGTTGAATGTCATCAGGTCGGGGATGGCCATCTGCATTTTATAAGCGAGTTCATAATTGGAAATCGCGGATTCTATTTCATCATGGACGCCGGTCTGCTGCTGTTTGAGCAGATCCAGCTGCTGCATCAGTTTGAGCTTCTGAATTTGGGTCTGACCGGATTTTTCCTGCCGTTCCACATTGGCGATGCCACTGCCCCCCGGTTTGAAGATAGAGCCCTGAAAGCTGGCAGGGAGAAAACCGCTGTTAAAACAATCCAGTCCACCGGGAGGGATCAGGCCGCCATTGATCACGACAAAGCCGGGCAGGTCCTGACATTCGCTACCCAGTCCGTAATTCACCCAGGCGCCCATGCTGGGACGTCCCTGCAGTCCACTGCCTGTATGCAGGAAGTAGTTGGCAAAGGTATGCTCCGGAAATTGCGAGACGACCGAGCGAATGACGGCCATGTCATCAATACAGGAGCCAATCTGGGGAAACAGGTCGCTGACCGGGATACCACTCTCGCCGTATGGTTTAAACTTCCAGGGACTCTCCAGGACTTTGCCGACGTTATCAAACTGGGTGGCCTCGACTTTGAAGAAGTCGCCGGGACTTTTGCCATTAAATTTTGACAGCATCGGTTTGGGATCGAAGGTGTCTACCTGCGAAGGACCGCCGTCCATGTACAGGAAAATGACGTTTTTTGCTTGAGGCGGGAAGTGTGTTTTTCCCGTTGATTCACTGGCGAAGGCACGATCCTGCAGCAGGGCAGTGAGTGCGGCTGCACCGAAGCCGTTCGCGCACTGCTTGAGCATCTCTCTTCGTGTATATTGCTGTCGAAACTTTCCACAGTGCATGTTGACAACTTTCTGAAACCTAAAACAGGTAGATAAACTCTTTAAGATTGAAGATCACATGTCCCAGTTCAGACCAGATTCGAGTCTGATCAGAATCGGAAGGATTTGTTTTCGTTTGTTGTTCTATAAATTCTCGGGCTGTCTGCAGTTCTTCCAGTGTGGGAAGCCGGCCCAGCGCGGATTCGTACATCCAGCGAATGCGGTCTTCGGTTGTCTGCAATCCCGATTCTGTCAGAACGCGTTTGCCCCACAGTTCTGCCTGCTGAAGTACAAACGGATCATTCATCATGATCAGCGCCTGTGCGGGGACATTGGAAACGTTGCGGCGGCCCATGGTGCTGAAAGGACTGGGGGTATCGTAAGCCAGCATCATAGGAGAAAGAAAATTACGGCGAACCTGAATATAAATGGATCGTCTGCCTGCACCATCCAGGGGACCGTTGACAGGCGGCTTGCCGCGGCCATCCATGAATTTTGTCAGATGGACGGGAATCGAAGGTCCATACCGGGTTTCGTCGAGACGTCCTGAAATCTGCAGCAAGGCATCGCGGATTGCTTCCCCTTCCAGACGTTTCAAAGGCATCCTGTAAAGCATGATATTGTCAGGGTCGACTTCTGCGACATCCTGCGTGCTGGTGCTTGACTGCTGGTAGGTCTGCGTCAGCACCAGATATTTGATCATCTGCTTGAGAGAGCGACCCTCTTCAAGAAACTTCAAAGCCAGGAAATCGAGGAGTTCAGGATGCGAAGGTCGTTCTCCGAGTACGCCGAAATTATCGACGCTGGGCACGATGCCACGTCCGAATAGATGAGCCCAGATGCGGTTCACGATCACGCGATGTGTGAGTGGATTTTCAGGAGCATTGATTGCGGCAGCCAGTTCCAGTCGACCGCTGCCAGCCTTGCTCCCGGGTGAAGTGCCCCCCAATGCTTCCAGGAAACGACGTTCCACAATGGGACCTGTATTCTGATGGCTGCCTCGAATCAGGACGTGATCGTTTTCGGCACTGCCATCCATGATTGCCATCGCGGTCTGGGATGCCGTCCGGATCGACTTTTTCAACGCATTCCGCTGCTGCTGCCAGTCAGCGATTCCTGCTTTGAGATCTTGTCGTGCCGGACTTTGAGGTTCAGAGAACAGATCAGGATGAGTCAGCACCCAGTTGACCAGGGCTATTGACTGCGAAGTCGGATCAGGCTTATCGGAAACAAATTCGTCAAACGCGGTTTCCAATGCAAGCGGCACTTTGGGGCCCGTCAGACTGACGGTTGTCAGGTCAGGTTCCAGAAGAGACGCTCCCTGTCTAACCTGATACACTTCCAGAGGAGACTGAGCGATGGGAGTGAATTCGAGATGGACGCGATGTCCTTTGTAGCGGGACAGATCGTGAGTGACCCATACCGGCTTACCGTGATGACTGGCTTGCACCTTTTTGAGTGTGGAGCCATGCAAAGGTCCAAACAGCAGTCGATGGGAATCGACGCAGGCGTAAACCCAGCAGTCTCCTTTTACTCGATAATTGACTGCTCCCTGGACTTCAAATGTGGGAGTGCGAAGCGTTCTGCCGGCGCGTGGGTAGGATCGCAGCTTGTTTTTCTGGTTCAGTTGTGGCGACTTCGTGTCTACCAGATTATTCCAGAGCGGATCACGCCGGGCGGCGCCTTCGGTTTGTAAAATTAGATGGGAATCAGCACTGGACGAATCAAGGACCAGCGTTCCTCGCGAGCGAGGGGCCATGCCAAAGATAAATCCATCCGTAATGAATTCTTCCGGGGCTGACTGTGAGTAATCGATGATGACGCGTTCATCCGGTTTGTCAGATTGTTTTTTTGCAAACGGTGAAGGGGGCAAGAGGGTGGAATTCTCTTCTGAATCCAGCATAAAACGGAGCGACATCAGCTGGCAGTGATCCGGGTTTGATTTGAGAAAGCGGACCCAGTTCTTCAGAATTTGAGGCGAGAGTGTTCCCTGAACCGCTTGCTGTTGCAGTTCCGCTTCCAGGGCGGCTGTGTTTTCTGCAGGATATTTCTCTGCCAGCGCTTTGGCTTCCCAGTAGTATTTCGAGAAGTTTTGAATGCCTTCGCTGAAGGCCGGTTTGATTTTTGCCTTGAGAAGTTCCTGCTGGCGTTGATCGAGTTGTTCAACCTGTTTCGCGATTTTCTGATTGTGTGCCTTTGATTCGAATCTGACCTGGTGGTAATTACTGCTTTGCAGATAACCGTACAGAGCGTAGTAATCTTTTGTGGAGATCGCATCGAATTTATGATCGTGACAGCGTGCACAGGAGACGGTCATGCCCAGAAACGATTTGGTCATGACGTCAATCGCGTTGTCGAAACGATCGGTTTCATCTTTGCGGATATCCACGGGAGAGTGCACCCATTCGCCGAGGTACCAGAAAGCAGTCGCCAGTACGGATTCATCAAACTGGGATTCGGGATTGAGTCGTGGCTGCGGCAGGAGATCGCCGGCAATGTGTTCTGTGACAAACTGGTCGTAAGGCAGATCTGCATTCAAGGCACGAATCACATAGTCGCGATACTGGTAGGCATTGGGAGCGTCGTTATCGAACTCATGGCCTCGGGATTCTGCATAGCGCATCAGGTCGAGCCAGTGTCGTGCCCAGCGTTCACCAAACCGGGGAGAGGCCAGTAATCGGTCGGCGACTTTTTCTGTCGCATCGGGAGACGAATCAGCCAGGTAATGCTGAATCTGCTCGGGAGTGGGAGGGAGTCCTGTCAGGTCGAAACAGAGACGGCGGAGTATCGTGCGCTTGTCTACTGGAGCACTCGGATGCAGTTTTTTTTCTTCCAGTTTGGCGAGGATAAAGTGATCAACCGGATGAGTTGACCAGTTTTTCTGTTTGACAGTGGGAGGCTTCACATCCTTCACTGGTTGCCAGGCCCAATGTTCCTGTTTGCGTTGTTGCAGATCGAATGACCTGGCCGCTTCAGACGCAGCGGGCGTTTTTTCGTCAGGCCAGGGCAGTCCCATTTCAACCCACCTGGAGAGTGCTGCGATCTGCTCAGGCTTCAGTCGCGTATCGGGGGGCATTTCATAAGATTCATAGCGGACCGCCTGCATCAGGAGACTGGCGTGCGGCTGTTTCAGTTCCGCTGCCGGACCTGAGTCGCCTCCTTTCAGGAGCAGCGAACGGGCATCCAGTCTCAAACCACCTTCCAGACGTTTCGACTGACCGCTGTGACATTCGTAACAATGTTCGGCGAGCAGGGGACGGATCGATTTTTCAAAGAATTCGAGTTGCGCGCTCGAAAAGCGAGGGGCTGTCTCTGCTGTTCTCTTTTCCTTTTCAGCAGAGTTCGAAAAGCGACTCAAACCAATCAGGAGTAAAACCAGAGATGTGATACGAATAAACTGCTTCATGCGCCGGTTTCTATTTACGGTGTTCAGGTAATGAGCTGGCTGAAGCTGCCGAGGCACTGTGGTATACGCTGTGCCTCACTTCAATGGAGGGAGTATTCTTGAAAGAGCAGACCCGTTTATTCTAACGTGAATCCAGACGACGATTCAAGTTTTAATCGGTTGTACAGCTCAAGTGGATCGAATTCAGGCCGGATGCATCAGAGGAGCTCTGGTAATGGCCTGGCGTGACCTTCGACCAGGTATTGCGGTCGTCCACTGAAATCTTCGACTGTGGTATGTTCTGTTTCGATCCCGAGATTGTGATAGAGAGTGGCAAACAGTTCGGGGAATGTGACGGGACGTTCGACCGCTTCGCCTCCCAGCCTGTCAGTGGCTCCGATGACCTGACCCGTTTTCATACCACCGCCAAACAGAATGGCCGAGTTGACGCGCGGCCAGTGATCGCGACCAACCTGGGTACTGATTTTGGGGGTTCGACCAAATTCACCCCAGATGGCCACCGTGCAGTCCTGATCCAGTCCGCGCTGATGCAGGTCTTCCAGCAGCGCACTCACACACTGGTCAAAGACAGGGAAGTCTTCTGCTTCGCGTTTGAAGATGGAATTGTTCTTGCCACCATGCCAGTCCCATTTACTGTAATTGAGTGTGACAACGCGGGCACCAGCTTCAACCAGACGACGGGCAACAAGCATGCTCTGCGGAACGCGGGGCGCGCCGTTACTGTCAATGAACTTGGTGGGGTCGCCGGTACCGTAACGCGCGACTGTCCGGGGATCTTCTTTCGACAGATCCAGGGCTTCTGCCAGTTCAGAAGAAGTGAGGACCCCCATGGCCTGTTCGGTGAATGTATCCAGTCCGGTCATCATTCCGGAAGCATCTGCCTCCCGTTTGAAGTTGTCAATACTCTGCAGCAGTTGTTTGCGATCGGCCAGTCGTTCCAGTGAAATCCCATTCAGAACCATGTCATGCCGGGTCGGGCCCATCGGACGGAAGGGGGATTGCGACAGTCCCAGGAATCCCGGCCCCGGTTCATTATAAGGACCGTGAGTACAGGGGTAGCAGAGGCTGATGAACGGGGGCGCCGATTCGACGTGCGGGCCCTGCAGTTTTGCGACAGTTGACCCAAATTGAGGCCAGCCCCCCTGCGGTGTCAGTTTGCGAGGATCATGTCCGTTGAAGCATTGGATGGCATCGTGGCCGCTTTGTGAACCGACGATCGAACGGACCAGCACCAGCTTGTCCATTGATTGTGCCAGTCGCGGGAATGCTTCACAAATTTCAATACCGGGAACATTCGTGGCAATCGGTCGCCAGGGACCGGCGATTTCTTTGGGCGCTTCAGGTTTGAGATCGATCATATCCTGGTGGGGAGGGCCACCGACCAGGTAGATCATAATGACGGACTTCTGTCGTTTCTTGGAAGAATTCCCGGCTTCAGCCTGTAACAGCCGCGGCAGTGTCAGTCCGGAAAGCCCCAGGCTGCCGATCTGGAGAAAATTGCGTCGCGTTAACCGATCGCAGAAAGATCCCTTACCGTGATCCGGTCCCAAGAGTGTCAACATGCTGTACTCGCTCCCGCAATAAACTGATATCGTTTTGTGCTGGTTTGGGAACGATTGTATCAACTTGCGTTTATGTGTTCCAGAGGAGTTGGCGCTCTTCTCGGAATTATTTTCGGGCCCGTTCCCGCAGTTCCGGCAGGACAGATTTGATGCCATTGGCACCCAGTGACGCGATGGAGCCGATATTCACGAAGCGATAACCTTCGTCGATGGCCTGGCGACAGCGATCCAGGTCACCGAAAGTGATTCCCGCGGGCTTATTGGCTTTTGCAACCCGTTTGGGGAAATCAGCCAGTAGTTTCTGCAGTTCCGGATGTTGGATCTGTCCGATGATACCCAGAGACGCAGACAGGTCCATGGGACCTGCGAAGACCACATCAATCCCGTCAACCGCTGCAATGGCTTCGATATTTTCGATGCCTTCCGGTGACTCAATTTGAGCGACGATGGCGGTTTCCTGATTGGCGTAAGGCAGGTAATCATCAAAAGTGTAATCCAGGAACATCACCCAGTCCGGAGAAACTCCCCGTGTTCCTTCAGGTGGATATTTAGCGTACTGGACGGCCAGTTTTGCTTCTTCCGCATTATTGATTTGCGGTACCATAATTGTATTGGCACCGATATCCAGTGCTTTTTTGAAGTATATCTGATCAAGGCCCGGCACACGAATCATGGGCATACATCCCTGTCTACGGGCAATCAGCGGGAGGTTCTTGACTTCATTGATCCCATAAGGACGATGTTCGAGATCGATCCATAAAAAATCGACTCCTGTGTCGACTGAAAGTTTCGCCAGAATTTCCGAAGCATCAGGCATACCCACTCCCAAAGCGACATCACCTCGAGCAGTCAGTGTTTTAATTTTATTTTCGAACATCAGGGGATCCAAAACAAAAGATGAGATTAAACGGGTGAATCAGACGACGTGGCGAACGTAAAATATCATAAACGTAAAAACAGCAACGGCATACCCTGAGAGAGTATGCCGTAGCTGAAATAATCTGATTTGTTTTGATCGATCTTCTGTTTAACTAACGGCTGATGTAATACATCGCCGGATCATCAATGATCCACTCAGTAGACCAGGTCCGTCCGTTATCCTGATTGCACACATTGAAGAATGCGGTGTGGAATGACTGGATCTGGGTTCCATAGGGATAATGTGAAGCAAAGCGGTCAGCCTGAGTCAGTGGACCAACTCCAGGCTTTGCGTAATAGTGGGTTCGTCCATCAGGGGTAAAGGACATGCCCAATGTCCACCAGCCGGTCTGTTTGATTTCGGGGCCGATGAAATCCTGTCCGGAAGCATCTGCCCGGACCACGAACATGGCTGAATCTTCGCCATTAGGACTGTCTGTTTTGCTGTTAAACTGAATAAACATGCCCAGGTAGATGGTCTCAATTTTGGTTGAAGAACTGCTGCGGAAGAACCGTCGGCGTGAACTGGAACTGGACTTCATGGGTGCTTTGACAGCGGCACGAAAACCAAATGAAGTACCGGTTTTGTCTTCCCATTCTTCAAAGGGGGGCAGATAAACGCGAGTCACAACACTGGGGGAGTAAGCGACGGAGACCATGCTTCCCGACATGATCAGGTCATCCTGGTTCGAACCGCGGCTGCCTTGTCCGGGAACACCCGTATGCAGGGTTTTCATCAGTAGAGAACTCTTACTGCCGGGCAGGCCACCTTCAGGAGTGGGGACGCGTTGAATCACATCGGGTTGTCCCCGTTTTGCGCTTTCAGTCCAGACACCGTTAGAAGACTGTCCCAGTGGATATCGCGTTTCTTTATCGACATTCGTACTGCTCTTGGGGAGGTTGGTAATATATTCCCACGATTCATCTTCGAAATCATCCCAGGCACCATCAATGCGGGTCCCTGTACCTGGAACAACCTGTGCATTTGCCTGGCCGCCGGCAATCAGAATAGTGGTTCCTGCAAACAGAGCGAGACAATGTCTCGTAAGAAAATGTTTCCATGAGAAAAACATGCGATTGGTTCCTGGCATCGAGATAAAAGAGAGAGGAAAAGTAGCAGAGTCCTGACGCTTGGCTGATTCTCCCCTGAAATGGAGGAAGGCGTACTATTTCAGGGGGAGGTTACTTTTCCGCAGTTGTGCTATTACTGGAATTATCGGACGGATCGGCAGAAATGGTTCAAACGCTCCTCTCAATCTATTTTTGCCGTAAGTTGTTTTATGGCTTCTGTTTCGAGATATAAAACATCGAACATGCCGGAATGAGAAAGAACGAAATTTGCGATCAGTGAGCCTATAGACTTTGTAGCTTTTGTATTTTGACTGAAAGGTAGGGATTCCAGTATTACTTAATCGAATTGAGCGTGCTGAATTGGATTTCGAAAATGGAGTCGCTAAGATGGCGGTTTGCTTTTCACACCAGTTCCAACTTAAGTCAAACAGGCTGATTTTTAATCGTAGAAACCACTTGAGAGGGCTTGGCGCGAGCACCTCCCATGAAATTGACGATTGATTTTAACTTTCGAGAACGTAATGACTGATCCACATATCTCTGAGCAGGATGCTGTTCCCCAGAGTGTTATTGATACCAGACAGGAAGAGTTGATCCTGGTGCTGGATTTTGGTTCCCAGACCGCACAGTTGATCACAAGGCGTGTACGTGAACAGAACGTCTTCAGTCAGCTGGCCCGTCCCGACCTTTCAGCCGAACGAATCCGAGAGTTGAATCCGAAAGGAATTATTCTCTCTGGAGGTCCGGCCAGTGTTTACGGTGAGAACTCTCCCCAGCCTGATCCGGAAATATTCAATCTGGGGATTCCGATTCTGGGAATCTGTTATGGCATGCAACTGGTCTGTGCTTCCCAAGGCTGCGAAGTCAAAGGGGGAGAGTCGCGGGAATTCGGACGAACACCCAGTACAGTTCTGGATCATTCCAATCTGTTTTCAGGAGTCCCGAGCCAGTTTATAGCCTGGATGAGCCACGGAGATCAGGTTCAGAATCTGAGCGAACATTTTGAATCTCTGGCTTCGACAGAAACCTGTCAGTTTGCCGCTGTCAAACACCACAGCAAACCCTTTTTCGGTCTGCAGTTCCATCCTGAAGTGACACATACCGAATTTGGAGGTCTGTTGCTCTCCAACTTCGTACAGAAGGTATGCGGTTGTGAGGGAACCTGGAAGATTTCCAACCTGATCGAGCAGGAAATTGAAACAATCCGGGAACGTGTGGGTGACAAGCAGGTCATTTGCGGTTTATCGGGGGGAGTTGATTCCTCGGTCGTCGCCGCTCTCCTGTATCGCGCCATCGGGTCTCAATTATCCTGTATTTTTGTGGATAATGGCTTGCTGCGAAAAGGAGAAGCAGATGAAGTGGAGCATCGTTTTGGTGAGCACTTCAAAACGGACCTGCATGTGGTTGATGCGCGCGATCTGTTTTTATCTGAATTAGCAGGGGTCACTGATCCCCAGGAAAAACGGAAAATCATTGGCAGGTTGTTCATCGAGGTCTTTCAAAAGGAAGCAGCCTCTATTGAGAACGCAAAGTTTCTGGCACAGGGAACACTGTATCCGGATGTAATTGAATCTGGTGCCAACCCTGATGGACCTGCGGCTACCATCAAATCGCATCATAATGTAGGCGGGCTGCCTGAAAAACTGGGTTTTGAACTCATCGAGCCTCTGCGGGAATTATTCAAAGACGAAGTCCGACAGATGGGACACGAACTGGGGTTACCTGATGAGTTGATTTATCGGCATCCCTTCCCCGGTCCCGGTCTGGCAGTACGCTGTCTGGGAGAAGTGACAGAAGAACGTCTGAAAGTGCTGCGTGAAGCCGATCTGATTGTCATTGAAGAACTGCATAAGGCAAACCTGTATCGCAAAACAAAACAGGCGTTTGCCGTTCTGCTGCCGATTCGTTCGGTCGGGGTGATGGGAGATGGTCGGACCTATGAAGATGTCGCCGCCATTCGCGCCGTCGAAACAGACGATTTTATGACGGCCAACTGGTCACCATTGCCTCATGAGGTTTTGGAACGCATGTCGACGCGGATTACCAACAATGTCCGTGGCATCAATCGTGTCGTGTATGATGTGAGCTCCAAGCCTCCCAGTACCATTGAATGGGAATAAATTTCCTCTTCATACTCTTTTTTCACTGGTTCGCAAAAGAACTGACGTAGAAGAAACAGCTGCGCGCTGAGTTCTGCAATTCAGTCGATCTGGACTTGATTTCCCTACCAATCAGGCTAAGGTAGGGTGTATTCGTTAATGTTCTTTATAATTATCGGACTGGCTGCGCGGGTGGTGTCATAGTGCACTTGACCTGCTGGGATTCCGAAAATCAGTTGTTTTCGGAGACGCGGCTACCTCCCTCCTGATTCATGCCTTTGCTGAAAGAGAAAGTCGGATTATATGCGTTCGGTTTCCAAGAGAAGTCTGTTTTGTCTGGCCACTGGCTGTTTATCCATCGTCTTATTATTCACCAGCGGTTATTTTTCTCGGGCCACTGCTCAGAAGCCACTGGCTGACGAAGGTGATTTAGCAAAACGCCTGAAGCGTATCCCCGCGACGTCACCCCAGGAGAGTCTGAAAGGTTTCAAGCTCGAGCAGGGATTTCAGCTGGAACTGGTTGCCTCTGAACCGGATGTAATGGATCCCGTCGATGCCTGTTTTGATGAAAATGGTCAGCTGTTTGTCGCGGAAATGCGAGGCTATCCTTATCTGCCGGATCAGGTGCCCGATTACTTCGATCGGCCGGTCAGAAAAAATGCGGGTGTAATCCGCCTGTTAAAAGATACCACCGGCGATGGCAAAATGGACAAGAGCATTGTCTTTGCCGACACCATTACCTGGCCGACATCCGTCTGCTGCTATGATGGTGGCGTCTACGTGATTGCTCCCCCCAATATTTATTATTTTAAAGATACAGACGGTGATGACAAGGCGGATATTCGCGAGACGGTCTTCACGGGTCTGAAAACGAATAATGTGCAGGGGCTGGCGAATAATCTGAAATGGAGCCTGGATAACCACATTTATTTCGCCGGCGGTACCAATGGTGGTTCGATTCTCAAGGACGGCAAAGAAGTCATCCCTTCCGGTCGCCGCGATCTGAAACTGAACCCGAAAACCAGAGAGCTGGAGCCCGTTTCCGGTGGTTCTCAATTCGGACATTCCATGGATGACTGGGGCAATCGATTCGTCTGCAGCAACAGTAATCATATTCAACATGTCGTCTATCCCAGCCATTATCTGAAGCGGAATGAATATCTGGCGGTTCCTGGAGTCCTGCGAACTGCAGCACGGAAAGGGGCTGCTGCCCCTGTGTTCCGCCGAAGTCCCCCCGAACCTTATCGTGTCGTTCGTACGGCGCGGCGGGCAGCCGATCCCAATTTTCGCAAACGTCTTTCCCCCACGGAACTGGTTGCGACGGGGTTCTTTACTTCAGCAACCGGCGTGACAATTTATCGGGGCAGTGCCTATCCGAAAAAATATCAGGGGAACGCGTTTATCGGTGATGTGGGAGGAAACCTGATTCATCGTAAGACGATGGATGAAAATGGTGCCACCTATGTGGCAACCCGTGCGGATGAGCAGACCGAATTTATTACATCCAATGATAACTGGTTTCGTCCTGTGAATTTTGTGAATGCCCCTGATGGAACGCTCTGGGTGCTCGACATGTATCGTGAAACAATCGAACATCCGTTTTCAATTCCCGAAGATATCAAACGTCATCTGGATCTGGAAAGTGGACATGATCGCGGGCGGATTTATCGTCTGGTTCATCCTCAGGGAAATCAATTTCCAGTGCAGAAACTGGGGGAAATGTCAGTCGAACAACTGGTTCAACAGCTGGAATCCCCCAATGTCTGGAACCGGGAAACGGCTCAACGGCTGATCTGGGAACGACAGGATCAGACTGCTGTGCCTTACCTGGTCAAACTGTTTGAAACATCAACACAGCCTCTGGGACGCCTGCACGCTTTGTGGACCCTGGATGGATTAAATGCCTTGGAGGCAGATCTGTTATTAAAGGCCTTGAAAGATCCCCATGCCGGAATTCGCGAACACGCCATCCGTCTGTCTGAAAAGCAGGCACAGGACAGTCCTGAACTTTCAAAGGCAGTACTGGCGTTGACTTCAGATCCCAGTTATCGCGTCCAGTTGCAGCTGGCGTTCTCACTGGGTGAATTTGACAATCAGGCTGCGATCACCGGCTTAACCAAACTGGTTGATTCACCCAATTATGATGGCGATATGCAGGTAGCCGTCTTGACCTCATCCGCGCAGATTGCAGGGCCACTGGCAGTCAATTTCTTAAAGGCCGCGGAAGGAAAACTGTCGGGCGGGAAACGGTCTTTAGTGATTGAACTGTTGCGGATATCAGGAGCAAAAAAAGATACGACTGATGCTTTGACCGTGCTGGAATTTGTCTCAAATGATGCTGTTTCACTGTCGGAAAAACAACTGGTTCTGGGAGCTTTAGGTGAAGGCCTGAGACGTCGCGGCGCCTCACTGGCGACGCTGCTGAAAGACCCGAAACTGGACCCTGCTGTCAAGCAGCGATTTGATAAAACGATTGCCGATGCAGTTGCGATGGTTGCGGAGGAAGACAAGCCGGTTGCCGACAGGGTGGCCGCCATTCGACTGCTTGGTTTCTTTGACTTCAGTGTCTCGGGAGACGTGTTGGCTGAGGTGTTGAACCCTCGTTCGTCGCCGAAAATTCAGGAAGCTGCTGTAGCCTCGTTATCGCGGATGGATCATCCGGATGTGAGTGGGGCGCTATTGGAAAACTGGTCTGCCTTCAGTCCTGCTGTGCGAGCAGATGTCGTAGATGCGCTGCTCGGATCTTCTGCTCGCATCGACAGTCTGCTGAAAGCCATTCAGGGCAAACAGGTCAAGCTGAATGAGTTGTCACGAGATAAAAAAGACCTGCTGTTGAATCATCCAGACAAAGGGATTCGCAAACGGGCACAGAAGGTGGTCGGCGGTGAAGTCAACAGCGACCGTGCGAAGATCGTTCGCAGTTATGAAGCGGCTCTGGAGCTCAAGGGGGATACCGTCAATGGTCAGAAAGTCTATATGAAGAATTGTGCCGCCTGTCATAAGGTGGGTGACAAGGGGCATAATGTCGGTCCCAATCTGGCAACCACCAAGAATAAGTCTGACAATGACCTGTTGATTGCGATTCTGGATCCCAGTCGGGAGGCACAATCCAATTACAATGCCTACACGATTGTGACGGAGCAGGGGAAATTGTACACGGGTATTATTGCGGCAGAAACTGCAACCAGCTACACCATTCGCAGGGCCGAAGGCAAGGAAGACATCATCTTACGGAACAACATTGATACGCTGCTGTCCAATGGTGTGTCTCTGATGCCGAATGGTCTGGAGAAAGAGATCAGTCCTCAGCAGATGGCTGATCTGCTGCAGTTCATCAAAACACTGGAAGCTCCGCCGGAAAAGTAAACCCCCGGCCAGAAATAAAAACAGCCCCGTCAGTGATACACTGACGGGGCTGTTATCGTAATTGCTGTTTCTCAGGGTGGTCTGGTTTACCAGTCCATTCCCAGAGTGATCGATCCACCGAGCAGGCTCAGGTCGCCCGATGAGCTGGCAGCCGAACCGGCGCCACGCCACCACATGCCATCCCAGGCGGCTCGGACCCAGACAAGGGCTCCGGTCTGCAGGACAAAGTCTGCCTGCATACCGACTTGAACTTCTGTGATACTTAATGATTTCTTCGAAGTGGTTTGTGCGGTTGCCGTGACAGGCCCTGGAGTCTGGTCTTCTGCAGCATATTTCGAATTACCCCAGAGTGCAGCGTATTTTGCACTGGTAATGAATGACAGGCTGGAAGTTCCTTTGGTGCGGCGATCAAACAATCCTAATGGACGGCGTGCTTCACCAAAGACCACGATACCATTACCGTCGAACCGATGTCCCGCATTGGAAGAGACCGCTGCACCGCTGGCAGTACCAACTGCACTGTATTGCTGGCTCACAGACGCGTGACGGTAACCGCCGCCGAATGTGGTCTGCCAGCGTTCAAAATTTAATTCCTGACTCAAATCAACATCAATCGTATAAAGTTTGATATTGCTGGATGTCTGGATGAAGTCTCCTGCCTGGCCACCTGCACGAATACCACCAATGGCGGTTTGAGTAGGCAGGCCATTGTAGAAGATGAAGTTGTTTGCTGCGGTGGCACCATTGGAAGAGTCGTCTTCAAACTGGAACCAGCGAACCTGGGCACTGAGCCCTTCGTTATCAATCAGTCCGAGGTTGATGCGGGGAGCAGATTGATAGTTGTAAGGAAAATCATTTGAGGTCGTGATTGTGGCCATACCCGACTGATCTTCAGTCTGAAATGCGGTATCCGTGTCGAAACCGGGTTTCACAAAGACGGCAGCCGCACCAGCGATAATTCCCAGCCGTTCATAGGTCGTATCCTCAAGGTAAGGATCATCAATCCAGTCACCCTGGGAGTATTCTTCGAAGGGGCCGTAGTATTCACCTCCACCACCGTAATATTCGGTTGAGGTATACTGTCCCCCTTCCGGCATGGCGATCGGAGATAAATCTGAGGTTCTCGGAGAGGACGGCGCAAAAGAAACGGCGTCGACTGCTGGACCATCATAATTTGACGTATTTGAAATTCTGAAGACACCTTCAGTTTCATTTGATGGTTCGACTGGGAAATCTGACTGAGAATAAAGTATCTGCGTCGAAAAACAGCAGATTCCCGCAATCATCAAGCCAACGAATCCGTTCGTTCTCATAGCTCAATCTCTCCATTTCGGTCTCTGCAGAATCGCACTGATTCGGCCGACCGAAAGATGCTAATTAAAAACTAACCTCTCCGACAAAGCACAAATTGTGATCTCAGAGCATTTTTGTTCGTAAGTACAGCAGCGAGGGGATCTGTATGTAGACAACCCGCTGTCATAATTGATCGGCTCAGTTCTGTGATGAAGACCATTAAAAACGGTATATCTTGCAAAAACAGTCCGATTTTTCGGAATAAATGATGCAATTGTATAGTGGCGTTGATAGTGAAAATCAGTCAATTTTCGGCGGTTCTCTGGAGACAGGAAATCATAAATACCTGAAATAAATATAGTTATGAATATTAAAAAAAAATGAAAATGCTGCACAGACGAAGCGAATCATCGTTAGTTTTTAGATTGCCATTCGTCACTTATGTGAGATTTTCGAGTTACTGTGGGGAACGGATTGGTATTTCAGGTGTACCTGCTCCAGATAAACATCTGGTGAGACTGGAATTCCGAATGTGCTGGCATGATTGTTATAAGTGGAATACACCAGTTATAATTTACCTATTTTGTGCAAATTTCTTTGACATCGGTTCAGACTAGTTTTTAGCATCAAAGACTGGAATTCTGTAAACAGTCAGGTTTTACGCGATGAGAGAGAGTATTCGAATGTTCTGTATCGGGTAGTCTGCAGACAGAAATCGTTGAACTGAATTAGAAAATTGACAACTAACAATACAACAGAATGGCATTCAAGTTTGTTCTGAAATAAGAGAAGTGGGATGTGATTTCCTGCTCGAATTTCAGTAAAATGCCATGGCAAATTAGAGTTTATGGGAGACAGCAGATGTTACTGACATCTTGGGTTGAGTCGATGCGAGTTGCGTTCGAAAAAAGCCGTAAGGCAACATTAAATCCTCGTCGCAGACTTCAGCTTCGAAGCGTTCCTTCATCCGCCCGCCAGAAGGTGCAACGCCGCATCGCGATCGAGCAACTCGAAGATCGAACTCTTCTGACGTCACTGATCATCAATCAGCTCACCGCAGGCATGGGGGTGACGATTGATAACTCCGTGCTGGACCCTGATGCCGACGGCTTTTCCGAGTATGACTCGATCATCTTCGAGAATCTGACTATCGATACGACAACGGGATATGGTGTTTCGATCGATCTGGATGGTCTTCAATTCCAGGATGATGCTCATACGCACGATGTACCTTTCTCAATTCTATTCGACAATGTTTCGATCAATGCTGCCGCGGGTAACGGCATCAATATCGAATTGTCCAACATGCTGGTGGATACCATCGCGATTGACAGTTCGACAATAACGGGCGGCGTGGGTAATGCCTTCAACGTCGATCTGACTAATGTAATTCTCAATGAATTCAACATCGTCGATTCGACGTTGTCAGGTCAGGCGGGGGCAGGTGTCACGGTTGCGATGAGTGCATCAACCATCGAGGAAACTTCGCTGCGTCGTTCTAACATCGATGGCGTCTCGATTGATGTCGCCGATGGGTCCGTTCTGCGACATACGACAATGGCTGATAATACGATTGCCGGCTCGTCAGGTAATGACGGTGTCAATGTCAATATCGTGGACTCGATTGCAGAAGAACTGCGTCTGACGAATAACAACAGCATTCAGGGGGTGAGTGTCACCGTTGATGACACTGCCGCCGGTGGTGCAGCATTATTGACAGAGTTGTTCATTCATTCGAATTTCATCACCGGAAATACAACCGGTGCTGGCGTCAGCCTCAATCTGAATAATGTCGATCAGTTTGTTTCGATTACCGGAAACTCCATCACTGCCAATAGTGGTGACGGGATTGTCTTCGATCAGACCGATGGCGATCTGAGTGGTGAAATTTCAGGTAACAATATTGCCAACAACACCGGGCATGGTATCAATTTCACACCTTCTACAACCAATCCAACGCCCACGGGGGGCGCTCCCGGCGTGCCGGCTTATGCAGGTATTCCCGGGCCGACAGATACGATTGATTTTGCAGCTCCCCGGAATGAGGTACAGTTGATTACTTTTGCAGGTGTGCCCACGGGGGGAACCTTCACGATCTCCTATACGGGAGGAAACGGCGTCACTCAAACAACGGCTGGGATTCTGGCGACCGCGACTGCATCTCAGGTCAAAGCCGCCATGGTTGCCGCTTTCAGTGACATTGGTGTCGACGATGTTCTGGTCAATGGTAACTTCCAGGACGGGTATGAAATTGAATTCGTCAATGCCGCAGGGGGCGTTAATGTTAATCCACTGACCGTCGATGTCAGTGGGTTCAACAGCACCGCTGCCAGTGTTGTTCCAGTCCAGGATACGAGCGGGAATGTCGATGAAATTCAACACATCGAAGTAACGGGTACACCCGCTTTTGGTACCTTTCAGTTGACATTTTTAGGTAATTCTCTCACTCAGAATTATACACAACTGAATGCGGCAGACCTGCAGACTGCTCTGAACTTCCTCGCTAATATTTATAATGACGGTACAGGAAATCCCTTCACGGGAAGCCCGATCCAGGTTACTGGTGATGTTACAAGCGGGTTTGATATTCTGTTCCTGGATTCAGGGACGATGCACGATTATAATGTAGAAGAGGTCGTTCTGGATGCTACCGGGTTGAACCTGTTTGTGGTTGCAGAGATTGGTCCACAGGGAGCGAATCCGAATAAACCAGCCCCTCAAACTATCACCTTCCAGGATGTCGACGGGAATATTGTGACACCGTCGGGGGGATCATTCCAGCTTACGTTCCAGACAGAGACAACTGCGCCCATCCTGATTGATTCTGATCCGGTTGTGATGGCTGCGAATATCGACGCTGCCCTGCAGGCCCTGTTCTCTGCGACGACCAAGACCGGTATTGAAGGTGACTTTATCGTCTCGGGTGATTTTACAAATGGCTTTGTAATCGAATTCAATGAAATTCAGCACTTGTCAATGCTTGGTTCATTTGATCCGACCTTCGGTAGTTTTCAGCTGACATTTCTGGGATCGACAGCCACTTTTGCTTATGACATTTCGATTCCCAGCGCATTTGGCGCCCTGCAGATTCAAAACGCTCTGAACACGATCGCAAATAATTCGGGACTGGGTTATACCGGTTCCCCCGTCAGTGTCGCGGTCAGCGGTAATGGTTACGATATTATCTTCCTGGATTCAGGCACAATGGCAGATGCCGATGTGCAACAGATTACAGTCGACGCATCCCGGATGCGATTTGACGTCGATGTTGCCAACCTGACTCAGGGAAATGGTACAACAAACGAACGACAGACGCTGGACTTTGCCGATTTTCAGGGTAACTTCCCGTTTACCTTCGCGGTGAATGGTATTGATATTACAAATCCACCCATCGGTGCAGCTTTTACCTTGACTTTCCAGGGTGAAACGACTCAAGGCATTGTCATTGATTCAGATCCTGCTGTGACCGCAGCAAACATTGATGCTGCCCTGGAAGCATTGTCCATTGCTACCAGTGGCGATGACTTCGATGTGACCGGCGATTTTGCCAATGGATTCATCATTGAGTTTCAGGGAGACTTTGCCAACGCGAATGTACCGCTGCTTGTGGCTGATGTCTTCCCACTTGATGTCGTTGGTACAACTCTGGTGGGTAATTTTAATATTTCTACAGTCAATCCCATAACTGGTGACACGACAAATCTTGAGCCAACCGTCACGTTCGATGTCACTACAACATTTGATGGTGTAGGTGATAACGAAATCCAGAGAATTTTAATTCCGAACGTGCCCGGTGGCGGAACATATTCACTGTTTGTGAACACTGTTCCCCTGGAGCAGGTGGTTGTGGATTACGATGCTACGGCTGCTGAAGTTCAGGCCGCTCTGGAGTCCCTGTCCAGCATTGGAGTCGGTAATGTTCTGGTTACCGGGTCGGCACAGACCGGAGGCTTTAATGTTGAGTTTGTCGGGGCATTTCGCGCTGCTTCTCCTGGCTTCGTACTCGACATTGACGATAGTGGAATCCTGATTGTGGTCCCTACGGTCACCACAATTGCCGAAGGAACCACAATCAATGAAGTTCAGGAAGTCGGTGTCAATGGTACCCCAACCGCTGGTACTTTCAGCCTGACATTTGACGGCGCGACAACCGGACCCATTGCCTATAACGCTGATGCAGCTGCGATTTATGCTGCCTTGATTGGTCTGTCCAATCTGAATGCGGGCGATGTCCTGGTTCGCGGGGACGCATTAACCGGCTTTGAAATTGAGTACACGGGTAATCTGGCAACAATCAACACCCCTCAGATCGTTGTTGATGATTCTCTGCTGACGGGGGCCCTGCTGACGGTCAAGACGACGACTGTAGGCGGGTATCTTCGCGGGATCAGCGGTAACACGATTACCGGAAATAACGGTGCCGGTATCGAAATTGATTTGGAAATGTACACTTCATTCTACGGTGATATTTCCAGTAATACGATCAGTTCGAATAATGCTGTGGGTATCAATCTGGTCGCTGCTGACCCTACCACTCTGTGGAGTGTCGATTTCAGCTTGAACGTCGACGGAAACACCATGGATGACAACACTGGTGCCGGCATCGCTGTTGCCATGCAGGATACCGCGACAGGTGATATCAGCATTACCGGAAATACGATTACCAGTTCCAATAACGATAATATTGCGTCGACGCCCTATGCCGGGGACGCCATTTACGTCGACCTCTATGGTACTGATGTCAGCTTTGAAGCATTCAACCAACTGCGTGATCTGACGATTGATGGCAACTACCTGGGTACCGATGCCAATGGAACAACAGGTCAGGGGAACGTTGGCCATGGTGTGGGGATTCATATCGAAGAATCTACCATCATTGACCGGACCCAGATTTCCAACAACGTGATTGCGAATAACACTGCCGACGGGATTAACTTCCATCGTGAAGATGATGCCCGTGTCGGCCGTGCGATTGTCGATCCCATTGTGGGTGAAGAACGCGCTGTCATGATTTACAGCAATATGATCACGGGTAACAGTGATGGTATCGATATTCTGGCACAGAACGGAAACCTGACCACAACGGACTTCGAGATTAAAGACAACGTCATTACGACGAATAATCGTGATGGTGTCAGCCTGCATGCCGAAGCGGATGCGACAATTTTTGCTGATATCATCAACAACCAGATCCTCGCAAACAACCGGAACGGGATCGAAGGGACCACTCGTACCACAAGTTACTTTGGTACTGACCGTCGTGATATTTCCGGAACCTGGATCCAGAATACCATCAGTGATAACGGATTCCACGGTGTGCGAATTTCCGGTCGGATTGGTAACCGCAATATGCTGTTTATCGGTCTGGATGGCGTGGACCCCGTGACCGGCCTGGATCGGGGGAACCTGATCGAAGGCAACGCCCGCGACGGGATTCAGATTGCCGCACAGCAGGACCGTGTACAAGGTAATGTGAAAATCGCCAATAACTCGATTCTCTCGAACTCGACCGGCGGGATTGAACTGCTCGGGGAAAGCTTGACATCTTCCATCGATAACAACCTGATCGCATTCAATACCGGCAAAGGGGTTGATATCAACTCCAACGGCCAGACGATTTTCATGCGAAACAATGTGATTACCGAAAATACATCAGATGGTCTGGAGATTCTGGCTGCCAATTCAATTTCACATAATGAGGACAATTTCACCTGGACGGTCGGCATCGGCGGTAGTAACCGCACCAGCCTGACAGCCATTGGAAACTTCATTGATAACAACGGCGGTCGCGGAGTCGATCTTCAAACAGAAGGTCAGGCAGACTCCGATGTCATCTTTGGGGATGGAACGGAAGCCGGAGCAAACCGGATCGTCTCGAACGCTCTGGAAGGTTTCTATGTCGTCACGACCGCTTCCACTGGTCAGGATCAGGATGCCAACAGTACAGCCACACTTGATGCAACGGGAAGTGTGGAGAACTCTCATGCTGACATGGTCCTGCAGATCAATACCAACTATATCCAGGATAACGGGGTTAACAGCGGATTTTCTGCCAATGGTCTGATCCTGCGAATTGGTAGTATGGCGGGAGAACATTCTCAATATTTCAGCCATGCCCCGGGAACCGATGCGGGTACCGGAGCGGAAGGCAGCGATGAACTGACAGGAACCAGCGATGGCCGTTCGAACGTTTCAGTCCTGAATAACCAGTTCGAAGGTAACTATGGTGAAGATGTCTATATTGAATCTTTCACTTCGACCGTCGATCCCAATACGACCCAGGATATCTGGACGTCTCCCACCGCGAATCCTCCTTTCCGCGTTTTAAGCTCTTATGAAGGGGATCCGCTGGCACGCTTGAACCTGGAATTTCAAGGGAACACCGGAAACGGTCTGAATGTGACCAATGTCGGTGCGTTCTACGATAACTCGGAACCAGACTTCAAATCGCGTCTGAATAATAAGGTCGCGCCCAACCCCGATGGTCCGTTTACTTCCGCCACCCGCCGTCGTAACGCACAGCGTGTCGCTTCCCGAACAAACCTGGCTCCTTTCTCTGGTGGTCCGAACGATGCTCCTACCGCTGTCGGAACGGTAGCCAACGCGTTTCTGTCTTCGCCCGGTGGTCCGATTCAGATTACCACGACCACAGCTCACGGCCTGACTTCAGGCAGCGTTGTAGAAATTACCAATGTATTCTCAAACGAAACAGGAGCGTTTCGTGATATCAGCCCGGCCAACGGTGTGTTTTATATCGATGTAGTTGACGCCTTTAACTTTACTTTGAGAAGTACAGAAGGGGCGATCCTGGGGTCGGTATTCCAGAACTTCGGAACCTGGTCATATAACGACAATAATGCCTTCCTGTATCCCGGTATGGGGGTCAGCACATTCCGGATTGCTCAAGGGTTTGACGGAGTGGGTAATGGATTTCAGCAGGGTGACTCATTCCTGAATGAAATTGTACGTCCGGGAACAATATTTGGAGAACTCAGCTACGGCTGGGATACCTGGATTCCTGATGATGACACATTTCTGGCTCCTTTTACCAGCACCTTCCTGACCGCTGACATTTCAGTTGCCAATGCCGATCCGACAAACACTTCGATTTCGAATCCGTTTATTATTTCGTTTACTGAAGATGTCATCGGGGTCGATATTTCTGACTTTGTTCTACTTCGGGACAATGTTGCCGTAGCTTTGAATTCTTCGATGTTAACACAGTTGGATGCAAGAACCTTCTCACTCGATCTGAGCTCGGTGACCGGCATTCAAGGGGAGTACCAGTTGCGACTGAATGCGAATGGAACCATCTCCGATTCGAAATACATCGATCCACTGTCACCGATTTTTGGTGACTTTCCAGACAACTACCTGTTATTTGGTGACGTTGAGCGGTTCACTGTCGATACAACTGCTCCAACAGCAGACATCGTCGATGTCTCTCCGGATCCCCGCAGTGATGCTGCCGGGGAAGTGGTGGTTAACTTCTCGGAAGACGTCAACGGCGTTGATCTGAGCGACTTCACCATTACCGTCGATGGCGGCACCCCCATCAATCTGGCGTCCACACCTGCGACTTTAACTCAGGTTTCAGGCAGCCAGTTTATCCTCGACTTGAGCAAGGTGACGAGCCTGTCCGCCAACTACGTGTTAACGCTCAACTCAGCTGGTTCTTCGATTACGGACCTGGCCGGCAATGCCCTGGCTGCCAATGCCAGTGATGTCTGGGTGAATGATACCCTCTCACCTACAGGTAGTTTTCAGTCAGTGAGTAATGGTACTGTAACCAGTGTGGACTTCACTTTTCTGGAACCTGTCACCGGCGTAGATGCTACTGATTTCGAACTTTACAGAAATGGGTCGCTCGTTCCAGGTGGCGTTTTGAGTGTAACCGGTGCTGCAGGGAATTATACTGTCAACCTGGATTCTGCAGTGACCAGCCTGAACGGCGTTTATACGCTCGTATTTCTGTCAGAGCAGTCTGGTGTTACAGACGCTTCTGGGAATGTTGCCGCCAGTTCTCCTGATGCGAAGTGGACTAACGGTACTGATTTCACTGCTCCCACTGCCGGGATTCAGGATGTGTCACCTGACGGAACTGCCTTACCTGCGGGGACCTTTGACATTCAAGTGTCGATCAATTTCTCTGAGCCTGTCACCGGCGTTGATGACAATGATGGTTTTAATTACTCAGACTTCCAGTTGATTTTTGATGACGGCAGTGGTCCTCAAATTCTTGATGTCCCCGTTGGTACTTTGACTGGTTCCGGTTCCTTTTATATTCTTGACCTCAGTTCATTAATTCTGACCAACGGAGATGGTCAGTATACCCTGAATCTGCTTGGTAATACCGGAACGATTACCGATGCCCAGGGAAACGTCTTCATCACTGGTGCCACTGATACCTGGCGGATTGGTGAACCTGAACTGGCGGCTACGATTGAGGATATTCCGCCTGTGATTCATACCAACGCGGGTCTTGTCTCGATCAGCTTTGATGATGGGATCAGCTCGGTTGCTGTCAATGGTGTGACACTGAATGATTTCCGACTGACACTTAATGGTCAGGCAATCGACATGGCAACAGCAGGCGTCACTCTGACGCCTGCAGCAGGCCCTGCCTCAACATATACCCTTGATTTAACTATGGTCACCCAGGTGGCAGGCACTTATGAGCTGACATTGGTTTCAGAAGGTTCAGGGATTACAGGCGGTGGTAACCCACTACTGACTGACGTTTCCAGATCCTGGGTCAACAGCTCCACCATCGATTTGACTGGTGCTGATCCGACTAATACAGACCGCGTCGATGATCTTGCCGGTGATGGTATCGTCGGTGATGGCAGTGCGGCCACAGTTACATTGCGTGCCGCAATCCAGGAAGCAAACGCCCTGGTGGGTTCGAACGTCATTGAACTGGCTGCAGGGACCTATTTACTGGGTATCGGGGGTATCGACGAAGATCAGTCTGCGACCGGCGACCTGGATATTCGCGACAACCTGACAATTCGTGGTCAGGGTGTCGGTGTTACCATTATTGATGGTGGTGCCCTGGATCGTATCTTCCAGATTTTTGCCGGTATCACTTTGAATCTGGAAAATCTGACAATTACCAACGGTTATCTGACGGGCAGCGATGATGGTGCCGGTATCCGCAACAGTGGAACGACCACCCTGACGAATGTGGAAGTCACCGGAAACGTGGCTGAGGACAGTGCCGGTGGTATCAACAACAGTGGTCTGATGGTGATCGTCGACAGTACGATTTCCAACAACACGGCTGGTGGAAGCGGTGGTGGCTTACGAAATACGGGAACCCTGCAGGTTTCACGCAGCACGATCAGTGGAAATACCACAGAGCGTGACGGTGGTGCTTTGTTTAACGCCGGGACCGGAACGGTAACTGTTACGAACTCCACCTTCTCGGGTAACTCTTCAGACCGAAGTGGTGGAGCAATTCGTAATACGTCAACATTGAATGCCACCAATAATACCATGACATTGAATGATGCCGGTACCACTGGTGGTGCAGTATCCAATACTGGAACTGCCAATATGCAGAATAACCTGGTGATTGGAAATACTGCGACAGTCAACCCGGAACTGGATGGTAGTTTTACCAGTCTGAGTGGAAACCTGACCGGATCGATTGGAACTGCAACCGGATTTGGACTGGGAGATATCCTGGATGTTGCCGATCCCACGCCTGTGCTGGATCTCAACCTGGCAGACAATGGTGGACCGACTCTCACTCACGCCTTGCTGCTGGGCAGTATCGCGATTGATGCGGGAATCAATGCCAATACTGATGCTCTGGAACAACGGGGTTCGAGCCGTATTCTGGGGTCGAATGTGGACATCGGGGCTGTCGAATACGGTGCCTTCTTTGTGAATAGTACTCTGGATACTGTGGATGCCAGCCCTGGAGATGGCATTGTTGCGGATATCGACGGGAATGTGACATTGCGTGCGGCAATCATGGAAGCCAATGCCCTGGCCGGTGACTCTGTCATTATTCTGGGTGCTGGAAATTATGACCTGACTTTACTCGGTTCCCTCGAAAACTCTGCTGCAACAGGCGATCTGGATATCACAGACACAACAGGCAGCCTGACGATTATCGGTGCCGGAATCGGCCAGACGATTATCAGTGCCGCCGGACTGGATGACCGTGTCTTCGATGTCCGTTCCGGAGCCGATCTCTCACTGCAGGGTGTGACGATTACTGGTGGTAATGTGATAGGAGAAAGTGGTGGTGGTATCCGCAACGTGGGTACGCTGACGCTGGTCAATTCACTGGTAGATGGAAACGCCGCTGAAATCAATGGTGGTGGTATTCTGAATGGCGAGCTTGGTCTGCAGGGGAACCTGACTCTGACCAACAGCGATGTCACGAATAACAGTGCTGTCGACGGTGGTGGTATTTTCAATAACGATCAGTCTGTCGTCACAATTGTGGATTCTGAAGTCACCGGTAATACCGCTTCCAGCGATGGTGGTGGTATCTTTAACGACCTGCAGGCAACCGTCGATATACTGCGGAGTTCGATCTCCGGTAATACTTCCACAGAAGACGGTGGTGGTATCTACAACAACGATCTGGCAAGCCTGACGATCAATGACAGTAAAGTGAATAATAATACGGCGGACCAGGGGGGAGCGATCTTCAACGAAGAGGCTGCTTCCCTGACGATTGCCCGGACCACGGTCTCCGGTAATACCGCAACCCAGGATGGTGGTGGTATCTATAACGATGAGGGTGTGGTCTCATTGAATGCCGTTTCCATCCTGCTGAATACTGCCGCTTTTGATGGCGGTGGTCTGTACAACGCATCCGCAGGTCAGATCACGATAACGAATGGTATGTTTGATGATAACTCGGCGGACCGCGACGGGGGGGCGATTGCCAACTTTGGAATCAGCCTGTCACTCAACGGGACAATTGTCCGAGACAGCAGTGCCGTCAGGAATGGTGGTGGCCTGTTTAACGATCAGGAAGAAGGAACCGTCAGTCTCTTAAACGCTTCCTTCCTTAACAATGAAGCTGGCTCCGGTGGCGCCATCTATAACCAGGAACTGGGAGTCATCAATCTGGATCTCTCTGACCTGATGAATAATACGGCCAGCGTGAATGGTGGTGGTATCTTCAATACTGCAGATGCCACGATCAATGTGCATCGGAGTACCGTTGATGGAAATACTGCTTTGTATGGAGCTGGTATTTACAACGATGATGTTGCTCAATTGAACCTGATTGACAGCACTGTTTCCAATAACGTAGCCAGCAACGATGGCGGTGGGTTGTTCAACAACTCGCTGGTTGTTGGCGACATCGTGAATGCAACGATCTCCGGGAACGAGGCTCTCAATGGTGCCGGTATTTACAATACAGAAGAAGGTGCGATGGAAATCACCAACGCAACCATCTTCAACAACGCGGCAACAACCGGTGGTGGTATTTTTAATGAAACCGATGGATCTGTCAGCGTAGTAAATACCATTATCGCCGGAAATTCAGCGACAGTGGTAAGCTCAGACCTCATGGGGGTATTCAGTTCTAATGGAAACAACCTGATCGGGGATCAGGCTGGTTCATCTGGCTTCACTGATGGTGTTAAAAACGACCAGGTCAATGTCAGCCCGGGTCTGGGGGCATTGCAGGATAATGGTGGTGCAACTTTCACTCATGAATTGCTGGGGGGAAGTCTGGCCCGAGACGCTGGTAATAATTTCTATGCACCAACAGACGATCAGCGTGGGTTTGCCCGCCTGTTCGATGGTGACGGAAATGGATCTTTGATCGTTGATATCGGGGCGTTTGAATCTGGTTACATTGTCACCAGTTTTCAAGACTCGGTCGATGCTGCTCCCGGTGATGGAGTGAGTGTCGACTCTAAGGGACGCAGCACATTGCGTGCAGCAATCATTGAAGCCAACGCCCGTACTGGTGCCGATACCATTCTGCTGGGAACAGGCGTTTATACGCTGTCCCTGTTCGGCCTGAATGAAAACGGCGCCTTGTCAGGCGATCTGGACATTACCGACGACCTGACCATTATCGGAGCCGGTTCGGAGCGGACCTTTATCGATGCTGACTTCCTGGACCGTATCTTCGAGATCTTCCCAGACGTCAATGTTTCCATTCGCGGCGTGACGCTCGTGAATGGAAATGTCACACGTGTGGAAGACGGTGGTGCGATTCTGAACTTCGGTAGCCTGACGTTGGAAGATGTGACGATTGAGAACAGTCTTGCCAACCGTGGTGGTGCCCTGTTCAATAATGGGATTGTCGCCATGACGGATAGTTACTTCCATAGCAATACCGCGATTGCTGACGGCGGAGCCATCTTCAACAACGATTCTGGTACGATCACTATCGATCTGAGTACCATTTCCGGCAACGATGCTGAAAATGGTGGTGGTATCTACAACTCTACAGGGGGAACCCTGGCAGTCAACGACACAACAATTGACGGCAATACTGCAACGGTTGCCGGTGGTGGTGTCTTCGTTTCGGATGAAGTGGCTGTCGGGAATGGTGAAGGAGGGAGCGGAGGAAGTGCATCGGCTCCCCTACCGGGATCAGTATACCAGGGTGAGGTCGTGGTTGTAGAAGAGTATGAAGAACACTCTATTCCTAAATACGATGATGGTGGCTCAGAAGCTGCCATCTTGAGTGAAGCTCCTCCATTCCCAGTCAGCGACACGTTCAACCTGAGTTCGCTGCCCGGATCTAACTTTACAATTTATCTTGATTTCAACGGCCACACGACCACTGGCACACAGTGGAATACCGCATTCGGTACCATTGTCACACCTGCTTATGATACCGATGGCAACGTCGGGTCATTCAGCCTTGCTGAAATCGAAGTGATTCAACGTACGTGGCTGCGGGTTGCTGAGGACTTTGCTCCGTTTAATGTCAATGTGACGACTGCGGAACCGCCAGTCAGCGATCTGATTAGAAGCGATGCCTCAGATACACGCTGGGGTGTGCGGGTCGTCATTGGAGAAAACACTTGGTACAGCCCTGCCGGGGGTGTAGCGTATGTGGGGTCGTTCAACGACAACGTCGACACACCAACCTACGTATTTAATACAAGCCTGATTGGTGTATCCGAGGCGGTCAGCCACGAAGTGGGACACACAATGGGGTTAGTCCATGACGGTACGTCACTTCTGGAATATTATGACGGTCATGGCAGTGGAGCAACAGGCTGGGCTCCAGTCATGGGGGTTGGTTATTACCAGGATCTGGTACAGTGGAGTCAAGGGGAATATGCGGACGCCAATAACCAGGAAGACGATCTGAGTATCATCACAACCCAGAACGGATTCAGTTATCGCCCCGATGATTTCGGGAGCACTATTAGCACTGCATCAAATATCACCACCGGTATGGCTTCCGGTATTATCGAACGAAACACAGATGTGGACTATTTCCAGTTCACAACCACTGGTGGCGATGTCATCATTGATCCATTCTTCGAGAGCCCCAACCTTGACATTCTGGCCACATTGTACGATTCCACTGGAACTCAGATTCAAACGAGCAATCCTCTTGGCGCTCTTAATGCGTCATTCATCGGACTGGCAGCAGGCACCTACTACGTGTCCATCGAAGGGACAGGTGAAGGCGATGTTCTGGGAACGGGTTACTCAGATTACGGGAGCCTGGGGCAGTATACGATTTCGGTTAGTGGCATGCCTCCGACAGTGGACGTTATCGGGAACGTGACGATTTCCAACAGCACGATTTCGAATAACTTCGCCGGTACCCGTGGCGGTGGCTTATTGAATGAAGATACCGTCGATATCTCCAACGTCACCTTCTCTGGAAACGAAGCTGGCAAAGAAGGGGGAGCGATTCATAACACTGGCGACATGACCATCAACAATACCACGATTTACGATAACTTCACTGAAGGCACGGGCGGCGGTATCTATTCCGTTGCTGATACTGCCAGCATGAGTGTCAAAAATACGATCGTAGCCGGTAATGAGGCACTGGTCAGCGGGTTTGATCTGGCAGGAGCTTTCTCTTCTCTGGGGTATAACCTGATTGGATCCAGCGGAACTGCTACCGGGTTTATTGATGGTTTCAACGGAGATATTGTGGGAACCGATTCTCAACGTATCGATCCCGCACTCAGTGCTCTTCAGGACAATGGTGGTCCGACTCTGACGCATGCATTACTCGCAGGCAGTCGGGCCATTGATGCCGGTGACAATACCGATGGCGTCTCCATCGACCAGCGTGGTGCTACTCGTCCTACCGATACCACCAGCGATATTGGTGCCTTTGAAATTGTTACGCCGACCATCAATATTTCAGATGTCAGCCAGGTCGAAACCAATTCTGGTACGACAGTATTTGAGATTGTCGTTTCTTTGTCCAATGCGAATGTGGATGAAGTGACCGTGGATTATGAAACTTCAAATGGAACAGCGACGGCAGGTGTTGATTATGCCTTCACGACAGGCAGAGTCACATTCTCGCCTGGAGAAACCACTCAGATTATTGAAGTGATTGTCAACGGAGATACCACGGTTGAAGATCATGAAACATTCTTTGTGAATCTATTTAACTCTGTCGGAGCCGTGATTGGTGATGCCCAGTCCGTGGGAACTATCCTTAACGATGAAGCATCAATAACGATCAGCGATGTCACTGCCCTGGAAGGCCCCGTTGGTACAACCACCAGTTTCAATTTCGAAGTGAGCCTGACGACTCCCGTTGCTGGCGTTGTAACGGTTGATCTGCAGACTGCAGATGGTTCTGCGACTTTGGCAGATTTGGATTACGTACAAGAGCTACTGCAGACGATTATATTCGATCCTGGTGAAACGACAAAGACGGTCACGGTGACCGTGAATGGAGATTCAGGAATTGAAGGTGATGAAACCTTCACGGTGGAACTGTCGAACCCCAGCAGCAATGCCTCGATCGCTGATTCCAGCGGGCTGGGCACAATTGAAAATGATGACTTTGCTCTGCTTTCGGTCAGCGATGTCACGCTTACCGAAGACTATGGTCCCGGTCTAACGACCACCACTTTCAACTTTACCGTTTCCTTATCACAGGGAACTTCTTCTGTTGTTGAGTTTGATATCGAAACTCTGGATGGTTCGGCAACAGTCGCTGGTAGTGATTATGACTATAAGATGCAGCATATCATATTTGCTCCTATGCAGACATCGGAGACCTTTAGTGTCACCGTGAATAATGATGCGTTGAACGAAGGAATTGAAACGTTCCTTGTCGAACTTTCCAATTCATTGAACGCCAATATCCTGGATGGTCAGGGTGTCGGGACGATTATTGATAATGGAATTGTTGTGACCACATTCGCTGATGTTGTTGATTCTGGTGATAGTGTCATTTCCCTGCGTGAAGCCATTGACATGGCCAATACGAATCCAGGTGTGGATAACATCATTCTGTTGCCTGGCACCTATGATATGGATATTGCCGGTGTCAATGAGAATAACAACGCGTCTGGTGACTTTGATATTCTCGAAGATTTGAATATCTATGGCCAGGGGTCTGGAACGACCATTATTGATGGCGACCAGGTTGACCGTATTTTCCATACTGGAGCCGGTGTAACGCTGAACCTGTCGAATATGCAGTTAATCAATGGTGATGCTGATGATGGTGGTGCCATCTACGCGGAGGGAGATACAAGCCTGAATCAGATCATCTTCCAGGACAACCATGCTGATTTCCTGGGTGGTGCGATTGTCAGTATCGGACAGCTTGATATTACTGATGCCCAGTTCCTGAATAACCATGCCGGTTTCCAGGGGGGAGCCATTTATCAATACACTGACACAGCAACAGTCAGCCGTACCACCTTCTCCGAAAACTCCTCGGATGGTCGTGCGGGAGCCGTCTATGTTGCCAGCGGTGCCACCTTTGATGTTTCGCAGTCTCTGTTCTATGCGAATAACGCGGGCAGTCGTGGTGGTGCCATTTTCAACGAAGGCATAGTCACATCGACCAACGCCACATTCTCTGGTAACCATGCCGGATCTCGTGGTGGTGCGATCTTCAATACGGGTACATTAAGCCTGTTAAATAATACTCTGACTCTGAATACAGCAGATCAGACTGGTGGCGGTATTTCGAATGATTCCGCAGTCAATTCCAGTGCCACAGTGACGATGACCAACACGATTGTCGCTGGAAATATTGGCTTCCTCGGAAATCCGGATCTCGGTGGTGACTATGTCACGTTGACCAGCTTTAATAACCTGATCGGTGATATCGGAGCAGCAACCGGACTTGATGTAGCCAAAGCAAATATTTTGGGTACTCTGGCGGCACCCATTGATGCGAAACTGGGTATCCTGCTGGATAATGGTGGTCCTACCAAAACCCATTCACTGCTGTTTGGCAGCCCGGCAATTGATGCCGGCCGGGATGGGTCCGCTCCTGCTGTTGACCAGATCGGTAATCCTCGGCCCAAAGATGGTAATATGGATTTAAATGTTGTTTCAGATATTGGTGCTGTTGAACTGCAGGTTCCTCCTTCAGCGCCGCTGTTTGGAACGGGCGGTGATTCTTCAGTTGCTGACGAAAATACCAATATTCAGATTTCAGTAGTTAAACAGAAAACGGTTGTTTCCAGTAATGGGCACACAGCAGCATTACCGGGTAACGAAGATTGGATTCAGGAATGGGATTCCTTCTGGGTGGAAGTCTGGGTGGATACCGCCAGTGGATTCGGCATCAGCGATGTGCTGACCGATATTGCCTATAACACAGCCTACTTCAGTGCGACTTCCGTTGAATTTGGTTCCAACTTTACCTTCAACAAAACTGTTGTCATTGATGATGCAGCAGGCGTGGTCCGCAATCTGGGTGGCAGCACACTTGCTGCAAACGTCGGTGGAACCGGTTATGCCCTGCTGGCGCGAATTAAATTCGAGTCTCTCGCAGGTGATCAGGTTGATGTCGATCCAGCTGATCTGACGATTGAGCCACTTCAACTGGGGCTTGAAATTCAGAATGCCAAGATTGATGTCTCGGGAGTTGGTGAAGTCACTGTCAACGTGGGAGCACTGCCCGAAACCGACCTCTATCCAGTGATCTATGACATCGATGACAATAATGCGATTGATTATCGTGACCTGATCTTCTTCACTTCTGCCTATAACCAGAATGTCTTCAACGCGACTTCACCTTATGCTTCTGCTCTGGACTTTGATAAGAGTGGTAAAGTTGATTATCGCGACCTGATTGCTCTGGCTGGAAATTACGGTAAAAAGAAGAGTGGTAATACTCAAATCAACTACCCGGCAAACTTCGGTCAGAAATGGGTTGGAAATCAGCTGGAAGTAGCCAGTGGTGATGACAGCGTTGACCAGGTAATTGAGGCTGCCATCGATACATGGGAAACAGCTCTGGGGGTTGAAAATCTGGATGTGCAGGTTGTCGTACACGACTTCGGTACTGCTCAACTCGGGTCAGGACAGTCAACGGAATACAGTGTTGATGGTATTCCAGTTGGAGGTCGTGTTGTGATCGATGACGATGCCAATGGATTAGGCTGGCACGTGGATGTGACCGATCTGCCAACAGGTGGTGCCTACGACCTGTATACGGTACTGTTACACGAAATCGGACACGTGCTTGGATTCACCCGTTACTTTAGTGGTTTCGGAAGCCTGGTTGAAGAATCGGGTGGTGACCTGGTATTTGTCGGTTCTGACTTTACTGTGGCGTTGGATTCAACTGGTCTGCATGTCGATGATCCCGCCTATGCAGACGACTTGATGAGCGATACGCTTGATCCTGGTATCCGCAAGACGATTTCCGATGTGAACGTGCAGATGCTGCTGGAAGCTTATGCCAGTGCCCAGGCAGGTTCAGGCAGTGGTGGTGGTGCAGCTCCGATCTTTGGTACTAACAATGTACCCACTGAAGAGATTGCTGAGCCGGTACTGATTCAAAGTCAGGAAGCTGCTCAGACATTTGTTGAGCAGTCTTCAATGAGTCTGGTAGCTCCGGCAGTCATCAAATCGACTGAAGAAGAAGATACGAATACCGGAATTCAGCAGACGGCCACCTTCGATGTCTTCCAGCCAACAGTCTTCTCTGACAATCAGGTTGCAGACGAGATCGAACTGGATACAAGCCTGTTTGAAGATCTGTATTCTTCTTCGGAATTTGAAGACGCTCTGATGGATTCTGATACTGATGACCGACAACTGGTCTTCACCCATGCAGAAAATGATCTGGAGTGGGGGCTGGATGACGAATTCATCGGGGAGCAGGAATCCATGGACGACGCCTTTACCAACTGGGAAGGTCCACTGTTATAAGGTCTGTCTCCAATCGTGCTGAATGGAATTAGACTGTGTCCAGTTTTACTGTAGCGTCTCCAGGTCGTTTGGATCTGGTACATTAGATTGACAGACGCTGTGGTGAAACGAGATACGCTTTAGAATTGGCCCTCTGTAGATGAGTTTCATTTACAGAGGGTCTTTCTTTTGCATGTATTAAAATACACGAGATTCTTTCCTCTCCCGCAGCCTGGCGGTAAGATATGGAGAGAGCTTTGCTCACTAAGCGACTCATTTTACGATGTATTGATTTGCCTGCTTCACGAGGAGTGACCATTTTGTTTTGGAATCGTTTCAATTTTTGTTGCTGCCTTCTGGTCGGTAGCCTGGTCGGCATACTGCCGACGACTGTCACCGCTGCAGAGTGGGGCACTTTGACGGGGCAGTTCATTTATACCGGACAGGTGCCACAGCCTGAGCAGCTGGATATCAGTCGCGATGAGGCAATTTGTGGTAAATTCAGCGATCTGATTGTCGATCAGGGTCTCGTGACGGGGAAAAAAGGGGAACTGCAGAATGTCTTCATCTACCTGAGGGAATCGAAGCTGGAAGAATCTCAGATTCACAATGATTATCTGAAACTGCCAGAAACGGTAACAATTCAAAATAAAGGCTGTATCTTTCAACCGCATGTAGCCGGGCTCTGGGTAAACCGGCAGAAACTGCTGGCTGAAAATAAAGACTTGTGTGCGCACGGGTTTCAGGTGAAAGCTTACAGGAATACCAGTCTGAATCAGGTTCTGCCACCTGGTCAAGAGATGCTGCACACATTTGAATATGGAGAAAAACTGCCACTTCGGATGAGCTGCAGCATTCATCCCTGGCAGGAAGGCTGGCTGGTTGCATTGAACCACCCCTATTTCGCAACATCCGATGAAAGAGGACGGTTCAAGATTAAAAACCTCCCGGTCGGCGAGTGGGAATTTCAACTCTGGCAGGAGAAGGCTGGTTATCTGGCAGCCAGACCGGAGTGGAAACGAGGACGAATTAAAATGAAAATTGCGCCTGGTGAAAACGACCTGGGAGTGATCAAGGTGTCTCCCGCGGTGTTCGCAGGCAAGTAACAGCGAATCGATAATGAGATTATTAAGCTATAATATTCATAAAGGCATTGGTGGCAGAGATCGCCGCTATCAGCTGGAACGAGTGATCGCGGTGATTGAACAGGAAAATCCTGACATCATCTGTCTGCATGAAGTAGATCGCAATGTCAGACGTTCCCGCTTCAATAATCAGCCAAAAATCTTTGCTGACTATTTCAATATGCAGGATTCTCTGTATCAACTAAACGTCAAGTTGAAGACGGGGGGATACGGAAATCTGATTTTGTCTCGCTGGCGCTTTTTATCTCAACATCAGATTTCCCTGACGAATAAGTGGCGTAAAGCACGCGGCGCACAGATTGTGATGATTGATTCACCGGAAGGCACCTTTCAGCTGGTGAACTTCCATCTGGGACTGGCAGAAAAAGAACGACACTGGCAGATTAACCACCTGTTGACACATCGTCTGTTTGCAGAGGGGAATGGCTATCCCACCGTGATTGTGGGAGATACGAATGACTGGCGAAACACCCTGGCAGGAGGAAAGTTTTCAGAGCATGAGTTTCAGGAGGTGACACAGCCTCCTTCCAGGTATCGCTCGTTTCCCGCTTACATGCCTGTAGGGACTCTGGACAAAGCGTTTATCCGTGGGGCAATTACGATTAAGCATGCCAAGGTTGCCAAATCAAAACTCGCGAAGCAGGCTTCAGATCATCTGCCGCTGGTGATTGATTTTCATTTGAATGGGGCTGGAGAGATATCATAAAAAAAGGCAGGGCAATTAAATGCCCTGCCTGTATCTCATGTTGAGGGGAACCAGCACTGCTGAATGTGCTGATCTCATTTCAACTATTCAGATTTTTTAGATGGTGGCATTTCATCTGCTTTGATGAGATCACCATAAGTTTTGCCTTCGACTGAGCTGGGTTTCATTTCTGCAGCTTTAAGCGCTTTGACGATCATATCTTTATCGGTTGCTTTGCGTTTTTTGCCCAAGGCTTCAAAGACGGCTTCTGCGTAGTCGCTTTTTTCTTTCTTGCTTTTTCCAGGATGACAGATGCCACACTTTTTGGAAATCAGCATTTTGGAATCGGGATAAGTGTCAGCCCAGATATTTTTAAAGTTAGGTCGAGCCTCAACTTTGTTTGCAGCGCCGAACATCGAAAGTCCTGCTACTACCAGACCAAACAGTAAAGCTGTTTTCACATTCATCAGTTTCCGCATAAAATTCCTCATATTCTTCTAAAAAAGTAAGTGACATTTAAACTTCAATCACCCTGGTTTGAGCCAACCAGGGTTATCTCGAAGTGGTTGCCCCGTATCACGTAACGTTCTCATTGGTAATCAGAAACAGGACTACCAATACATTAGAATTATCATTTTCCACGCTGTCAACGCATCCAAGCTGCTTTAACCGGAATGCTTAATTTGAAATAGTTGTCTTTTCAGGCAATCTGCAGGTTCTGTAAATCGAATACCAGATGAAGCGGGTAAATCGATTTAAATCACCCTGATTGTTCAAGGTAAAATAAATTGTAAGTCTTTTTGGATATTGATCTTAGTGAAGCAGTTGGTAGGATGGATAGAATGTGAAGCAGAAGTGTGTGTATGTCTTCTGCAACTAACTACGCCATTATAATGTTGAGTGTTGGGGAAATAAACGAATTTTTTCATAATAATTCCAGTTCAAATGATCTCATCAAAAAGTGATTTGGGATCCAGTACAGGTAATCTCCTGATCTAGTCGGACTCTAAATCCCCCGCGTCAGCAAGTCGATTGCGTTCCAGCCTGTGTCCCGTCCTGAGGAGTATCAAGGTGAAATTATTTTTTAGGTGTTCCGGATACCTGTTTTCGATTTTATGCATCTTTCATTTTCCGGAGCTGATTCAGGCTGAATCGGAATCCAGCCATCCGAATATTGTGATCATTCTCTCAGATGATCAGGCCTGGAATGATTATGGGTTCATGGGGCACGATACGATCAAAACGCCTGCTCTGGACAAGCTGGCTTCTGAGAGCGCCGTATTCAAAAGAGGATATGTTCCCGTGAGCCTCTGCCGTCCCAGTCTGATGACGGTGATTACAGGTTTATACCCTCACCAGCATAAAATTACCGGTAATGATCCTCCCAAAGGGATGAATCGACAAAAACTGTTAAAGCATGTGAAACAAGCCGACTGCCTGCCTGAAATGCTGGGAAAGATCGGTTATCAAAGTTTTCAAACCGGAAAATGGTGGGAAGGAAATCCGTCGCTGGCAGGCTTCACGTCCGGGATGACTCACGGCGACCCCAGTCGGGGAGGCCGCCATGGCGATCGGGGACTGAAAATCGGTCGCGAAGGTATGCAACCCATTTATGAATTTATTGATAAGTGCGGACAGGATCCATTTTTTCTATGGTATGCACCATTTCTGCCTCACACTCCCCACACTCCGCCACAACGTCTGTTGGAAAAGTATCTCAGTTCTGAACTGCCAATCGAACTATCTTACTATTATGCGATGTGTGAATGGTTTGATGAGACCTGTGGACAACTGATGAATTACCTGGATGAAAAAGGACTTTCAGAGAATACCATCGTTGTTTATGTCACTGATAACGGCTGGATTCAATATGTACCGGAGACAGACCAGGAACGGCAGAAAATGAAGCGGCGTTTTCGATATGCTCCCAAATCGAAACGAAGCCCCTATGATGGCGGGGTTCGGACACCGATCATGTTTCGCTGGCCGGGGAAAATCAAGCCGGCTGAATATGATACACTGGTCAGCAGTATCGATATCGCTCCCACATTGCTCGCTGCAGTCGGTTTGAAACCCACAAAAGAGATGCAGGGCATTGATTTACTGGAGGTAATGGGCCAGGGGGGAAAAACAAAACGAGATGCCCTGTTTGGCGATATTTATGAGCACGATATGGTCGATATAGACGATCCTGCGTCGAGCCTGAAATATCGCTGGTGCGTCCAGGGGGACTGGAAGGCGATCTTTCCAGGTTCGCGTCTGAAAGAGGAAAAAGTGGAATTGTATAATATCACCACAGATCCCTTTGAACAGAATAATCTGGTTTCGAAAAATCCCGAAAAAGCAAAGCAGCTTTTGAAATTGACCAATCGGTGGTGGGATGCAGATTCCCGATAATCCTGGCAGATTCCCGATAATCCTGAATGATCAAAAACCAGAGCAGATCGCTAACGCAGAACTGCTCTGGTCTTCTTTGCCACTATTAAAAAACAGGATCATGGAGTTCTCCCGGTTCCCCTTTCCACTCGCATCTTCATTGCACAGGCATCTCTTAAACAAATTGGATCAAATCGATGAAGTCATTTGAATAGTGAGATCCTACAGAGATGCAGGCAGCATGTTAATGCCGATGGTGACGTCGTCGTCCACCATCCCAGTGCCCTGTCTGGTGATAGTCGTAGTGACCTGGTACATAGTGGTAATGATTGCCATGACGCTGGAATCCGCCGGGATGATAGTCATAGTGACTGGTATCATGCCAGAAAGAGTGGCGTCGGCCATAGTAGCGGGGAGTCTGGTTATAGCCCCGGTTTCCATAATAGCCACCATACCCATTGCCAATTGTAATTCCGAAATTCACACCGCCAGCCTGAGCCGTGGATGTCGTTCCAACAAATGCCAAACCTGCGAATGCAACGCAAACGATCAATAATTTTTTCATCTCTCCATTCCTTAAAAGAAATTACAGTCTTGTTTGAAACTCACGACCGCTTCTGAGGGATGGTAAAAAGCATCGATTGTGCCAATTAAACAGGAATATCTCTAAGTGACTAATATTATTGGTTTTAATGAAAAAGTTACTATTTATGATTAAATAGAGTGTGCGCTCAAAGTGATAAAAGTGATATCAAAATGATGATTGTCTGCAGGCAGTGTTCGGCAGATTGCTGCAATGAATCCACGGCTAGGAGAAATCCGGGGATCAGCCATTTGTTCGAATGGTCATGGCTTTAATAGGCGCCAGTAGACGACTGAAGTCACGCACACGATCCATGGTTACGGAGATTTCAGTCTGCAGTTTCTCGGTATGCGAACCATATCCCAGTCGCCTGGCAAGGAAGTCGAACTCTTCCTGGTCTTGAGGCGGGACTGTTAAATCCTTGGCATTTCCTCTGACCATGCGAAGTGCATCGATGAGTCTGCGGAGGAATATGTAGGCATTTCGGAGTTTCACGTAATCATCAGGACTGATTAAACCCAGTTCTTTGAGCGAGTCAATCCCTTCCAGTGTATTGGTGGTTCGTAAACCCGGATTCCGATGACCATAAGTGATCTGCAGACTCTGGATCAGGTATTCACAATCAACGAGTCCTCCATCCCCCAGTTTGGCATTGATGGTTCCCCCCTTGACGAGTTGCTGAATCTGCTTCTCTCGCATGGCCAGCATGGCAGCAACGTCGAACGGTTTGCCGCTATAGATAATGGAATCTCTCATGCGGACTATCTGGTTTCCGAATTCTTCATCCGCGGCAATCGGGCGAAGTTTTACCAGGGCCTGTCTTTCGTAAGGCCAGGCTGCGCCCTCGTGAGAAAAGTAACTCTGGAATGCTTCGGCGGAAACAGCCAGGCTGCCTGCCTGACCATAAGGTCGCAGTCGAAGATCAATCTGGAAAATTCCCTCACTTCTGGTCTTGATCATCTTGCTGAATTTCTCAACCAGTTTCAGATAGTATTCGTTATTAGTGATGATTTCAGGGCCGGTGGTCTGGCCGGAACCTTCATAGATAAACATCAGCTCAATATCCGAGGCGAAACCCAGTTCACGACCGCCACATTTACCCAGTGCGCAGATGGCAATTCGACAGGGATCTTCCGTCTCCAGTCGAGGGACGCCATAGCGTTCCTGTAACTGCAGGTCACAGATTTCATAGGCACCCTGGACGACAACTTCGGCGACATCAGTCAGTTCATCTGAAAACTGTCCAAATTCCGAAATATGACCCAGGATGTGCCGCATATCAGTGCGTAACATGGCGCGGTCTTTGAACGCGTTCAGGCGTTCCTGCTGATCTTCCGCTGAAGTTGCCTCTGCCAGTTCCCGTGCGAGTTCTGCTTTTAGCTCTGCAAACGAAACGCGGTTCTTTAACTCTTCCACATTTGCAACCACCGGGAAGAGATTCGAGTGCTGCAACCGCAGGAAGTCTTCCCAGAGAAAATCACTGACGCCCAGCAGTCGGGCCAGGGCGCTGAGAACACTGGTGCGTTCAAGCGACGAAATTTCTTCAACCCAGTTTGGCTGTTTAAACAGATGTTCCAGGAATTCACGGAAATGCAGTAATGCAGATTCCGGATTGGGCGAGCGCGGCAGCAGGTGCGTAAAATGTTTGATGAGGACAATGGCTGCCCGCAATCCCTGTTGTTGCGCTTCGGCACTGATTTTTTCCCCTTTGTCATCAGTAACATAGAGGACATCGCTGACCTTATTTCCTTCAGAATCAATGACCATTCTGGCGATATCGATGCCACTCATGGAAAGCGCATTTGTCAGTTCATAAAGAAATCCAATCGTATCCTCGGATTGAATCCTTAAGATGGTGTAGCGTGCATCGGTATCGTTATCCAGTTCGATTTCCACCGGATACAACATCTGGCTGGCTTGAGGCAGATCGTGCAGCGCCCCCGCGACCCGCTTGGCAAGTTCTCCGACTGCCTCCTGAATTTTTCCGATTTCAACCTTATTCAACAGTTCCGTCAGGTCTTTTTTATAGCTGATCCAGAACGAAGGCTGAACGGCGGCATCAGATGCTTTGACATCGAGCACGATGACGAACTTGCGTTTACTTTTCGACTTTTCACTGAGTTTGGGAGAACGGCTTTGAGAGGAAGCAGCAGGATTGACTTTCTGATTCGTAAACAGGTGACCTTGCTGGATATCAAAGCCATAGACGAACAGCAGTCCGCAGATCAGGGACAGATCGCCCGTCTGGTCGAAGCCCACCATGGTGAGACGCAACTGGTTTTCCGGAATTTTTTTTGTTTGAAGTTCTACGTTATTGGTTTCACTCAGCTTGCGGGCCATCTGGCTGTGTTTTTCGATTTCCGCTTCATTAAAGACTTTTGAGTATGAAGCAGCCATCATGCCGATCGGATTGCTCTCCTGCTCCGACTGAGCCGTGTGCAGACCGGAGTCTGACTTAGGAGGATGGATATACTTTTTGAAGATGTTTCGTACCGCTTTACGATGTTGTTCGTAATATTGAACGAGCTGTTGACCTTCCTGGAAATCGAGTCTGCGCGCCAGATATGCCAGTTCCCGCTCATCGGTCGGCATATGATGTTCCTGGTTATAATGCATCAACTGCAGCGCATGTTCAATTTTACGGAAAAAGACATAACCACTGGTTAAGTGCCGATATTCATCTGCCTGAATCAGACCATGGTCCACCAGCCTGACCAGTCCATCAAGGGTATTGATACTTCGAATCGAAGGATGTTTGGCACCATTTGCCATCTGCAGATATTGTGTGGTAAATTCGACATCGCGGATGGATCCTTTTCCCGATTTGACTTCGCCCCAGTCTTTGCCTTTCTTTTTCAACTCCGCTTCAATTCGTTGTTTCATTTCCAGAACATTTTTACGCACTTCTTCCGGATCGCAGTTGAAAATCTGTGGCTCAATCCGCCGAAAGAAATTAATTCCCAGATTCTGGTTACCCGCGATCACACGCGCTTTGAGCATCGCCTGCTTTTCCCACAGGCGACCATGCCTGGCAAAATAATCGACATAGGCATCGACGGTTGTGACCAATGCTCCCGATCGTCCCCAGGGGCGCAGGCGCATGTCAACACGATATAAAAAACCTTCTGATGTGGATTCCATCAGAGACTTGATCAGCCGCTGACCGAGTTGCCAGTACTGTGTAGAGTTGTCGCCTGCGATAAAGACAAGGTCGATATCCGAACTGTAGTTTAACTCTTCCCCTCCCAGCTTCCCGAACGCCAGTACTGCAAAGTCATCGAGCGGGAGGTTCAATTCTTCCGAGAGTATCGTCAGACAGGTCTGGACCAGCCCGTCTGCCAGCAGTGAAAGCTGAACGGTAATGTTTTTCAGGTCCATCAGGCCAAAAGTGTCACAGGCACCGATGCGCAGGAGTTCCCAGCGTTGAAACCGACGCAGTATATCAAATATTTCTGCGGTCGACTTCGCTTCCTGCCGCGCTGCTGCCATTGCTTCCGAATAAAACTGCTGCTGACTTTTGAATTCGGCAATCCGGTTATAACGGGTCAGTCGTTCCAGGTAGTCCGGGTTTTTCAGCAGGATTTCTGTGAGAAACTGGCTGCCTACAAACAGTCTGACCAGAATTTCAACAGCGCGGGGGTTATGCGTAAGAAAATTCAACATGATCTCTGGTTCAGAGACACTGTTGATAAAGCGTTCAAAATTGATCAGTGATCCATCGGGAGTGGCTGCATCCGTCAAGGCCTGCAAGAGTGTGGGCAGAATCAGAGTCAGTTCTTTGCGGATACCGTCAGAAGTACACATCTCGCGAACACGGGTTAACGCGCGTTCCTGATCTGTAAATCCAATTCCAGCCAGAATCTGTTGTACTTCCGGATCTGAGGCTGGAACCTGCTGGTCCAGAAGCTTCGCTGCGTTGGAGTAGAGCACGGGTATATTCATAAAAACGGCAGAACCTGCAGAGTATCAGGTCCGGTGTTCGGATATGGATCAAATCACCGGTCAGAGGTTTGCGAGTCTGCGATTGCGGTGGATAACCTGCTGGATGTTGCCTGAGAAAGTCCAGCGTACAAAAATCATGTGAAGTGTCAGGCTGTATTATAAAGCCGATGCCGATTCAAAAGAAGGTTCTCCTCCTTTGAAATTACTCGAAATCAGTTGGTTCATCTGTTTTAAACAGTTAATGATCCTGTTAATGCTGGGAATGTTGAATCCTGTTGCTTTTCTGATCTGTTTAATTTAATCTGAATCCATGTCGTATCTGGCTTAACTTGCAGAGCCATACCGGTGCTTACAGTGATTTCAATCAGAAGAAAATCAATGATCCATCTTGAATCCATCAGCCGTCGTCAGTTTCTCACACATCTGATTTCTACCGCAGGTTCCGCTGCACTGGCCGGGATTGCCTTTGCTGACAAAGTAGAGTTCCCTCCGACACGCGTGATTACCAGAGGTCCGCGGCATCACTGGTTTGGATATTATGACAAACTGCAGTTTGATCCTACCAGTCGCTATGTTCTGGGGATGGAAGTGGCGTTCGAACATCGTTCACCGAAGGCCGATGATGTAATTAAAGTCGGGATGGTTGATCTGCAGGATCAGGATCGCTGGATTGAACTGGGAGAATCTTCTGCCTGGAACTGGCAGCAGGGGTGTATGCTGCAATGGCTGCCTGGCTCCGATTCAAAGGTCATCTGGAATGATCGAGAGCAGGGGCAGTTTGTGAGCCGTATTCTGGATGTGAAAACAGGGAAAGGTCGAACCGTTCCTGCACCGGTTTATTCAGTGAGCCCGGATGGTAAAACTGCGATTACTCCTGATTTTCGCAGGATTCAGGATGTCCGTCCCGGTTATGGTTATCCCGGCTTTCCCGATCCCCAATTTGACGATCTGGCTCCCAAAGATTCCGGGATTTTCAAAGTGGACCTGGAAACCGGTAAGACAGATCTGATACTGACTCTGGATCAAATTTCCCGCACTGGAACGATTCCCCGGCAACAGCAGGACATCAAACATTATTTTAATCATTTACTGTTCAGTCCGGATGGCTCCCGCTTTATCACACTGCATCGCTGGCAGTACCCGAACGGCAAACGACTTTCCAGGCTGGTGACGGCAAACCTGGATGGCAGCGATGTACGAGTGGTTGTGGATAATGGTTTTGTTTCTCACTTTATCTGGCGCGATCCCGATCATATTCTGACACAGTCCAAAGCGACTCCGGACAGCCCCTCCTGGGGTGATTTTCTGGTGAAAGATGAATCGCAGGGCAAGTTGCAGCAGGTCGGAAAGGGAGTGCTGGATAGTGGAGGACATCTGAGCTACCTGCCGGGCAATGAATGGATCCTGAATGATACATATCCCAAAGGAAAAGAGCGGGTTCAGACACCGCACCTGTACCATGTTGCATCAGGAAAGCGAATTGATCTGGGACATTTTCATTCCCCCGCCGTCTATACTGGTGAATGGCGAGTGGATACCCATCCTCGTTTCAGCCCCAATGCAAAGTACGTCTGTATTGACAGTCCGCACAAAAATGAAGGGCGACAACTGCATTTGATCGATATCTCAGGCATCATCGGGCAATCCTGAGACTCGCAGCATAGCCAGGAGAAAGTTTATTGCGGCTTTTCTCTGGTCTCGGGATCCGCTGCTTTTGCAGGCAGGGCTTCCTGCGAGATCGCGAGTTGATAGAATTTATTTCTCGTCAATGCACGCTCCAGTGCACCGGTATCAACGGGGCTTCGGTTTGAGAAGGAAATTTCTTTCTTGTGCGGATTGAACTGGATCGATTTCTGATCAACCCACACAAATCCTTTCAGACTGCGCTGCACTGATTCTTTCGCATCGTCACCGCCGTAGACACCATACTGAATGACATATCTCTGAGCTGTCTTCCCCTGGGAGACTGTTGATCCCAGATCAATCATCTTAGAGGGATTCGTTGAAGAGCCGTAATTCTCATATTTCGAAATATTTTCGGGAGTAAGGCGGGTTGGTGTTGGGCTGACAGAAACACCCGCACCCGAGAGAAGATTATCTATCTGGTATTTGACGTTTTCATCATCAGTGACTTTAACAAAAACCCATTTCTCTTCGAGGTTGATTTTAAGTGATCCGGGAACATATTTATCCAGTTGTTTCAATTTGATCTCCGCGATCCGCATAAAGTTGTCCTGGTCAAAGTTCAAACCTTTGAGGAAAATGATCTTAAATAACAGTCCCTGGTTGCTGTCCGGCCCAGTGGGGGTGTTGCTCACACCTTCGATGACAGGCGGATAGGGATCCAGTGTGACGGCATTGCCTCTGTTATCTTCTGCCATGAGCTGCGCCATATTGTCAGGCAGATTGCCGGAAAACTTAAAACTGAGTAGCTGATTCTGCAGATCAAGACGCACGGAACCTTTGATATAACCACTGACGATCTTAGTTAAGCCGTATTCCACCTTATCTTCAATTGACTTGGTCCAGAACGTCGGATTGTTTTTCATGGCTGTGGTATAAAATTCATTATATCCCGCTACTTTAAAGATGGCCCTTTGCTGCGGGGTATTGGGATCAGGTTTGTCTTTGAATGCACTGTTCTGAAACTGCATTCTCATTTTTTCCATCCTCGCGCGAGACGCAGCTGCCTGCTCTCGCATTTTCTTATTCATCTCCACCCTGGAATCAGTCAACGCCTTCGGAGTTGCAACGGGGGTTGAATCGGGAGTCGACTGAGGCTGGGGATCTTGATCTCCATTAATTTTTCTTTGAATCCACTGAATTCCCTTTGGAATTCCCTGGTCAATCATTGTCTGATAATGGTCGAAACCATTACTGGTAATGAAGTTGACATCGACCCCCTGTTTTTGTAATTGCGCAGAAAACTTTGCTGTATTCGAGTGAGAAGTGACCTGATCTCCGACGGAGTGAAATAAGAACACAGGGCAATTAATCTTTTCCGTATAGGTGATGGGTGCCGAGACTCGTATAAACTCTTCCACATCGGGAATGATACTTTTGAAGATGGGGAGGTTTTCTTTGAAGAATGCCCTGGGATCAACGGCGGGAGCATAAGCCAGGCAACCTTTCAGTTTCAAGGAATCATCCTGAAATGCATCGGAAAAGTATTCTGCGAAAAGTAAGGAGAGCGTACCAGCGGAACTGTGTCCGGCGATAAAAATGTTATCGCGGTCAATGCCCGGAACGGTTTCTATCAACTGCTGAAACGCATTCACACAATTGACGACTCCTGCATGACTCTTACGGAACTTCATATGTGCTGCAGCAAACTGATCGTTGGTTGTGGTTTCGATTTCACCAATGGGGCCATCAATAGAAAACGTAATGACAGCAAAGCCTGCTTTGATATAGGGTTCATGTTCAGCATCAAGCGAAATGTCATTCAGGTCAATATCCATCCCCGTGAGCAGAGTCGCACCTGCCGGAGGAACCAGAACGCAGGGAACCTGAGAGTTTTCCGGAATATCAGGGGGGAGATAGACCTTGAATTTCTGGGTACTCCCCGTCACAGTTTGATCACCAGAACAGACGAGGTCATATACTTTTGCTGTTGATGCCGTTTGGCGTTCCTGGAAAACATGAGCGCCTTGCACTCCCGGTTCAGGCCAGTCTGATTCAAGAGGCGCAACGGGAACGACATTCAGTTTATTCGCTTTTTTTAAATCCTCTCCGCCTGCCAGCCTGTTTGGATTGCCGTTCTGAGGAAACAGGTGATTCACCAGAATATAGGCAAAAAAGAGGAACAGGAGGCATCCGGCAACGGCAATTAAGGGAGCATATTGGTTCGATCGTGTCGGAGCAGGTCTGGGCCGCTTCGATTTCGCAGTTGATTTGGCTCCCCGTTTTTTCTTCGGGGTAGAATTTTTATCCGAGGGGCCTTTACTGAGATCTTCCTCCCAGTCATCAAATTCGTCATCCCCCAGACTGTAAGATGATTCGCTCTCGTCGCCGAAGAATTCCTCTGCGAACGTCGATGGCTTCGATTTCTTACTGCTGGAACTCGACTTTATGGAGGCCGGTCTGGGGATGACAAAGGGGGTTTCGCATTTGGGGCATTTCACTTTTTTCCCAAATGCGGATTTGTTTTTTATTTTAAAAGAGGCCTCACAGTGAGGGCAATGAATTGAGAGCGGGTCTACCATGAAAGCATCTCTGGAGTAGTAAATTGAATATAAGAAAAATAAACAGGCGCATGCTGTTTAATTCAAATATTCTATTGTTTGTCCGTACACGATGCAATTTGTATCTGTTCATTTCCTCGAATGCAGTGAGATCCTCACAGAATACTATTGGTTCCGTTCTGGTACGCGTTCCACAAGAATTGAGCGGAGTTCGTGTACTTCCCGTTTCAATTCATGAACCTCGTTGCGCAGTTGCTGCAGTGATTCCTGTACTGCGCCGTGGGGACCGTGATCGGAAGGGTGTCTGTGTTCGAGGAGTTGCTGCAGACGTTGTTGTCGCTCTTCTGCTTCGCGGTGTACCCGATGTGCCAGTTCAGGCAGGCCAGCATCCTGCAGGTGTTCCGCTGCAACATGCAATTTTTGAATCCGGTGTCGCTGTTCATCCCTGTGGCGCTCATGTTCTCGCTGGTCGGGATGATGCGGTTCCCCGGTACGCCCTGCAGGTGCCCGGCGTCGTGGTTGATCTTTTTCGCGGTCTGAGTGTTTGCGATGTTTTTCACGCGCGACTTCTGATTCCAGGTATCGGTCAATTTTTCTCTCAAGAGATTCTTCAGCCACCTGCGCAGGGGGTTGAGCTTTGACTTCTGTTTCAGAGGAAAAAGGATGCTGTTGATTCAGCAGGCTGGCAAGAACAAGAATGACGAGAATCGTAGTGAGCGTCGACTTCATGGTTCGCAGTTCCTGTGGTTTCGAGGGATGAAACGGGTAAGAGTGACATCAACTTCGCGATATCTTACCCATTTGCGAACGGGGAGTCGAGATTTTCATTGAATCGGAGTGTCGCCAGTCTGCTGTGCAGATGCTGCCAGAGAGTTCATCGATATCAGGCAGAACGCTGTCTGACCTGTGCACTGAGCAGGCTCTGGTATTGCGGGCAGGAGTCGACAAGAATGTGATGTGGTCCCGTTGCCACGACTTTGCCGGAATCCATGACAACGATCCGGTTTGCAAATTCCAGCAGGCTTTGGCCTACGGAATGCGTGATGATAAAGACGGTTCGGCCCGGGGAAAACTCTTTCAATGCTTTATGGATCAGGATTTCACTCTGGGAATCGATGGCGGAAGTCGCTTCATCCAGAATCAGAATTGCCGGATCGCGGAGAATCGCCCGTGCCAGCGCAATTCTCTGCCGCTGACCGCCGGAGAGTTCGTGCCCTTTCTCTCCCACATTATAGTCCAGTCCCTCAGGCATCTGTTCAGCAAACTGCAATACATGAGATTTTCTGGCGACCGATTCAATTTCAAGTCGGGTGGCGTTGGGGCGACCGTAGCGGATGTTTTCCAGAATCGAATCGTCAAACAGCATGGTTTCCTGGGAGACCACTCCGATATGATTTCGCAGATCTTTCAGGCGAATATCCCGGATATCGACTTCATTGATGAAGATATTCCCCTTATCGGGATCATAAAAACGGGGCAGCAGATTGACGAGTGTGGATTTACCGGAACCGTTTTCGCCTACAACAAGTACGACTTCACCGGCATTGATTTCCAGATTGACTCCATCCAGAATCGGATCGTTATTTCGTGTCGATTCTTTTCGTTGTGCGTAGGTAAAATCAATTTTGTTGAATTTGACAGTCTGCACTTCGGTAGGGAAGCGTTCCGGGTCATCTGTTTCTTTCACCATTGATTCACGGTCGATGATCTGAAAAATCCGTTCCAGGGCAGCGCCGGTTTTTTTCAGTTTTGAATAGACAGAAGACATTTTTCGCGCGGGATCAGAAATCCCGGCCAGTAAAGCGTACATCATTGAGAGGGTCGCTATATCCATGGGGGCTGCTGAGAGCTGGATTCCCCAGATTTCCGTTTTTTGACGCAGGACCAGGTAGGAGCCGGGAATCAGGGCGATAAAAATGGCCATCAATCCCAGCATTTCCGTGGTCGGGCTCGTCAGCGAATCGATACGTAGAATCCTCAGTGCTTTCCTGAAGAACTCTTTATTCTCATGATGGAAGCGGTTACGGTGTTTGCGTGCGCCGTTGAAAGCAATAATGACCTTCGAGCTTTCGAAGGACTCTTCGAGTGTTTTGTAGATGCGTGACATGCTTTCCATCATTTTCTGACTGGCATGTTTCAGGGTTTTTCCGATTTTGTAAAATACGATCGCAATCAGAGGGGCGAACACGAAAGAAAGCAGAGTCAGTCTCCAGTTAACCATGAACGCAAAGACAATGCAGGCGAGTGCCTTGAGCGGTTCACGGATAATTTTTCCGCCCATCAGTGTTAAACCTTGAGAAAGCTGTTGCATGTCAAACGTGAATCGTGACATCAGCGACGCAGTTCCCTCATCAGAGATACTCTGGTAATCCAGATCGAGAACCTTGCGAAAGCATTCTTTGCGGATTGCCATCGTCACCAGTTCCACGACGCCCCCGACCATCACATCCTGCGTGAATATACAGATGCCTTTAATGAATGTCGTAATGAGCAGCAGGCCCAGGATGACTACGAATGTGTCAAATGGATCTTCCGGGATACGACTGATAATCGTGGACTGGATCCACTTCAGTACCAGCAGTTTCTGCGAAGCTGTATTGAGTTTGGTCTGCTGGCGGGTATGCTCGCTGAGCAAATCGACGGGGGCCGCTGCCAGATCCGTTTGTGTGAGCGTGGAATCAGGATTACTCTCTGTTGGATTTTGAGATTGAATCGATCTGGAGAGATCCTTCACGACTTTTGATTTGTCCTGAATGATTGCTTCCGTCTCACTGATCTGTTCCTGGACGTAACCACCCAGGGTTTTCCCTTCCAGCAGGACCTTGACCACCAGGAATGTGGCAGAGAGATTCGCTCCCCAGAGGATCGCTACCATGATTGCAAAAAAGAAGGAAACGACCAGTCTTTTACGGTAAGGCCAGACATATTTAATTAATCGCGTAAAACTGTTCACAGGATTCACTCTGGTGCTTTAGTTTAGGTTATATTGTCCTAAGTGTTTATTTAGAAGCGTTTTATGTGCTTTTGTCAGACGCCGGTATCAGTCAGGAAAGAAGTTCCGGACCCGAGGCCGCCCGATGAAATCCGTGAATTAAACTAGGAATTGCAAATCAGGTCCAGACGAGATTTTAAGTTCTGCTGATCTGGACAATTTGACAGAGGTTTCCCGCTGCTGAATCGGACAGAGAATGCCGAGAGAAATGCGAACTAATTCCAGATCTGCCGTGTCGTGGGTAGAGGCATTTGTGTGAAATTTGTGATATGCTGCCAGTCGGCGGTCTGCGTTTCTACTTCCCTGCTATTACAATTCCGGCGATTGTATTCTGCTCTTTAGATCGCATCGCGTTTTACCATAGCGCTTCTCCCCCTTTTGTACTCGATCCAAATGGTCATGGAGACGTTAGAGTGAAACTGGCCACAGTCAACTACCCTGAATCGGATTGTACAGGATGGATTCTTCGTCCCTTGAAAATCAGAACGACTCTTCTGTACGACCGGGAAGCTTACGTGAACTGGCGCATGTCGCCATCCCCCTGGTACTCAGTTGCGGTTCGCTTTCCATTATGCACGTAGTAGACCGTATCTTCCTGTCCTGGTGGTCAACAGATGCCGTTGCTGCTGCTTTACCCGCCGGGATGATTCAATGGGCCATTATGTCGATTGCGATGGGGATGGCGACGTATGTGAATACGTTTGTGGCTCAGTACGAAGGTGCCGGTCAGAAGCAGTACGTTTCAGAATCGGTCTGGCAGGGATTTTACCTGGCGTTGATCTGGGGAGCTATCCTGTTGCTGGGCATCCCGCTCTCCAGTACTTTTTTTCACTGGATTGGTCACGCTAACGAAATCCAGGTCCTGGAAGTAGATTATTTTTCGATTCTCTGTCTGGGCTCAGGTCCCTCATTAATCTCGACAGTACTCTCATGCTTCTATACCGGTCGCAGCAAGACCATGGTCGTGATGTGGGTGAATCTGGCGGGGGTAATCGTTAATATGATTCTGGATTACCTGCTGATCTTTGGGGCAGGACCAATTCCTGCCATGGGGATCAAAGGAGCCGCGATTGCAACGGTATTGGCCAATGTAGCGACAATGGCTTTTTATGCTGCGATCATCTTTGCCCGGCATGAAGCCCGTGAGTATGGCTTACTCAATCACTACCACTGGAATCAAAGTCTGCTCATGCGATTGATCCGTTATGGGTTTCCCAATGGAATGCTTTTTTTCGTTGACATAGTCGGCTTCACCCTGTTTGTAGTTCTGGTCGGACGCATCGGAAAAATTGAACTGGCTGCCACGACGATTGCCTTTAATCTGAACTCACTGGCTTTTGTGCCCATGATGGGAGTCGGGACGGCTGTGATGACACTTGTGGGGAAACGCATCGGGGAAGGACGGCCGCAACTGGCTGTTAAAACGACGTGGAAAGCCTTTATTGTCTCGGCTTCCTATATGGCTGTGTTTGCGGTGATTTATGTAGGGGTTCCGGAAATCCTCCTCAGTCCGTATCAGCCGGAAGTCATGACGGAAGAATTTCAACAGGTGCGGCAGATGACGGTTGTCCTGCTGCGATTTGCTGCGTTGTTTTCATTTTTTGATGCATTGGCAGTGATCTTTGGATCGGCGATTCGCGGAGCCGGCGATACCCGGTTCTGCATGATTTATTCACTGATCACAGGCTGGACCATCATGGTGATTCCGACCTTTCTGATCTGGAAGTATGCGGATGAAAAAATCTTTGGCAGCTGGACTGCCTGCACGGCGTATATCGGCGTGTTGGGATTCGGGTACCTGATTCGCTTCCAGGCAGGGCACTGGAAAAAGATGAGGGTCATTGAAGATCATTTTTCGACTGTAGAGGTTGAAGAGCACGAACAACCCATTCAGGAAGCATTGTCCTGATTCAGCGGCGGAGATTCCAGTTCTCCGTCGCATATTTTTCCTGCACTAGCTGCTGCACCCGATCGAGGGGGAGCGTGGGTTCCGGTTCCGTGGCCTGCCAGGTTTCGATCAGCGCGTCTCTGAGTTGAGTGGGATTGATCTCATAATTGGTGACAAACTCCAGATGGTCACGATGGGATCGATAGTCGGGCTCCCGTTCGGGACTGGTCAGATACCGGGGAATGCGTTCCAGGTCGAAGTCGTAGAGAATCGTGCCATGATGCAGGAGCGTGGTCGTTAACCACCGTTGAGAGTTCCCGGAAAATTTGTGTCCCTCAACGGTCAGATCGCTGATGCCACGTACTTCGACTGACAGTTCCGGTTTGAGCTGATTGAGCGTATCGGAGATACGGTTCAATATTTCCCGCGTGGTGGCTTCGATGCCGGCCAGGTGCTGCTCGGCTGTGATGCGCAGAAACAGCGAATAGATAAAGCAACCGGGGCCCAGCAATACGGTTCCGCCGCCAGTACAACGACGGAGTACGGGAATCTGATCCTGCAGGCAGGCCGCCTGGTTCACATTTTCAGCAACCTGGTTCGAACTGCCCAGAACAACCGCGTATTGATCCACTTCCCAGATTCTCAGGCAGCCCAGAGAGTCCTGCTGATTAATCTGATACAACAGGCTCTCGTCGAGTGCCAGATTTTCAGCAGGAGTCGAGAGTGTCGTGTCGGAAAAGTGACAGCGAATATCAGACATCTCAGAAGTTGAGGGCCCGTTTATCGACCGCCAGTGCTGCTTCTTTAACCGCTTCTGCCAGCGTCGGATGGGCATGGCAGCAGCGGGCGATATCTTCGCTGCTGGCACCAAATTCCATGGCGACGGCACATTCGGCGATCAGGTCCCCGGCGCGCGGTCCGAGGATGTGAACGCCCAGGACACGATCTGTCTGCTTGTCCGCCAGCATCTTGACTTTGCCTTCTGTCTGCCCCATCGCACGGGCGCGTCCGTTGGCGATAAAGGGAAAGACTCCTTTGCGGTATTCGATGCCTTCCTCTTTCAGCAGTTCTTCTGTTTTTCCGACGGCGGCGATTTCCGGATTGGTATAGGCAACACTGGGAATCGCATCGTAATTAACGTGACCATAACCTGTCACCAGGCGCTCGGAAAATGCGACTCCTTCGTCTTCCGCTTTATGTGCCAGCATGGCGCCGCCGATAACATCGCCGATGGCGAAGATGCCTTTGACGGCGGTTTCGTAATGGGCGTCGACAGGGATAAACCCTCGTTTATCCAACGCGATCCCGATTTCTTCCAGACCCAGGTTGTCCGTATTGGGACGTCGCCCCACCGCGACGAGAACCCGGTCGCAACGGATAGACTTGGCGTCGGCAATTTCAACATCACAGGTCTTTTTGTTGGCTTTCACTCCGGTCACCCGGCAGCCCAGCTGAAATTCAATCCCCTGTTTTTCGAAGATCTTCTGTGCCTCTTTGGCAATCTCCAGGTCGGTGGTAGGCAGGATGCGATCCAGGTATTCCAGCACGGTGACTTTCGCTCCCAGGCGGCTCCAGACGGCCCCGAGTTCCAGGCCGATTACACCGCCGCCAATCACGACAAGATGTTTGGGAACCTGCTCGTAGGAAAGGGCTTCCGTACTTGTGCCGACACGATCGCCGTCGAGTTCGATTCCTGGCAAGGTGGAAGGTTCACTACCGGTGGCAATCAGAATGTATTTGGCTTCCAGCTCGGTTGTTTCGTCACCATTATTCACAGAGACTTTTCCGGGGGCGGTGATCGTGGCGTGACCGGAATAGCGGGTGATTTTGTTTTTCTTGAACAGCGAGTCGATGCCGCCGCCCATGGTTTTGACGGTGCGGTCTTTCTGGCTCAACATCTTTTCGAGGTCGAGCGACAGCGAGCCGACGTTGATGCCGCGATCTTTGAAAGTGTGTTCTGCTTCTTTATACAGCTCACTGGATTCGAGCAGCGCTTTACTGGGGATGCAGCCGACTCGCAGACAGGTGCCACCGAGCATGCGTTCTTTTTCGATACAGGCGACATTCAAGCCCAGTTGAGCAGCACGGATTGCTGCAATATAACCACCGGGACCAGCACCGATAATAACCAGATCGTGGTTCATTTTCTCATTTTCCTGCAGGGGCAGGAAACCTTTCCAAACCTCTTAAGATGTGCGTTTGATTCTCAGACTTCCATCAGCATGCGTGATGGTTCTTCGAGGACTTCTTTGACTCGTTTGAGGAAGACCACAGCTTCTCTGCCGTCTACGACACGGTGATCGTAAGTCAAAGCGATATACATCATGGGACGAATCACGACCTGACCATTAATGGCGACAGGACGTTCCTGAATTCCATGCATGCCGAGCACGCCACTTTGAGGCGGGTTCACAATCGGAGTGGAAAGCAATGATCCGTACACGCCACCATTGGTGATCGTGAAGGTGCCTCCCTGAAGTTCTTCGAGGCTGATTTTATTCGCTTTGGCACGTTGGCCGAAGTCGTTGATTTTGAGTTCGATGTCCGCAAAACTGAGTCGCTCTGCATTTCGCAGAATGGGAACAACCAGGCCTTTTCCGCCGCCGACAGCAATCCCGATGTCATAGTAGTTGCGGAAGACCAGATCGGTGCCGCGAATTTCGGCATTGATTTGTGGATACTGGTTCAAGCCATCAACGACGGCTTTGACGAAGAATGACATGAAACCCAGTTTGACATCAAACTTCTTGAGAAACATGTCTTTGTATTTGGTCCGCAGTTCCATCACGGCCGACATGTCCACTTCGTTGAACGTTGTCAGCAGGGCTGCATTGGACTGGGCTTCGACAAGTCGTTCCGCAATTTTTTTGCGGATGGGACTCATGGGAACAATTTCTTCTTCGCGATAGGCACCGTTGTCTGAACCGCTGGACGCCTGATAGCTGAGGGCGTCCTCTTTCAGGATGCGTCCTCCCGGACCTGTCCCTTTGACATCCGCCGGGCTCAATCCTTTTTCTGCCATCACACGAGCGGCTGCCGGCATAACCCGGTCACCTGATCCAGCGGGGGCCGCTTTGCTGGCAGCAGGTGCTGGTGCCGCTTCTGCTTTGGCCGGACTCTTTTCCGGGGCAGGCTCTTCAACTCCTGCGGGGCGTTCCGCTTCTTCCAGATAACCGATGACTTCACCAACGGCTGCCATCTCCCCGGTTTTTTTCAGTATTTCGATAATGATCCCATCCATCGGGGCGGGAACATCGAAGGTGGCTTTATCGGTTTCGAGCTCGACAATTTCACTGTCCTGAGCGACCCATTTACCTTCTGCAGCGTGCCAGGCTCCGATTTGCACTTCGGAGATGGATTCCCCCACCGAGGGGACTTTAATTTCAACAGACATCGGACACTATACTCCAACCGAGTCACGGGGAAAAAACGTATGTTTTCAGACTTATTTCAGATGATTTTCTTCAATTTGCGAACAGCAGTTTTGATTATGACTTCTTAAGAAAGCCAGCACAATTCCCGCGTACAGGGAAGATGATAATCAGGAAAAATTTTTGAACGGAATCGAGCGAAACAGACAACATCCTGCGGATTAGCCTGTTTCCACGAAAAAACGCTGGTCTTTTTATCGGCTTTTCAGCCAGACCAGCGTTTAGTTTATCCCGCTTCACTCATTATCGAACCAGATGGAACAAGTCGCATCAGTTGTATTGCCGGCATCATGAGGATTTACCAGGGAAACGGTGTCCTTTGGCTTTGGTGTCCACGCGATACAGCGAAGTGCGTGCGGTAATGAACAGACTCGCATTATCTTTTCCGCCAAATGTCACATTGGCCGGTTTTTCAGGGACTTCAATAATGCCCAGCAGTTTCCCTTCAGGAGAGAAGACCTGCAGTCCCAACCCCGAGGTAATATAGAGATTTCCATTGGTATCGATCGTCAGACCATCGCCGCCTCTGCCCGGTTCTGGTGTCCCAGGTTCCTGCTTCAGGCTGCAGAAAACACGGCCTTTTCCGATTTTACCAGGAGAGGTTACAGGATACGCCCACATTTCTTTCGACATACTCGGAATCACGTACAGTGTCTTTTCGTCGGGAGATAGAATCACGCCATTCGGGGCTGCCAGATCGTCCACCAGGCGAGTCACTTCGCCATCCGCGGCGCGGTAATAGACGGCAACTTTACCCTGTGGCAGTGGTTCAGGGGCCCGGAAATGAGGATCTGTGAAGTAGATGCCTCCCGTCCGATCGATGACCAGATCGTTGGGGGCGTTGAATCGTTGTCCCTTGTATTCCGGTGCCAGCGGTGTGACTTTTTTGTCTTTCAGGTTGATACTGACCAGTCGTCCGTCCATTTCACAGGCCAGCAGCTTATCGGCTCCGTCGAGCATCAGGCCATTACAGTGATTGGAGGGCTCCAGGAAGGTGGACAGTTTACCCTTTGTGTCGACCTGGTAGATTTTATTATCGGGTATATCCGTAAAATAGAGGTTTCCCTGCAGGTCAAACGCGGGGCCTTCCGTAAATTTGAAATCAGTAAACAGTTTAACGGGCTTGCTGACGGGGCCTACGCCGGGGATTTCAGCCTGATCTTCCGCCTGTGTCATCGCAGCAGACAGGGAAAGCAACAGAGCCACTGCAGTCCAGTTCAGTATGTTTTTCATCGGAGACTCCTTGGAGTATGAGTTCAGCAAAAAGGGAACACTGTTTATTCCTATTAGAGCCTGTCAGCAACACAAAATTCAACCATCTGACGAATCGGATTGCCGTATCAGTGGAAATCGATCCGTCCATGAGGGACACTTGGCGGAGAGAAATGCTGCGTGATAAAGTGCTTTTAGGCGTGGATAGGGAGCTTGATGAGAGGTGAAATGTCGATGGATGTCGTGAGGCTGTTAAAACAACTGATTGCCATTCCCAGCGTGAACCCGATGGGCCGCGCTGTGACCGGTGAGATCTATTTCGAAGGCAGACTGACCCAGTTCTTGTGTAGCTATTTTGCAGAACTGGGGGTCGAATATGAATCAATCGAAGTGGTTCCCGGAAGAAATAATGTCATAGCACGTACGACACCTAAACCCGGAGTGCCCACGATCCTCATGGACGTGCACCAGGATACGGTTCCCGTAGAAGGCATGATTGTTCCCCCTTTTGAAGGTACAGAAAAGGATGGGAAGATATACGGCCGCGGCGCCTGCGATGTGAAAGGCAGTATGGCGGCGATGCTGATGGCATTTACCCGCCTGGTCAAAGACAATCCCCCCGATGCCGCGAATGTGATTCTGTCCTGCACCTGTGATGAAGAAGCGACCGTCAAAGGCATCAATCACCTGGTGCAACTCTGGGAAAACCCGAGTGGCCTGAGCAAGATTCTGACTGAGCCTCCTGATCTGGGATTAGTGGCCGAGCCAACCATGCTGGATATCGTTGTGGCTCATCGGGGCGCGACCCGCTGGAAAATCAAGACCACAGGAAAAGCCTGCCACAGTTCTCAGCCCAATGATGGAGTGAATGCCATCTACAAGATGGCGGATGTCATCAAGGCACTGCAGACATACGCCGACGAACTTTCAAGCTGGGAGGCGCATCCGCTGTGCGGACCGCCGACCTTGAGTGTGGGTGTGATCGAAGGGGGCGAAAGTGTCAACATCGTGCCTGACTGGTGTACCATTGAAATTGACCGCCGCGTGATTCCCGGCGAAGACGGGATCGAAGTGATGAATCAGGTCGAAGAATACTTGGAACAGGCTCTGCCATTCGAATTCGAGATGCTGCCGCCGTGGATTACCGGCGTTTCCCTGTCCGATCACAATAATGGAGAGTGGAGCGACCGACTGTTGTCCGTGATTGACAAGCTGGAACCCGGTCACAAAAAAGTAGGTGTGCCATATGGCACGCATGCGGCGCGCGTGAATCAGGGAGGGGTCCCTTCAATGGTCTTCGGTCCCGGATCAATCGCCCAGGCACACACCATCGATGAGTGGCTGGAAATTGATCAGCTGCTGAAATCGGAAGAAGTCTATTACCAGTTCTGTGCCAACGCCGGAAGTCAAACGTAGAAGAGGGACCCCCTCAATTCGCGTGCCTGCTTCCGATGGCACCAGAGAAAAAATCCGGGGTAGTACCGGATGGAATCCGGTATTGCCGCAGGCAACAGGAGGTCGCAGTGCAGACTATGTGGAGAGTGCGTGTGCCTCAAGCTCATTTAGTCAAACAATTGGGTTTCTCTGTTGTGAATTAATCTCGTGAGCTGGGACCTCCTGCTCGCTGCCCTCGGCCCGAATTGCATTCGTGCCCACCCCCTGCTCAATTCTTTCCAAAAAACTTCTTGACAGTTAATACCTAGAGCGGCTATATATGTTATGTGTAGTCATCCTATGTATCGGAGGATAAGCGATGAATCCGCAATTATTTGCAGGCACCATGGAGATGCTCATTCTGGAACTGGTTTCGGAAGGGCCCACTTATGGCTATGAAATTACGCAGCGCGTCACGAATCGTTCAGCCAATGAGTTTGAGCTGAAAGAGGGGAGTCTGTATCCGGCGTTGCATAAGCTGCAGCGTAAAAAACTGTTGAAGTCGTTCTGGCGAGAAGTCGATGGTCGTCGGCGGAAATATTACGAACTGACGATTCAGGGACAGAAAGCGCTCAACGAGAAACGACAGGAATGGAAGCAGTTCTCTTCCGCCATCGAACGCATTCTGGGAGCACAAAGTGGCCTGGCCTGAGCTCAGTATCGAAGATTTTCCACCCAGGCGAGACGATGAACCATCGTCATTGCGGCAGGATATTATCGATGAACTCAGCGACCACTTTGCGTGTGCTTTGAATCGGGAACTGTTGAAGAACCCGGACGAACAAATCGCTAAACAACGCGTATTATCTCAATTCGGCGACCCCATCAAAATCGCCCGCCAGCTCTGGCTGGACGCGATGAAGGAGAAAATCATGTCACAACGCATTATGACCGGAATCTCTGCTGTGATGGCGGTGTGCTGTATTGTGGTGGTGGGCTTTGCCTGGATTCTGGTGCAGGAAAGTCGGGTAATAAACCAGAAAATGCTCGAGCATCTGGCGACGCTTGCGGATCGACCTCAGCCCGTTGCAGCAGTTGGCAGAGAACAGCAGATCCTGGATCAGCTGAAAGAGTTGAAAGAGGAACAACAGGCTGCCGCCAACGCCAGCAGTGAAGATATGAATCAGATCTCTTTTCAGCTCGTTCAAGATAACAAAGACAAAAGCCCAGCCGCTGGTTTTACAGGCACACTGACAAAAGGTGGAAATCCATTAGAAACTTTTACGCTGGATGCCGCCAGTAATGCAGAGGGACTACTTGATTTTGGGAAATTACCCTGGGGAAAATATCAGCTGAATCTGAGTGCTCCCTGGGGTGAGTCTTTTCATCAGAATGTATCGGTGATACCAGGCCGCAATTATTCCCAGGTAATCAGTTGCCCTACTGCGGCACCGGCAAAAGTCCCCGTTCAGTTTCAGATAAAATGGCCCGGCGAATTCAATGCGGATGACTGGGTACTGTTATGCGACTTTCGAAATGCCTCAGGTCGAAAGCAGCAACTGGAGAGTAGTAGACTCATTCAAGATAAAAACTGGATTTACCAACAGAATTCGACTGAAGAATTCAGCGGTGTTTATTTCATCGACCATCAAAATCAGATCTCAGCATACCCTTTATCTATTGACGGAGAATTCAAAGACATTAATTCGCAGCAACTGGTTGGAAAATCTTCTGTAAAGATGAGTCAGGGGAGACACATTTTGCCTGATCTGATTCTGGTCCAGAAAAAAGATTTGCTGAAACTGTCGGAATTGAATGAGCAAAAAAACTTCAACGTATTAAACAATCGTAGATCCGACCTCGGGGGATACAGTCTGAACTATAGAAGAATACTGGGAGGTAATTCTGGATTTAGTTTCGACGAAGTTCATACGTTTCTATTAATTCCCTTCCGCAATGCCCCCATTCATTTAGCTCAATCTGATACTGTGAATGGCAATGAAGGACCGCGATATGCAGACGGGATCGAATTATCAAAGCGACTTGTTTTTACGGCATCTCAAGACGAGGAGAATCTCTGGGAAATCAAATTACCTTACCTGGAAAATCTCAAGATGCCCCAGAGAATCGGCGGTGCGGGTCAGGGCTTATTCTAAGATAAACGGTTTCAAAAATCGTTTGCAAACAACAGGAGTAAAAAGTGGCCTGGCCTGACCTCAGTATCGAAGATTTTCCGCCCGAGCGTGATGATGAACCATCCTCACTGCGGCAGGACATCATTGATGAACTCAGCGACCACTTTGCCTGTGCCCTGAATCGGGAACTGTTAAAGAACCCGGACGAACAAATCGCAAAACAACGTGTTATTCAAAACTTCGGCGATCCCATCAAAATCGCCCGCCAGCTCTGGCTGGACGCGATGAAGGAGAAAATCATGTCACAACGTATTATGACCGGAATCTCTGCTGTGATGGCAGTCTGTGGTGTAATTGTGGTGGGGATGGTCTGGTCGATGATGAAGGAGAGCCAGGCGTTCAATACTCGAATGATGGCGCAGATGACGGAAATTGCGAATCGACCTCAGCCGGAAGTTCAAACTGAGTCAGCTGCCGGTGAAATGAATCAGGTTTCCTTTCAGCTGGTTCAAGGGAAGGAAGACGGGAAGCCATGGGGCGGCTTTGAAGGGAAGTTGACTAAAATCGGGGATAACACAGATTCATTCACACTCAAAGAAAAGAGTGATGCTGAAGGAAAACTGGATTTTGGCAAGCTGCCCTGGGGGGTGTATTCGTTAAATGTCATCGCTCCCTGGGGAGAAGCTTATCACAATGATTTGACTGTGTTACCGGGCCGCAACTTTTCCCAGACCATCGTTTGCCCGAGTGCGGCACCGGTTGAAGTCCCAGTCCGGATTGAGGTGGAATGGCCCGATGACTTGAAGTCAGATGACTGGCTGTTGCTGTGCGACTTTCGTCCGAGGCACATTGACAGTGGACTCTCTGCATTATCCCGTAAAATTGGAGCTGAGCTTTGGACCAGACCATATCCCAATCCGCTGGAGGGAACATGGGACTATCCGATGGCCTGTCTGATCAATCAGAAGAATCAGGTCTTTCGCTGTCCTTTAGATATCAATCGTAAGTTCCAGAATATTGATTTTGATAAATTAGAAGCAAAACAGTCGATCAACATGATTGAAGGTGATCAGTACCTGCTGCCGGTGATGTATCTCCTGAACAGGCAGGACCTGGCTGATCTACAGCTGGATAATATTAAAGTGGGAGAAAGTAGCGTTTCATTTATGGTCTTGAATCATAGTCGGGAATCCCTACGTATGATTTCTCCTGCCAATCTCAACCTGCAGCACGCTAGTAGTTTTGGAGGTTCCGATATCGTTGATGCTACCACATTGATTGTCACGCATCAAAAGATCGCGGCTCTGGATGCAGCAGCTAGAGAGGAGAATAAAGGAGATAGAAATGCCAGTGGAAGTCCGTTTGCCTATGCCAGTGGAATTCAGTTTGGAAAGATGCTGAAGTTTACAGCTGCTAAAGACCAGGACAACGTGTGGAAAATAAAACTCCCTGAGTTGGAACAGTTACGAGTTCCTGAAGAGGCGAAACAGGTTGAAGTTCAGGGATCTGGTGGGGGCTTTTTCTAAAGCGAAGCATTTCTGTCCCATTAAAATGAAGGAGTATTGCGTGGACTGGCCTGAGATCAGCATTGAAGACTTTCCGCCACAACGGGATGATGAACCGTCGTCTTTGCGGCAGGATATCATTGATGAACTCAGCGACCATTTCGCGTGTGCATTGAATCGGGAACTGTTAAAAAATCCGGACGAACAGCTGGCGCGCAGACGCGTTCTGGAACAGTTCGGTAATCCAATTGCGATTGCCCGCCAACTCTGGCTGGAAGCGATGAAGGAGAAAATCATGTCGCAACGTATTATGACCGGTATTTCTGCTGTGATGGCGGTCTGCTGTATTGCCGTGGTGGGGATTGCCTGGTCGATGATGCAGGAGAGCCGGGCGTTTAATCTGCAGTTGCTGGAGCAGTTCAAGCTGGCACAGGAAAAATCCGCATCTGAAACGCCGGGGGAACTGCAGCCAATTTTGTTTCAGTTGGTGCAGGAGGGGAGTGAGGAACAACCGGCTATAGGATTTGAAGGGACCTTATCCAAGCGTGACGGCAACAACAATATTTTTACAGTCGGAGCGATCAGTGATAAAAACGGCTTGCTGGATTTTGGAAAGCTGCCTTGGGGTAAATATGTTTTGACACTGAAATCGCCCTGGGGTGAAGCTCCTCAGGCTGAGCTGATCACCACGATTCCCGGCCGAAAGTTCGAACAGACCATCGTCTGTCCGGCGCATGCTCCACAGGAGGTGGAAGTTGAATTTCAAGTCAACTGGGAAAGTATGCCTGATGATCAAGAGTATTTCTTATTATGTGATTTCCGATCTATTGATTTCGAAAAAAACACAGGAGGAAGAAAATTCAGACTGATTTCCTCTGAAAATATACAGGATCGACATTGGTTATATCGTCATAACATGAACCAGGAATCTGAGAGAAGCGTTTATCTGATCGATGTGAAGAATGACAGGGTAACTCGTTGCCCTTTGGCGGCAGATGGAAAGTATGAAAATCTTGATCCTCAGAAACTGACCTGGTATCCGACAGTTGAGATCCTCCAAGGGATTTATAGCTCACCAACTGTCTATCTGATTAAGAAGAATGAACTCAGTCAATTGGCTGAGATCAATGTCTTATATGCTCCGAAAGTTTTATGGTTTCAGAACAATAGCCTTAAGTTCGCTAACTACCCAGTACCACAAGGCAGTACAGGTTTATTTGTGTCTCCCTTTCGCAATATTGAAATCGATCCTGAACTGGTAGTGAATATGACCCCTTCGGAACTGAAACAGATTCATGGATTTAAAGCAGACAAGTCAACTATAGAGACCTATACTGCATCAGAAGCTCAGCCCAATATCTGGAAAATCAACATTCCCGATCTGTTTCCGATTACTCAGGAATCCGGTTCATTGAGTAGTGCCCCGTGACCGGGAAGAGCTTTTCATCTCCTGTGCCGATCTGCTGGCAGTTGACTTCGTAGACGAATTTTTCCTTGAGTTCGTTGACCTTGAGACGGACCGTTTTGCGGTCGTCAGAAAGGGTGACGTCTTCGACTTCGACTTTATACCGGCCGCTGTCGGGACTGGCGTAGCTGCCACTCCAGACTCGGGTGTAGCCGGCGATGGTGTAAGCAGCTTTGTCAGCCGCTTTCTTTGCATCGACGGGCTGGAAGAACTCGAGTTCAAAGCCATCCGAAGTCGCACGGAGTTCTTTGATGCCGTTCGGGAGTTTGCCGTTGGGGGTCAGTTTGGTAATCGAACCGGTGTTCTGCCCGCCCAGCCAGCCGCTGTCGTGAATACTGCCGACGTAGATATCTCCCTGGGGACTGACGGCGACCGACATCGGCCCGGCAAAGTTGTGTTCATCGGGGGGGACATCCGCGCGAGTGAAATAGTAGGTTGCGCCCTGAACAGTATCACCGACTTTCTGCGTGGTGAAGCGGATCAGGAAACGTTGATTGTATTCACAGCCCAGTCCCTGATCGAACAGGCTGTTGTAGGCAAACTGTTTGGGGATGCAGGTTAAGCCGTTCACACTGCGTGTCCAGGGGTGAGGTACCTGGACGGCGGCACGGGTTTCTTCGAGGTTTTCTTTATTCCGCAAGTCAGACTGACTGGGAACCCCGTACGCTTTCCCGGGAATCAGGAAATTGATTTCATTAAACGTATTCTGTACCCCCTGCTGATCGGAAATATAAATTTCATCTTTGGAGTTAATTGCCAGGCCGGTAGGGTAACGGAAGGCGTGTCCCAGAACTTCGATATTGCCGTTATAGGTGATTTTGAGAATCTTGCCTCGCCAGTGGATCTGATCATCGGGGCGCTTCATCTGGGCATAATCGCTGCCTAAGCCGACATACAGATTACCCTGGCTGTCCCGGATACAGCCTGACGCCCAGTCATGGTAATTGTCGTTGAAGCCCCAGCCTGAAGCGACGATCGTGCGCTGGTCGGCTCTGCCATCTCCGTTGGTATCGGAGAGACGAATCACTTCGGGTTTGTGAGACACAATGATATCCGAGCCGTCAGCGATAATGCCGAACGGCGCGGAGAGTCCTTCTTCAAACAGGGTGAGTTCGTCTTCCACGCCATCGCCGTCGGTGTCTTTCGCAAGGTAGACGTCTCCCTTGAGCGAGGTGAAAATCAAAGTGCCATCTTCGCGCCAGGCGAGAGCCGTCGGCATGATGCCGCCATCGAGAGGCAGTCGCACGCCGTCAAAACCGGGTGCACTGGTGACCGTTTCAATTGCCGGTTTGGGCTTGGGTTTGGTTTTAACCTGCAACCCTTCTGCATTGAGTTTGCAGAGGTAGTTCAGAGTCAGGTTGGCATGGCCGGATGAGGGGCTGTCTGCCTGTACGTATTCATGGGAATTGTTCTCGGTGATGTGCATCCAGGTTGCATCGGGTTTACCGGCAACCGTGATTTGGGGACTGCCGATGCTGTTGGTGAAACGAGGTCGACCAATATGAAGTGTGTAGCCTTCGGGAAGATTTCCCGCTTTGATCGTACGTTGCAGTCCCGTCTTACCCGGCTGATCGGAGAGCGTCTGGAAGGTGTCCGTCACTGAGACGGTAGTGGTCTTCTTGCCGATTTTAAAATTGAGTTCGTAATTCAGAGTGACCTGATTCCCCTGGGATTCATAGCTGCGCAATGTGCCTGCCAGGCCGTTCTGAAGCAGTGGATAGACGGCCGCTGCGGGTTTCTTACCGGTGGGGGTCAGTACAAATTCAAAGCCACGATCGTAGCCGGAGATGATGGGGGAACCCGCCATGTCCCAGTACCAGCTTTTACCTTCGGTGCGCTGACGGGCCAGGTCTCCGAGCGTCCATTGCACGATAGAGAACTGATCGAGATCAATCAGCAGATTGTGTCCGTTATCAAAGCCGACTGCAAAGGCGCGGGATACATAGCCGCCGCCGGTCTCTTTGGGGTTGGTAAAGACATCGCGGACAATCCGCGCCGGTTCGCCGGCAGCGATGGTAAAGAACTGTTCTACGACGGAGGGGTTCGTCGGGACTTTGAACTGGGGATCATTCAGTCCGAGCCAGATGGCGTCCAACTGGCGGTCGATATCGCCTCCCAGTACTTTGGGAACGCTTTTCTTAAGAGCGGGCATTTCCATGCCGGGTACAATCCGCAGCGGGTTGTGAACCCAGCGGAGAAAGTATTCTTTCCGCATGCGATCGCCGAGCATCAGCAGGTCAGACCCGCGGGTTCCGAGCGCGACGTTGCGGGGTTCATACTTTCCGAGTACATGACAGGAGATACAACTGAAACCTTTGGCGCCGGTAATGGTCTGGCCGGCAATCAGCAGTTGCGCGCGATCCTGGTCGGAAGAATCAACCATGAATCCGGGCTGGCGCGGACCATCTTCGGGGACCCGATCATGGGCGACCAGGTAATCAAGCAATGCCTGTTTGTCGTCTTTCGTATGCTGGAAGCGAGGCATGCGGACACGCAGCCAGGGCATGCGCACTTTTTTCTGTTCGCCACTGACGGCTTCGGAAAGGGCTTCCTGCTTGAGTTTATCGCCAACGGCAGTGAGCGCGGGGGGAATCATGCCTTCACTCTGTCCGGCGAGTGCGGGATCGAACTTAGCCATCTGGCCGGCGATCTGGGTGATGCCTTCGTGTTTGTCCCGTTCGTGACAGTAGATACAGTTGCGCTGTTTCAGAACATAGCGTCCGCGATCAAATTCGTTTTCCGGAGACGGCGCGTCAGCGCTTGATTTAAGATAGGCGATGACCGCTTCCCGGTCGATGGTCCGATAGGCGGGACGCCCCTTTTTCAGATCGGGAGTTTCTGCCAGACAGGAGTTCTTCCAGTCTTCAGTGGACTTTGAAAGATCGACGATCTGCTGTGCCGGTGTTTCGATGCCGGGAATCGTATGGCAGGCGGCACAGCGGGCCTGGGTGATCAGTTTTTTTCCACTGGCAATGAGGGTTTTATCCGATTGCGGCTTTTTGCCTTGAGGGAGCTTTGCCTGCTTCAGTTCCGAAAGTGCGTAAGCCAGCTGACGACGTTCGGTTGTACTGAGTTTAATGACCGGCATGCGATGATCTTTATTGAGTTTCGCGGGATCAGAGAGCCAGGTGTAAAACCACTGTGTTTCGCGTTTGTCGCCGATACTGCTGAGGTCGCCGCCACTGAAGGGCTGCTGGTTGCCTTTACCGTCAATCGTATGACAGGCCAGGCAGCCGACCGAACGCATCAGGATTTCCCCGGCCCGCTGTTCTTCATCATGCGTGGGGGCTTTTTTCGTTTTCTTGTCTTTCGGAGCCGTGGGGATTTTACTGAGTGATGCTGATTTGGCGTTCGCAAACAGATAGGCGGCGATGGCTTCGGCTTCCTGATCGTTGAAGCCGAAGAATGGCATCTTGGCATGGGCGGAGACAGAGTCATCGTTTTTGATTTTTCGGACCAGCCATGCCGGGTTCAGCGCCGTTGTGACATGCGTCAGATCGGGAGCGGCGGGACTGGTCAGCTGATCTGCTCGTTGATGGCAGCGATTACAACGATGGGCGTCGAAGTGTGTGCGTCCGCGCCAGATCTGTGCGACTTCGGGATTCCCCTCTTCGCGATAGAGGATGTTGGCCTGGATCGGTTCGAGTCCAAACAGATTGGAAGACCAGAACAGTTGCACGCGTGCCTCTGGCGAAATCTTTTTGTAAGCGACTTTGAGTTCGAATTCGCCGAAGTTCTGTTTGTATTTTTCTCCGACAATCCAGCCGGGCGTTTCGCGTTTGCCTTTGAGTACTGTTTTGCCGTCAATTTCAACGGTGAGTTCTCCTTCCAGGTAGGCGGAGATCTGGTAGTCACCCGGTTGCCGGACGAGGATCAGACTGGTCCAGTCGGCAGAAAACGGACCTGCGGGAATTTGCGGCAGCGGTGCCTGTTTTCCCCAGTTGAAGGCAATATCCGGATCAATCCGCTGGAATTGCGTGTTTCCAGACTGGTAAGTTCCCAATAGACCGGGGGGATAGTCGTCTTCTTCGGGATCTATTTCTTCTGCTGCCAGATTTCTGCTGGCAATGTTGAGAAAGAGAGCAAGAAGTAAAAATAACATCAGGGGCAGAACGCCCCTGATCCAGGCTGCAGGAATTCGCTGGGTGAGCATAATGGTCCGGTAGCTATCGTTCTGAGAAGGAGTTTGTTAAGAACCTGAAATAAGTCGTGATGAAAATAAAAAAGCAGCCATTCGTTATTGTTCGAATGGCTTTTCATCTTTGGCGTTGGCACCGAAAGAGGCGCGGAATTCATCTACGATGGATGTGACGGTCTTTTTAGGGCCGGTCAATTTCAGGAAGTAGTATGCTTTGCCTTCAACAGCCAGGATGACGCCCAGCATGCGTGAGTCGGGAACTGCTTCGGTTTTGCGAAGGAAGGGAGGTCCGATCGATTTGTTGTAAGTGCCCGAGATATCGACAAAGATGTATTTGCCATCTTTGGATTCACCCTGGGTGACTTTGGCTTCGCGATCTTTTCCTGAAGCAAACTGACCGATCCAGCGAGTGACGTTCGCAGCAACGCCGCCACCTGTCCCACCAAAGGAAGAGATGACCAGTTCAGCAGGTTCTTTATCACCTTTGACGGCGGGGATTTCAAATTGCGCAAGACGCAGGTTGTTGGAAGGGGGAGAACTTTTCCAGGCTTCGGGAACTTTGAGCGTGATGTCTTTGATTTTGACTTCGGTTGTTTTCTCAGTCTTTTCTTCTTTGTCGGCTGCTTTTGCAGAGCAGGCATAGATGGCGAGAGAAAGTCCGAGAACGGAATACAGAACTCTTCTGAATGTGGTGGGAGAAATCATATATATCCTCAATTTGAAATCAGGAGATTGCGCGTACAACTGGTTTAATTGTCCCGCATTTCGCACTGATTTTCAACTCGTTGCTTCCAGATTTGGCTGACTACAGCCAATTTTGCAGAAGTTAATGTTTTTGTATAAGCACGTTGCAAAAAAACGACATGGCTGTTTTCAGGGAGAAACAGTCAGACCGTCATTAATCAGCGGACACGCAGCGATTCTGCGCCCAGAGGCGCAGTTGGGCGATCCGTTCCTGCATCAGCACCGCGAGAGGGCGTGTTTTCTGGATTTCCGAGGCGATGTGCCGATCTTCGATTTCGGCATTTTCGGAAAAGGCGGCGAACAGGCCTGACATGACCGCCTGTTCCAGTTCGGCCCCGGTAAAGTCTTCTGCCAGTGCAGCGAGGGAGCGCAGATCAAACTGATCGGAATCGCGTTTCCGCCTTTCGAGATGAATTTTGAGTATCTGTTCTCGGGCGGAAGAGGTAGGCAGGTCGACGAAGAAGACTTCATCGAAGCGTCCCTTGCGCATCAGTTCCGGCGGAAGGGCGGAGATATCGTTGGCAGTCGCGATGATAAAAATCGGATGTCGGTGGTCCTGCATCCAGGCGAGCAGGGTGCCGAACATGCGTTTGGAGAGCCCTCCATCCGCGGACGAACCGGAGGCTGATGCGAATGCTTTTTCAATCTCATCGATCCAGAGAATCACGGGCGCCATTGATTCCGCCTGGGAGAGGGCCTGCCTGAGCTGACTTTCGCTCTCGCCGATGAATTTCTGATACAGCATGCCCGGGTCCAGACGCAGGAGCGGCATATTCCAGTCTGACGCGACCATTTTTGCACAGAGACTTTTTCCCGAACCGGGGACACCCAGCATGAGCACGCCGCGCGGTGGTTCAATTCCATAGTCCTGGGCTTTTTGAGTAAATCCACCCCGACGCAGCTTCAACCAGTCTTTCAGTTTGTTCAATCCGCCGACTTCATCCGACTTCACATCGACGGCGATGGATTCCAGACAGCCTGTTGATCCGAGGAGCGTGCGTTTGGCTTCAATGATGTGGGGGAGATCATTGGCGTTGAGATCGTTATCCTGCAGGATCGCTGAGCTGATGACGCGTTCGACTTCACTGCAACTGAGTCCCCGCATGGTCAACACGAGTTGTTCCATTTCGCGGCGGGTCAGCCTGGCTTTGATCTCGGAATCGCTTTCCCGCTTGATCTTATTGTAGGTCTGTTTAATGACGTCTGATAATTCATCGGTTGTGGGCCAACCCAGTTCGTAGCGGATGGTGAAGCGTTTGATTTCATCGGGCAAGGGGAAGGCATCGATCAGGATGATCGTCGATTTTTTATCATGGCAGGTGTCCATCAGATCGCGGAGCATGCGATTGACGACATTGTCCCGGCAGTAGGCACCCAGGTCCTTAAAGATAAACAGGTCTTCATCGGTATTTTGACGGATGAAAGTCAAGGACTGTTCCGGTTTGCCGCCGGGCACGGTGGGCGATTTCAGGCTGCCATGTTCCAGCTTGCATAAGCCGCTTGTTGTGGACCATTCAAAGATGGGTTTTTTCAACTTCAGCGCGATATCCCGGATCACTTTTAAGGCACGCTGTTCGTCCAGGGTCTCGATGGAGATTAAAGGATTACCCGAGCGTATCAGCAGTTCCAGTGAATTCGGCATGAAGGTTCGTTCCTGTAGAGTCTTGTTCGTCAGAAGCGGTAACGGAGCTTTCAGGAAAGGGGATGAAAGATTATTTCGATGTTTTCAGTAATTTCTGAAATTGCTTCCAGGTTTTGGTATTCGCGACATCTTTTTTCGTGAGCCCGGCCCGGCGCGCCTGGTAGATGCCGTACTGCATGACATCCAGTCCGGAGACGCTGTGGGCATCGGTATTGATCACAATCGGAATGCCCAGTTCCTTGGCCCGGGCGGCGTGGATGTCATCGATATCAAGTCGCATGGGATGCGCGTTGATTTCCAGCATGGTGCCATAGTCGGCGGCGGCTTTGAGAATCTCCCCATAATTAAGATCGGCACCGGGGCGTTTGCCAATCAGACGACCCGATAAATGACCGATGATGGAAACATTGGGGTTCTGAATGGCATTCAGCAATCGTTGATTGATCTGTTTCTGAGGTTGTTTAAGTCCGTAATGCAAGACAGCGATGACCCAGTCGGCTTCGCTGAGGACATCATCGGGCAGGTCCATGCTGCCATCTTCGAGAATGTCGCATTCAATGCCTTTCAGAATCTGAATGCCGGAGATTTTGTCCTGAACTTTTTCAATGGCTTTCCAGTGTGCCCGCAGTCGTTTGGCATCCAGTCCATTGGCCATGGTGACCCGTTTGGAATGGTCGGTGATGGCGATGTATTGATAACCTTTCGCTTTGGCGCCTTCGGCCATTTCCAGAATGGATGCCGTGCCATCGGTGGCTGTCGTATGCATATGCAGATCGCCGCGAACGTCTTTCAGTTCGATCAGTTCTGGTAATTCATTCTTTTCTGCAGCGGCAAACTCCATCCGGTCTTCGCGGATTTCCGGCGGGATCCAGGGAAGATCGAGCGCTTTGTAAACTTCTTCCTCGGTTTTTCCGGAAATCAGCTCGTCCTCGCGAAACAGTCCGTACTCATTCAGTTTGAGCCCTCGATCCTGGGAGCGGCGCCGGAGCACGATGTTGTGTTCTTTGGAACCGGTGAAGTAGAGCAGGGCGGCGCCATACGATTCTTCGGGGACGACGCGAAGATCCAGTTCGAGACCGGAATTGAGCCGCACACGCTGCTTGGTATCACCGCGGGCGAGAACTTTATTCACCAGTTCGTGGTCTGCCAGCGCGTCCATGACTTCGGCAGGCTGGCTGGAAGTGACGAGGACATCCAGGTCACCGACGGATTCTTTACGTCGGCGACAACTGCCGGCTTCCGATATCTGCTGAACCGAATCGAGTTTACTGAGATCATGAATGATGGCATCGGACTGAGCTTTGGCCTCTGCGAGCCGAACACGATTTCCGGCCTGACTGAGATGTTCGAGTCCTTCCAGAATGATCTGTTCTGTTTTTTTGCCGAAGCCTTTCTGCTCGGCGATCACGCCATTTTCAGCGGCTGCTTTGAGGTCGTCGAGTGATTGGATGGAGAGTTCAGAAAACAGAAACGCGACTTTTTTAGGACCAATTCCTGGGATATCCAGCATGCGAACGACGTCTGCAGGTATCTGTTCTTTGAGTTCTTCCAGCTGAGGGAGCGTCGAAGTTTCAACGATCATGACAATTTTTTCGGCGAGGTCTTTACCAATGCCGGGCAGATCCTGCAGTTCTTTGGGATCGGACTCCACAATATCCTGAATGGAGTCAGGCAGTCCCGAAATGGTTCGGGCGGCGTTTCGATAAGCGCGGAGCCGAAAGGGGTTTGCGCCTTGAATTTCCAGCAGGTCTGCCAGTTCCTCAAACTGGCGTGCGATTTCTGAGTTTTGCATGTTCCGAATCCGGATGTGAGATCATAAAGAGTGGAAACCGAAAGTGATGTCGTATGCTTCTTACGATAACGGGACTGGCGCATAAAAAAAGTGCAAGGCGGTCAGGCACTTGCACTTTGTTGAGACTTTGAGCTTCTGCGATTACTTGCTGGCAATTTTTGCAGAATCAGTAATAGCAAACCAGCCGGAATTCACAGGCACATCCTGTTTGGCAACCAGCGGTGCAGAGAAGCTGGTACGAATCGTCAGGCGTTCGGCACGAGGTGCTGATTTCCAGGTGATTTTCTGGTCCAGATTCAGAGGACGCACTCGCAGAGGAGGAAAGTTTGTTTCCTGTTCTGCTTTCGGAGTTTTAATCGCTGGTTCCTGAATCGGAGCCGTCTTTTTCTGGGGGATGGCGGTTTTAGGAAGTTTGCCATCGGGGGTTGGCTTGAAAGCATCGGTTGAATTGCTGCCACCGAACAGATCGTTGCTTTCTTCTTTTTTCTCGGGGCCGAAATCAGGCTGGCTACGTTCAAAACCCGGATTGGCAGGAGTCGCCGGTTTGGCGCCTGGCATAGGCAGTTCTTCCACATCCCGATTCAGAGGAGCTTTGAACAAGTCTTCCGCTTCATTCTTCGGCATGGGAGTTGAATTCATGGGACTGCGATCATAGCGTCGCTGCTCGAATCCGGAGTCTTCCACACCGGGATCTGGCTTTCTGGAATTCATGGGGTCATCGGAAAATGTTTTGGGAGTTGTACTTTCGACTTCGCGCGGTGGAGGAACTGTCCCCCCGGCATTCGGATCGGGGGTTGGCGTACTAGCGGTAGCCGGGTTATAGGAGACTCCGCATTGTCCGGTACTGCAGCCAGCTGCACCGCAGGCACCGGTTGAGCATCCGCCGATACCACAGCCACCCATTCCACAGGAGCCACAACCAACCGGGCCATAATAACTGCCGGTGGAAGCATAAGCATTTCCGCCGCTGAAATTACGGTAACTGACGCCAACCGCTTGAGGATTGTTGAGCAGATACCAGCGGTAAGCTGCACGGGAACTGCGTCTTGTCTGACTGCGATTCATGGTTCCACCATAGTAGCTGGTGTAACCGGGCTGGCCGCAGCAGTTGCCGCTGTTCATCATGCCATATCCACCATAGTTGGTGGTATAGGGGGCAGGAGCATATCCGGCACCATAGGCCATGGGACCGTTTCGGCTCGGACCAAAGATGGCATTATAAGTCCAGGGAATGACTCCCGCGTTGGACTCAGCCAGAGACATCATGCCAATAGTCAGGAAACAACCGACCGTTAAACATACTTTTTTCAGATTCATTTTTTTACGAAGACTCATCATCCATTCGACCTTTTTAAATCGAGCTTAACAATTGCACGACCAGGGGCAGTAAGCCATGCCGAAAGAAGACGTAGTCCATCACGCCAGATTCTCTAAACTTCCAATTTTTTCGAATATATCGAAAACTTATCCATAAGTTACTCTTTTGTACCCGGACGATCGTACCGATGTCAATGATTGGGATTATTGCTCCGGTCGGTTAAACTAAGTTTTTCAACAGTAATTTATAATAATTCGCAATAGTCTCCATTTTAACTAAAGTCAGATTTATCGGGATTGCACCTGTTTTTGAGACTCAATCGACATTTCGAACGGTTCACCGACCGATGTTGATCAAAGAATAGTGATAAGTTGATGTGTTGGAACGACTTAATAAAAATATTCTGAGTCAGTGTTTCATTGCCTCGGATTCCGGCGTGCAGAATCTGTGAGGGGGGCCTCTCAGCCTGAAAAACAGCTGAGTTCCTCTACCGCAGAAATCAAAAAAATGGTAACGTTCGTAGCCTGAATCAGGCAGATAACCTGAAATTTATGCTTCAGCTTTGTGACTTCATGGAGGAAGATCACCAGCGCGTATGAGAGATCGTTGTACCAACACGTTTTCTGAGTCCCGGTTCGGTGTGCCGAATTCGAACCGCTCAGGTTGCGCGCGGCGAGCAATGTTCTGTAGTAACTCGGGCTGGTTTCTTCTGGCAATACTGTTTCTGATCTGTTCGAGCTGCGTCAGCTGGAAACAGAAGATGGCGATTCTGGATTCCGAGTCGCAGGACCTGGTGGAACAGGTGCGGGTAGCGAGCGAAAGTGGTCGCCAGGAGCAGGCTGCGGAACTGCTGAAGCAGGCCGTCGCATCGAATCCCAACAATGCGGCTGTGCGTCAGCAACTCTCTGAATTTCTGATTGCGAATGGTTACTCGGAAGAAGCGATCCAGCAATTGCAGAAGACGACCGTGCTGGCCCCCGACGATCCACGACCTTATATCGATCTGTCTTACCTGCTGTATGAGAAGAAACAGTACACGGACGCGTTGAAAAACCTGGAACTGGGCCTGATGCTGGATCCGACGAATATTCGTGCCCTGATCCTGAAAGGGGAACTGGAGGAACTGGCGGGACTGAATTCTTCGGCAGTGGAAACATATCATCGTGTATTACAGGTAGAGCCTTATAATATTGTCTCACGCCTGAAACTGGCTGGGCTTGAGATCAAGCTGGGAGAACCGAACCGGGCGACGCCGATCTTACGCCCCATCTGTCATAATACGAGTGCCACCATTGAACAACGGGCCGAGGCACAGTGGATGCTGGGAATCGCTTATGGAGCCGAGCAGCGCTGGACGGACTCTGTTGCTTCGCTGGAACAGGCGTTAAAGAATCGGGAACAGGTTTCTGCTGATGACTGGTATCGGATGGCGTACGCCTGTCTGCAGGCCAATCAGATGGAGAAAGTGTATCCGGCGGTCACTCAGGCATTGACTCTCAATCCGATGCATACCGAAACAAATCGCCTGTCCAACTTTTTGACGCAACAGACCAATCAGATGAATATACAACAGGCTTCCCTGTACACTCCGCTGCAACGTCCCGGTTTTATTGGACAGGAGCCGGAGCGGATTCCGATCGAAACTCTGCAGCCTCCCCAAGGCTGGGAACGCGTCAACAGGCACTCTGTTTCTTCTGCCAGACCGAATCTGAAGTAGGCACGGTTGTTCAGGCCAGGATCCATTAACTGTCTTACCTGTCTGGCAAGACTGATCCCGTCTTCCGATTCCCTTCAGGGAGCTGAATTAACGTAATTTCAGGTTAGAAAAGGTCTTATTTCGATCAAAGCCAGATGATTAGCTAATTTTGATACTTGAAAAAAGTATCTATGGGACTAAATGATATACTGGTAAGACTTTGCTATAGTATGAAATACTGAGTGGTTTCGATTAATTTCAGATGAATTAAATGACTGTCCTCTGCCGGGTTTTTGTGTGACTTGAGCGCTTCCGATTGAGTTTTCCCTGTTGCGAAGTCTTAAGTAAGACGCCTTCCCTTACCAGAAGCGTTACCGCAGTGACAGACCAACGAAAGACGTTTGCATGTTTGAATTTGTTTCCGATGCCCTGAATCTCAAACAGATGGGATCAATCGATCCGGGTGCGCAATCCGTTCTGTCTACAGACTCACGAGTGGCTTCCTCGAAAAGCCTGATGCCAGATGTCGCCAATGAGTCGCTGCCTTTAACGGGGGGGACACTGGAACGCGTGGGCATGTCAGGGGTAGAACTGGTACTGCGATTACGCGACGCGTCGGGCGAAATCTTTCGCACACCGGCCCGGGCGGATGCTGCCGTCAGCCTGGATGATGAAAACGTCAAAGGCATTCATATGTCTCGGTTGTTTCTGAGCCTGAACAATCGACTGGCGGACACTGAACTCAGTTTGCCTGTGGTCAACGAAATTCTGAAGGATTTTATTCACACGCATCAGGACATGAGTTCCAGCAGTTATCTGACATTAACTTACGAACATTCCCTGAAACGACCTGCATTGCTCTCTGACCATGCCGGCTGGCGTGCCTATCCGGTCAAGATTCAAAGTGCCTGCCAGCAAGGCGTCTTTCGTCATCAGGTGCAGGTCAGACTGACTTATTCCAGTGCGTGCCCCTGTTCGGCTGCCTTATCCCGTCAGCTAATCCAGCAGGCCTTCGAAAATCGCTTCAGCGATCGCAGCGAACTGACACATGATGAAATCATGCAATGGCTGGGCACACCGGAGGCGATCCTGGCAGTGCCCCACAGCCAGCGAAGTCATGCGGATGTATGCGTCGAACTGGAAAGCGAGATCGAAGAATTTCCGATCGAGTCGCTGATTGATTACCTGGAACGCGTGATTGCCACACCCGTACAGACGGCGGTCAAACGGGAAGACGAACAGGAGTTTGCCCGGCTCAATGGTGCCAACCTGATGTTCTGTGAAGACGCCGCCCGCAAGCTGAAAGGCGCACTGGAAGGGTATGAAGGCGTGAAAGACTTCCGCGTGGAAATCAATCACCTGGAAAGTCTGCATCCCCACGATGCCTCCGCTGTGGCGATTAAAAACCGCTCCTGATCTCTTTATCACACATGATTTTAAGCCTGCCTTGTCGCAGGCTTTTTTTCTGAAAGCAATCAACAGAAGATTAAAGACCGTTTTACCCCGGTTTTTCTATTTTGACGCGAGTGATGACTTTTTTGATGTTGCTTCTTGCGGAGAGTCGGCTGATCCAATAACTTAATTTTATTAAAGAAACTACTTTTGGTTTATTGTAGCGGCAGGCGGGAGTTCGGTTCCTGCTGACGCGGTTTAATTCAGGAAAGCGCAAATGGTTTTGAAACGACTACTGACGATCACCTGTGTCTGTCTGGCTGCTGTCTCTGCTGTAGGAGCGGAAGCGGGCGACAAAGTCATCACCCCTAAAGATGGTGTGATTCATCTGTTTAACGGTAAGAATCTGGACGGCCTGTATGTCTGGAATCGTGATACCGCTTATGAAGATCCCCGTGAAATCTTCACTGTGAAAGATGGCATGCTGCATATTTCCGGCGATGGTTATGGCGGACTGATTACCAAAAACGATTACCGTGATTATCACATGGTGATTGAATTCAAGTGGGGCGAAAAGACCTGGGGCAAGCGGGAAGACCGTGCCCGCGATTCCGGCGTGCTGATTCACTGCCATGGTCCCGATGGTGGATACGGCAATACCTGGATGGCATCCATCGAAGCACAGATCATCGAAGGGGGCGTGGGTGATATCCTGGTCTTAACGGGCAAAGACCCCAAGACCGGCGAACCGATTCCCACTTCACTGACTACAAAAATTACCAAAGACCGTGATGGTGAAAAAGTCTGGAAGAAGGACGGCGAAGAAATCACGTTGAGTTCCGGCCGAATCAACTGGTTTGGCCGTGATCCTGACTGGGCCGACAAAGTTGGCTTCCGCGGTAAAGATGACGTCGAAAGCAAGTTCGGCGAATGGACGCGGATGGATGTGATCAGCAAAGGTGGCGAGATTGAATACCTGGTTAACGGCGTCGTTGTGAACGCAGGCTACAACGCCAAGCCAGATCATGGCAAGCTGCTGGTGCAGACCGAAATGGCTGAGATGTGGGTTCGTAAATGGGACCTGTATCCACTGGGCAAAGCACCTGAGTACAAAAAAGATTAGCTTCACTTACTGTGAATTCAGCCCTGCTGCGGTGATGACCGGAGCAGGGCTTTTTTTATGCGCAGCTAAAAGAGTCAGAGGCTGTTGCTCTCACTGCCACTGTTATTATTTTTTCATCGTAACAGGGGAATCGTCGGTGTCTGCCAGTTCGGGAATTTCTTCCTGCATGACGGTAAACATCTCGGCGACTTCGGGTTTGAAGACATCGCCGATCAGGATGTCGACGAGATTCGATTTGAACTGCGGGTACTGTCTGAGGAAGTTTCCGAAACTGAAACCGGGGGTGTAGAATGCGTAGACCAGCTTACGGAAGTTATCGACGCCTTCTTTATAACCGGGATACCACTGGCTCAGACGCTCGACTGAAAAGTCGTCTGTTTCATACGCTTCGTTGATGGCATCGGCGATCAATTCACCCGATTTCATTGCCAGGAACACGCCACTGGAATAGACCGGATCAATGAAGCCAAGTGCGTCGCCGGCGAGCATCCAGCCGGGACCGGCAGGTTGGCTGGAGTGATATGAGAAGTCTTTGGTGGTCATGAATTCGGTAACGGGATGGGCTTCGGTCAGGCGGCGTTTAATGCCGATACATCGTTCGACTTCCTGGAAGAAAATATCTTCGCTGTTCTTTCTCTCTTTGGAGAACATGTAGTTCATGTCGCCGGTACAGCCGATGCTGACCACGTTGTCCTGCAGCGGGATATACCAGAACCAGGAGCGTTTGCCTTCGGTCTGCAGGATGAGGGTGGCTCCTTCGTCGATACCGGGATCGCGTTGTGCATTTTTGAAGTGTGCCCAGACCGTTCCTTTCCTGAGTACCGGATCCGTCTGTTTGAGTTTCAGTCGATTGGCAATGAAGCCGGATTGCCCGCTGGCATCAACGACCAGTCTGGCAGTGATGTTGCGTGTTTCCTGGTTGCCCAGTTTGACTTTGACGCCGGTGACCTGTTCGTCTTGTGTCAGCAGGTCAGTCACTTGGGCTTCGTTGTGGAAGGTGGCACCTTTAGACTGAGCATTGTCGATAAGCATCTGGTCAAATTCGGCACGATAGACCTGCCAGGTTTGTGAGCTTTCGTGATCTTTGTAGTCGTGGAAGTAAAAAGGCATCGTTTCGACGCCTTCATCTGTCACAAACTGGACGCTGAGTTTTTTGGGAAATGCTGTCTGCTTGAGCCGCTCAATCAGGCCGAGTCGTTTGAGTGGCCAGTAGGTTTCCGGAATCAATGATTCGCCGACGTGGAAGCGGGGAAAGCGGGCGCGATCGACTACCAGGGTATTGCGTCCCTGTTCGGCCAGCAGGGCAGCCACTGTAGAGCCTGCGGGGCCGGCTCCGATGATCACAACATCGTATTCAGATTCGAGTTCAGGCTGTTCTTTCAGGTCCGTATCAAGCATGGAAAACCCTTAGTCAGTCAGTATAAATTCAGTTAGCGAGCAAGCAGTGTTTTATTGTGTCTCTGCTGCCAATCAGGTCGAGTCGACCAGACCCAGAGACACGCTGGTGAACGGGAGGTCGCCCCGCCCCGTGCTGGTTTCCAGAGAGTTATAGCAGTGGAGCCGAAACTTCCAAGAGGTCAATTGCCGGTTGTTGATTGCAAAAAATAGTTGCCAGGCGTCCATAGGTTATCTGGCCAGGTTCGATTTTCATGACTTTCGACAGGCCGGGGCCTGCTGTAATGCGGAGTACGGCTCCCAGGTCAACATGTCGAAGTACGTTGTGGTTGATTAATACACGACCGAGCGGAATTTCACCCGCCAGAATTTCGTCTTTCACAGCCTGGGTGACATAATCAAAATTGAAACGGACGATTCCGAACTGGACGACATCGTCGGTGCCACTCTTGGATAACAGGATCTGCCTGCTGTAAACATTTTCATCGAGTCTCTGGTCAAGCACGGCCACATCGACAGAAGTCTTGTGGTATTCCTCCATGGTGACAGTCATGTGGTGATAGTGCGCGAGTAATGATTTATAAGGTTCCGGCAGACTGGCAGAGGAAACGTGTTCAGCCCGTTCGAACAGTCGTTGTTCGTTGGGAAACAATTTGACAAGTGCATCGAGTTCGTCTTGTGGGTTCACTTGAAAATGATTTCTTTTATCAGGGGAGGATCAGGAGGAGTATCATCTATCTGGTAGCATAGAAATTTTATGTGTATCTTACCATACGGTGTTCGGGTTCGAAATATTCGGTCAGCAGACTGTCTGCCTGGAGCATGCCTTTGCGTGTCAGTTTCACCTGTGCCTCGTCATAGGTGAGGTAGCCCGCTTTCTGCTGATTTTCCAGTGCTTCAGAAAATTCTTCGGTCAGATCGACGCCAAATTTATCCTTGAAGGGCTGGGTCAGTACGCGGCCTTCTTTGAGCTGCAGAATGAATTCGCGAATGAGCCGCTGGTGTTCGGAAGGTTCCAGGGCGCGATTGATGGGGAGATCCCCTTTTTCTACGGTTTCCAGATAGTCTTCCAAGCGGTCGAGATTCTGGTAATGGACCCCCTGCATATGTCCGAATGAAGAAACTCCGGTGGCGATGATATCGTTACCCCGGAAGAGATTGTCGCGGTAGACGAAACGATCTGTTTCGGGATTTTTGACAAGTTCGTTTCCGCTGGCGAGGTGATAGCCTTTTGCCTGCAGTGTTTCGATGGCTTCATTCATCCAGCGTCGTTTGGTAGTCCAGTCAGCGATGGGAGAGGTAAGGCCCATCTCTTTCATTTCTTTGGAAATGATCGTGTTGTGTGGAAGTTCCATCTGGTAGATGGTGATATTATCCGGCGCGAATTCAGCCGCTTTTTCGACGGACTCGGACCAGTTCTCATCGGTTTCTCCCATCATGCCGGCAATCAGGTCTATGTTGACCTGCGGGAAGCCGACCTGCTGAATCCAGTCATAGGCTTTGTAGACTTCGGGTGTCAGATGGGCACGGCCGTTGGCTTCGAGCAGTTTGTCGTTAAAGCTTTCGACTCCCAGGGAGATACGTGTGATGCCGATCTCTTTGAGGGTCTCGACTTTTTCCTGATTCAGTGTTCCCGGTTCACATTCAAAAGTGACTTCTTTTGCCGTTTCCCAGGAGAGTAGACTGGACAGTCGGTCGCGGACGGAGAGCAGCTGCTTTGAACTGAGATACGAGGGTGTCCCACCGCCGAAGTAAGTGAAGTCCAGGGTACGGCCTTTGATGGCTTCGACCTGGCTCAACATTTCAAATTCCTGCTGCAGCGCCTGCACGTAGCGTTCGATGGTTTTGGCATTCTGTTTTTCGTAGACACGGAAGTAACAGAATTTGCAGCGTTTGCGGCAGAAGGGAATATGGATGTAGAGTCCCATAGGAATGGATGTATCAGGACTCTGGTGCAGAACTTCGTGGATGCGGGTTACATATTCCTGTTTCCACTGGGAAAAAGGGGGATAATTCGAGACAAAATAACTGCCGATTTCGGTGGTGCCTGTTGCTTCCAGATCCATATTTCTCTCAACGTCTTAAGTAAATGTTCAGTGGAACCAGCGTCAGCGTTTCTGCTGTTTCCGGGGCTTACTTCTTATTGTCACTTCTTTCCGAAACAATACAAGGCACCATTTCGGGATTCTGTGCCGATGATCAAATGTCCTGAGCCAATCGCAGGTGAAGCAGTGATGTCATCACCCAGATTTTTTTTCCAGATGTTCTTGCCTGTCTTCAGGTCCAGTTCATACAGGTTGTCGTCCGAAGATCCGATAAAGACGCGATTTCCCAGAATGACGGGAGAGCTGTCAACACGTCCGCGAGTGGCAAAATCCCAGACCGATTTTCCGGTCTTGCGGTCGACACAGTGAACCTGTTTGTCCCGGCCGCCTGCGACGACGTACTCATCTGTAATTGCTGCAGAAGAATGATAGGGAAATTCTTTTTTGGGATCTTTAAAACGCCAGTCGACTCTCAGTTCTTTCCAGTTGACCGAGATAATCTCACTGGCATAAGTACCCACGTAGAGGTTGTCTCCCATCAAAGCCGGCGAGGCGATCAGGTAGGTTGCCAGGGGCATAATGCTGTGCTGTTTGCCTGTGGCGATATCGATGACGCGGAGTTGTTCATCGCAGCCGGTCACAAACGTGAAATTTTCCACGATGGCGGGGGAGCAGTTGACATAGCCGTCGGTTTCAAAACGCCAGACGAGAGAACCATCATTTTCCTTGAGACAGTACAGCGAATTGTCGTAGCTGCCGAACAGGAGTTTCCCGTCTGCCGTGACATTGGCGCTGCTGATGATTTCAGCATCCGTTTTGAACTGCCAGAGTTTTTTCCCCGTCTTGAGATCAATGGCGTGAAAGATCCCGTCTTCGTCACCCAGGTAGACTCCTTGCGCGGTGACCAGCGGCGAGGCTTTGAAACCGGGGGCAAATTCTTTGGGATCGGGATTTTCAATCGAGCGGTATTTCCAGATCGGTTTGCCTGTCTTGAGATCGAGACATTCCACATAACCGTTGAGGCCCGCCATGTAGACGCGATTGCCGACGATCGCAGCGGTAGAGGCGATGCCATCGGAAGAGGTATGTTGCCAGAGCAGTTCCAGTTCGGCGGGCAGTGTGGATTCTGCGATTCCCTGCTGAAGTTTGCCATTACGGAAGGAGGTCCAGTTTCCTGCTTCTCTGGAGTCATCCGTTGCTGGCGAGCCCGGCTTGTCGGAAACATCTGATTTTTCAGCAGCGGTGACGCTATGGATTGAGCAGACCAGGAGGAGCAGGATCGAAACGTACCAGCAGTGTGTGAATCGGGAAGCAGTTAAAACGCGCATTCGTACAAATCCCTAAGTGAGGATTGATCGACGGGCCGAGGGTTAAAGTTGCCGGTCCATTGTCGGGATGCTTCTTCCGCCAGCTGGTCGACCAGATTCAGGTCGACTTCACATTCTGAAAGTGTGGTTGGCGCACCGGCCAGCGAAACCAGTGATTGAAAGTGTTCGGCTAACAGGCCTGCGCCAGCGGGGTCCTGTGGATCGCAGAGACCAATGTCGGATGCCAGCAGCGAATACTGTGAACCTACCAGCTCTGCATTAAAACGAATAACATGGGGCAACATAATCCCGATGGCAATGCCATGCGTGAGGCCGAAATGCGCAGAAAGCGGGTTGGCCAGGGCATGCGTGGCGCCCAGCATGGAGTTTTCAATCGCGGCGCCGGCGAAGTGGGCCCCCAGTTGCATGTTTCCCCGGGCGGTCAGGTCATTGGGGGAGTTGAGTACCTGGGGAAAGCTGTTGGCGAGCAGAGTCCAGGCGCGACGGCTGAAAAGCTGGGAGATTTCGTTGCGGGGTTTCGTCACGAAAGTTTCCAGTGCGTGACTTAGTGCATCGATGCCGGTGACATGTGTGACCGAGCGGGGCATGGTCAATGTGAGTTCGGGATCAAGGATCGCGACGCGGCAGGCTGCTTTTTTATCGCCGCAGGCCATTTTCATGTGAGTTTCAGGATGGGCGATGACAGCGAACGACTGTGCTTCGCTGCCCGTTCCTGCGGTTGTAGGGACCGCGATTAAGGGAAGCATCGGTTTGCTCGCTTTACCGACGCCCCAGTAATCTTCCATTTTGCCGCCATTGGTCAGCAGGAAGTTGATGCCTTTGGCGCAGTCCATACTGCTGCCTCCCCCCAGACCGACGATCAGGTCGATCTGATGTTGTCGGGCGACCTGCAGACCTCGTTCGACGTCTACTGTCGTGGGGTTGGCATGGACATCATCAAAGATTGTGATCTCAATACCGCTATTCTCAAGTGATGCGACGGCCCGGGCTTCGTGGCCGGCGGCCGCCAGTCCTTTGTCGGTGACCAGCAGGACGCGCCTGGCATTTTCTGCAACAGCGAGTGCTCCCAGTCGGTTCAGTGAACCACTGCCGAACACAATGCGTGTTCGGGGTTCGTAATCAAAGGCTGAAAGCGAGGCTCCTTCTTCCAGTTCTGTATTGAGTTTTGTTGTAGATTTCGAATCCATGACAACCATATTTTCCTTACGATTTCTGTCAGGTTGGTCAGGCCGAGTGATGAGTCACACTGACAGGTATAATTTTTAATCCGATTCTCTGATGGTGTCGCTGTTGAACAGGATCAAAGTTGTCTCAATAATATCTGGCGAGATTTTCAGGCAGGTTTCAGCGGGTAGTCAATTTCTACAGGCGGGTGATCCATTCCCGGATTGTCACCATTTAACACCGACATCTTATAGCAGGCATCGAATTAAATGCTCAATCGTGATCCTGCTTCCTAATTCTGATCGAAACCGGCGGGAATTTCCAGTAGTCAGCACTATTTATAAGAGTTCCTCTCTCATAAACGAAGTGAAATTATTAGTTTAGGGAAATCTTACTCTAAATATAGTCTGTTATTGTGGATATAAACTTCGACGGAACGGGGTGTCATATAGCGGACACTTCTATTTTCATGAATTCGCTGCCGGAGATCGGTGGATGAGATTTCGATACCCGGCATGGTGACCCAGAAGATTTTCCGGTCGATGGCTGCGCCGAATTTCTGCTTCAGCTCGGTCAGGTCTGGTAGACTAATGTTAGGGCGATTGACGCCGATCAGGCTGGCCAGTTCCAGAATGGCTTCCGGTTCGCGCCAGGTATGCAGGTCTCTGACCGAATCCGCACCGATAATCAGAAAGAACTCGTCCTGCGGGTGCAGAGCCTGCAGTTCCTGCAGTGTGACGACTGTATAGCTGGGACCTTCGCGGTGCAGTTCCAGATCTTTGATCAGAAACGCGGGGTGGCCAGCGATCGCGAAATCGAGCATTTCCCGGCGCTGTTTGCCGGAAGTGACATTTTTGCCTTCTTTGTGCGGCGGGTTTCCGGCGGGGATGAACCAGATCTGATCCAGTTCACATTGCTCGCGGCACTGTTCTGCCATCAGGAGATGCGCATTGTGCACAGGGTCAAACGTTCCGCCTAGTATTCCAATACGCATTGATTGATCGTTTCTATCCCGAATTCTGCTTCAGGCTGCGGTTCCGGTTCGCCATGAAGGAGGTCGAGGAATCTTTTGTCGCGAAAACTCGATAGTCGAGTTTGTTTGTTGAGTTCAGCAGGGGAAAGAGTTACAAAACAAAAGAACCCTTTCCCCTAGTATATCCAGCTGGCGTGATGAGTAAACCGAAGCAACAGAGCCTGTTTGAAGAAGAGGAACTTCCCGAAAACCCGATGCCCTGGGAGCGGGAGTCGGCCCAGGATCTGTATCTGGCGGAAATCGTCCTGAATCGCCCGGTGGATCGCGTCTTTCATTACAAAGTACCGGAAGAGCTGAGACCGCTGTTGCGGGCGGGACATCGCGTACAGGTTCCCTTTGGCAGAGGAAACCAGCTGGCGCCCGGGTATTGTGTAGGGGTGGGACCTGGCGATGAGAATCTGCCCAGTGTGCGTTTGAAGTCGGTCGAAGCCATTCTGGACAGTCGCCCGCTGTTTAATGCCAAAATGCTGAAACTCACGCGCTGGATTGCTGACCGTTATCTGTGCAGTTGGGGACAGGTCCTGGATTGCGTGGTTCCCGCGGGAGTCAAAAACCAGGCCGGGACCCGGATGGTGACGGTGTTTGAAGTGGGGCCTGTGCCTGGGGAAGCAGAACAGAACGAAATCATCGAGAAACTGCCAGCGAAACAACGTGCCGTTTATGATGCACTCAAGTCTGCTGCTCGTCCGCTGACGTTGGATGAACTGACGCAGGCGGCGGAATGCGGGTCCGGCCCGGTGAATTCGCTGAAAAAGAAAGCGGTAATCAGCAGTCATCAAAAACGGATGCAATATTTTGAAAATGACGATGACGTCGTGCATGCACATATTCAGAAACAGGATGACCTGAAGCTGAATCGGGATCAGCGACTGGCTTTGGATCAGATTCTGACTGCCATTCGTGGTCAGCAGAGTGAGACATTTGTGTTGCATGGCGTGACCGGGAGTGGCAAAACCGAAGTTTATATTCAGGCGATTCGCGAAGTCGTGAGTTATGGACAGCAGGCGATTGTGCTCGTTCCGGAAATCAGCCTGACGCCCCAGGCGATTCAGCGGTTTCGTTCCCGCTTTGATTCGGTCGCGGTATTGCACAGCCATTTAACGGACAGTGACCGACATTATCACTGGCAGAATATCGCCGCCGGCAAGGTGCAGGTGATTGTCGGTGCCCGCAGTGCTGTCTTTGCGCCGGCACCGCATCTGGGTTTGATTATTATTGATGAAGAACACGAAACATCCTTCAAGCAGGAGACCGCGCCCCGCTATCATGCACGCGAGGTGGCCCGCAAGCGATCTGAACTGGAACGGGTTCCCCTGATTCTGGGCTCCGCGACTCCGACGTTGAATTCCTGGTTACGGGTGATCGAGAAAAAAGACACTTTGATTTCCATGCCGCGACGCGTGAATGATCTCCCGATGCCAAATGTGAATATTATCGATGTGCGGAACGATGTGCAGATCAGGCGGAATGAATCGATCGGCCGGGTGTTATTTACCGGTATGCAACATGCGCTGGGAGCGGGGGGGCAGGTGATCCTGTTTCTGAATCTGCGAGGTTACTCTCCCGCGCTATGGTGTAAGGGATGCGGGAACTCGGTGAAGTGCCCGCACTGTGAAATTTCGTTGACGTGGCATCGCGATAAGAATCTGGCAGTTTGTCACAGTTGTGATTTTTCTGCCAAGCCACCGACGAACTGCCCGGGCTGCGGCGCGCCGGGACTTCGTTTTGTGGGGGCAGGAACGCAGCGACTGGAAGAAGAGGTCAAAGCCAAGTTTCCCGGTTATTCCTGTCAGCGAATGGACAGTGATACGATGCGCGGGGTGGGCAGTCATGCGCGTGTGTTGAATGCCTTTGCCGGCGGTGAAGTGGATATTCTGCTGGGAACCCAGATGATTGCCAAGGGCCTCGACTTTCCGAATGTGACGCTGGTGGGAGTCGTGGATGCGGATACGATGCTGCATCAGCCCGATCTGTTCGCTTCCGAACGCACGTTTCAACTGATTGCGCAGGTGGCAGGTCGCACGGGGCGGGGGATGCAGGGGGGGCGTGTGTTTGTGCAGTCTGCTTCTCCCACCGAACCTGCGATTGTGAAAGCAGCGGACCATGATTTTCTCGGGTTTGCCCGGCTGGAGCTGGGGCATCGCAAAGAGATGCTGGCACCACCCTTTTCCCATTATGCACGCGTGATTTTACGCGGTCCCCAGGAAGAACACGTGGAGCACTTTGCCCGTCAACTGGCAACAATTTTAAGTGATGCAGCAAGCGAAAAACAGTTGCAGGTGCAGATTCTGGGACCAGCGCCGGCTCCCATCATCCGGCTGAAAAAGTATTTCCGTTATCATTTTCAACTGGCGGCCCTTGAGGTCGACCAGATTCTGCAGCTCTGGCATGAGGTGGAAGGAAAACTGCCTCGCGAAAAAGGAATTGAGTACATCATTGATGTCGATCCGGTTAACATGCGATAACCGGTTTGATCAATATAGATTCCGTTTCCGCAGTGAATGCGGGAGTTTCGCAATTGCATTTGCCAGTCCCGCAAGGTTGAATAGTATCAGTGTATTATAAGCCCTCAAATCCTGCGAAACGTCCTGACGAACGACGAATGAGGAAATTCTGAAATGTCAGCCCCTGAGAATAAGAATCGTTTGGATGTCTGGTTCCTTTTTTCGGCGGTGCTCGCCTGTTTTGTGATCCAGGTTACAGCGATACACGCAGAGGATTCCCGTTTTGGTCTGGAAAAGCGAGTCCCCTGGACCACGTCGCGTGTCAAAGGCACTCCCGACCCGGCGTTGCCTTACGAAACGGAGCGAGCCTTTCCCCAACTGAAATTCAATCAGCCCCTGGCGATTGCGACGGCTCCGGGAGAGAAGCGGTTCTTCGTAGCGGAGCGGAAAGGGAAAATCTTTTCGTTCCGCTATGAAGATCAACAGAGTTCAGAGGCCGATCTGTTTTTGGATCTGAAACTCAAAGAACCGGGATTGAATGAAATTTACGGGATCACATTCCATCCCCGGTTTGCCGAGAATCGCTATGTCTATATCTGTTATGTGCTGAAACCCGAACTGCCGGAAGGGACCCGCGTTTCGAGATTTAAAGTGCTGGACACCGATCCGCCACGTTGTGATCCCGATTCGGAAGAGATTCTGATCGACTGGTTATCGGGGGGACACAATGGGGGCTGTCTGAGATTTGGTCCGGATGGTTATCTATATATTTCGACGGGTGATGGCGGACCGGCTTCCCCTCCGGATATCCATAATGCGGGCCAGGATGTCAGCAATCTGCTCTCCTGCATCTTGCGCATTGACGTGGATCATGTCGGGAAAGAGAAACCTTATTCGATCCCAGCCGACAACCCGTTTGTGAATCAGCGAAACGTGCGACCTGAGATCTGGGCGTTCGGATTTCGTAATCCCTGGAAGATGTGTTTTCATCCTGAGAACGGTGATTTGTGGGTGGGGGATGTGGGCTGGGAGTTGTGGGAACTCGTTTATCGTGTGGAAAAAGGAGGCAATTACGGCTGGAGTATTCGTGAAGGAATGCAACCGGTTAAACCGGGTTTGAAGCCGGGACCTACGCCGATCCTGCCGCCAACCGTGGCACATTCGCATCGGGAAGCACGTTCGATCACGGGCGGCTATTTCTATCAGAGTCCGCGTCTGAAAGAGTTAAACGATACCTATATCTACGGCGATTACTCGACGGGAAAACTCTGGGGACTGAGGTATTCCGACAAGCGGGTGAACTGGCATGAAGAGCTGGCTAACTCCACCTTGAAAGTGACGGCGTTTGCCGTCGATGATACGGGGGAAGTTTATATTGTCGATATTGAAGGGGGCGGTTTTCACCGCCTGGTGCCGATTAAGGAATCGGAACACAATCCCGAGTTCCCGACTTTGCTGAGCCAGACCGGTCTGTTCCAGGATACTGCAAAGCATGAGGTGGCTCCCGGCGTCATTCCTTACAGCATCAATGCGCCGGCCTGGGCTGACTATGCCACCGCAGAACGATTTGTGGCGCTCCCTGATGAGACGACTATTGATGTCGTCAAGAAAAAAATCTGGAACTTCCCCAAAGACAGTGTGCTGGTGAAAACGATTTCCATTGAAACCGAACGGGGAAATCCCGCAAGCGCGTATCGTCTGGAAACTCAGTTAATGCATTTTAACGGGGCCCGCTGGCTGGGTTATTCTTATCGCTGGAATGAAGACCAGACCGATGCGACACTGGTTCCAGCGTCAGGAGACCAGATCAAACTGGCGATCGCTACTGGTGAGCCTGCTGGGAAAACGATTTCTTATGAGTGGCCGATTCCCAGTCGGGCTGAGTGTGCGGTCTGTCATACGCCTTACCAGAACTATCTGTCGATCCTGTCATTTGAAGAACCCCAGTTAAATCGAAGTCAGAAGTACGGTGCGACGGTCGATCATCAACTGAGATCACTGGTGCATATTAAAGTACTGCCGGAATCGGTGTGGACCGATTCGAAAGGGGCCAATGCCAATTACCTGGTCGATCCTTATGATACGGGCGAAGCCTTGAATTCCCGGGCACGTTCGTATCTGCATACCAACTGTCGACACTGTCATCGGAGTAATGGGGGAGGCGGGGCGACAATTGAACTGGGTGCGGCATTGGACATTGATGCCATGAAAGTCATGGGGGTGAAACCGACTCAGGGAACGTTTGGAATTCACGATGCGCAGGTGATTGCTCCCAGCGATCCCTATCGTTCGGTGCTCCTGTATCGCATGAGCAAGCTGGGAAAAGGTCGCATGCCTTATTCTGGTTCCTCCTGTGTCGATACCCGGGGAACGCGACTGGTACGTGACTGGATCGAAAGTCTGCCGGGAATATCCGGGGACTCTACGTTTGAAGTCTCTCGCTTGAGAAATCGCCAGGGACAACTGTTGTCAGATGCCGTCCAGATTGAGGATCAGGAATTTGTAAGCCAGAAAATTCAGGAAGTCCTGGGTACTACCAGCGGCGGTCTGATGATACTCAGGTCATTGGATGATACGCCGATTTCCGATCAGATGCGAAGACTGATGATTCAACTGGGGACCGAACATCCCAGCGCACAGATAAGGGATCTGTTCGAACGATTTCTGCCTGAGGAGCAACGGGTGAAACGCCTGGGAGTGAAGATCGATTCTGCTGCGCTGGTTTCGTTACCGGGAGATTCGCGTGAGGGAAAAAAACTGTTTTTCGAAATGGCAGGACTGCAATGTCGCAATTGTCATCGTGTGCATCAGCATGGGAAAGATCTGGGACCCGATCTGACACAGATTGGCAAGAAGCTTTCCCGTCAGGAACTGCTGGAAAATATTATTGAGCCTTCCCGAAAGATTGACGAAAAGTATTTCACCTGTGTTGTCGTGTTGCGTTCCGGCAAGGTGATCAGCGGGCTGTTACTGAAAAAAGATGAGACAGTCGTTCGACTGAAGGACGCGAAAAACGAGGTACAGGAAATCGCTCCGACTGAGATCGAGAGTCTCACCATGCAGAAAAAGTCGATCATGCCCGACCAGTTATTACGGGATCTGACTGCCGAACAGGCCGCGCATCTGCTGGCATATCTGGAATCATTAAAATAACTGGTCCTGAAATCTGAGTGATCCGGACAGAGAGGACGAAAACTCTCTGGTTTTTCGTAGTCAAATCCTTATAATTCCGTTCAGTCGCGCACTAGTTCCCTACCGAAGCTGCCACAGCTGATTTCCGGATGATTGAACTCTTTCTTTCAGGCTCAATCCGTTTTTCAATAATCTATTATTCACTGAGTTAAACAATGGCGATTCAGTTTGATTGTCCTTTTTGTACGTCCACATTAAAAGTTCCTGATTCGACCGCAGGAAAGCAGGGAGACTGTCCCCGGTGTGGCACAAAACTGGTGATTCCCAATCCGTTTGCAGCGGAGGGCGGCACGCCGTCTGCTGATCCTGCTGCTGCTCCTGACTCTGCGGTTTCACCTTCACCAGATACACCCACTCCGCCTCCTGCCAGCCAGACTCCGGAACCAAGCCCTGTCATGCCGCCCGTGAATGTGGTGGCTCCACAACCTCGATCAAGTGCCACGGCCCAGTATTTAAGGAAGCGACGAAAGTCGAATGCCGGGGGAGTGATTCTGTTTCTGTTTTTCTTTGCGGTGATGGTGGGAGTCGCCGGGTACTTTTACTGGAATTTCGGACTGCGTCTTGAAGGAAATCTGGTCGCGGCGCGGATTTCGTCTGAAGCTGCCAAGGTGGAACAGCGATTAAATCCTGCGAATGCGGGAGTGTCGGAAGAAGTGATCAAGGCGGTCAATCAGAATCTGCTGGAAACGCCCCGGCGAGTGCAGAGTGATCTGATGGATGTGCTGTTTTACGGTCTTGAAAAGGGGGGATTGGAAGTCCGCTTGAAACCGGGAGCAAAAACCGAACTGGTGCGTGTCGATCTGACAGGCGATCCGGCGCTGATGGATTATATCAGCAAACAGGGCGCACAACTCGATCAACCACGTACTGCCGAACTGCAGAGTTCGTTGAAGAAATTTTACACCGACTGGAATGCATTCTTGCAGACACAAGGCGTGATGCCCGACCTGCTGCATTACCGGAATACCGTCTGTCTGAATTCAATGCTGGGTGGATTAGGTTACTTCATGGAAGCTCGCGTGAATAACAAAATCTATCCCTGCGTGCATGAAGATTTTAAAGGGGGGCTCTATTTTCTGGTACCGAAAGGAACGTTGCAGTTTAACATTCTGGGACGGGAAATGGAAAATGGCTGGAAGACATTTCCGGGGAAATATGAAGTCCAGGTGACCCAGGTATATGAATCGCAACCCTGAAGTTCCGGTTCATAAAAAATCGACAACGATGGAATCGGCGAGCAGACAACCAGCCGAGGTCAGTTTCAGATGGGTGTCCGTCTCTTCCAGTAAACCGGCTTCGAGGTTCGTGCGGATAGCAGTTTCCGCCAGCTGATGCAGATCAAATCCGTAGCGTTCCTGAAACTCACGTCGATTGATTCCTGCGCGGCGTCTTAAACCGAAGATGATCGCTTCGCGTGCGCGTGCTTCGGGTTCCAGTTCTTCCTGATCCACAATGGGGGATTCTCCGGCTTGAACTCTTTTTAACCAGGTGATCACACTGCGATGGTTCTGGCGTCGAATACCATCCAGGTAACTGGCGGCACCGGGACCAAAGCCAAAATAAGGATAGCCGGTCCAGTAGACCTCGTTGTGACGACATTCGTAACCGGGGCGGGCGAAATTGGAAATTTCATAATGCTGCAGGCCGACCTCGCCCAGGAATGCCAGGGCGTATTCATACATGTCTCCGGCTAGATCATCTTGAGGTAGATCGAAGAGACCGGCTTTCTCCCGGCTCCAGAACGAAGTCCCCTTTTCAATCGTCAGACCATAAGTTGAAATGTGGGGGATGTTAAGTTGTACGGCATCCTGCAGTGTCTGTTTCCAGCCTGCCAGGCTCTGGCCGGGAACGGCAAAGATCAGGTCGAGGCTGGTGTTGCTGATCCGGGACTGCAGTGACTTCACGATTTCAAAAATCTGATCAGGCTGATGGTCGCGTTCCAGAAACGTGAGGATCTCTGAATCGAACGACTGGACACCCAGGCTGACCCGGTTGACTCCCGACTGCTTGAGAAACTCAATTTTTTCACAGGTCAGATTCAACGGGTTGGCTTCGATACTGAATTCATAATCTGCGGCCAGTCGAAAATGAGAAAAAATGCTCTCGAACAAATGGGAAAGCTGTTCAATACTGAGGTGCGTCGGCGTGCCACCCCCCAGAAAGAGTGTTTTTAGTTCGATTCCCTCGCCCAGTTCAGACATCTGTTTCGCCATCGCATCAAGATACGCTTCGATGAGATGATCTTTTTGCGCGACAAGCGTGAAGTCACAGTAGCCGCACCGGTGCTGACAGAAGGGGACATGAAAATAAGCAGAGCTGGGAAAACTCGGGTTTAGCACAATCAGGAATCCGCTGGCTGTGTCAGCTTGTTTCCGGGAGTGATTCAGCATCTCGACAAGAGTATTGAGAGACCACTTCGCTGAACGGGGCATCACTGAAACTCAAGGCAGCCAGTATATGAGCCAGTGTCAGGATTGCATCACAGGTGGGAACTGCATCCCTGAACCAATGATATCCGGATTGGCCACCTGCGTAAACGGCCTGCTGCTGCATCATCTGAAAATAGCTGTCTGCCAGGGTGCCTGCGTGTGTGGAGATGTTCCAGCCGGCGGGAACATCATTCCACTCTGCCTGACATGTCTGATCGAGCAGGAAGTTGCGGGAAGACTGTTCCCGGGAAAGTGCCTGCATCAGAAAGCGGGACACTTTTGCATTCGACAGAAGTGTCCCGCTTTCCGTGAAAAAAGCACAGCGACGACTGTCATCATCAATGATCAGACCCAGGTCCGCAGAATCTGCCTGCAGCTGTTTCTGCATTTTTTGCACATCGTTATCTTGGGGATCGAGCAGATCCCGTCTCTGATGTGGAATGTCGACCCAGGTGAGTTCGCAGGGCAGTTTTTCAAAGAGTGCATTCAGGGTTTCCCTGACCAGCCTCAGCGAGCAGGCGATTTTGATTTTGAGCGGTCGCAGGGCATGAAAGTATTTCTGGAACTGGGCCCGATAGGCTTCCATGGGATGAAAGGTTCGCTGCGATCCCGGTTGCCGGGAAGCACGACCAAAGCCGCGCAGTGAAATCTGTTCGATGTTTTCCAGACCCCGTCCTGCTGAGACCGGCTGCGAATGTTCCAGCAGGAAATCGAGTCCGGTATATGAGGGACCAAATTGAGCGCCGGTGACCATGATTGCGCCGTGCGCCTGCAGGTGGTTTGTTGCAAACGAGAGGATGGAGGGCACCGTCAATCCCAGGTCGATGACCCGACAGCCGTTGCGGCGGAGTGCACTGGCCACACCGGTAATGATGTCTGGCGAGGCAGGACGTTCATCAAAACCGATGACCACACTTGGTCCCCGACTTTGTTCCTGACTGGCAGAGGATACAGCAGTTGCAGACTCGGGATTGCCGTATGAAATCGATTTTTTGGGTGCAACACCTTTCAACGGGAGCGCTTCCCAGAGGATCGTGGAAAAGGCACCGGCGATCTGAGCGGCCTGGGTCCGGTTGATCTGATTAAGATAGACGCCCCGAACGCCTTCCGTTGTAAACGGGTGTTGGTCAGAGGCACGGCTGCGTTGTGTCTGCTTTAAGCGTTCGATGATTTCAGGGGACAGGTTTCCGGTATGTCCCTTATGCGGACACTCGCGACATTTGGGGTAAAAAGCGGCCAGCCGGGACAGGTGGATGGCTTTCGAGATCGGATAGTCTTCACCTGGACACTGAAAAAAGACTTCTGACGACTCCAGCAGAGCAGGTTGTAAAATTCGGGGGAGCGGGGGCAGAATCTCAGCTTTGATCTCAGACAGAGGTTTCACTTGTGATTCTGGTTTCGATGAAATGGGAATATGCTCCATGAGGATTTTTAGTTTTTACGGGATCCGCGGGCGGCATCTCTCGAAATCAAAGCATAAATCGATTGTAATGAGAGACAGGAAAGTTCCCTGAATTTTCAAGTCATCTCAAATCTGAGGGAGTCAATGTACGTCATCCCACTGATTTTGGTCAATAAGAGTTATCTATGAGCCAGCATGTTACCGAATTTCTGCTGAATCCTGCCGCCAGTGAGTTTGGGCCGGTTGTGGTCCTGTATGGCGATGATCGTTATATGAAGCAGGAAGCGATCAAGGCGATCGAACCGCTTGTCCTGGGTGAAGAGGAGGACACCAGTATCACCCGCTACGACGGCAAACGACTCGAAAAAGAGCTGCCCCCCTCGACCCTGTTTGATGAATTGAAAACAGTCTCCATGTGGGGAGATAAACGCCTGGTCATCGTGGATGATGCGGAGAAGTTTGTGAGCGCCTTTCGAGGGAAACTGGAGAAATATCTGGAGGCCCCTTCGAAAAGCTCATTTCTGATCCTGGATGTAAAAAGCTGGAGTAAATCAACGCGACTGGCCAAGCTGGTCTCAAAAATCGGGCTGGACCTGGAGTGTAAAGAGCTCAAAGGGGGGGCTTTAGCAAAATGGATTTGTGATACCGCCGGTCAACTGCATCAGAAGCAGATTTCCAGGGAAGCCGCTGCTTTGCTGGTCGAACTGGTGGGCACGCATTGTGGACAAATCCATCAGGAACTGGAAAAGCTGACGACTTTTGTGGGAGATCAGCCCCGGATCAGTCCAGATGATATACGTGCGGTTGTGGGGGGCTGGAAAGCGGAAACAACCTGGGCGATGACGGATGCGGTCCGCGATGGCAATATCGGGGATGCCTTGCATTACCTGGATAATCTGCTGGTAGCGGGTGAAGCGCCGCAGAAGATCCTGGGAGGGCTGAACTTCGTCTGGCGAAAATACTTTAAGGCGACACAGCAGGCAGTGCAGGGAACCCCATTAAAACAGGCGATCAAGCAAGCGGGTGTATTTCCACGTGATGTCGATTCAACTGAACGCTATCTCAGGCGACTGACCCGAAAAAGGGCGGAAAAAATCTGTCACTGGCTGTTAGAAACCGATCTGAATCTGAAAGGAAAGAGCCGTTTGACGCCTCGCCTGGAACTGGAACGATTATTGTTTCTGTTGAGTGGTTGTATCTGAGCTTTTAATAAATATATTCCGATTCAACACTTAAAGCGTGCACGTATCTTCATAAACTTCCTTTCAAAATTATCGAAATCTGCGTGAAATGAATCTTGCCTTGGATTTCGGGGAGGGGTATAAATCAGAGTTGATAAGGTTTATACGAAACTCATTGACGCTGTTTGAACCTTGCAGCGATTGGCAAAGTTTCGTGCTCTATTGGGATCTCAGACGCACATTGAGGTGAAGCATGTCGTCGGAACTCTTGGATCCAGAGGAAGTCGCCAGCATCTATGAGGAAGCCCCTCTGGAAGCGGATCGGCACAAATGGATCGAAAGCCAAAAGAATGGCTGTGATCTGGGCAAGCTTGCTATCTCTGACTGGTATGCAAATCACTGGTACTATTTTTGCATCGGTAAGAAGATAGAGCATCTGTTAGGAAACAGGTGCTGGCAGGAATTCAGTGACACTCGATTTGGTTTTTTGAAGTCACTGCAGCTTGAACATGATCTGTTAGCAGACCGGATTCTTGATCGGATTTTCTGGCTGCGAATGGAGAATCTGGATATTATTATCTGGGCGCGCGAGTGGAGTTTGCCACTTGACCGTGTGCTGGAAATTCTCGAATTGATCGACATTAATTCCGCACGCCTCGAACCCGTATTATCCTGATTCAATTTGTGTTTCATGGATGAATCTGCTCCACCTGAAAATGCCTCAATCAAACAATCACAGGTGGCTGCTGCCGAGAATACGCGCAAACTGTTCTCGGGACTCCGGGTTGTCAGTCTGCTGACGCTGCTGAGTCGCATTCTGGGGATGGTCCGCGATATCGGCATGGCGACTCTGTTCGGCAACGGACCGATCATGGACTCTTTCTCGGTCGCCTTCAAGCTGCCGAACCTGATGCGTCGACTCCTGGGAGAAGGGGCGCTTTCGACCGCTTTTCTGCCTACTTTTATCCGGGAACTGGAAAATCAGGGCCGCGAATCTGCGTGGAAGCTGGTCACCGCTGTTTTATTCTGGCTGATGCTCTTCTCTGTGATGATCGTGGGAGCCGGAGAGATTCTGCTGATCTTTCTGAGCAGCCTGGAGTCGGCCAGCCCGGAAGCCCGTCTGCTCTACTGGCTGACAGGTTTACTGTTACCCTATCTGATTCTGGTCTGCATGGCGGCACAGGTGAATGCCACGTTGCATGCCTTGAATCATTTTTCGATTCCCGCGTTGCTGCCTACGATTCTCAATCTGTTCTGGATGGGGGGGATCTGGTTGATCGCTCCTTTTTATCCAGATGCCTCTGCCAAGATTACCATCGTCTGTCTTGCGATTCTGGCCGGTGGCGTTTTGCAACTGATTTTACCCTGTCTGAAATTGTTTTCGCTGGGTTATCGCCCCCGTCTGGACTGGCAGGGAGGATTGACACAGATTCAGACGATTGCGGCGAGTATGGCACCGATTGTTGTGGGCCTGTCGATTACTCAGTTCAATACCCTGATCGACAGCGTACTGGCATGGGGACTGGCACGGCCGGAAGATATTGCAAGGACAGGGGAGGTTCCGATCTGGGAAATCTTTGAATCGGGGACGGCCTCCGCGCTCTATTTTGGTCAGCGGATGTATCAGTTTCCACTGGGAGTATTTGGTGTCGCATTGGGGACGGTGCTTTATCCCCGACTCTCGCGGCATGCGGAACGCCAGGATGGTGAACTGTTAAGGCAGGATCTGCTGTTGGGATTACAACTGGTGATTGGAGTGGGATTACCGGCCAGTCTGGGGTTGTTTCTGATGGCTGAACCGTTATCGACGCTGTTGTTTCAATATGGAGACTTTGATGTCTTCGATGCACGCCAGACGGCAGAGATGATTCGTTATTACGGGGTCGGGGTCGTTGCTTTTATGGCAGTCTTGATTCTGAATCGAGGATTTTACGCCGTGGGAGATACCAGGACCCCCGTCAGGATTGGGGTGGTGATTGTATTCTGCAATCTGCTGTTAAACCTCGCCTTGATCTGGTGGATGAAGGGGAAGGGCCTGGCTCTGGCGACTTCCTTAGCAGCGATGATCCAGTCTGCCCTCAGTCTGTGGCTGATTCGGGAAAAGACAGGAGCGTTGAATCTCAGGCAGTTGGCCAGTACATCGCTGCGTGCTGGGATGGCCACCCTGGTGATGTCTGTTCTCATTGGGGTTGAGCTATCTCTGCTGCCTGTCTCAGACCAGTTTCTTGCTCGGCTGATTCGCGTGCTGGTGCCCGTTATTTCTGCTGTGCTCAGCTATTTACTGCTGGCACGGTTGCTGGGATTGAATGAAATCATGACCTTGATGAAATCGGGTAGAAAACCGCCGGAGAACACAGAGTCTTGATCGCGTTCAAAACGGAAAAAACAGACAGGCCCTCCGGAGATCCCGCAGGGCCTGTGTTTATCCTGACGATTCTAAACGCCTTTTAAAATTCACCGATCACTTCACCACCGCTGCGGGTGCTGAGTGCACGGTAGGTGTTCAGATCGATGTTTTCGCTGAGCGAGCGAACAGATCCGTCCATCAGCAGGGCATGTACAATCCCGGTGTGATAGCTGCGTGCGGTGACGGCGGCATAGGTCGGGCCAGTACAACTCTGGGCTTCCCGGCAGGATGTGTAATCGCCGGCATCGATGGCTCCCGTGGCTCCAGGTACGGCCACTTTGGTATTGGGAGGCAATGTCGTCGTAAAACCGGTTTGATGCACGCGTCCGTCCACCCATTCCGTGTGTCCGCTGTTTGGTTTATCAGAACCACCGCCAGCGATTAAAGCTTCTACTCCCCCGGCAGTACTGGGGATAGATGAAGTACCCGCATCGCCGTCCCGGTTATAGGCGGTAAACGCTTTGACTTCTGCGAAGCAGAGTGTATTCGTCGTCCCGTCAGTAAAATCGCGTGGCCTGGTTTTACTGTTCGGGTAAAAAGCTCCATCGCCTCCACTCAGGCTGGAGTTGGTGAAAACACGCCAGGTGCCTCCATTGTAACCGTAGCTGACTGGATAATGTTCAGGGGCTCCGGAAGAGTCAGTTCGTATTTTATCGTTCACTTCGCTGGGGCACATGAAGAACGGGATACGGGTATAAGCGATACTGGGATCAGTCTGGCCTGAGTAATTTTTCGTGAAATCAATATTGTTGAACAGGTTGGCCGCATCTCCAAATGGAAGAATGCGAGCATGAATGGACCATTGCCCGCCTGGGGTATAGCCACTGCTGCCGTTTGGGCTCACACAGAAAGCAGGAGGAAAGGCTGTGTAGGCGGAAAGGTAATTGTGTAGTGCCAGTCCAAATTGCTTGAGGTTGTTCTTGCATTGACTGCGGCGGGCTGCTTCACGTGCCTGTTGTACTGCAGGCAGCAGTAATGCAATCAGGATGGCGATGATGGCGATCACAACCAAAAGTTCAATCAGTGTGAACCCTCGTTTGTGCTGACCGTGGGTTTGGCGGGATTCTGAGTGTTGCCCCATTTCTCTTCTTTCTGGTGAAAAGGTGAAGTGGCAACGTGCTCTCAGGTATGCGTTCTTGCAACGTGCATACAGATTCCGGCGGGTATCTGAAAATAAGCCGTCTTGCCGATAATTCAGGAAAATCTAAGAGACTTGGTGTCAGCTCTTAGTTGACACTGAGTCTCAGGATCATTATGTTATCGGTGAGTCGAGCGAGTTGCAAGGTTCCCTTAATCGTTTTTTCGCATTTCCAATGCAAACAGATCATTGGGGAACTGCTGTTCAAGCGGCGGCCCTTTCGGCGATGCGGAAATAAATTTAGAGCATTTCAATAGGTAATGGTGGGTTTTCACGATTGCCTGGGGCGTATTGACATGCGATTTTTGAAATCTCTTAATTTTGGTACGTATTTTACTATGAGCGAACAAGAAAACATGGAACGCCCGTCTCCAGCGTCTAACCCTCCCACTGAGCTTCCAGCAGAGGTGATCGGTTCAGACACGATCCTGCAAGGCAAACAGGAAGTATTGATTCAGCATGGGGAGACCACATACCGTTTGAGAATTACTCAGAACGGGAAACTGATTCTCTGCAAATAGCACAGAGTGGGGACCCGGCAGAGAATTGAGCACAGGGCAGCAGAATTGTCTGCATGATCACGTTATTTAGAAAATGCGATCTGCAGACTTTCCAGCATATCCTGTTCCAGGGCAGGGTCTCTTCCCAGTGGGATCCAGCCGACCGGGTTGCTGCGATCCTGGACCAGATTCAAGTCTCGACGCAAACTCAGATCCTGTTGAAATGTTGCTCCGCCTGGCGCAGTGGAGAGATTTGTATTTACGTCTTCAATTTCTTTGAAGGCTTCGACTCCCAGCAGATAACCCCCTTCTACAGGTGTTACGCTGATAAAGGCGCGGCGGCGGATCGATTGCAGACTGCTTTCCAGTCGATTATCAAATCCGACCGTATCTCCATGCCAGGGTTCGAGGAAGTTCGCACCAACTTTGTACTCGGTCTCTATGCGACCATCCAGCTTGTTTTCGCGCGCGATGCCAAATTTGTAGTTGTGAATCGTATCTACGACGCGTTCCCAGACGACATCCTGATTGGTTCCCGAAATCTGAATCGGATTGCTCACGGCGACAGGCGCAGGTTGATTCCCGCCTGTGACACAGCTTGTGAACAGGATGCATAACATCAGCAATTTGATAAGGTTACAAGTCATTTACGGATGCCGTCAGTCAGACTGCATTTTGATCATTTTGTAATAGACAGGCACGATGAGAGTGGTTTCTCAGTGGTCAGATTTGATGGGACGGGGATAGGGATTGCCTTGAAGTTTCCTCAAACAGCTGCCAAGTTTCCCAGATTAATAAATCTGAGGCAAGATCACTTTGAAAATCCATTTGTAATGTTTGTTCAATAACTTCTGCAGGCTACTCTCCCTATTGGTTTCTGTTTAGAATCGTCGTTTGAAGTGATTGATTTACAACGTTTTAACCTCAATACAGGTAGCACCATGGAATACTTTGCAGACGTCCCGAAAATTGAGTACGAAGGTCCCCAAAGCAAAAATCCACTCGCCTTCAAGCATTATTGTCCCGAAGAAGAAATCGAAGGCCAGACGATGCGGGATTTATTCCGCTTCAGTATCTGTTACTGGCATACTTTTCGGGGAACTGGCAGTGATCCCTTTGGTGCCGACACGCTGCAGCGTCCCTGGGATGATGGTACCGATTCCGTCGAAAACGCGCTCAAACGTGTCGACGTGGCCTTTGAATTCTTTGAAAAACTTCAGGCTCCTTACTACTGCTTCCACGATAAAGACGTCTCCCCCGATGGTGCGACGCTGAAAGAAGCCAACGAGAATTTCGATCGGATCGCCGACAAACTGCTGGAAGCCCAGGAACGAACGGGCATCAAGCTGTTATGGGGGACTGCGAACATGTTCTCCCATCCGCGTTTCATGCACGGCGCCGCGACCAGTCCGAATGCAGATGTTTTTGCTTACGCAGCCGCCCAGGTCAAAAAAGCAATGGAAGTGACACATAAACTGGGGGGAGAAAATTATGTGTTCTGGGGGGGACGCGAAGGGTATATGAATCTCTTCAATACGGACATGAAACGGGAACTCGATCACCTGGCCCGTTTCATGCATATGGCGGTTGAGCATGCTCAGAAGATCGGCTTTAAAGGACAGTTCCTGTTCGAACCCAAACCCAAAGAGCCCACCAAGCATCAGTACGATTTCGATGCGGCTGCCTGTCTGAATTTCCTGCGGGCCTATGATCTGCTGGACCATGTCAAACTGAATATTGAAACCAATCACGCAACACTCGCCGGTCATACAATGATGCACGAACTGGTTTACTCTTCGATTCAGGGTTCACTCGGCAGTATTGATGCGAACACGGGCGATCTGCTTCTGGGTTGGGATACCGATCAGTTCCCGACCGATATTTATCTGACCACGCAGTGCATGCTGGCAATTCTGGAGCAAGGTGGACTGGCGCCGGGGGGAGTCAACTTCGATGCCAAGGTCCGTCGCGAAAGCTTCGAGCCGATCGATCTGTTCTATGCACATGTCGGCGGCATGGATGCGTTTGCCCGGGGCGCAAAAATCGCTGCCCGGATTCGCAAAGATGGCGTCCTCTCCGATTTCGTAGCCAAACGTTATGCCAGCTATGATGAAGGCATCGGGAAACAGATCGAAGCAGGGAACGTCTCTTTTGCTGATCTGGAAACCTATATGCTGGAAAAAGGAGATTCCGCTGCGAATATGAGTGGCCGTCAGGAGTGGATCGAAAATGTGATCAACGATTACATTTAAAACGGTGACCAGATTCCATTTCGAACTGAGGGCCCCCTGTGTTTCTGAAGCACAGGGGGCCCTCTGCATTTCGTCCGGAAGATTGAGAAAATTCAGAAAAATTCTTCCCGCCTGTCATCCGTGAAGTATGCTTGATACGGGACTCTCTTTCATAAAGCGACAGTTCGTTTTTTTGATTGCTGCTGAAAGTCTGCGCGACAAGCGCGGAAGTTCCCATTGTCAAAAGATCACTGGTTGATGATTTTCAAGAGAGGTGCACAATGGTGGAAACAATTCAGGATACCTGGCGTGAATATTCCACTTTTTATATCAGCTATTTGAATAAACGGTGGGACAATATCTCGCCCATGGAATACGGGATTGTGCTGGTTTCCATCGCAGTGGTTGGCTGGCTGTTGATGCGAAGTGGTGCCAGAAAAGCCTGAGTATCCGGTTGTGCCCGCGATGCAGAAACCCCGTTGACATTTTTTGTCACACCCGCAACGCGTGAAAATTCTTTCCCGTGGATTCCTCTTGCCCCCATTCCGGAAATGATTAAGATCTCCCCTCCTGCTGCGGGGGACCTGTTCTCCGGCAGATCACAAGACCGGCTGTTTTTCCTTTTTTTTGAAAAACGAGGCAAACAGTCAGGCCTGTGAATGCCGATGAATTTTACAACCTGCCTCAGGCAGTGATTATTTTAGCTTCAATACCAGTGTCATCGTGAATTTTTTGTTTTGCTTTAATTCACCCATCGACGAGTGTATTGACGATGCATACAATGAAATCAGTATTCTGTCGTATCAAATTCCGTCGGAGGATCCTAAACCTTAGCATGGACCGGAATCATTAGTGGTGAGTGCCAGGCACTACCCGATTCGCCGTCCTTCTTGCAGCGACCCCACCGTCGCAATGTTATGACAGCAATACGATGAAAGTCGTGACCTCTACAGAGGCACGGCTTTTTTATTGCGCGGACGGGAATAAAATCGTTGTTCACTGCAACGGAAGGTCAGTGTTGAATTTTGAATAAATCGGCTTCAATTCTTGCTGCCAGGCGGTTTTCATGTCACACTTTAATATTCTTCGAATTAATCGCACCACTCCAGATTCTGATCCTGTTTCATGAATATCTCGAAAAGCTCACTGGGCCGCTCATTTTCCCATTCGATTCTGAAATCGTTTTCGCGCTCCCGATTGTTTTCCAAGGGGAGCATGTGGATCTGGCCGATTGCCGGCACAACCCTGCTGCTGATTCTGGGGTTCATCGTGCGCTCTGTTGTGGAAGAATCCGCCAGAGAAACGGTTGCAAATAACCTGCAGACCATTCTGGATGCAGATGTTGCGGCCCTTGAGATCTGGCTGGAGCGGGAAGAATCCCTGGCAGAAGTGATGGCGGAAGAACCGCGGGTGCAGAAGCTGACCGCAGAACTCGTTGCCTTGAATCAGCAGAAACCCGATGACCGCGAAGCATTACTGCATTCCAGGGCGCTCGTGGAACTGCGACAGGAATTCGAATCGGAACTCGAACATCTGAACTACCTGGATATCGGCCTGTTCAGCCTGGAAGGGCGGGTATTAGCGTCTGCCCGCGATGAACCGATTGGCCGTGCAGATTTACCGATTCAGAAGTCGGCGCTGGAAGCAGTGAGACAAGGTAAGGCGACCGTGACGCGACCCTTCGAAAGTGTGTTCGTCCGCAAAGATAAATCGGGGGAACTCAAGTCTGGATTACCTACGATGCTGGCAATGGCGCCGGTGAATAATGCAGACGGGAAACCGATCGCCGCGCTTTCTTTGTTGATTCGTCCGGAAGTTAATTTTACACGAATTCTCTCGATCGCCCGTGCCGGGAAAACCGGGGAAACCTATGCGTTTGATAAAGCAGGCACGATGTTATCCCAGAGCCGTTTCGACGATGACTTGAAAATGATCGGACTGATTCCTGATCGTGCCGATGCACAATCGATTCTCAATGTGCAGATCCGTGACCCGCAGGTCAATATGACGGAGGGCAAGCGCCCCGCATTAAGACTGGCGGATCGCCCCTTAACCCGCATGGCAGCCTTAGCGGTGCAGGGAGAAGCCGGCATTGATGCGAACGGGTATCGCGATTATCGCGGCGTGCCCGTAGTCGGTGCCTGGGTCTGGCTGCCTGAATACGATTTAGGAGTCGCCACTGAGATGAACGCAGCAGAAGCATATCGACCACTCTATCTGTTGCGATACAGTTTCTGGGGACTGTTCGCGCTGCTGGTTCTGGGGGCGATCGTGATTTTTGTCTTCACGATCATCGTTGCCCGCAAAGAACAGGATACCCGCCGTGCGGTGATCAAAGCCAAACAGCTCGGGCAGTATGCACTCGAAGAAAAACTGGGAGAAGGGGGGATGGGTGTTGTCTATCGAGGACAGCATGCCATGCTCAGACGGCCGACGGCGATCAAGTTACTTGATATCGAGAAAACCACTGATGAAGCGGTCGCCCGCTTTGAACGCGAAGTGCAGTTGACCAGCCAGTTGAATCATCCGAACACGATTGCCATTTACGACTATGGCCGCACCCCGGAAGGCGTATTCTATTATGCGATGGAACTGCTGGACGGTATTAACCTCGATGATCTGGTCAAGCAGTATGGCCCGCAGCCGGAAGGCCGGGTGATCCATCTACTGAAACAGATCGCAGGTTCCCTGGCAGAAGCGCATCAGCTGGGCGTCATCCATCGTGACGTGAAACCGGCGAATATCTTTCTGACGCATCGTGGCGGAGTTTACGACTTTGTCAAGCTGCTCGATTTCGGTCTGGTCAAAGCCGTCGATGGCCGTGAACAAGCCTCGTTAACCTCTACCAATTCGATGGCGGGCACGCCGATGTACCTCTCTCCGGAAGGCATCAATCATCCGGACGCCGTCGATGGCCGCAGCGATCTGTATGCATTGGGAGCAGTTGCCTATTACCTGCTGACGGGGACCACGGTATTTGACGGAGAGTCGATCATCGAGATCTGCATGAAGCACGTGCAGGAACAGCCGCAAAGTCTCTCGGAACGCCTGGGCAAACCGGTCTCCGCCGATCTGGAACAGATCGTCATGCAGTGCCTGGAGAAGGACCCGGAAAAACGACCGCAGAGTGCGTATGAAGTGATTCTGGAACTGTCGAAATGCCAGTCCGACGGCAAGTGGTCGATCCAGGACGCCAGCCAGTGGTGGGATCAGCAGATGCGAGGTCAACCCACTCAAGGTCAGGCAACACAGATCCAATCCGGCGTGCAAGGCAAGACATCAACCAGCTCCGTCGCCGACGCAACGCTGATTGTGAATCTGTCGCAGGACGAGTAGTCGTAAATAAGTGATAAATGAAATGTCAGCACCACAAACAGCACTCAACGTCTATCGGGCGATCATTGACGAGTTTGTCAGCAAAACTCGACACTACGGTTCCAGTTCAAGAGTAGCTGATAGCGGATTATTCTCGAACGCCCCGGATCATGAAAAATTCAATAATTTTATTGAGACATTGACTCCTTCACAGCGAGAACTCCTGTCAGAGATGCTGCAGGAAGAACGTGACAGCGCGATACATGATATTCTGGCGAGTTTGTCCGAGTGGATCGACTGTCAGGATGTTGGTCTCACCTACCAGGGAAAGCCAATGCCGGTCGACCTCAGTGGCATGGGATTGCATGGCGACTATGTCGGACGTCGAGATGGATGGGAGTGGCCATCACAAAAGGAGTCTGGAGATTCATAGTTAGAATCAATTTACATGCGAGCAACCATTGATTGTCAATGAAATGAAAATCAGTGGTACCGGGAATCGATCTATGACTAAGGAAGAAATTCGTCAGCTTCTAGAGACATGTCTGGAACGGGAATCACCTGGTTTCGAACCTCCTGCATTCGAAGACTGGCAGTCACTGGAAAATCGATTTGCCTGTCGTTTTCCCGCCGAGATGAGTGATTTTATCGATCTCATGGCGGAGTATGCCTTTCCCGGAGATATTCTGAATGTTGGCGCGAACTCGAATAATGGAAACGACACCATCGAATTCTCCTACGATTTTGAATCGAAAGAGAACCCGACCTGGGCTGCAGAGATGATTCCCTTTTATTCAATTGGCAATGGAGATTACTTCTGTGTTTCCTCGCTTCAATGCCCGGAAACGTCCGTTTTCTTTTACTATGCAGAACAGGGACGATTCAAACGCTATTCTGATCGTTTCGCGAAGTGGATCGAAGAACTGCCTCAGTTTCTGTCCTAGTTAAGAAACGATAGCTTCAGGACTCTCTCTTATTCGGGCCGTTTTATCGCTGCCATGGCCTGCTTCTCACCTGAATTTCACCAAAATTTTAAAGTGAGCCGTTTTTTCTGTAAGTCATCCCCTGTTCAAGTTACTAATACTTGTGGAAAGGAGAGTCGACTTGCTGAACGAAGATCAGAAGACGCTGTTCATGAAGTGGCTGGACGAGCATGGCTCGGCGGTCGTGAAGGTGGCACGCGCTTACACTTTGATCAGCGAAGAGACACAGGACCTGGCGCAGGAAATTCTGCTGCAGGCCTGGAAATCCTTACCCCGGTTCGAACAGAAGTCGAGTGCCGCGACGTGGTTTTATCGCGTGGCACTGCAGACCGCGATGAACTGGCAGCGAAAAGAGAAACCGCGGCGGATCATTCAGAAGCCGCTGCTCGAAGTTCATACCGTCATCACAGCAGGTGCGAATTCTGCCGAAGCGGCACAGCAGCGGGATACCGTCGAACAGCTGTACCGCGCGATTCGTCAGTTACCGCAGGCGGACGCCGCCCTGGTGCTGCTTTACCTGGATGAACTGAGTTACCGCGAGATGTCCGACGTTCTGGGGATCTCGGAAAATAATGTGGGTGTGAAACTGAACCGGGCGAAACAAAAACTGAATGAATTGATGAAAGGGGAATCCGATGGCTCCTGATGAATTTCAGCAAGCCTGGCAGGCACAGGGATCTCAAACACGCGTCACCATTGATGCAGATCTGCTGCGTCAGGAAGTGCACCGCGATCAGCAGGCGTTCCGCACGATGATTCTGTATCGTGATTACGGCGAAGTCGGTGTCGCGCTGCTGCTGATTCCCATCTGGTTTATTCTGGGAGCAGTGACCGATTCACCCTGGACCTGGTATCTGACCGTGCCGGTTTTGGTCTGGGTTGCCGGGTTCATGCTCGTCTATCGCCGACGTCATCGGCAGGAGCCGGGTGAACCGGATGAACCGCTGCTGCAGTGCGTGCAACGCTCCCTTTCCGAGGTGGAAGATCAGATCTGGCTGTTGCGGAATGTCTTCTGGTGGTACCTGCTGCCGCCCAGCGTTACGATTCTCATCTTCTTTGCGCATGTCTGCTGGTTGTCCAGTGCGCTGGGCTGGCTGCCTTCACTCATTTTCTTTCTGATTCTGGCCGGTTCTTTAGTAGGCGTTTATTCCTGGATCTATTTTTTGAATCAACGGGCCGTGCAACTGCAGTTGATTCCGAAACGCCAGGAACTGTTGACGCTGCAGGCCAGTCTGCAGGATGAAGGGACCGGCGCAGGGACGCAGGAACAGATTGCCCTGCCGGGTCTCCCGTTTTCAAAACAGGAACTCCCCGCGTCGTGTCATTCGCCGCGGCGAATGATTATCGGCCTGATCATTTTCTTCTTCGCCCTGCTGCTCGTAGTTTATTTCGTGGAGACGGCCCGGAATTCTAAAGACGAACCAGCGCATGGCCAGAAGTCCCCCTTCGCGGCGGTGCGCTGGCAGGAATCACAGCCGGAAGTCAAGCTGGTGAAGGAGTGGTATCAGCTCATCTCTCTCAACGGCATCCCTGCTGCCGAGATTGTCGAATTCAGCAAGCAGACGTACGGCGACAAATGGCAGAAACGATTCGAAGAGGACCTCGTCGAACTCCTGACCCGCATGGGCCATCCCCCTGAAGACAGTGTGACGCTGGAAGTCCAGTCGCTGGTCTCAGGCAGGATAAGAACGCTGAAAGACTACCCCATGACCTACGAAAACCGCCGCACCATCCGCAACGCGGCGCGAGAGAGGGAGAAGGCGAAGCCGTAAGGTGGGGAACCAGAATTTATATCGCAAGAAAGATCGAACCTTACGCCTGAGCTTGGTACGTTCTTGATTCTCGGAGAAGCACGAAAACTCTGAGCGGTGAACCACCAGGCCGGTTGATAAGCCACCGGATAGGTTTAACAGCTACCAGTCTATTCTGTTAACACTCTTTAATCGCTGGTGAATTCCTGGCTGCCTAAAATAGAGGCTTCCTGGATGTCTTCTTGAAGAAGAACCCTCTCTCCTTCTTCCAAAAGGGCATAAAGGGAAACCTGTGTTTGACCCTCAGATTGCCACTTCAGTGCAATTTTTTCGCACTCTGCTAACAATGATTCTTTGTCTGAATAAGTCTCTGCGAGGCGTTCGTAAGCGTTAAGAGGTGTTAACATCTTGTTAACTTTTCTTTTCATTGCCCCAGTTCCTTTAAATTAACTTTTTTAACGAGTTATTGACAAACAAACTGTCTTTTGCAGCTTCCAGTTCAAGACTGGCGTATCCACTATGTGCTATCACACGACCATCCGAGACGCGATCAAGAAGGCTTTGCAAGACCTTCAACTGCTGCTTTGTGTCCATATGGTTTCGACAGTCTCCAATACTGACATCACCAAAATGAGCTTTAAAATGATTTTCAGAAATGTGAGTGTGAACAATTTGATCGATTACAAATTGTGGCAATTCCCTGATATCGATCTCACAGAGTGCGAAATGAGAAACATCGAAATTAATGCCAACAAACCCAGCAAGCTCTTCCGTGGACAGGAGCATACTGGAAATGCTTTCCAGTGTCGAGGCCGAGCGAACAGCGAACATCGGTCCGGGCTCAACTTCTAATGCGAAAACCGGACCATTCTTTTTATTTTTTCTTGTCCCCCAAGCAACCTCGCGAGAAACGTTACAAAGAATACTGACCAAACGTTTATGTGCCTCGGCGTCGCTGATCCGATTTGCCTCGAAGTCTTTATCCGCATCTTTTTTTAAAGCGAGAGATTCTATTCGACTGCCGCAAACGATCTCAATACATTTCAAATCTTTGTGCCCCAACTGCTTTAATTTAACAGCCAAAAGATAGAGAAAGGCTAACGCATCAGAACTGTTTTTTGAAGGCTTAGAGTCCGGCGATGCCGTGACCTCGGGGATAAAACTAGCGAGTGCGACAATCTGTCGTTTTTGAGGTGGAAATAACTGACAAATCGTTTTTGCAAACTTATTCAGAATCTTAGATTTATCAGGATTCCGATAAACATTTGCCAAAAAATCTACCACAGAGTCATCTGGATCATGATCTTTCTCGTATTCTGATAATGAGAGAATCAACTCTCGATCAGAGTGCATGAAACAATACAGCTCACAAGCTGTATTACCTCCACAAGCTTGATCCCATGTTTTACTCGCCTGTAAAATTCCATCTGCATGATAGGATGAAATCACCGACAAATTAAATGCATTCCCTAACTCATTTTCATCGCTCTCTGACTGATGAACTACATTTGCTTTCTGGGAGGTCTGCTGTTGGTGATTTGGTGTCGAGTTAATAACGATTTCCCACGTCTCAGTTTCCTTAACAACACAAACCAAATACTTGTCTATGATCTGCTCTGGGAAGCCACAATGAGTCGGCTCGGATTCAGCATCCCATAACCAGACGGAGCGTTTCAATGCCGCTACGCCCACATGTTCTTTGTATTGAATCCAATACCAACCATTTTCAGGAGCGGCATTGTCCAAAAGAAAATGGATACCTTGCTCGAGCTTTTCGGGTAAATCTTGCACATCGCTGACAATACACTGTTCTTGAATTTCTACTAAAAAATACTCTTCAGCAGAATGTTCGAGCGGAGGAACCGAATGAGGTAGTTGCAAATATGGTGATTGACGAGTTATCCGTTCTGCAAATTCAAATAAACCATCATTATGAAATTTCCTTGTTCCGGGTCCGGAAGACACTTCCTGTCTCAGTAAAGGCATCTTCACTTTTGCGGGACAAATGGAAATTAAAGAGGGTGTGGTTAAATTATCATTTGCAAGAGAACCTTCACGTTTATAGGGGCGTGCAGAAATGATTTGCTGTAAATCCGCCTCTAAAAAAGGCAGGGAGCCTGGATCGTTAATCAGAAAATTATCTTTTCTGTCGGTCCGATATCCGATCGCAATCACTGCGTGGTACTTTCGCTTTTCCTCTTTCTTATCCATCCATTCAGGAGGAACTTTCTTCGATTGCGTCTCAAGTATTGCAGTACCAGTTTTATCTGGGACTTCTCTTAAGCGTCCCGAGTCTACTGGTAAAATAACAGGAAATCCTGACCTCAGATAGGATCTAAGGGAGACACCAAAATTCTTGTTTTTTATCACTACCCCTTTTTGTTCTTTCTCAGTACTCGTAGAAAGTTCATACTTTCCATTCAAACCAACCCGCTCGTCAGAAAGATATTCTGCAATGGCGAATGGATACATTCCTGACAAGTTTACTAAAATCTCATCAGATTCGGTTTTCCCTGCGTTTTTTTCGCTGCTGATGGCTGAGATTTCTGCAGCCCCATGTATCGCCTTTGCGTATTTTTCGCACAGCAATACTGCCATCTGACATGTGGCTTGTGCACACATGCCAGTCAATCTCATTTGTTGAAGAAAAGGTGTGGCACAGATTGATTCTCCTTCCCCATATGCCATCCCAAGTTGCACGTTCAATGCTTTAAAATTTGATGATCTCAGTCGCTCGGGAATTTTCAGTAAGGAGTCAGCAATACAAGGTTGCCTTTCAACAAGCTTTCTCACTTTATCAGGTCGTTTGTAGCCCTCACTTATTTTGGCAAAATGAGAGTGGTTTGTTTTTTTGATGGAATCTTCGCCCCGGACGCAAATACTTCTTTTGATCAAATCCAGACGTCTGGCATTGATAAAAGAACCGTCGCTACCAAGATAACACCGACAGGCAAATCGGGGAGTTGACACACCCAGTAACTCTGACTCACCGCGTGTAACAAGGGAGGGGGCAATTCTATAACCTCGAAGACTCTTGGGTTCATAAAGCCAATCTGAAAAAGTCTCTAATAATTCAAAAGCATCATTCCCGATCTGATTGCGAGCTTCTTTACGGCTTAATTTTGCCAGCATGATTTTTGTTTTCTAGCGCTTGGGAAGTGTTTCACAGATGTCGGCAGAGCTACAATAGTTCAATTACATTCACAGGTGTAAAAAAGTAAATCAAATTACACTATAAGTGTCAATTCAGTGGGTAGACAGGTTTTCAAAAATTAGATTAGAAGGTCAGTAATAAAAAGAGTGGCATTACGGGTTCGGTGAGGGACTTTTCAACAATATCGAGACAGGCCCCGGTCATCAGAAATGGGCTTCGAATCCCTGATTGTCGTTTTCGTGTTTTCCGTGGTCGGAAAACAAGTTTGAATGCTTCATCGGTTTCCATTACGGGCTGAAACTGGTTCGGTGAGTGGCGGGCGGGTGCCTGGGGGCCGTTCGTATGGCGGGGCAGGTTGGTGATGTGTTACCTGGTGGTACGGTTTCGCTGACGGTTTCCTGTTGTCTGCGACAACCCCGGATTGCATCCGGGGCTACCCGTTTTGGGAGGCTGGTTGCTCGGGCACAGTGGGGTGAGCGAACTATGGTAACCGGCGATTTACTTTGGATCATTGTTAACCGCGGCTAACGCCGTGCGGCTGATGGGGGGCGTTGTGCGGAGGCTTACGCTTTGTCTGTTTTCTGTGGTGTGGGATTTTCATCTCACTCGGAAGGTCGTTTTCTGGCGGTGTATTTTTCAAAATCAGGCACGGGGGTCGGGTTAATGGTAAAGCCGATGACACTGAAGTCGCCTTTCGCCTGATAGACTTTTTCCCATTCGGGAAGGCCGAATTTGAGATCGCGTGCAAATGAGGTACTAGCACCCTCGCCTGTGGGCGAAACGCTGACTTTTCTGACCTCGTTCAGATAAAACCGGGGCTCGCCAATCATCGAGCCGGATGATTTTGATTTGATCTCCACCGGAACCTGCATGGTGAGTTCGTATCGACCGCCGAAGTAGGCAACAGAATTGAATAAGGGACGGAAATTGCCATCGTAGGTGATATAACGACGGCAGTCATCGTACAGTTCATCCATTTGCCGGGCGGGTGTAATTTGAGAAACCCCATTCGCGGCAAAAGACTGATGATGACGGTTCCCAAGGCCCTGGGCGATCACACACGCAATGAACAGCACCGAAGCAAGAGAGAATGCCAGCGGGGGCGCCACGATGGCCGCAATCAAAGCGATGCGCGGACGAACAAACCAGAGGGCAATGGCAAATGCACTGAGTGAAACGCCCACACCCAGAATGAGCCAGGCAAAGTCATCTTCCGCATTCGTGCGGGGATTTTGTGTTTCGAGAGTCCAGCCCCAGACGAGGAGCACCAGGCCCGCGACGAACGCCGACACGGCAATCGACCGGCTGATTGTCCGGTTGGTTGCCGGTGGCTTACGATCGGAGTGTGTTGTCTGTGGATCGGGCATGGTTCAAAAGGCCTCAAACGAGAGAACAACCGAGGCAAACTGACTATACTGAATTAGATCAATTTCACGCCGCAGAGTCAACTTTTTTCCGGCTGCCCCATGGGGGGACTGTCCGCTTTGGGGGCTCTCGGTAAGTAAATCGAAGGTTTAGCGGCTGACTTATGATTTTGACAGAAACCCAGATCGATCAACTGCTGCATCAGGAAGCCATCACTGAGGAATGGCCCTGGTCAACCAATGACGAACAGGTGATCGACAGGAATGTGAAGGACATTGTTGCCGAAATCTGTCGCCGGGCACGATTGAAAGACAAAACGGAGTATGGTCACTACGGTTCGGGCTATGCGAGCTATGTGGACTGCTGGCTCTACCGTCCCGACGACGATTTCAGAATCAGTCCCGGAAATCATTATCATGGACTGGTAATTCTCTTCAGTCGGCTTTCGCCGTTTTATGTGCTTGGTCAGGGGGACAAAAGTTGGGACAGGAATGGCGGGACCTTTTATCTTCCGGATTATGAATTCGTCGATGTGATCGAGCAGCCGGTATTGAAAGACCTGGTTCCGCTCGTGACGACGATATTAACTGAACGGGGGCTGACACGACTCCATAAGACCGATCTGGACACAATCTTACCCGCGGGAGTGCTGGTTCCGACCATCCTGGCTCAGCATGTGCTTCGCCATTTTGACGCTTTGTTTTACTGGGAAGATTGAAACCGATAGAACTTCAAGGTTCCAGGAACTGGTAATACTGTCGTTTACCGCAGGATGCTTCTGATGAGCAGTGGTTTTCTTTTGATCACAGTTAACCGCGGCTAACGCCGTGCGGCTGATTTTGTTTTCTGTTCGTGTTGTTTCGGAGTGGAAAAATCTACTTTAAGAATTTCATTGGTTTCCATGAAGGGCTGAAACTGGTTCGGTGAGTGGCGGGCGGGTGCCTGGGGGGCGTCCGTATGGCGGGGCAGGTTGGTGATGTGTTACCTTGTGGTACGGTTTCGCTGACGGTTTCCTGTTGTCTGCGACAACCCCGGATTGCATCCGGGGCTACCCGCTTTGGGGGGGCAGGTTGCTCAGGCACAGTGGGGCAAGCCAACCGGGGCAGCCGGCGATTAACCTTAGCTCATTGTTAACCGCGGCTAACGCCGTGCGGCTAATTTTCTTTCTGTCCATGATCGGTAATCAGTGGTTCGGGATTTTCATCTCCGTTGGCTGTAGTGAGATCGAGTAGAATCTGTGGACGGGTTGGGCTTTGATTGTGAAACCGAAGCTGGTGCCACGGGCTGACACATGGGTCTGCCCCTGCAATTTTACTGGCTGGTTGGTGAGTGGTGATCACTTTTGAAAGTTGATCTGTCGATTTCCTGCTCGCTGCGCTCGGCCCGGATGTGCAGCCGGGCCTACCCGCTTTATAGAGTGCTGGTTCCTTAAACACAGTTGGGACGAGCCAACTGTGGTACCCGGTAACTTGATATTGCGATCACAAAAATAGGAAAGCATACGAAAAATATGAAAGCACGCGAACGGGTGTTGGGTGAGCTTCATTTTGAGTGTAGAGCAAGCCATAGCAAAAACATTATCGGACCAGCCGATAATGGCACTCGACGTTTCTACTATGACTGGCACGTTCCTGTCTGCCTGGTACTGGGCTGGTGGTTTGAGGTTTGTTTCCATCGTTCTCAGGAAATCTTATGGAAGGGCGTGGAGGGGACAAGGGGGATGAACAATAAAATGTGGCGATACAGGTTGATACCGGGGCGATGTAGTGGCATACCGGAGCGGTGCCGGGGTGAGGGGCTGCGATGGTGTGGCGACCCGCACGCGCACTTTACGAACTGGTGTGGTTTCAGGCAGTGCAAATCTGGAAAAAACAGGCTTATTCTTAGTGAAGACCTGGAAGAAGTGGCTCGTGTTTCAGTGCACTGTAAACTGAGCACGCGCGCGACACAGGTCAACGTTTATCGTCGTCGGCGCGCAGGCGTCAAGGGGAGTTTATTCAGCGTGGGTGCTCAAACGGGTGTGAGTGATCCCATGATGGGAAAAGAATTACCAGGAGTGAACGATGAAGATTGTTGCTATTTCAGACATCACTCTTGATGGCTTCGAGGGGAATGAAGTTGGGCGGGTCGTCGTTCGAAGGTGTGGGAGACGTGGTGCGTCCAGCGAGGATGCCTGGAGCGGAGGTCTGGCTGTGATCGGTGCCAGCATAGACGCCGAAATCGTTGAAGAAGAATTTCTTGGCGATGCGGTAGACCAGGCTTTTCTCGGGGACTTCGTTTCCGGGGGAATATTGCGATGTGCGTGTTTCCAGGTTCTGCAGTTCCTGCATCGCCTGTTTGCGGAAGGTGGAATCTTTCGCGCCATGTTTTTTCATCAGGTCTTCGAGCAGATCGGGGCGTTCGAGGATGATACAGCCCCGGGTGTTTTGCTGCACGACGTGCCTGAAGTCCTGGAGGAACTCAGAGCCGATGAATTTTTCTTTGAGCGTTTTGGACCGATCGTGAATGGAGTCGGTGGCGAACTGAATGACCGGGCAGGGTTCGATATCTCCCCAGGGGTTGATGTGGTGACTGAGTCCGGTGGCGGCAGGGCAGAGGGCGGTGCCGTCGTGGTCGAAGTAGGCATCGATGACGCCGATTGGTTTACGGGCACGGATATCGACGACGAACTTGCGAGCCCGCAGCTGTTCTTCGGGAGAGAGTGCGAGTTCGGGATTGGGTTCCGGGCCGGCGACACGATAGATATGGTACCAGCAATACATCACACCCATGTCGATGAGTTTGTCGACCCATTCTTCGGTGAGCAGGTCATCGATATTGGTTTTACAGAGACTGGTGCAGACGCCTGTGAGCAGTTTGTTGTTGAGGCAGTTCTGAATGCCCTGCATGGTTTTGGCGTAGACGTCGTTTCGTCCCCGGCGCTCGTTGCTGATGATTTCATTGCCTTCAACGCTGATCAGGGGAGTCGCATTTCCCAGTTTGCGAAGTTTTTTGGCGATTTCATCTGTTATAAATTGCCCATTCGTGAAAATTTGAAAGTAGCAGTCGGGATGCCGCTCGAGAATTTCCAGGAGCTGGGGGTGCATGAAGGGTTCGCCGCCGAGAATCCCGAAGAAGGAGTTGCCCATCTCTTTGGCTTCCTGAATGAGCCGGGACATGGCTTCGACGTCGATTTTTTCCTGTTTGGCGGCGACATCAACCCAGCAGCCCTGACAGCGCAGGTTGCAGCTGTTAATGACCGAGACATAGAGGAAGGGAGGGAAGAATTCACCCCGTTTGAGGCGTTTTTTATGTTTATGAACGGAAAGAGCGCCTTTGAAGCCAAAATTGTAAGCCAGTTTCCAGACAAGTCTTTTGTCCGTCTCCATCAGAACGCGTTTGGCCATTTTCAGATACATGAATTATCTCAATTCCGTGGGAGCAGCGGATTTAGTGAACAAAATTGTGTTACTCGTAATTTTACTCGTTCTATCTTCCGAAAACACCCGATTCCTCAAAAAATACCGGGAATTTTTTCATAGTACACAAACATTTAATCTCACACTGTAAATTGCATGAAATTCATGGTATAAAGCAGTGTTCTCAATTTCTTTTTTTGACTTTGGAGTATGATTCTTATACTTTCTAAGTTTAAATAAACCTGTAATAGTTGCTCATTTTATTTACAGGCTTTCTGATTCAAATTGTTTAAGAGCTCGAGGCAATTGATGGAGTTAGTTGGACGAAGATACGATACCTATGAAGCAGTCTGTATCAAGATCAAGGGAGAGAAAATCTCTTCGATTGAACTGCTCCCGGATTCGGAAGCAGCCGGACTGCCCTTTATTGCGCCTGCGATGTTTGATTTGCAGATAAACGGGTATGGTGGAATCTGGTTTAACAAACCGGGGTTGACGTCTGATGAAGTCTGTCAGGTGCTGGAAAAGCATTATCAGTATGGTATTACGAGGCTCTGTCCCACTTTAATCACCAGTTCTTTCGAAGATTATGTCGGTGGGTTTACTGCCATTCGTGAAGCGTGTGAAGAGAACTCCTGGGCACAGCAGATGGTACCTGGTTGTCATCTGGAAGGTCCTTACATATCACCAATACAGGGTCCCCGTGGTGCACATCCACTGGATCAGGTGCGAGCTGCCGACTGGGATGAGTTCTGTCGGCTTCAGGAAATTTCCGGAAATCGGATTCGGCTGATCACACTGGCCCCCGAAGTCGATAATGCGATTCCCTTTATCAAAAAAGCAGTTGCTTCCGGTGTTGTCGTCTCGATTGGTCATACGGCAGCAGAACCGGAACACATCATGGAGGCTGTTGAAGCCGGGGCTCAATTGAGTACTCACCTGGGGAATGGGGCGCATGGGACACTGCGTCGGCATCCTAATTACATCTGGGAGCAGTTAGGCGAGTCACGTCTGATGGCCAGTATTATTACTGATGGACATCACCTCCCTGCCAGTGTCGTGCGGACGATTATCAAGACCAAAGGTGTCGAGAATACCATTATTACCTGTGATGCCTCCGGTCTGGCAGGATCTCCTCCGGGAATTTATGGAGAAGGTTCAGTCAAAATGGAAGTACTGGAAGACGGCCCGATTGTGATCGCAGGGCAGCGTCAGTTGCTGGCCGGTTCTGGTGACGAAACTGATACTTGCGTGACGACCGCGATTGACATGGCAGGAATTACCCTGCAGGAGTCTCTGGATATGGCAGGCCTCAATCCGGCACGTTTACTGGGATTTGAGGAAATCAGCCTGGAAGCTGGTTCACGGGCCGATCTGATTCTCTTCCACTATGAAGGAACGGGATCCCGGATGAATATTCAGACGACGCTCGCGTGTGGAGCGGTCAAATACGGGACACTCCTGGTGAATTCCTGAATCTGTTCTGTTTAGAACGAATGTGCTCACTCACTCCCTGAAATTGGAAAATAATTTTTCTGCGCGCGTGTTCACTGATTCCCTTGCGTCAATTTGGATGCTATAATTTGCTATTCTCCATACCTACATCAAAATTTCATATGAGGAATTTTGTATCTATTTCAGGGCCGTTGTTTTATTATATTTTTAAGCTCTCATTCATTTCATAGATGGCATCTGGCAACTGGATTTCATGTAAACGAGGCACTCATATTTTTCTTTTTCGCGAAAGAGAACAGCTAAATCAGATTTGAACTCTCTGTTCTGTTTCCATTTGGTTTACAGCAAATCTAGTATACTGTCTGGTGTGCATCTGCAGATCATGGACCGCGAATGATTTTTTTTAATAAGAAGTCACGAAAGAAGAAGCTCAGTGTGGAATTAGTCAGCATGCGACTGGTTTCACCGGAGGATATGGATTCCTGTCTGCAGGAGCTTCAAGAAAAATCATCAGATGATGATCAGCTCATTCGACTGTTAGAGCGTAAGAATCTCATCACTTCTTTCCAGGCCGGCCGACTTAAAAGCAACGAGTTTGATGGTCTCGTGCTCGGTGATAACAAGCTGATGTATCAGAATGCTTCGGGGAGTTTTGCGCGTGTTTACCGGGCAGCTTCACTGCAGGATGGTCGCATGGTTGGCGTTAAGGTCCTCAGACAGCGCTGGGCTCAAGATCCCGAAACGGTGAAAATGTTCCGTCGGGAAGCCGAGGTCTGTAAACAGTTTCAACACAAAAATATCGTCCCGATCTATGATGTAGGATTTCAGGACGATACGCACTATTTCACGATGGAATTTGTCGAAGGCGGGAACCTGCGCGACTTCATTACGATTCGTAAAAAGTTGTCTCCTGTCGAAGCGATCAACTATACCGTGGATATCTGTGAAGGCCTGGAGTATGCCAATCGCCTGGGATACACACATCGAGATATGAAACCCACCAACGTTCTGATGTCGATTCAGGGGGTCGCCAAACTGATTGACTTTGGACTGGCTGGGGAGGACGATGCCAGCGGTGCCGGCGAGGCACATCAGCGGGCAGTAGAATATGGAACACTGGAAAAATCAACCGGCGCACCTCGTAACGATCCTCGCAGCGACCTGTATTTTGTCGGCACCATCTTCTATGAGCTGCTGAGCGGAAAGCCACCTTTCCCCAGAACGAAAGATATCGAAGAGAGAAAGCGGCCCTCACGTTATTCACAGGTACCATCAATTACGACGATCGAACCTGATTTGCCTGAATCCGTTGTCAACGTTCTGGAAAAGCTGATGGCTTACCAGCCTGTTCAACGTTATCAGTCAGCAACAGATGCGATTCAGGATCTGCTGGAAGTTCGCGCCCAACTGGATGATGCAGGCACAGTCGTGAAGCCGGCCGCAGTGAATCCGTCTGCCGAACAGGAATTAAAGATGGTAATCGCTCCGCCCACGATTTTGTGCGTGGAGAACCGCCCGAAACATCAGGATGTACTCAGGGAATATCTTACCAAGCATGGTTATCGGGTGCTGATTCTCAGCGATGTTGAACGGGCCATGAACCGCATCAAGGAAAATGCTCCGGACTGCGTGGTCTTCATGGAAGATTCGATCGGAGCGGGTGCAGTAGAAGCATTTAATCAATCGCTGGAAATGGATGCCGATCTGGCTGCCGTGCTTGTTCTCTCCGAGAAAAATGCCGAGGTGAAGAAATCTCTGCAGAAAACAGATCGTTCCCGTATCCTGGTTCAGCCGATCAAGATTCGGAATCTGCGCGCTAAAATTCAGAAAGTGCTTCAACATCAGCTTAACGACTCTGCAGAACTGACTGCGCATTGAGAAGTCGGCTCTGGTGCTCGACCTTTGAATCAAGTTCGATCATTCATACTTGGGAATATTGGGTTCCGGAATCTCTTCCAGCAAGCGGGCAATAATATCTTCCGTCACCATACCCTCTGCCTGGGCCTGGAAGTTTGTTGAGATGCGGTGTCTGAGCACGGGGACCGCGACCCGTCTGATGTCATTCAATGAAACACTCGCCCGGCCAGACATGGCGGCAATCGCTTTACCACCTGCAATCAGGTACTGGCCTGCGCGTGGTCCTGCGCCCCAGTCAACCATCTGCTTTACAAAAGCAGGCGCCGATCCATCAGAGGGTCTGGTTGCTCTTACCAGTCGAGTGACATAGTTGATCGTCATTGGACCTACTTCAATCATATTGATCTGGCGTTGCAGGTAAACGATCGATTTAGCTGAGAGGACTTTACGGATTTCCGGTTTCTCGCTCTGGCTGGTCGATGCCAGAATTTTTTCTTCCTCTTCGAGGTTGGGGTATTCCACTTTGATATTAAACATAAAGCGGTCCAGCTGGGCTTCGGGGAGCGGGTATGTCCCTTCCTGTTCAATCGGGTTCTGAGTGGCGATGACAAAGAACGGGTCAGGCAAATCGTATGTCGACTGACCTACTGTGACTTCGCGTTCCTGCATCGACTGTAACAGGGCCGCCTGGGTTTTGGGGGGCGTGCGGTTAATTTCATCTGCCAGGAGGATATTGGTAAATACCGGGCCTTGAACAAAGCGAAAAGAACGCCGCCCGGAATCCTCTTCCTCCAGGACATTCGTCCCGGTGATATCGGAGGGCATCAGGTCGGGGGTAAACTGAATTCGCTTGAATTCACAGTCAAGAATCCGGGCAATCGTACTGACCAGCAACGTTTTGGCCAGCCCGGGAACACCTACCAGCAGGCAGTGTCCACCGGTGAAAATCGCAGCCAGAATCTGCTCAATGACGGCGTCCTGTCCAATGACGACTTTATGCAGTTCTTCCACCATGACATCGTGATGACGTTTCAGTTTCTCCAGAAAATCATCGAAATCGCGTTTTTCGTTAGCCAAGGTTATTCCATTCTCTCTAGTGATTGAATCTCGACTGATTGCACCGATATCGTCCAGAAACTGGTGTGGGCAACCAGAGGTCAGTTCGTATGGATGTGGAAACAGAATTCCAGGGACCCTGATTATAGTCTTCTTAAATGACAAGAGAAACAGAGACCCCTGACTTGCTCAGGCAATTCTGCTACAATCTGTAAAACGGCTGAAAAAGTCCAGGTTTTAATAAAAAACGGACAAAATTGATAAGCAGGGAGATTTCTTAAACTATAATATCAATCAAATCATCTCTACCTGATACTGAAAGGCAGGGGGCAGAGTTTGCGCAACAGCTTCAAAGGTATGAATTGAAGCGACTTCAGAATGGAATCCGGGGCACCTGCCTTTCTTCTGTTTAAGATATAGAGAGCATCGAAAGAGAAATGCCATGGGATGTTTGCAATCTCTAATAGCGCATCGGGCGTTGCGCTGGACGATGACAGGTGCCATCTGCATTTCTGTCTTTTTCCTGTTTTGCGCGCCCTTGACTGCACAGGAACTGACAGCTCAGGCGGTCGTCGACTCGATTGACCGGGGACGAGACTTCCTGTTGAAACAACAGAATGAAGATGGTTCGTGGCCTTCTCGGGGAGGAACTCATGTCGTTGGAGTCAGTTGTCTGGCATTGATGGCTATCATCAATAGTGGCATGACAGCCAAAGATGAGCCAGTGCAACGTGGCCTCAAATATCTGCGTACCTTACGTGCCCCCGATCCGCGAGGAACTTATCAGACTGGTCTGATGATCATGGCACTGGCTGCAGCCAAAGATGGAAAACGTGATCATACCCTGATTCAGTCACTGGTTCTGAAGCTGGAGAAGAGCCAGGTAAAAACAGGCCCTGATGCCGGTGGTTGGGGATACGGACCTGGCATGGCCATCGGTGGAGCCGGATCAGCGGATCGCAGCAACAGCCAATATGCAGTACTGGCGCTCAGGGATGCAGTGCATGCCGGTGTTCCAGTCAGCATCAATACCTGGAAACTGATCAAACAGTACTGGGGAACCCAGCAGAGCGCCGATGGGGGCTGGGGGTATCAGTCGAAAGTCGGAGCCAGTCGAGGCAGCATGACCGTTGCGGGAATCGCGACCATGGTAATTGTGAATTCCATGCTGGGTGATGAGTTGGAGATCAATCCGGATGGAACTCCCAATTGTTGCGTCAATAAAGACGACGATGAGTCGATCGAACGGGCCATCCGCTGGATGTCAAATCACTTTTCGGTGGGCAGTAATCCCGGCGTCAACTCCTGGTTATTATATTATCTGTACGGTCTCGAGCGTGCTGGCCGACTGAGCGGGACGCGTTTTTTTGGTAAACACGACTGGTACCGTGAAGGTGCTGCATTTCTTACCGAACGTCAATCTGTCAGAGATGGTTCCTGGAAAGGGGCTGGCCAGGAAAGTGATCCGATATTGGGAACCAGTTTCGTACTGCTCTTTCTATCAAAAGGTTTAGCGCCGGTTCTGATAAATAAACTGGAATATAATTCTGATGCTCAAGTCAACCAGAAGCCGGATACGCTTCCGAACTGGAATCATCATCAGAATGATATTCTGAATCTGACCGATTCCCTGTCCGGCCGCCCCGATTGGCCGAAGCTGCTGACCTGGCAAACGGTCAATCTGGATCTGGCCATCAAAGGGACCGGCGTTTCAGTACTCAGGCAGGCGCCGGTGTTGTTTCTCAGTGGTCAGGATGATCCGGAATTCGATGAAAAAGAAGTCGCTCTACTCAAGCAGTATGTTGAACAGGGGGGCTTCATTTTCGCCGTAGATAACTGTAACGGAGCAGGGTTTGACAGGGGTTTCCGCGCGCTTATAAAAAAAATGTATCCGCAGGGTGAAGTGCAGCTGAAACGACTGACTGCCGAACATCCCGTTTTCCGTTGTGAATACCTGCTGGATGCTGAAAGTGTTGAATTGTACGGAGTCGACGTTGGTTGCCGCACTTCCATTATTTACTGTCCTGACGATCTGGCCTGTCTGTGGGATAAATGGATGCGATTTCCGACTAAAAATCGTTCCCCCAATGTCAACTCGATGATCACCCGGGCTGTTCGCATCGGGACCAATGTGATTGCATATGCCACAGGTCGTGAACCTCCCAATAAGTTGGACCAGGAAGAGCTGGCGAATTCAGAAGGCATGCAGAATCAGATCGAGCGTGGATTCCTGCAGATTGCCAAGATCCGCCACACAGGAACCTGGGACGCTGCGCCGCGGGCTTTGACTAACTTGTTGAAAGCGCTGAATCAGAAGGCGGGCATGATTGCCTCCACGAAAACTCCCAGCCTGCCGGCCAGCGATCCGAATCTGATGCAGTATCCCCTGATTTATATGCACGGGAGAAGCCAGTTCAGCCTGTCGAAATCAGAGCAGGCGAATATCAGACAGGCGCTGGAGAATGGCGCCGTGCTGTTTGCGGATGCCTGTTGCGGTTCACAGCCGTTTGATCAGAGTTTTCGTCAGATGATTCGAGAAATGTTTCCGACGCGCGAGTTGAAGCGAATCTCCATCGATCATCCTTTATTTTCAGAGCAGACGGGCTATGATGTCCGCCGCGTCAGGCGTCGACAAATGGAAGTTGATGATGTGAATCAACCTCTGAAGGCGCAGACTCTGGTGGTGGAACCATTACTTGAGGGGATCGAGATCGATGGGCATCTGGCGGTCATCTACAGCAAGTACGACATCAGTTGTGCGCTGGAACAACAGGCATCGGTGGCGTGTGCAGGTTATGTTCCACAGGATGCGGTCAATCTGGCATTGAATATTGTTCGCTATGCCTTACTTCAGGATATTGCCTTCAAAAATAAGGTCAAAGGCATTAAAGTCGACTAACGTAAGACCGATATACTCATTCGTCGAAACCGGATTGGGACTCAGATGAACGAATTCGATAACCAGCAGAAAAATATTGCGGCAGGAGCCCGGTTAGTGGGAGCAGTGATAGGCTGCGTCTTTGCTGGAATTGGCCTGACAGTACTTGGGTTTATGTGGATACAACCTTTCGGTGGTTTCCATTCACCGCCACTATTCTTTCGCGTCTTTGCTTCCTTCATCGCAATCCCGTTCGTCATGATTGGTGGCTTCACTGCCTATTGTGCTTTGACAGGCAAGGGGCTCAGGAAAGGGATGTCGAAATCAGTACATTCCGCAATGCAGAATTCCAGTCAGGGATCGTATACCTGTCCTAAATGCAATGCACCACTTTCCGATAATATCGATGTCTCTCCGCACGGTGATGTGAAGTGCGGATACTGCAACAGCTGGTTCAATATTCACCATGTCTGAGAGTCCTCGGAAAGTCGGGAGACGTCCCTCTTTCAAAATTGTTGTCCCGGTCATTCTGTTCTGTACTTATTACCCGTATTCATGGTTGATATTGAGTAAAGGGACCTGGACATCCTATCGCTGGACCTGGATTAAAATGTGGCCAGCCTTGCCTGGTATTCTGCCACGTGCCTTGTGGTTTCATGATCTCTCTGATGGTCTGGCTCTGGCAGGTATGTACCTGATTTCCTGCCTGTTAATCGCGCTGATGATTTATCTGGCAGGATTACGTAGCTGGATGCTGGTGACCGTCGCAGTTCTGTTATTCGTATTGTCTGCAGTAAACTCGATGATTGCGTATGCGTTTTATCGCGCTTAACCCGGTGAGCAGACTGAGCCAGCATCAACTTAAGCAGCCTTACGGATTTTATCTGGATCTGAACCGACAGCCAGAGTGGCAAAGGGTTTGTTTAATGAAGGCCGCAGGTAGTTCCAGTAGATGGAACAGAGTTCGATAAATGCTTTCAGAAAATCATGTGGTTTGACTTTAGATCCTGCGACATCCTGCCAGCGTTTCAGAGGCAATTCATATACCGTTGCCTCCAGTGAATCACACTGATAAAACTTTTCCAGTTGTCGGGCACGCGCCAGCAATTCCACATCAAATATCCAGTTGGTTAAAAAACGTTTTGAAAACAGGGTCCGGCTTTCCTGGCTGACACGAAAGAGTTTGGCACCACACTGGGTATCGTAAATAGGCAGTTGTAATACTGTTGAGGCGGCTGTGGCAAAAATTCGTCCCAGATAATGTCTCAGTTTTTTTCGCTCAATCTGCCTGCCCAGCAGCTTCACGCGGGCGCCAATCACCAGGGTAAGTTGAGAGGTCTGATCCAGTTGTTCTGTGAATTCGGGGATCATATCCAGAGGGGTTGCCAGGTCTGCGTCCCAGTAGCCTGCATAATCGACGTCTGTCTCAAAGGCGCGCAACATCCCCTGTCGGACCGCTTCCGCCTTGCCCTGATTTTGGGACAGATGCAGCACGTCGAAAGACTCGGGGACTGATTCCTTCAGGTCATCAAGAATCAACGCGGTACGATCACTGCTGCCATCATTCACAAATAGAAACTGATGCTCCGGGTGTGACAAAGCATATTTCCGAAACTGGAGCACTTCCAGTCGTTTTTCTTCATTGAAACAGGGGATGACAATAATAGCAGAAGACATGAGAAATTTGTTATCCGTCACGTACAAGAGGCAGTCGATGAGACCTGCTTTGGGCAGGCAGGTAGAATGGTGTAGCAGGGTGTAGCAAAAAAACGGATTTGTGTCAAAAGCGGATTCTGAGCGCACAAAAAAACCGAAGTCTGCTGAGAACAGACTTCGGTGAAAATTTACAGAATAAAAAGCTGTAACCTGTTGTTAGTCAGTTACTTTGATTGAATAGAGCTGTGATCGATCAGAGACGAACATTTTGCCGTTGGCAATGGTGGGGGTACTGTAGATTGAAGAGTTGAACGTTTTCTCTTCCAGTAGTTTCTTTTCCTTACCTGCCTTGAGGATGATCAGCATTCCGTCTTCATTTCCAATCAGGACCTTGCCATCGACAACCATGGGGGATCCCCAACAGGCGGCAAACATATCATATTCCCAATAACGTTTGCCGGTTTCGAAGTCGAGACAATGGACGAATCCACTCAAGTCAGGAGCGTAGACCAGACCATCAGCCACGGCGACAGTCGACATCGTTCGACGGAACAGCAGATCACCTTTTTTACCGGTCAGCTTGCCATCGACATCTTCACCGCCGTAATGCCAGATCTTTCCAGAATTCGGATTGTCTTTCCAACTATCTTTGCCGTCAGAAATCTGGGGACTGATGTCGCCGGTTTTCGTCGCGTCAATTCGATAGATATGACCAACGCCTTCACCATGTTCGGGGTCTTGACCTACGCCCAGAATCACGCTGTTGTTATGGAAAACAGGAGTACTGATGATGGCGTTCCGCGTTCCTCGACCACCGAGTTCCCATTTGGAATCCTTGGGGTTCAGGTCAAACTTCCAGATCAGTTTTCCGTTACCATCTCCATCACCTTCGGGGGTGAAAGCATATAACCAGCCATCTCCACCAGGGAAGTAAACCTGCGTTTTGCCATTCACAACACCGATCGCGGGTGAAGACCATTGACCGTGGAGAATATTATCGAAGGGAGTATTATCTTCCCAGATGATTTCTCCTGTATTTTTATTGACAGCCAGGAAGCAGGGAGCACGGGGAGCAGGTACTTCAAGGTGAGCTTCATCGACCCCGTTGGATGTCAGCAGGAAGACCGTATCTCCATGGACAACAGGGGAACTGGTTGCCAGATTATGAGGGAAGACACCCAGATCTTCTATCATATCCAGAGACCAGATGATATCGGCGTCTTCTTTATCAGTCTCTTTTTCATCTTTGTAAGGACCGTCATTTTCGTTGTCGTAAAAGCCTTTTGTATCCAGGCACATCAGCTCACAACGGTTTGTGACGACCCATAATCGCTCACCTTCGACACAGGGAGCAGAACAGATTCCCTGTTCCGGCCAGTCATTCACGCGACCCTGAGGCAGTTTCTCACGAGATAACTGCCACTTGAATTCACCTGTCTTTTCATCAAAGCAGAGTACGACACCCAGGTCATCTTCATACTTGGGACGATACTTTCCGCCGTTGTTGGTTCCGACATAAACCTGTCCGCCAGCCACAACCGGGTTTCCGTATGTCTGCGAGCCCAGTTTGGAAACCCAGAGAACGTTTTCGCCTTTTTCATCACCTTCACCAGGTTTGAAATTCAAATTGAAGCCCGTGGTTTTATTAACCATGTTGCGAGTCGGATCACCACCCCACATCGGCCAGTCACCGGTAACAACTGATTTACCAGTTGCTTTCGGTTTCGCCTCTGAAGTCTTTTCAGGCTTTGGTTCAGCCTTGGGTTTCTCTTCGGTCTTCGGCGCTGGTTTGGGTTTTGCTTCGGGAGCGGGTTTTGATTCCGGCTTGGGTTCTGCTTTCGGTTTTTCCGGTTCAGGAGTTTCCGACTTGGGTGTTACCGGATTTCCATCAGTGTCCAGTTTGGGTTCCGATTTTTTCATATCGGGTTCTGCTTCAGGTACATCTACCCCTGCGTCAACCGTAGTAGAACCTGCTTCTTCCAGAGGAGCAGATCCACCCAGTTCGGTTTTTGCCTGGGGAGATGGTTTCGTCGAATCGCTGGATTCACAACCTGTTGCCATGACTGCGAAGCAGGCAAGTGAGTTCAACAGGGCAAATCGAATTAAAGACTTTTTCATTATTTATCCTCAGAGACAATGATGTTATCGATGTAGCCATCGGCGAGACGGTAGAGATAAATTCCGGGGCTGCCCTCGGTATTTGCATGGGGGTCAGTGGCTTCAATGGTCCACTCTTCGGGTTCCGGTTTATCGCGCGGCCAGGCTTTCCCTTTGACGACTGCCTGACCATCCTTGATATCGACTTTCAGCTTCATAGTGTACCAGGTGTCCGGGTCTGCACGAAATTTAACTTCTTTTGCCATTCGTTTGTGGGGAGCCCAGCTCTGAATCGCCAGTTTACTGGAATTCCCTTTCAGAATCAGGTCATATCGATTCACAGTCACACCCAGGCTGGCCAGCTTACGTTTCTGCTCTTTGAGGTAAACATCAGCCTGAACCGTGTAACCGTTGGGAGCCAGTTCACTCATATTAGAGGGGCCCAGCCAGATGCTGGCGCTGGGACGACCTTTACCGGGGCTGGATTTGAATGCCGTGGTTCCATCCACTTCATTCGGTTGCAGTTTCAAAAATGCATTCACCCAGGCAGGGGGAACCTGCTTGCCTTTTAATCCCTCGGCATCAAATTTCCAGGGGAGTGGTGGGAACACGCGAATCCGTGCTTCGGAAGTTGCATCCCCTACCTTGACAGAAACGGTACCTGCAGCAGGTGCTTTCAGATCGGAGGGAGTTGTAACGCTCATGCCGTCCACTTTCACTGCTTCCATTCCAGGACCTGGAGTCAGTTTGCCATCGACCTTTTTAATAAAGCGGCCATTCGCATCATACGCCAGAATCTCATAGTCAATCTTTTCCCCTTGTGTCACAGCGACCTCGTAAGGGACAAGCTGAATAGAAGCGATTTTGTCCTGCATCGGCTTTTCTTCAGCCAGTGGAGGTACTGGGTCACTGCTTGGTTTTCTGTTCTTATCACCAATGCAGATTGTTCTGTCGCGGGTAACAAAATAGATGCGACCGTCGGCAATGGCGGGTGAGGCATAAATTTCATCCATCCCTTTATCAACACGTGCCAGCAGTTGGACGTGCGAAAGTTCTTCACATTTTTCCCGGCTGGGTTTGAGGATGTGAATGTTGCCATTCACTTCCATGACATACAGTTTTCCGTCCGCCCAGACCGGAGATCCTTTTCCAACAGTACCCAGGTTATAGGTCCAGAGTTCTTTGCCGTTCTTGCTGTCGTAGGCATACATCCGACCGGTGTCAGCCACCACGTACAGGATGCCGTCTTTCACCAGCAGGCTGGTATAACCGGCTTTGATGCCATCGACACGCCAGACACTGCCTGTTTTGGTAATGTCACCACGCAAAGATCCGTCGATACATTGAACACGTCCAAAGTCGACGGTATCGATGTTATCTTCACCATGTGAGATGTAAACGTATTTGCCATCAGCCACGGGTGATGTATTCAGGCCACGCTTGGACATCTGGAAGCCCCAGAGTGTTTCACCGGTTCTTGCATTCATCGCATAGCAGCCACCATCGGCATTTCCAGCGATCAGCATACGAGTGCCATCAATCACGGTGACGATTGGTACTGAATAATTTGTGTCTAGTGGAGCACCACCAGGAGCAGCCGTCCAGAGAAGTTTACCGGTCTTTTTATCGAATGCGTAATATGCCTGCTTTGGAGGAGGAGACGCTGTTTTGCCCCAGTTCAGTTGCAGAAAGCTGACGATCACGCGATTTTCGTCAACGATGGGAGTCTGAGTACGACCACCATATCCGGAGATCTTTCCGTAATCTTCAGCCAGTGAAGTTTCCCAGAGCACTTTGCCTTCCGGAGAATAGCAGCGAAACAGACCACTGACGGAGTGGACGAAAACATTTCCTGTTTCCGTATCACCGGCCATACTGGCCCAGCCCACGCGCGGTGAGGGAATGTCAGTCTGGAAAACATTGAATTCATCTTTCCAGAGTAGGTCACCAGTCTTGGCATCCCAGCAGACGACCTGTTCCCTGGCATTGATTTTATCAACCGGGTCGGTGACATCATGGTGGGTTCGACAGTTCAGATAAACACGACCATCTAAAATGATCGGGGCGGAACGACCGCCGATATCCGATTTCCACAAAATATTTTTGCCGTCCAAGTTCCAGTCGGCAACGAGATTTGTTTCACGAGAAATCCCATTGTGTTCCGGGCCACGCCAATGTGCCCAGTCGCCTGCAGATGCAAGAGAGGCGGTAAGAAACAGCACAACGGAGCCGACGAGCACCATGTTTATTCTTCGCATAGAAGATCCTCACTGTTCGTTTATGAATTGTGGTATCACTGATGTAGGATTGCAGACTCAGCTTTTGAAGTCTGTGATCTCAGCTCTTCAGGTGGGAGGGTTCATACCCTACTAAATAATACAGTATTGAACTTGCCTGCCTATTGCAATGGTCTAATCTCAAGTCTCAAGCAGATTTAAAAATCGTATTTAGCTTTATAATTAACCGGAAATCGACCATAATCTGAAATCCCGCGCGTATAATTTATATGCCGATCAATGTAATTTGTCTGAGCAAGGGTTGATTTTTTTATGTTTCCTCATACACGTATGCGTCGAAATCGCCGTACAGACTGGTCTAGACGCTTGGTTTCTGAAAATCAGCTTTCGGTAAATGATCTGATCTGGCCGGTTTTTATCCAGGATGGTACGAACCAGAAAACGGATATCCCCTCGATGCCGGGTGTACAGCGTTTGACCGTCGACCATCTGGTTGAAGCAGCCAAAGCGGCAGCTGAACTGGGAATTCCTGCTCTCGCGATCTTTCCCGCGACCGATCCGTCAAAAAAAACAGAGAGCGGCGAAGAAGCATTTAACCCTGAAAATCTGGTCTGTCGAGCGGTTCGGGCCCTGAAAGAACAGGATCTGAATCTGGGAATTCTTTGTGATGTGGCTCTGGATCCTTATACCAGTCACGGTCAGGATGGACTCGTCAAAAACGGATATGTCATCAATGATGAATCAGTAGAAGTTCTCTGTAAGCAGTCTGTCGTACAGGCGCAGGCTGGTTGTGATATCATTGCCCCCTCTGACATGATGGATGGCCGGATCGGTGCCATTCGGGAAGCCCTGGATGATGCCGGCTATCAGCACGTACAGATCATGGCATATGCCGCGAAATACGCGTCTGCCTTTTATGGGCCGTTCCGCGATGCCGTCGGGTCCGGAACAAATCTGGGAAGCGGCGATAAACGCACCTATCAGATGGATCCCGCTAACTCCGATGAAGCAATGCGCGAAGTCGGCCTGGATATCAGTGAAGGCGCTGATATGGTCATGGTCAAACCGGGGATGCCCTACCTGGATATTGTGCGTCGTGTGAAAGCGGAGTACGAAGTTCCCACATTCGCCTATCAGGTGAGCGGGGAATACGCCATGATCTCCGCTGCTGCTCAAAACGGCTGGCTCGATCGTCAAAAGTCGATGCTGGAGAGCCTGGTCTGTTTCAAAAGAGCAGGCGCTGATGGCATCCTGACCTATTTCGCAAAAGAGGTTGCAGAATTACTTCAGCAGAAATAAGGCAATCTCATCGAGCTAAAATGTCGAAAAGCCTTATCTGAAAACAGTTTGGACTCGGATGAAAATTTGGTGAGGAATCGGATTCTTACCCTTGGATTACTGCGAAATACCGGAAGATTTGCTATAATCTCCGGCTTCTTTCTACCTGACTTCTGTCCCTCATTTGCCGGACAGAACGATTGCGATTGGAACGGTTTACAAGAACTATGATCTTTTTTCGAACTTGAGTTCTGGAATTAGTGTCAGAATTCTTTTCCATTCAACCGATATTGTGAATTTGTGATTTATCCAGAATGAACGAGGTACAACAGTGCAAGTAACGGGTCATGCCAGCAGTCAGGAAACGATTGCGCTATTCGACAAGTATGTGATCCCCAATTACGGTCGCTATCCGATCAGCCTCGTACGTGGCGAAGGCTCGTATGTCTGGGATGCGGAAGGCAAACGTTATCTCGACCTGTTTCCCGGCTGGGGCTGTAATATTCTGGGGTACTGTCCCGAACCGGTTGTGGCTGCGATTCAGGATCAGGTTTCGCGTTTAATTCATGTACCCAATACCTGGTACACCGAAGCACAGGGGCGTTTTGCCGAATTTCTCTGCACGCGAAGTTTTGGAAAAGCCTTCTTCTGTAACAGTGGAGCAGAAGCCGTCGAAGGCGCCATTAAACTGGCCCGGCTGCACTTTGATGGGAAACGTCCTAAAATCATTACCTGTGAAAACGGCTTTCATGGTCGAACCTACGCCGCCGTCACGGCGACGGCCCAGCCCAAGTACCACGCGGGGCTCGGACCATTAGTCGCCGGATTTCGTTATGCTCCGTTTAACGATCTGGAAGCGATCTCCAGCCTGGTTGATGATGAAACCTGTGCGATTCTCGTCGAACCGGTCCAGGGAGAAGGGGGTGTCAATATCCCCGACGATGGTTATCTCGCCGGTTTACGGAAAATCGCTGACGAAGCTAATTGCCTGCTGATCTTTGATGAAGTACAAACCAGCATGGGACGAACCGGGACCTGGTTTGGATACCAGCAATGGGGCGTGCAACCAGACATCATGACCATGGCCAAAGGGATTGCCGGTGGCGTTGCCGCGGGGGCATTCATCGCCACCGAGGAAGTCGCTCCCAGTCTCCGGCCCGGCATGCACGCCAGTACGTTTGGTGGGAACCCCCTCGCGATGGCTGCGGGTCTCGCCACCGGTCAGATGGTCGAAGAGCAGAACCTGCTGGAAAACTGCCAGTCCATGTCCGATCTTTTCCGTCAGTTCTTTGAACAACTGCAGACCGAACTCCCTATCATTCGTGAATTGCGCGTCAAGGGGATGATGATTGGCGTCGATTTGAATATTCCATCTGGACCCGCCGTCGGAAAATGTATGGAGCGTGGCCTGTTGATCAATTCCACTCACGATACGGTGCTTCGTCTGCTGCCGCCGTTGAATGTGACCGTGGAACAGGTGGAAGAAGGCTGTGAAATCATCGCGACCGTCTTACGCGAAATGGCCGAGGAAGAATAACACCAGCCTACCTCTCCCGGATATTATTAACCTTTCATTGATTCCTGTTCGGATCTTAATTTAAGAAGCGAACAGGAATTCCTGTTTTTAACCAGTCATTGATTGAGAAATCCAATGAGACATTTAGTTACTTTACACGACCTGGATTCGTCAGAAATAATCGAAATATTTGCCTTGGTCCAGGAGCTCAAAGATAAAAGAGCCCGAGGTGAACGCCCGCAATTACTGCAGGGCAGAACCATGACTCAGGTCTTCGAGAAGCCTTCTCTACGTACGCGACTCAGTTTTGAATCGGCGATGTGGGAACTGGGTGGCGGCGCGAGTTTCTTCTCGTGCAAGGAGGCGGGCCTCGATGGTCGCGAGTCTGTCGAGGATGTCGCGCGGGTTATTGGTCGCTATTCAGATGTCATCACGCTGCGAACCTTCTCGCATGAACTGATCGAACAGTTCGCTGCCAACTCACAGGCGTCGGTCATCAATGCTCTGTCCGATTTAAGCCATCCCTGCCAGGCGCTGACCGATCTGTTTACGATGCAGGAAATCGCCGGCGACCTGTCTCAACAGAAACTGGTGTATGTGGGAGATGGAAATAACGTCGCGTATTCGCTGGCCAACTGTTGTGCAAAGCTGAATGTTCCGTTCGTGGTTTCTTCTCCTGCGGGATTTGAACTCTGCTCAAAACTCGTCAACACATTGAAAGAGAAGTTTCCCAACGTTCAACTCGAACTGGAATCCGATCCCCGTAAAGCGGTCGCGGATGCGACTGTGATTTACACCGATGTCTGGGCCAGTATGGGACAGGAAGCCGAAACCGAAAAACGCAAACAGATCTTTGCCGATTACCAGATCAACGACAGCCTGCTGTCCGCAGCCGGGAAGAATTGTCGCTTCATGCACTGCCTGCCCGCCAAGCGGGGGCTGGAAGTCACAGATAGCGTCCTCGACAGCGAACACAGTATCGTTTTTGATCAGGCTGAAAATCGCAAGCATCTCGCCAAAGGATTAATCGTCTGGTTAATGCAGCAGTCATAATCAGACACTCCTGATCATCACACACCACCCCGGCGTTCCAGGTCGGGGTGTTTTTTTACATATGCAAAAATTCGACTTGACTGCGCCACGCCCCTCTCGAAACTCTCTGCTATGCGTCGCGCGCGTTAGGCGTTTTTCTCGCATACTGCATGCATGGCTCCCTGCGAATATCATCAGTATGAAACCTGCTTGTTTGACGCATGATTACAATAGTTTCTATGAAATGACTGCATGATCAACACCATTATTCCTGTCAAAAGGAGCAATAAAATGACCGCAACTACGACAGACCTACACCTGATTCACGCCTGGGGTGAACCAGAGTGAAACCAATCCTGCGCATCGAGTGAAGTGCCCGTTGTTTCCGCTTTCGCATGACATTCCGGTGATGTCAGAATCAGACTGGGTATCGTTAAATTAAGACTTCCAGCGCAGGCACACAAGTTAAAAACGCAGCCCGTTGAAAAGTGTGAGCATCGTTTCGCTCTGCGGAGGCTATTATAAACCAACCTCATCAATATCCGGAGGTAAACAGCGGGCACTACAGCCGTTCGTTTACTTGCTGAAAGCTTCTTTCACGACGTCAGCATAAAAGACCGAGAACATCAGCCAGGCCATCAGCAGTGTCAGCAGCAGGTTCAGTGACTGCCCGCAGACATACAGAATCAACGGCTTGCCCCCTTTGAGGAATTTGGCCAGCTCTCGGAAATTGGTTTCCAGGCCGATACATACAAACGCCAGGCAGAAGAACCAGCCTCGGAAGACCTTGGACGATTCTTTCACCATCGCTGGAACAATCAAATCACCGCCCGGCAGCGTTGTATACAGCAGAGAAAATAAAGCAGAAGCGACAATAAAACCCAGCACAAATTTGGGGAAGCGATACCAGATCTCCCATGCGTCGGGCTTGATCTGGGAATCTTCCTTTTTACTCTCCACACAGGTGACCCAGTACACGGCGACTCCAAAGGCGGTCACCCCGATCAGGATATTCTGAATCATCTTGATCGTGACGGCGACCTGCCCGGCTTCGTCTCCCAGAATTTCACCGGCAGCAGCCACGGCACCGGTCGAATCAATCGTTCCACCCATCCAGGCGCCACCCAGAATCGGGTCAATCCCCAATGCTTCGATGACGATGGGCATGAGAATCATCATCAGCACCGTAAAGCTGAGTGACAGGCCAATCGCAAATGACAGCTCTTCTTTTTTCGCTTTACAGGATGCAGCAGTCGCAATCGCCGCTGATACCCCGCAGACCGACATGTCAGCAGAGATCACCATATTCAGCGATTTGGATTCTATTTTCAGCACTTTCTGGCCGAATAGATATGTGCTGATCAAAACCACGGGCGTGACCACCCAGGCAACATAAATTCCCGGCAGACCCAGTGTGAGCAGACGACTGAATAAAACACTGGCACCCATGACGACCAGTCCGGTTTTGATATACAGCTCTGTCTTCAAGGCCGGCTTCATCCATCGAGGAGTTCCGATCGTATTGCTGATGATCAGACCCAGCATCAATGCCCACAGCGCATATTCCAGGTTATAGCGTTTGACGACGACCTGCCCGGTCAGAACGTAGGCCAGTATCGCCAGGAGAAAGACACCGAGAAATCCAACACCAAAATGGATGACGGATTGTCCCATGGCTTTGATGGCGATCGCAAAGCTGATCAGACTGACTATCAGCACGATGAAGCTCGGCAGAAGCAGATCCTTTTTCTCAGCCGGAAACAGCGAGTCCAGTGGGTTCTGGTTCCACGAACCCGGTTTGCCCAGCCACGATTTCAACGGGCTGTGCACACTGACTTTTTCTCCCGATGTTTCCGCGGCCTTCAACTGTTCAGAAAAGTCAGCAGGCAGGGAAAGATAGACTGCCAGAAAACAGATCAGCAGCAGTCCCCCGCCAATCCAGATCGCCCACCAGTCTTCCGCGGTTTTCATTTCTGACCAGGTCGACCTGCGAGGGGCCGCGACAACGATCTCGTCATTCTCTTCCGGTGCAGGGGCAGGTGCGTCGTCTTGCATGATTCTTCTCAATGCCAGTCAGGAATGTACGCCGGTCAGGATCGTGTCAGATCATTTAGGCAGGGGCAGGTTCCAATTATAAGAATCATACCATACTAAAAACAGCGGCACTCGAAAAGAGTGCCGCCCTGGATAGAGTCACTTATTTGAATCCGATTTAATGTGCTGTCGTGGAAACCATTTCCCGCTTTGCCGATTTCTCAGCAGGGGGAGCATCGACGGCTTCCTGGAGTGCATTCAGCAGTGTTGATTGAGTATACAGGTCCCGAATGATAATGGGTTCGTTGGGACGGTTGGCCGGAAAGATGACCGTCAGGGGAATACTCACACTCTGGAATTTATCCAGCCACTCTTTAATGGTGGGAGAGTAGTCCGTGTAGTCTGCATACATGGGCACAACGTTGTGCTTTTTGATCATCTCCAGTGTTTCCGGAGTATTCAATGCGAACTTTTCATTCGTTTTACAGGTCAGACACCATTCCGCAGAAAAGTCAATCAATACGGTTTTGTTTTCCGTTCTCAGTTTTTTCAGTTCAGCCACATTAAATGGCACCCAGGGGAGATCATTGGTTGATTTCTGGCTCATACTGTAACCAAACAGTCCGATCCCCGCAGTCAGCGCCAATGCAGCCACGCGTACGGTCATTTTCTTCTGGATGGAAGAATTATGAGTGTAGAGGCTGCCAACCATCCACAGGCCGGTTGTAATACCCAGCAGCATGATCAGTACGGGAATCGTTAATGATTCATCCAGGAATGAAATGATAAAGATGACAGCGCCCATCAAAACGATTCCTGAAAATTCTTTAAACCGCACCATCCACATCCCCGGTTTGGGAAGGTAGTTGATCGCTTTGGGGAACACACTGAAGATAATATAGGGTGAGGCCATCCCCAGACCCATCACCAGCCAGACCAGGTAGGTGATACCAGGAGTTTGCATCACTGACCATGCGAGAACTGGCCCCAGGAAAGGTCCACTACATGGAGTTGCCAGCAGCGTCGCCAGGATGCCCGTGAGAAACGCCCCTGTCAGACCCTCTTTCTGCTGACCACTGGCAGCAGAGCCCACCATCCCGGGAACGGGAATCTCAAACACACCCAGCATACTCAGCCCCATGGCATACACGATACAGGCCATGATGATATTAAACTTGGTACTCTGGAACAGACCGCCCCAGCCGAGTCCTGCAAAGACTGCCAGCGACGCGAGGCCCAGAAAGACCGTGAGCACCCCCAGGGAATAAAAGATGTTTAAGGCAAAAATTCGTGTGCGGCTCTCTCCCGCCTGCTGCACAAAACTCATGACTTTAATCGCGACAACAGGCAGTACACAGGGCATCACGTTCAGAATCAATCCACCCAGGAACGCAAAAAACAGGTAAGAGGCGAGTGACTGATTATCTCCTGTAGAAGCGATAATCAGGTCATCATCACTGTCTGATGATTTGAGCTCTTCCAGTGAAGACATCGCCACCGGCTGGGCATTGGTCAGACTACCCAGTTGAAATTCGACAGGCAGAGGCGGACGGCAGCTGCCTTCGTTGCAGATCTGGTACTTGAGTTTTCCTTCAACGCCAATCGCCTTCGCGTCAGGCAACCGTTCAAAATCACGCGTCCAGGTTACTTCGTCGTAATGGGTTCGCTGGTCGTACTCTCCGTGAGTTTCCTGCGTCGGTTCCGGATTGACAGAAAACTGTTTCGAAACCGGTTTCAATCCTTCCAGTTTAAACAGTTCAATATGCGTCGGAAGTCCTGCCTGCGTTTTGTCCTGGTCGAGCGCGAATGTATGGAAGCTTTTATCCAGCTTCATTGTGATTTTGAGCTGCACCAGTTTCTCGGGATTGGAACTGGCAGGTGTCAGGGCAAAACTCAGTTCGACCGGATCAGGCTTTGAACGTCGTTCTGGGACGACAGTCAAAGACAGCGGTGCGGTTTCCTGTTTACCAGTCAGCATGGCGCTGAAGGGGTGCTGTAATGCGACACAGCGATCTGCGTTGCAAACCTGGTAGTCCATCTCTCCGTTGATGATCACCTGGGACGGACTAGTCACATCCTGGTTGACTTTATAGCGACGGCTCCAGATAACATGCTTCGTATATTTTTCGACTTCCTTCATGAACAGTGGTTCAAACACCGTTTTGGGGGGATGGTCTGCGTTGAAATGCTGATCGATGGCCGTCAGGCCTTTAGCATCGTCAATCTTGAATCTGGTCGCACCGCCGAAGGTCGGGTTGGTGGAGTAAGTGTACGCGCCTTCCGGAAGAATCACGGCGATGGAAAGGGTGACGGTGTCACCTGCTTTCGCATCCTGAGGCAGCAGGCTGACATTGATTTCTGTCTTGACGCCGGCCTCAGTCGCGGCGGCTTTCTTCTGATCGAAAAAATCAGCCAGATTGTTATTCTGAGCCTGCAAAGCGAACGGGACGCAGGCGAGGGCAGCGAAGAGGGTGAGTACAGTGACAGAGGCAGTTAAAAAGCGGCGGGGAGTTTTCAAAATGAAACCCTTCCAAAAACTCAGATTTAAGACTAACGGGCCCGTGAGCCTACTTGTTTCATTATATCGGATGCAGGATTGTTTCCTTCTGTGAAGTAAGTTACAAATCCTGACAGATTCATAGGGATTTTAGATACGAGAGTCAACACCGGCAATTCTTTTCTACCGTTGACCACAGTCTGATCTTTCTTAGATTTATATCGTTAACCTGTTGACTGCAAACAGATTCTGGTATCATGGAGATCAGGCTTTACCGCCCTGCATTGGGGAAGCTTGTGATAACACAACATTGCCTATTTTAACCCATCAAAGTTGTTTGATCAATTGAAGATCCTTCCGACATGACAAAACCGGTAATGATAACAGGCCTGTTGCTGTTGTTTTTTTCCTCACTGGTAAAAGCAGAAGAACCACTGGTGGCTCCCAAACCAGCGGAACCTGTGAAGGAGATTGATTTTAGGGACCCGATTCCCTTTGGACTGCCTCCCGTTGAATACGGACTTGGAGAACACTCCGATCCCGCCTCGCGGCTGGATCAGGAACTGGCCGCCCGCACTCTCAAACTGAACTATGAGCCACAGTGGGGGTACCTGCGGGATGTCCTGAAAGCCCTGCAGATTTCCGAATCTTCGCAGTTGATGGTCTTTTCCAAGACGGCCCTCAATCCGCGAATCATCAATCCGGAAAATCCCCGCGTTGTTTATTTCAATGACGATGTTTATGTCGGCTGGGTGCCGGGAGCGGAGAAGATGGAATTTGCCGCGGTCGACCCGTTGAAGGGCACCATTTTTTATGAACTTGCCGTCAAAGCCTCTAACGAGCCTCGTTTCATGCGTTCGGAACGCTGCCTGGCCTGTCATGGCGGCGATTCAAGTCTGCGGATTCCCGGGTTACTGGTTCGCTCATTTCTCACCGATCAGCACGGCCGACCGATTTCCGGCTACTCCCAGATCTCCCATGATAAACCACTGGAGAAACGCTGGGGAGGCTGGTATGTCACAGGCACACACGCTGACATGACCCATCTGGGCAATCTCTTTAACCGGGATGCCATTGAAGAGGCAAAGACCAATCCGGCACTCCGGTCGAATCTCAAACACATCGATCAGTTCGTCGACACGTCTAAATATCTGAATCCGCATTCAGACCTGGTGGCACACCTGATTTTGGATCATCAGGTCCACGGACATAACCTGATCACCCGCGCCAGCATGGAGCAGCAACTGGGGCTCAGATCGGATGTGGAACAGCAGCTGGTGCGTTATCTGTTATTTCTTGACGAAGCACCACTTGCAGGGCCTTTACAGGGCACCACCGACTATCAGACATCGTTTGAACAGTCGGGAAAACGGGATGCCCGCGGACGTTCTTTGAAAGACTTCGATCTGCAGACAAAACTGTTTCGCCATCGATTGAGTTACCTGATCTACACCGACAGTTTCAAGAAGATGCCTTCCGCAGCGCGGTTCAGGATTCTGAAGAATATCTACGCGTTTCTGACCGCTCCTGCTGCAGAACTCGAACCGTCCTGGGACGTCGATCCGGACGCGTTTCCTGTACAGGAACGACAGGCGATTCTGCAAATCGTGACTGAGACACTGGACAATCTGCCTGAATTCTGGACCGTTAAGAAGTAACGATACATAAGCTCCCGTGCACTTTCTTCAGCCACCATACAGCGGGATTGCCTTGACCTGCACTCAGGCACTATGATACCAGTCAGGTTCATTCGTTTAGACTGACCTGTTAATATCTCGCCTCAAACTCCATCCAGGGTGGTTTCTTATATCTAACTTAATCTGAGGTCCCATGCCTTTTTATAAAATGTGTTTGACAGGCCAGCGCCTGATTCTGTTACTGGTCTGTTTGACAGGGTCGATGTTTGCCAACCTGAATGTCTCCCAGGCTGCTGATGAGTTCGCGGGGTTGAATGTTCCGGAAGGCTTTCGTGCGACCCTCTATGCCGACGATGATCTGGCGCACGACATCTATTCCATGACCATCGATTCCCTGGGGCGTGTGGTCGTTTCCGGTCCCGGTTATGTTCGTATTCTGATTGATGCCGACGGGGATGGCGTTGCGGAATCGTTCAAGCAGTACGCAGATGGCCCCGCCACCGGTGCCCAGGGGATGTATTTCCTCGGTCGCGATCTGCTCTGCACGGGTGACGCGGGACTGATCCGCTATCGAGATGATAACGCCGACGATCGTGCCGATGGCAAACCGGATGTTTTCCTGCAGACGCGTACCGGCGGCGAACACAATACCCACTCCATCCAGCGTGGCCCTGACGGTTACTGGTATCTGCTGCTCGGAAATACCACGGGGATTAATGAAAAATATATCACCACCAAAACATCACCCGTGAAAAAACCATATGCGGGAACCCTCATGCGGCTCAGTCCTGATCTGACAAAGGGGGAAGTGATGGCGGACGGATTTCGGAACGCGTATGATTTTGCTTTCAATCCCAACGGTGATGTCTTCACTTACGACAGTGATGGCGAACGCGATATTTCGCTCCCCTGGTATCGACCCACGCGTGTGTTTCATGTGTTGCCCGGTTCAAATGCGGGCTGGCGCAGTCGCAGCTGGAAACGTCCCGACTCGTTTCTGGATATGCCACCGGCGATTGCCGCATTCCATCGAGGTTCTCCGACCGGCGTGAGCTGTTATCAACAGCGTCAGTTTCCCAAAGAATTTCAGGGAGCACTGTTCGTCGCCGACTGGACCTTCGGCCGCGTCCATGCAATTCCCATGAGATACTATGAAGGCAGTTATGCCAGCGATCCCATTGATTTCATCACGGGGGTCGGTCAGTTCGGCTTTGCACCAACCGACCTCGCCGTCGGACCCGATGGTAGTCTGTATGTCAGCGTCGGTGGACGTGGCACCCGTGGCTCTGTGTTCAAAATCGAATACACGGGGCCGGTAGAGGCACAGAAGCCAGACCTGACTTCAGAACAGGTTGCGGAAAATACCAGCCATGAAACACAAGTCTCACCCGCTCTGGATGCCTGTCTCTCGGCACCGCAGCCTCTCAGCAGCTGGTCGCGTGACAAATGGTTTCCGCTGGTGAAAACGATCGAACCGAATGCATTTTTAAAAGCCGCCCTGAATCCCGGTCGCTCCGATGCACAACGCGTGCGGGCCATCGAAATCATCACTGAACTGCTGGCAGGATTACCGGACTCCGTGATTGAACCGCTGCTGCAGGACAAATCGGAACGCGTACGTGCCCGCCTGGCATGGTCACTCGCGTACCCTGGTCCGTCCGGGCAGAAAGCAAACTGGTTGAACGAACTGCTGCAGGATGATTCGCCTCTCGTCACCCGTTTTGCGCTGGAGACACTGCTGCAGCTGGGGGATCAGATTGATCAGAGTGCATGCTTGGACGGTTTGCAGAAAACTCTGGGCGCTTCGGCCCGTTACGTCAGGCAGTCGGCGGCCCAGGCGGCAGCCACTTTAAACACCGAAGATTATCAAATTCTTTCAGATCGCATTGAAGCCTCTGACGGCGCAGCTTTGATCACGCTTGCGTATGCCAAAATTATTAAAGAGGGGGGCGTCGTGCCTCTGGCGGTTCGGACAGGGATTACCGTCTTCGAAGGAGACTACCAGACCGACTTACGCCTGGATGCGTTGCGGCTGATTCAATTGGGACTCGGTGATCTGGGGCCACCTACCAAAATGGCTGCGGTCTTCGATGGCTATGCAAATGGCGTTGATCTGGCAGAATATGAACGACAGCTCGATCCGATTCGGATCCGACTGATGGACGCGTTTCCCAGCAGTCATGAAGTGCTAGACTATGAACTGGCACGGACACTGTCGATGCTCGCACCCTACAATCCGAGTCTGTTGGATCGCATCCTGAAAAAAATCACAGACGACTCTGATCCCGTGACCGACATTCACTACCTGATCGTCGCGGCCCGCATTCCCAGTGACCGCAGTACCGCGCAGTCGAAAAAAATCGCGAAATCGCTGGTCTCCATTGATGAGAAACTGATCCGCCTCAAGCTGCCACAGGATACAAACTGGGACGATCGCTTTAAAGAACTCTACACGCAACTGGTGAAAATTGACGCCGACCTGCCCCGTCAGATAGTGGAACAGCCCGGCTTTGGACTGCCCGGACATGTACTGTTTCTCAGTCAACTGCCTGGACAGTTCCTGGGAACCGCGATCGCTGCCTTTGAGCGAAAAATCGAGGCTGATGACGATTTCCTCTGGAGCAGTGACGTTGTATTCCTGTTTGGTGAATCAAAGAAACCTGAACATCGGGAAATGATTCGCGATCTCTACGAAGATTTCGCACTGCAGCCTGCTGTGCTCGCAGTCCTGTCCGCCAGTCCGGAAGAACAGGATCGTGACAAATTCTTCGAAGGACTGGATTCCTCGCAGATCGAGGTTCTGGAAGCCTGCGTTTCAGCTCTGGAAAAACTGGCGCCTCCCCAGTCCCCGGATGAAACCGTGCGGCTTTTTGCTGCTCTACGACGGATGGGGAACGATAAAAGAGAACAGAAACTGCAGTCACGCATTGTGACGCTCCTGCAGAAATGGACTGGCCAGCAAATCGGTGATCCTGCGGATGTCGCTGACCTGACAAAGCAGCGTGCCCTGATTCAGGCCTGGGCAGACTGGCTTTCGCAAGAGAATCCTGAAGTGTATGCCCGCATTCTCAAACTGGGGGGAGAGGAAACGGAAAAACTATACGCCATGCTGGAAACGGTCGACTGGGAAGCCGGCAGCAGCGAACGTGGAGCCGAGCTGTTTCGAAAACGTGCCTGCATTCAATGTCACGGCAATCGCAGCGCCTTAGGACCTGCTCTCGCTGGTATCGCCAAACGCTTCAGCCGGAAAGACATTTTCACAGCGATTGTAGCTCCCAACCAGGATGTCTCTCCCCGTTATCAGACCACCGTCGTCGGGACGGTAGACGGGAAAGTTTATACCGGGCTGGTCGTCTATCGTTCCGTTGATGGCCTGACGCTTCGCAATTCCAATAACCAGACCACCCGCATTGAGGCCGACGAAATCGAGTTTGAAAGCAAGAAAAGCAGCTCGCTGATGCCGGAAGGATTGCTCAAAGATCTGACGCCGGCCGACCTGGCTGATCTGAATGCCTATTTACAAAGTCTGTAGATTGAGTACGCTAGGGACATCATAAGTTCGTCGTTATTATCACTGTTTTCACAGGAGACCCAGCCCGGCGTGTCGACTTCTGATGAACCAGCCAAAAAGAAACGTACGAGACAACTGCCTCCGCCTTATAATGCGCTGGACGGAAAACGCTGGATCCAGAACTCGATCAGTGTCTGGAGCGATATTCGCAAATCGCTGGAGGAAGTGCGGCTCAAACATCCTGCGATTTTTCCGGAAATGCTTGTGGAACGGCTCATCGAAACCTTTCTCCCCTTGCAGGGAGAAGTGATTCTCGATCCGTTTGCCGGTTCGGGAAGTACGATTGTCACTGCAGAAAAGATGGGTAAGACCGGCATCGGTCTGGAACTGTCAGAGGATTATGCAGAAGTGGCCCGAAACCGCCTTATGGCGATCAGTCTCGAAGCCGACGAGCAGACGGAATGTAAATCACGCATCATTCATGGATCCGCTCTTCAATTGGCAGAACATGTTGCTCCGGAAAGTGTCGATTTATGCATTACTTCGCCTCCTTACTGGAATGTCTTGAACCAGCGTCGTTCGGCAGATCATAAGGAAGTTCGTCACTATGGAAATCATGATCAGGATCTGGGCGTCATCGAAGATTACAATGCGTTTCTGGATGAATTGAACCGCGTTTTTTCCCAGGTTCTGACTGCGTTGAAACCGGGGGCCTACTGCTGTGCGATTGTGATGGACCTGCGCAAACGCAGCCGGTTTTTTCCCTTTCACAGTGATCTGGCCTCCCGCCTGCAGGAGATCGGGTTTCTCTACGACGATCTGATCATCTGGAATCGGCAGGCCGAATACAATAATCTCAGGCCCCTCGGGTTTCCCTCCGTGTTTCGTGTCAATAAGGTTCATGAGTTTATTGTGCTGATGCAAAAGCCTAAACAATAAAGGGCTGTGTAATCAGTCTGCGATCGACGGTGATTGCAATTCAAGTCTTGAAATCTGTATAACTCATACCCAAAATCGGAAAACAGCATCTGTTTCCGCTGGGACTTCATTTCCCATCCCTATTATCGGTGATATTATTTGCGGGGCGATGCAGAACCCGCTTCGAGAAACCCGAATTCAGGCTAGGAACCGCGTCTCACTTTTGTCATAATGGGTTTAAGAGAACCAAATTACGTATCGCAAGCAACAAGAGATCATACCATGCAATCAATCAATTCAATTCTTGTCGGCGTCGATCTGACACACGCTGATCGGCTCGTCGCTTCCGATCTGAATGAACAGACTGCAGAAGCAGTCGAACGTGCGATCTGGGTCGCCAGGATGTTCAATGCAAAACTGGAATTCTTTGCCGCCATTGATCTGTCCGCACATACCAAACACCTGATTCAGGAAGATAAGGATCACCTGCATAAAAATGTAACGGATGAAGCAAATGCCGTGATGCAGACTCTGATTGAACAGGCGAAAGCACAGGGGGTAGACAGCTCTTCCAAAGTAGCCTTGGGCCCCCCCTGGCGCGAAATCATTCTGGAAGTCATCAAAAACAACCATGATATGGTCCTGGTGGGTACGCGACCACACGGATTTACCGGTCGCCTGTTTGGTGGCACGGTCATGAACCTGTTCCGTCAGTGCCCCTGCCCGGTCTATGCGGTGAAGGTCGATGATGAACCCGATGTTCCTGAAATTGTCGTCGCCAGCGATATGAGTGAAGTCAGCACCGACATCCTGAATTTTATCGTCAATGCCGCCCAGGTGGCTGATATGAAAATTCACCTGGTCCACGCTATTGATACCAGGCTTGATGAACGGCTCAAAGGACTGGGGATCAACGAACAGACGCTTAAGAAATGCTCTGAAGATATTCTGGAAGAAGTGAAAAACGAGTTGAATGAGCAACTGGCTCAAACCGACTTTCGTACTCTTTCTTTTGGAGTACAGGTGCATGTGCTGGAAGGTTCTCCCGAAGTAGCGATTCCTGAATTCATCGCAGAAAATAAAGTCAATCTGCTCGCCATGGGAACCCTGGCCCGGTCCGGGCTCAGCGGCTTCTTCATCGGTAATACTGCAGAACGCATGCTGGAGAAAGTGGATTGCTCGGTTCTGACTTTCAAACCAGCCGATTTTGTTTCTCCCGTCGTGCCTGAGTAATCACGACTGTATTCAGCTGACATTCAACGCATCCTGATTTTTAATCGGCGATGCGTTTTTTTACGTCACAATCAATCACTGGAAGTGAGTTCTGATCCGGGCAACATGGAATTTCAGTGCCGTATGAAATTTTGAATTTCAAGGTAGGATTAAGACTCTCAATCGTTCATGATGTAACCGGCTGCCAGTCCGTTCTCGTGTGCTTGTCTGTCAATAGAGCACTGCTGGATTCAATCAGCAAATCATCAGGATTGAAATGGAGAAAATCTGCCATGCCGGTGTTTTTAATCAGTGGAACCAATGAAAACGGCAAGCGGGAAACGCGGCGGGTTGAAGCGGATCATTCTCAGGACGCCGTTCGCGAGTGTGAAGAGCAGGGGCTGACGGATATTGTTCTGCACAGTGACGATGCGTACGCTGTCACCACCGATCTGTTCGGTCCGCAACCGCAAGTGGACGAAAATCTGACGGCCGCTGATATGGTCAAGCTGCAGTACCTGACCAACTTTCAGTTGTTCCTGTTTTATCTGCGAAAAAGTTACTGGCAGTTGCGCTGGGTGATTCCTGTACTACTGGGAATTGCCGTATATCGCTGGGATCAGGTTTCCGGGCCGGATGAGTCTGATTACATCATGCTCGGGTTTCTTCTGCTGCCGATTCCCATCTGTTTCTGGAATGCCTATTATTCGCTCGGTCGCAAATATGACAGACTGATGCACGCGTTTTCCTGGGGAAACTGGGAAGAAGTTCTCGATCAGGTTCATCGTCTGCGCGGCAAGATTCCCGACTTCGAACTCGCGGCGCGTGCCGCTGTCGCTCTGGCGGCGCTGAATCGATTCGATGAAGCACTGGATCTGATGGAACCCTACGAAGAGTCAGAAGATGTGCCCCACTGGATGTATCTGGGACGCCTGTCGGAACTGTATGAGGTGACTGGAGATTATGACAACGTCATCGAATGCATGCGTCTGGCTTATGAGGAAGCTCCCGATAACCCGACGGTCATCATTGATTACGCGTATGCCCTGACGAAAACCAACCGGGACAGTCCCCTGGCGGCCGAGTTGATTGCGGAAGCGGAAGAAATGCATCTGAATGATCTGGTGGCCTTGTTACTTAAGTATTTCAAAGGCGTGCTCGAACTGAATTTTCGCAATTACCGGGCGGCGGAAGCCCTGTTTCGTCAATGCGAAACCCAACTGGTTCCCCTCGCTGCCAGCCAGGCGCTGCTGCAGCAGATAGTCGATCTGAACCGTGCCTACCTGGCGGTCACCCTGGCAGAACTTGAAGAAAAAGAGGAAGCCGAACAACTCTACCAGCTCTCACTGCCTCGCCTGCAGGCACTGGACTGCGATCTGATTATGGACCGCTATGCGGATGCCATGCGGAAATAAAATTAATGGAACTGAATTCTTAATTATGCTGATCGGATCAGATTACCCTCCAGTCAAATTAACGCAGGTCTGGCCACCTGTGATTTCGCCGCCTCCTCCACCTGCGCAAAGGGAGCACAGGTTCAAACGCATTCCGTTGGTTGGCTGGGTATTGGCTGGGATTCTTGCAAGTTCCCGCAGAAGATCTCATGCATGGCAGGAATTAGCAATTGTGGAGAAGGAAATTGTTGATCAGCTCGAAGCGCGCGGACAGATTGATAACTGGGTGAAGAAAAATAACTGGTTCAATACACCTGAAAAACAACAGATTGCGCTCATCATTTCAGAAGCAATCGGCCTGGAAAAACCGCTTGAATCGCCACCTCCCCTGCATCCGGAAGACCCGTTCGGCCCCCTGTTCTGGGGACCGTTCGACGATTTAACTCCATTGACCGTGAGACTGGAAATTCAAAAAAAATGGAATATCCATATACCCGGCGATTCCATTTCTCTTGCCTGGGAGGGGGACTGGACGATACTTCAATTCATCGAATACTGTGAAAACAGTATTAACGACGCGTGAGTAAGGTCCAGGATCTGCTTATTTCCCTTTCGCCTCCTGTTGCATCTGCTCACGATGCGCTGATTCCGATTCAAACACTTCCTGTTTTTCTTTCTCCATCTGGGCTTTGACATCAGGGGTGATTTCGCCGGAATCCAATTCATCTTCGCTACCACCACAGGCGGAGAGTAGACAGCAGGCAGCTAACATTAAAATACAAGACAGCAGTTTCACAGGTAAACCTCTTTAACAATTAATAGAATTGATAATGTAATCAGCGCGTCGGGATAATCGTCATTAACAGCAGGGCATCGTTCGTCTCCGGGGGGAAGACGGCAGATGCCCTGCGTGCTCACGATATCATGCTTGAGCAGGCCATTCAGCTTGCTCAAAAATTATCTATCGGTTCACGGTCGTCAGTCAGACTGATGCGTCGCATGACCTCGTGGTCAATGTTGTAGCTGATCAATCTAACAGAACCGTCAGCCAGACAGGCATTCATACCGCCATCATGGGCAGATCCGAAGAAGGGATGCCAGTTCGTCCAACTGACGCCACCTTTGTCAACCACGGCGACGGTGTTGGTGGGAGCCTGAACATCAGGCAGGGGCGTCAGGCCATATTCAACTCCAGCACTGGTGATCCCGGCTCCGTGGCGGATGACACATTCATCCCAACCCGCGTTATTCCAGGGTTCATTGTCACCGCCATCTGCACCATGACGATCCGGGTGCAATGCTTTCTCAGCGACCATAATTGTGTTGGAAGCACCATCCTGAATATCGTTGATGCGGATCTGGCGTGTGGTGGTCTGTACGACGACGCCGCGTTTTCCCGTACTGACAGTACTGGTAATTCCCCCCTCTCGCTGACCGCCGTTGCCGGCATAATCACTGCGATAGTAGCCGCTGTAAGATTTGGGACCGCGGCGTGAAGGGCAGTAGTAGGCTTTAATTCCTTTGCGACCAACGAGGGGATATGTGCCCACCGGATCGTCATCAGTACCCAGGTCATACACATTGGACTGTTCCATGTATGGCAGAATATGATAGAGCCAGCTCCAGCCTTCCCGTTCAGTCGCGTTACAGCAGGCAAAAGAAGTGCCTGCGCCGTCGCGGGCACCATTGGGGAGTTGATCATGGACGTCATGGAAGTTGTGGAATGCCAGTCCAATCTGTTTCAGATTGTTTTTACACTGAGTGCGGCGGGCTGCTTCGCGGGCCTGCTGAACAGCGGGCAGCAGCAGAGCGATCAGGATTGCAATGATGGCAATCACGACCAGCAGCTCAATTAAAGTAAATCCGTTTCGATTGTGTGAGGGACGTGGGGACGTACCGGTAACCGTCGGAGAAAATGGACGTAACGTCTTCATTTTCTGTTCTCCTGAATTTGAAAAAGAAATAAAATGTAAGCGAGCGTTTCAGTTTTCGCAGGCGGGGTAATGCCGGTATGGGTCTTGACTGACCTTCTTGTGGAACAGGGAACAGAGTCCCTTTCCTGTTGTTGCGGGTACTCTACCGATCAATTGTTAATACATCATGAGCGATCGATGAAAACTTCTTCGAAAGAGTCTTCACATTTTCAGAAGAAGAGAATCGGACTGCAATCACAGGGCGGGCAGAGAAGTCTGGAATTCTCAGTCAGCAGTAATTGCTCGCGGCTCGAACTCTGACAGGAGGCAATTCTCGAAAATTACGTATCCGTAGAAATGTCATCCCAGGTCTGTCCGCCCTGGCCAGTGAGCCAGTTTAAAACGTAATGCCGTTCCATAACGACCCCTCCATCCAGATTCGCTGGCGCCGGGCGCTGGTTGATTTGGGCATCGACAACGGCCCAGTGGTAACGATAAATCAGGTCAGTTGCGTCCAGAAGTTCACCCTGGGGACGCAGCTTTGCATTCTTAATGAATTGCTTTCGTCCCTTGTCACGCAGAATACTGACAGCTGTCTCGACATCACAAATGCTATCCGGTCGCTTGAGTTCCTCGACATATCCCAATGCCCAGAGCAATACCCAATAGTCTTCATAACGCCAGACAAACTGAGTTTTTGTGTGCGTGTCAGGGTTCGGGTCAGTGAGGAATTTCTTTTCCCGGGGCGTAAATGCGTCCGTCAGTTCAAAGTCGTTTATGAGTCGATCAATGATTTCCTGTTCCAGTCCTTCGCCTTTCACTGCCACAATGCATAAAGCCATCGCCCGGATTGCCACTTCCTCGGTGGTCCGACGTGTCGAGTTGGCTTCCGTGTCAATCGTTGGCAGGTGTGCGATCACGGGGACGTTTTCCGCTTTCAGTAATTCCAGAGAACGTAATTTTCTGGCTTCTGCTTCCTGGGGATCCGCTTCATTTTTTGAACAGCTGAAATTAATCATTATTAGAACTACCAGTAATGCAGATTGAGAAATGGACATGACCTTGAAATCGACTGTACTGAAGTGGTGTTATCGATTGAGAACGTGAACGCTCCAGAAGGAAAGCCTGGTAGGATCACTCTATCGAAATAACATCCCCAGTCCAAAACTGATACCGAGATGAACGAGCATGAAGATGCCGCCAATGATAAAGGAGCGTTTGATTTCAATTCCGAATAAGGCAGAAACAATGACACCTACCAGGGCGGCTCCAACGGCTGCTGCCACGAGGACTCCAGAAAAACCGATGGCCAAAACCAGGGCATAGGCCAGCAGATTGGTTCCAATGGCTGCACCCAGTGCCACCAGGACCGCGGTGAATAAGCTGACATCGGCGTCGTCCATGATTTTCAAAATGAGAATCAATGCAACAGCATCCAGTAATACAACAATCATGGAATCAATTTTCTTAACAGGAGTGAAGATCGAGAGGTATCTGTTCAAAACTGTAGCCTGAACGCATGGTTGTATGTTGAAGTGCGATTCAAAAGATGTCAACGATCAATTAATTGTTTTCCCGGTAATCAGGAGGGAATTGAAATTTAGTCTCTGTTTGCAGTGCTGCTTATGAATTATCGGGATCGGAAATCACCGCTTGACAAAAAACTAAATGATTAGTAAAAAGCGTCATCCGAGTGAAATCGCTCGACAGAAAAGGATTTTGACTCATGTCTCAGGGATCGATGAGCGCCAGAAACTGCGTACACCGCCAGTCTTCATGTAATTCAGGCGGGAATCTGGTGTTGCGCAATCGTTCAGGCTTCACAGTCCTCGAATTACTGGTGACCTTTGGTATTATTACGACTCTGGCCAGCCTGATTCTCCCGGCGGTCAATTCAGCCCGCGAAGCAGCACGGCAGCTGCAATGCAAAAATCAGTTGAAACAAATCGGCCTGGCGTTGCACTCTTATCATGACAGTTATCGTTGCCTGCCTGCCGGCTGGCAATGGGAGCATACAAATCATTCAGCTTATGGCTGGTCCGTTCCGTTGTTACCTTACCTGGAACAACGGGCGATTTACGAACAGGTCGATCGCAATCAGGTGCTGTCTCATATTTCCAATACGACGGCCCGCGAAACCGCGATCGTCAATTTTCTGTGTCCGTCTGATATTGTTGATCCGACTTTCATGCTGTATGAAGAACACGCATTATCCGTTTCCCAGATTCCGATTATTCAACTTCCGACAGCCAGTTATGTCGGCGTGTTCGGAACACTCGAAGCTGATGACAGCATCCCGGCTCCCGCCGGAGAAGGAACTTTTTGTGAATCGGTACCGGTTTCCTTTCCTCAGTTGCAGCGTGGTTTGACCCAAACCATCATTGTCGGCGAACGAACCATGTCCATGGTCCCTTCGACCTGGCTGGGAGTGGATTCGTATGGCGAAGATGCTGCCTGCCGCCTGGTGGGCAGTGCCATTACAAAACCGAATTGTAAAGTCTGTGACGAATGTGAATTTTCCAGCCGTCATCCCGGCGGTGTGAACTTCCTCTGGGCAGACGGGCATGTCAGCCTGCTTTCAGAGTCGCTTGATACAAGTACCTACCAGCAACTTTCGCGCAGAATGGCGCTATAAAAAACTCGTATAAGAAGTGTCTACCCGCCAACGCCACGATTGGCTTCGAACAGGACGGCTTGTCTGAAGTCGAATCGAAAGAAAGGAAATGTGTGATGCCGAAATTACATCTCACAAAATGCGAACTGGAAGTGATGGATGTTGTCTGGCGTAAAGGCCGCGCAACGGTTCAGGATGTGGTAGACTCTCTGGAACGCCCCCTGGCGTATACGACCGTGATGACCACTCTGAAGATTCTGGATGAACAGCGCGACGTAGTCCGTAAAAAGAAACAGGGGAGAGCCTATGTTTACGAACCTGCTGTTTCCCGCGAGCAAATCAGCAGCAGCATGGCCGCCGATCTGACACAGCGACTGTTTGGCGGTTCCGTCAAATCATTCGTGCTCAGCCTGGTGGAAAGTGATTCGATGTCTCAGTCAGACATCGAAGAATTGAAACAGGCGATCGAATCTCTGGAGAAAGAGGCATGACATCCACACAGTTTCTGGAACTGGTCGTATCGCTTTCCGTCCAGGTGTCTGTTGTGATCATCATCGCTCATTGGCTGGGCAAGCTGGTCAACAGCGAACGCGCGCAGTGCCGCCTCTGGACGGTCTGTTATGTCGTCCTGCTGATGCTGATCTTTGTGGCGGTTCTGTTTCCCCATCCGCGATTTTTTCAGCCCTGGGCTTCAGTTGATTCTCAGAATGCCTCTACGATCGTCAGTCTTGAAATGCAGGCAGGACGCCTTATGTTTTTTGTCTGGCTGTCGGGAACCACACTCTCATTGCTGGTTTTCCTGTACCGGGCATTGCAGGTCAGTACGTTTCTTAAATCCTGTCAGAGTGTCGATCCGCAACAGTATGTTTTTGCCGAAAGTCTCCATGATTTGAACGGGAATCACGGCGGTAATCCAAGATCTCAGGTCAAGCTGTTATCCAGCGATCGTCTGAAAACGCCCTTTTGTTCTCAGTTCCATCGCCCCTATATTGTGGTACCGGAATACCTGCTGGAATTTGACACGCAGAAAATCAATTTCATTCTGCGTCACGAACTCGAACATCTGAAAACGGGACATCCGCTGCAGTTATTCCTGCAGCGTCTGGTGGAAACCATTTTCTGGTTTCATCCGATGGTCTGGTGGGCCTCTCAGGAATCATCGCTCAGGCGTGAATATGCCTGCGACGAAGCCGCCATCGATTCTCCTCAGGAAATCGCGCAGTACCTGCGAACTTTATTAACCATAATTGAGTATGGAGCTTCGCAGCAGGATGAGTCACCTACACCCCTGGCGTTCGGTCGCGGTAAAAGTATCATCGCGCATCGAGCCCGTCGATTAACGGAGATTGCCAGAAATCATCGGATGCCTCGCCCTTTCGAAATCTCCGGAACGAAGGCCTGTTGCAGCCTTGTGTGCATTGCAGCTTTCATCGGGATGATCTGGTTGCCCGTTGATGTGCTCGCTTCACCACGTGCGAACTGGTCTCCCTGGCCTTCCTGGACAGCCGGTGCATTACATGACTTTGGTTTTTCACCCAACGATTTCGACGTCTACAGCCGCCATACCGAACTGCATGAACTTCTGATAGAGCGCGAGCCGCTAACAATCCGATCCAGAGCACACTAGATGATACGTCGCGAATAAGAAAAAAATTTATCGGGAAATACTAAAACATTAGGAATACATGACTTTCTGATAAGAGAGGCAGAGCATCGTTTCCTGCACAGTGTAGAAAAAATTTTAACCTTAATTACTAAAAGATTCGGAATTTGATCTGCTGATTTCAGGGATGATATTACAAAAGGGAAGAATGTTTATGTCTAAGTTAGTTTTACCTGCCGAACCGGTGTTAAAGCTGTCAGGAAAGAAAATTGAGGAAACAACAGGATCAGTACGGGGCGTAAATACGCATTCCGGTCTACTGTCAACGATTCACAATATCGGAGTTTCGCTTCATCGCTGGTCGGGACGTTATTGCGTATTAGCAACGATCTTTGTCATTACACTTGGTTATCTGTTCTTACTGCGGACGGTAATGGTCGTAACTTATACCAGTCTGGATAAGGTGACGATCTGGCAGGAACTCCAACTGTTATTTGTGGGTTTGCAGTACGATGTGCTGGTGGCGCTCTGTTTTGTGATTCCGCAGTTGATTCATATCACTTTTCTGTCAGAACGCAGGTTGAAGGGGCGAATCAATCGTCTTCTACTGGATCTGACCTGGATCATCGCATTTCTGTTTCTCCCGTTTTTCTGCATTACGGAATATGTCTTCTTTGACGAATTTCAGTCGCGGTTGAATTACATTGCTTTTGAATACATCGTTTATCCCTCCGAAGTCTGTTGTAATATCTGGGAATCCTACCCGTTGATCGAGTTGCTGGCGCTGGTAGTACTGTGTGGTATCAGCTGCTGGATTCTGTTGCGTAAGAATTTCCATGCCCGGATCGCTACTTCCATGCCCTGGCAGAAACGTTATGGAATCTTCTTCAGTTGCCTGGCTGTCATCGCCATTCTCTGGTCGTCCACCAGTGCTGAGAGTCGACAGGTTTCACGAGATCGCATTGTCAATGAATGCTCATGGAATGGCTTATACAGCTTTGTGTATTATGCCTGGACCTGCCGCTTTGACTTTAACAAAAATTACATGACGATTGCTGATGCGGAAGTCAAACAGAGATTAAGACAGCAGATTGTCTCTGACGGGGATGACTTGAAACAATTCTCGGATAATCCCGTGGACCGCGTGGTTCAGACAGGGCAACCTGAGCAGAATTATAATGTCGTTTTGATTCTGGAGGAGAGCCTGGGATCTGACTTCATCGGAGCGCTGGGAGACAAACGCGGATTGACTCCCCACTTCGATGAATTGACGAAGCAGGGACTGCTGTTTGATAACTTTTATGCCACCGGTAACCGGACCGCGCGGGCTCTGGAAGCGGTGATGACGTCCATGCCTCCCATTCCGACCGAATCGATCCTCAAGCGGGATCACTCGGAGCATGTCTATACCCTGGCAAATGTGCTCGCCGGTCGAGACTATGAGAGACTCTTTATGACAGGCGGACGCGGGCTGTTTGATGGCGTAGGTTCTTTTATGAGAGCCAATGGCTTCAACCATTTTATTGAACAGTCAGATTTTCATGATCCGATCTTTGCTAATGCCTGGGGGGTCAGTGATGAGGACCTGTTTCATAAGGCTCTGACAGAACTGGATGGTCTGGAAAAGTCCGGTCGGCCATTCTTTGCCACCATTCTTACGGTTTCCAATCATCGCCCTTATACTTACCCTGAAGGTCGCATTCCTGAGAATGAGCAGACACGTGAGAACGCGGTGAAATATGCAGACTGGGCACTCGGTTATTTTTTTCGTGAAGCGCAATCACATGATTTCTATCAGAATACCATTTTTGTTGTCATGGGGGATCACGGCGCCCGTGTTTCCGGCAGCCAGCTGTTTCCCATGAGTTCTTACCGGGTGCCGGTATTGCTGATTCAGCCTGAGGGAAAAGCAGCGGGGACGCGCTGCAGCACACTGGCCTGTTCGCTGGATATCGCGCCGACCATCATGGGACGACTGGGCAGCGACTATCGCTCGGTCTTCTTCGGTTACGATGTTCTGCAGGCAGATCCCAGGCGGGGACGGGCCATCATGCAGCATAATCATGATGTCGCATTACTCGATTCACAAAATCGCATGGTCGTGCTGGGGTTCGGGAAGTCATCGGCAGGCTTTCAACTGGATCGCGCCACGCATCAACTCAATCAACAGAAAAATCCCGATCAGGAGATGCTGCACAATGCTGTGGCATTCTTCCAGGCCGCTTTTGAACTATATTATTCCGACCGCTGGTATCCTGATCCACAAAGCAGCCCGCAGAACGATCCAGGTATTTAATTCAAGAATCTACAATTGAATCTCTGATGCGGAGTGAAACATTGACTCCTGATTGTTGGTGTCTGCTACGACAGCTTCATTTCACTCGCACTTTTAATGGAGCACCTGTCAGTACTCCTTTCTTCACACTCCCCGCCTTTTTCTCACTTCGCTTGTCACCCACCTCACATCTCTGTTTTCCTCTCTGCTTAAAACACACGATGAATCAAACTCGGACGCTGAAATTACAGACATACTGTGCAGGCAGCCTGATCTCAGGACGCATCTTTCTGCTGTCCGTGTGTTTGCTTGCGCTGTCTGTGTTAACGGGCTGTATTTCGACAAACCATTCCACCAGTGGGAAATGGTTGAGATCGCCTCTGCAGCGCTCACAAGCGATTTCGAGCGATGTCACGCCGGGTGATCAGCACAAGCGAGAGCAAACCGCTGCCGAAGCGGGTGAAGAGTTTGGATTGTCTGTATTGAGGGGAGACGATCCGGCCGGTTCAGACTGGATTGATTCCACCCGCGGAGTATTGAATCAAAACAGGCAGATTGATGAAACACTACCCGCCGGATTGCCTGCATCGGTAATCGTGACCGGTTTTCTGTCGGAAGAACCTCTGGGGGACTTTGGCTGTGATAATTCGACTTTCGAAACGGAAATGGCGAGTGAGAGGCTGACACTCTGGAGCAAAGTCAAAGAGGACCATGCTAATTATTACTCGAAAGAGTCATTGGCCTGGCTGGCAGGCGGGTTCGGCATCGGCGCGATTATGGCGAATACCTCATTGGATGGCGGCATACAGAATCACAGCCAATCCAGTGTACTCAGTGCCTCGTCCGATGAATGGCTGCACGGATTACATGCGCAGAAAGAATTGGGCAACGGTCGTTACACCATTCCACTGTTTGCTGCAGCCTGGGTAGTGGGAGCCATGTTTGAAAAAATCCCGCTTGTGAATCGGACCGGGGAATGGGGGGAACGCTCGCTTCGCGCAATCATTGTCGGCACACCCCCGATGCTGGCCATGCAGTTAGTCACCGGTGCCTCGCGTCCGGGGGAAACCACTGCGAATGCAAAGTGGAAGCCCTTCCAGGACAATAACGGCGTCAGCGGCCACAGCTTCATGGGGGCCATCCCGTTTCTGGCTGCCGCCAAAGTGACCGATAAACCCTTACTCAAACTGGCGTTCTACGCCGGATCCACGCTGGTGCCTCTCTCGCGCATCAATGACAATCGGCATTACCCCTCACAGGTATTTCTCGGCTGGTGGATGGCGTGGATCGCCACCAACGCCGTCGATGCGACACAAAATCCGGATCGTCACTGGAGCGTCTATCCGATTTCCTGGTCAGGGGTGAGCGGTGTGGGCTTTGAATACAACTGGTGATCGAAGTCAGGATGAATACTGAAGCAGCATGATCCAGAACACTTTGTCGGGTTTAGAAATAAAATGTGGGTGAATGACAAAACCCGATATATCTGACAGTGATTGAACTGACCCAATCCTGACCACAGGGGACATAGAGGGGAGAGTAGAAAGAAATGATTTGCCATTTCGTTTCAATCGGAACAACATCAGGATGGTGAAACATGAAAGCGTAGACGGGACCGATGCTGAGGACATATCCAACCAGCAGGAGTAAAGCAGTAATCCCGCAATAAAAAATGGCCCTGTAAATAATAAGACGAGCACGATTCAGGATACGGGCCATTTCATTACCGTCGTTTGAGTTTCACACTGTAAATCATACCAAGCATACATCCTATGATCGCACACACAGGCATGCCGTACAAGATAAAAAAACGTGTATAGCCGGCGGTGACCTTACTTCTGAGGAAGCTGTAATACGGATCCTGTTGTGCCAGCATGGGGGCCAGGACGCAGGCACCCAGAAAATAGCCGATCAGCAGGCCAACGATCGCTCCGACAATCGAATGCTTCAACATACCCCGAATTTTGACCTCGCCGAACCGCAACGCAAACAGATAGGCCAGTATCCCGCCCAGGAGAGGTCCAATAACAGGTAGGCGGACTCCACTTTGAAACCGGATCATCGGTCCGGTTTCCATCCAGGAATAGCTGCCGATAATCGCTTCCAGTAACAGTCCCAGAATCACACCGCAAAAAGCAGCGATCCACTGATTCACATCCACCGATTCAATTGACTTGCGTTTCGTCACGTTTACTGTTCCAGCTCAAATAAGTTATCTCTCTTTAATTAATGTCGGCAATCATGTGCAAGTGAGACAATTTTTTCGCTTTCAACGGACAATCGGTTAAACTGATAGAAACGGGTAACTGATAAATCCGATCCGGGGAACATTACATGATCGAAGAAAACAGAGTACAGGCAACGGCTCCTCCACAGATTCACTGGCGTCGCATGTATCTGATATCGATTGGAATGATCCTGATCGCCGTCGGTATTGCCTGGCAGTTCAAACTGCTGCCGCCGTTCGCATCCGGTCTGCCCCGACAAAACGCGATCATGGTCATCGCCCCCTATCGAAATCAGGGAACCTGGGTCTTCGACGACAGTTATGCCGGCCTGGTGCAGGAACCATTCGTGGCGGGCGTCCCGGAAATGATCGATGTGATCGTCAAAGACATTCCCGATGCCGACAAAGGCTTCCGCCTGCTGTTCTCGTCCAAACCGTTTCCACAGTATCAGAAAAAACTGGTCTGGCTCCGCGGCGATGGAGGGGGTAACTACTACCGTTTCGAAGATTCCGACATGGAAGGCTGGATCTGTCCGGCCATGTTCAAATATTACGAGACCGCCCCCCAAGAGCTCTACGTCAAAGCCGAACCCATGAAATGAACAAGACAGGCGCGCCCGCCCTCCCTTTTTGGTGTCACTCTCAATTCCGGCAGAGCAGTCGTTTGACGAAAGCACTGAACCCCTACTATATTAGGATCACTCAGCCCCCGTAGCTCAGTTGGATAGAGCAATGCTTTCCTAAAGCATAGGTCGCAGGTTCGAACCCTGCCGGGGGTATGTTTTCTCAGGAAATGCTCATTCTGCGTATTACTTCTCGCTAGACGAAGGAACAGATCTGATGCTCAAGTCGCTTTCCGTGTTTGCAGTCTGTCTCATCACGCTCTGTTTTGTCTTAACCAGTTCGGTGCTCCAGGCGGAAGACAAAGCCAAAAGTTATTACCTGATCGGGAATTCGCTGACCTGGGATACGGCTCCCTCGCTCCTGGATGGAGATGTGCAGTGGCACGTGGATTGTGGCAAGAGTCTGCCTTACATCATGGCGCACCCGGAAATGCCTTGTGTGAAAACATCCACACTCTGGCCACAGGCACTCAAGGAAAAACAGTACGATCTGATCTCCGTGCAGACACACTACGGTGCAACGCTGGACGAAGATCTCGCCACGATTTCCAAATGGGTGGATATGCAGCCCAATGCGATCTTTATCATTCATACCGGCTGGGCACGAAGTAAGACCCGTGCTGAAGAATATGTCAGCAAAGAGGTCACCGGGAAAATGCAGCACAGCCCCGCTTATATGAAGGCGTTGCTGGCTGCTTTGCAGAAAAAATATCCTGAGCGGAAATTCAAACAGACCCATGCCATCGATCTGCTGGACCAGGTGAATACGGATATCAAAAACAACAAAGCGCCTTTCGATGAAATTACCGACATCTACCGCGATGCAATTCACATGAAAACCGATACCGGTCGCTACCTGATGCACAACGCCATGCGGCACGCGCTGGGACAACCCCGGTCAGACAAGGGGTACGAAAAAGTCGATCCCCAGGTGAAGCAGTACCTGAATCAGGTGCTGGATACACTCAAGTAAGAATCACTCAGAGGCTTGATCAAACCGATGTGGCTGGCAGCTCGTCGATCAGGGTCTGCTTTTCCTCGTCTGTCAGGAATGAGGCTTCGAACGAGTTGCGGGCGAGTTTAATTAAGTCGTTTTGTGACAGATCGAAGGCGTGTTGAATCGCAGCGAAGTTTTCATTGACATAGCCGCCGAAGTAGGGGGGATCGTCTGAATTGACGGTCACCAAGAGCCCCGCGTCCAGCATCTGTTTCAGGGTGTGTTCTTTCATGGTTTTAAAGACACGCAGCCGCACGTTGGAGAGCGGGCAGACCGTCAAGGGGATCTGTTCGGCGGCCAGTCGTTTGACCAGATCAGGGTCTTCCATGCAGCGCACGCCATGATCGATGCGCTCTGCGTGCAGCAGATCCAGCGCTTCGGTAATGTATTCGGGCGGACCTTCTTCACCCGCGTGACAGACCACGTGATATCCCTGCTGGCGGGCCGCGTCAAAGACCTTCACAAATTGGGAAGGGGGATGTCCCAGTTCCGAAGAATCCAGACCCACGCCGATAAAATGTTCGCGGAAAGGGAGCGCCTGTTCCAGTGTCTCCATCGCTGATTCGGCAGAAAGGTGCCTGAGGAAACTCAGGATCAGCCTGGATGAGATGCCAAGTTGAGTCTGTCCGTCTTTCAAAGCCGCTGAGATTCCATGGACGATGGTTCCCATCGGGATCTCCCGGGCCGTATGGGTCTGGGGATCGAAAAAGATTTCCGCATGTTTCACATTTTGCGAAGCGGCTTTTTTCAGATACGCCATTGTGAGTTCGTAAAAGTCTTCCTCACTGCAGACAACGCTCACCGAAGCATAATACAGGTCCAGAAACGACTGCAGATCGCTGAAATTGAATGCAGCCCGCATTTCTTCCACGGAGGCAAAAGGCAGGCTCATCCGGTTTTTTTCAGCCAGTTGAAATGCCAGTTCCGGTTCCAGGGTTCCTTCGATGTGCAGGTGTAGTTCTGCCTTGGGCAGGCGGGCGATAAACTCATCCATGGCTTCTCTCCGTCGTGAAAGGAATCTGCAGTCAGTGGTTGCTGGCGACATGGTAACTTGCGAACCTGGTTTGTCAACATCATGCCGAAGCCCGCCAGACTTCGCATTCACCTGTCTCGCTGCTAGGATAAAATACCAGTGAGAAGCGGGAACTGTTCCCACGAGAATCATTCTGGAACACAACAATGAGGTCACTGCATGTTAAGAACAATTCTGTCCTCGCTGGTACTGCTGGTTGTCAGTCTGCAGATTCCTCTCCACGCGGCTGAATGGCAGGTTGGCGTCGCGCGAATTGACATCACACCTGCAAAAAAGATCTGGCTCGCCGGCTATGCGTCACGCACAAAACCCGCTGAAGGAACAACCCATCCCTTATGGGCCAAGGCACTCGTTTTCAAAGACGGGCAGGGAAACCGAGCTGCAATTGTCACCACCGATCTGATCGGTTTGACGCGCGAACTCTCCGATAGTGTCGGTGCCCGGGTGGCCCGGGAGACAGGAATGAATCGCGAGCAGATTCTGCTCAATTCCTCACACACGCATTGTTCACCCGTCGTGCGCGGCTGTGCACCGCTGGCTTATGATTTCACTCCTGCCCAGCAGCAGGACGTTGATGACTATGCCAAGGTACTCGAAGACAAGCTGGTCAAAGTTATCGTTACCGCCAGCAAATCGCTCAAACCGGCCCGGCTCAGTTACGGTGAAGACCGGGCCACATTTGCCATCAACCGTCGCGGTCGCATTAACCCGGATGGTCCCGTTGATCATACAGTCCCCGTCCTTAAAATCAGCGATCCTGCAGGGAAGCTCCAGGCAATTCTGTTTGGCTATGCCTGTCATAATACTACGTTGGCATATTTTGAGTTTTGTGGAGACTACGCCGGCTTTGCGCAGATCGAACTGGAAAAACGATATCCGGGCATCACCGCGCTGTTTTTGCTGGGCTGTGGCGGCGATGCCAACCCCGATCCCCGAGGCACCCGGGAACTGGCTGAGCAGCATGGACGTTCGCTGGCTTCAGCAGTCACGCGGGCTTTGGGGGCGCCGTTGAAACCGGTTCGCGGTCCACTTACGGTGAAATTTCAACGGACCGATTTACCCTTTGTGAAACCACCCACGCGCGAACAACTGCTGGCCCAACAGGGGCAGGGGGATATCTATTCTCAACGTCTGACAAAGCACCTGCTTAAACAACTCGAGCAACAGCGCTCCATTCCGGACTCGTATCCGTTCTCTGCCCAGGTGATTGAGTTCGGAAATGATCTGACACTCATCGGGCTCGGCGGAGAAACCGTAATTGATTACGCCATCCGTCTCCACGAGGAACTGGCGGGACGACAGGTCTGGATTGCAGGCTACTGTAACGAAGTCTTCGCCTATGTTCCCTCGGAACGCGTCTTGAAAGAGGGAGGATATGAAGGCGGCGGAGCCATGAAATACTTCGGCATTCATGGGCCGTTTCAACCTGGTGTCGAAGACCGTGTGATTCAACTGGTTCATGCTCTGCTCGAGCCTTAAATCCATGTGGCTGTTTTTACAAGGCTGATACCCTTCTGTAAAAAGCAAAAAACACTTGCTGTTCTCTCTTTCTTTTACGTAAGAATAGGGCTGATCAATACGGGCTGTCTTTTCGGCAGGAAAGCAAATCCAGTCTGTCTAATCTGCACCGAACCAGTCCGTTCAGGCATTCCCCACGCGTATTCCCGGAAACTGTTCGTGTTCTGGTATGTTTTACTAACTGTTTGTCGTGTAGTTACTTAAAGTCGAACACAGACAGCCGTTTGTTGTGGTGAAAATCACAGACTTGAATTTTGGTATTGTCTCAAATAAAGACGTGGGAAATAATAGTAACGCTCGAAACATGATATTAGGTCTCTGACATTCCTGTGTGGCATGCCCTGAAAATGCTCGAGTCACGTCCACACGATAACCCCACTTTTACAATTAGGTGTTGGCCATGGACGGTCTGTTAAACAACCTCATTTCAATTTTATTTTGAATGAGGGAACTATCCCTGCGCCATGCGTGTCTGTTTGATACTGAAATTTCTGGACATAGTGAAAGGCTCTCGCACTTTAGAAAAATTACCCTTATCAAATTACCTCGAACTTATTGGCCAATAAATCGACGGGCAGGAATGCCACTCGTAACGCCAGGAGGAGGATTCCCATGGAAAATGGTCGATCAATCTTAAACCAAATCTCGAGTCAGCTGAATGCCGACTCATTTCTTCAGGAACACTGGCAGGGCTCCTTTGAGGAGTACCTCGATATTGTTCGGCAGGATCCCCGGGTGACGCGAACGGCGTTCCAGCGTGTCTATGACATGATCATGAGCTATGGAACCTACCCGGTCGAAGGCAAAAAAGGCCTGATCCGTTATCGCTTCTTTGACGATCCGGTCAACGACGGCAAGGATGGGATCTTCGGCCTCTCCAAACCGCTGATGGAACTGGTCAACGTATTCAAGTCGGCAGCCCTCAAGTATGGCAGCGAACGCCGCGTACTGTTACTGCATGGCCCGGTCGGAAGTTCCAAAAGTACGATCGCCCGTCTGCTCAAGCAGGGGCTCGAACGCTATTCCCGCACCGAAGACGGGGCCCTCTACAGCTTCGGCTGGAAAGAGGATGACGGCACAATCCTCTGGGATCCGATGAACGGTGATCCCCTGCAACTGGTACCTCTCAAGAACCGACAGGAGATCTGCGACTATCTGAACGCTGGCCGTGATCCCGATAAAGATCCCGGTTACGGCGTGGAAATCACGGGCGAAGTCTGCCCGCTCAGTCGCTTTATCTTTAATGAGAGACTTGAAAAAGCCAACGGCGACTGGACCAAAGTCATGGATCAGATCGTGGTGAAACGCATCACCTTCTCCGAGCAGGATCGGATCGGCATTGGTACTTTCCAACCGAAAGACGAGAAGAACCAGGATTCCACCGAACTGACCGGCGATATCAACTATCGCAAAATCGCCCAGTACGGCAGTGAAAGTGATCCGCGTGCGTTTAACTTCGATGGCGAATTTAACGTCTCTAATCGCGGACTGATTGAATTTATCGAAGTCCTCAAACTGGACGTCGCGTTTCTGTACGACCTTTTGGGGGCTTCACAGGAGCACAAAATCAAGCCGAAGAAATTCGCACAGACTGATATCGATACCGTGATTATCGGCCACACGAACGAGCCGGAATACCGTCGACTCCAGTCCAACGAATTCATGGAAGCCTTGCGCGACCGTACGGTGAAAATTGATGTGCCCTACGTCACTAAACTCAGTGAAGAAGTGAAGATTTACGAGAAGGACTACAATACCAAACGGGTTCGCGGTAAACACATCGCCCCGCATACGCTGGAAATTGCCGCAATGTGGGCAGTGCTTACACGACTGGAAACTCCCAAGCATCACGGACTCACACTGATCCAGAAGATGAATCTGTACAACGGGAAATCCCTGCCCGGCTTCACCACCGAAAATGTGGAACAGCTGCGCAAGGAAGCCAAGTCCGAGGGGCTGTTTGGAATATCACCCCGCTACGTGCAGGACAAAATCTCCAATGCCCTGGTGGTCAACTCGCATAGTTCCAATCTGAATCCGTTCATGCTGCTCAATGAACTGGAAGAAGGATTGAAACACCATTCGCTGATTGCCAACGATGATATGCGTGACCATTACCGCCAGCTCATCACCGTGGTGAAGGAAGAGTATACCGATATCGTGAAAAACGAAGTTCAGCGTGCGATTGCTGCCGACGAGGAAGCACTCACACGACTGTGTGGCAACTACCTCGACAACGTGAAAGCGTACACGCAGAAAGAGCGTGTGAAAAACAAATTCACCGGCGAATATGAAGAACCGGATGAACGCCTGATGCGTTCTATTGAAGAACGAATTGATATTCCGGACACCAGGAAAGACGATTTCCGTCGTGAAATCATGAACTACATTGGTGCCCTGTCACTGGACGGCAAATCGTTTGACTACAAAACCAATGATCGTCTGCAGAAGGCCCTCGAAATGAAACTGTTCGAGGATCAGAAGGATACGATCAAGCTGACGAGTCTGGTCTCGAATGTCGTTGATTCCGAAACGCAGGAAAAGATCGACATTGTCAAAGCACGGCTCATTCGAAATTACGGTTACGACGAAGAGTCTGCGACAGACGTCCTGCAGTACGTTGCCAGCATTTTTGCTCGCGGCGATACCAAAAAGAACAGCGATGCCGCCTGATTCATGAGTTCGTCTGAAAGAGAATTAAACTAACCCAGGATAAGAAGGAATTAAATGAGAGCCGACTCACTCTGATTCCCTGTTCTGAAAGGGGCTCGATACCATGGTACGAAGAATAGATCGTGACCAGCAACGGTTCGATAAAATTATAAAAGGGAAGGTCCGACAACAGCTCCGGAAATACATCAATCATGGTGAAATGATTGGTCGCAAAGGCCGCGAGACCGTCAGTATCCCGGTTCCCAATATCGAGATCCCCCATTTTCAGCACGGCGAAAAAGGGAGCGGCGGTGTCGGACAGGGAGAAGGCGAAGTCGGTCAGCCCATCGGTCGCGGTAAAGGAGACGGCGACGGCCCCGGTCAGGCCGGCAATGAACGCGGACAGCATATTCGCGAAGTCGAATTAACGCTTGAGGAACTGGCCGACATGCTCGGCGAAGCACTGGAACTCCCGCGGATTGAACCCAAGGGGGAAGATGCCCTCACTTCACAAAAAGACCGTTATACTTCAATCCGTCCTACCGGCCCGGATTCTCTGCGTCACTTTAAACGCACTTATAAACGGGCACTCAGGCGGATGATTGCCACAAATAATTACGATCCCAAAGATCCGTTTATCGTTCCCACTAAAGATGACGAACGCTTTCGCAGCTGGAAAACTGTTTCCGAGCCGCATACGAATGCCGCGGTCATCTACATGATGGATGTCTCCGGATCAATGACTGACGTGCAGAAAGAAATTGTCCGCACGGAAGCCTTCTGGATTGATACCTGGCTCAAGCGGCAGTATGACGGCATTGAACGTCGTTATATTGTTCATGACGCTGTTGCTCATGAAGTGGATGAGGATACGTTTTACCGCGTTCGAGAGAGCGGCGGGACGCGTATCTCATCCGCTTACCGGGCTGCCGACCACATTATCAAACGCGACTTTCCCCCTTCCCAATGGAATATTTACTGTTTTCAGTTTTCAGATGGAGACAACTGGGGCGAAGATAATACGGACTGTATCGAAAATCTCAAACAGAATCTGTTTCCGATCTGTAATTTGTTCTGTTACGGGCAGGTCCGCAGTCCGTATGGATCGGGGGATTTCATAAAAGAACTCCGTAAAGTGGAAGAGGAGTTCGATAACCTGATCCTCTCGGAAATAGATGATAAGGAAGCGATTTACGGTTCCATCAAAACATTCCTGGGAACAGGCAAGTAAAAACTGTTGTGATTTACAGCAGCCAGTCAGCGTATCATTTCACTGACAACACGAGCTGACGGAGAATCTTATGGTAGTGACAACTTACCGACCTTTGCCGCAAGAGTTAAGCGATATCCAGCAGGAGATGGAACAGCATGCGCTCGATTACGGCCTGGACTTCTTCAAAACCATCTTTGAAGTCCTGGACTATGAAGAGCTGAGCATGTTCGCCGCGTATGGCGGGTTTCCGGTTCGGTATCCACACTGGCGGTTCGGGGCACAGTATGATGAGTTGATGAAAGGGTACTCCTACGGCCTGCAGAAAATCTACGAAATGGTGATCAACACCGATCCCTGCTACGCCTATCTGCTCAGCGCGAATGATATTACCGACCAGAAACTGGTGATTGCCCACGTATATGGTCACTGCGATTTTTTTAAGAACAATGCCTGGTTCTCACAAACCAATCGGAAAATGCTGGACCAGATGGCCAACCATGCCACCCGCATGAATCGCCATATTGACAATTATGGCTACGAAGTGGTTGAGACATTCATCGATACCTGTCTCTCGCTGGAAAGCCTGATCGATCCGTATGCACCCCACATCCGCAGAACACAGAAAACGGAAACCCGGGAAGAAACGAAGAAACGGACTGACGAAGAAAATGAGAGTACCGGCGGACGCTTTCCGGCCAAGTATTATATGGATCGGTACATCAATCCCGAGGATGTCCTGGAGGAAGAAGCCAATCAGAAAAGGCAGAAAGCGCGGGAACTCTCTGATCAGCTCAAGTTTCCCAAAGAGCGGATGCGGGATGTCCTGTACTTTCTCATTCAGTATGCGCCCCTGGAAGACTGGCAGCGGGATGTACTGACCATCATCCGCGATGAAGCCTGCTACTTCGCTCCGCAGGGACAGACCAAAATCATGAACGAAGGCTGGGCCAGCTTCTGGCATTCGACGATCATGACGCGACACGGTCTGACCGATGAAGGGCTCATTAACTATGCCGACCATCACAGTGGCACGATGGCAACCAGTCCGAATCGATTAAATCCGTATAAACTCGGGATTGAACTGCTTAAAGATATCGAAGAACGCTGGAACAAAGGGCAGTTCGGACCGGAATACGAGAACTGCACCGACATGTACCAGAAGGAACACTGGGATCAGGATCTCGGCTTAGGTCGGGAAAAAATCTTCGAAGTCAGAAGGATTCATAATGACATTACCTTTATCGATACCTTCCTTACTCCCGAGTTCTGTTACAAACAGAAAATGTTCTCCTTTGCCTTTAACGATTCCAACAAAACTTATGAAATTCAGTCACGAGAATTTCAGCAGATCAAGCAGCAATTGTTGAGCAGCCTGAGCAACCATGGACGCCCGGTCATTTATGTGCAGGATGCGAACTATAAAAATCGAGGTGAACTCTACCTGGAGCATGAGTATTTGGGAGTAGAACTCAAGCTCGATTATGCCCAGGATACACTGGCCAACCTGCATACCATCTGGAAACGTCCCGTGAATATCGAAACCGTCGTAGACGATCGCCCCACGATTCTGAGCTATGACGGTAAAAAACACTCCACGAACTCCAAAGAGAAAAAATAAGATCCTCGTCAGGAGGATTTCCCTATGACTGTATTAAATCAACTCAATCATGAACTGATTCAACTGGTCGGCTTTCATTCTGCACAGCCTCGCACGGTAACACTCGCTGCGAAAGGTAAAATCGAACTCATGCTCGATTTCACCTCGGTTGATACTATGAGCTGTTCCTTTCAGGAAATCCGCGTCAATGTCCCTGCGCTGACACAGGCCACGTTCGATAAACTCAAAGAATGGGGACAGAAGCTCTGTCAACGGATCACCTATCTGCTCGAAAACATTGGTCCGCTGGAATACGATGAGGATGCAGGCCAGGTGCTCATTCGATCAACGCCTCCGGACCAGAAACCGGCTGGCACCCGGTTTTATGAAGTGATTCTGTCCTCCCACGCGAACGGCAATTTCAGTCTCAAACGCTTTGAGTCTCAAAAAGGTCAGTCCGGTCGGATCCAGGTCGATTTGCAGGTGACTCACGAGGTTCTCAAAAAGCTGGTCGAAGACCTCGTAAATACGGTTCCATAAACTCCGGTTTAACCTCATCAAGAGACGAAATCCAGTAAAACACCTCAGGTACCCGTGACCTAAGGTGTTTTCTCTTTTCAGGATAGGTCAAGGTTGTAAATTCGGATTTCGTGCTTGACGAATGGTGTTTTATATGTAAAATCTTATTTCATGAGTAAAACATTAGAGCGAACCGAATCAAGATTATCATACCGGGTACCGGCTCTGGAAAAGGGTCTGGAAGTACTGGAGCTCCTGTCGGGGATCTCTCAGCCACTCTCATTAACGGACATTGCAGAGCGACTGGGACGCACCAAACAGGAGCTGTTTCGGGTTATGGCCTGTCTGAATGAGCAGGGCTACCTGATCCGGGATGCCAATCAGGGTTACCGCATGAGTACCAAGCTGTTTGAGCTGGGGGCGAAACATGCCAGCACCGAAGCGTTGATTGCCCGGGCCACGCCTCACATGGAATCACTGACAAATGAACTGAATGAATCCTGTCATTTGAATCTGGTTGTTCGCAATAAGATGCTGGTCATCGCCCGTGTAGACTGCGATGCCGACGTCTCTCTGGCAGTTCGCATCGGTGCCAGTTTTAAATTACACGAACGCAACAGTGGCCATGTTGCGCTGGCGTTTCATACTGCCGATCAGCGTCAGAAATACTGGGAGCAGTCAGATCAGCCGGCAGAGCAGATCAAAAAGTGGGAAAGCGAGTTTGCCAGCATCAGGCAGTCCGGTTTCCGCACGATGGAAAGTACGCTGATTGTCGGCGTTCAGGATACCGCGACACCAATACTCGGCGCGGATGGCAGACTGCTGGCAGTCTTATGTGTTTCTCACATTCTGCGAGTGGGCGAAGCGGATGAGAGCGCCCGTATTTCTTCTGCCATGCTGGAGTGTTCACAGGCAATATCCAGTGAGTTCGGGCCGACCATGATCAGTCAACTGGATGCCCCTGCCCATGGCGTCAAATCAACATAACAGGTGAATTGAACGGAGTTTTCATGCTAGAACAGTCAACGCGAGACCAGGACTTTCCCAGTTTGGGGGAACGCGTCTACTTAAATACGGCGGCAGAAGGCATTCCTCCGTTATCTGTCGGGAATGCATTTCAGCAGTATTTTCAGGATAAACTGCTGGGCATGGATGGCAGAAAGTTGCATGAAAAGCAGTGGGATGCTGCAAAAGAACTGCTGGCTCAGATGTACGGTTTGAGTTCTGAAGAAGTCAGCATCTGCTCCTGCAGCTCAGAAGCCTTTAATCTTGCTTACCAGGCACTGCAGCTGAAAACGGGTGATGAAATCATTGTCAGCGATCTGGATTTTCCTGCCAGTTATACCTATGGACTGCAGCAGAGCTGTCCGGCGACCGTGAAGGTCTGGAAGTCTCGCGACTGGGAGCTGCACCTTGAAGATCTGAAATCGCTGCTCAGTGAAAAAACCAGGGTCGTCAGTATTTCGCTGGTCAGTTTTTTCAATGGTTATAAAATTCCTCTGCAGGATGTGATTCAGACCATTCGTGCGAACTCTTCTGCGTTGATTGCGCTGGACGTGACCCAGGCTCTGGGCCGAATCCCGCTCGATCTGACAGACATCGATTTAATCGTCAGCAGTACTCACAAGTGGATTCTTGCATCGCATGGCGGCGGACTGGTCGGAGTTCCTTCCGCCAAAGCCCGGGATTGGACGGTTCCCGCAGGCGGCTGGTTCAATCTGAAAGATGCCTTCGGCGATCAGCGTTTTGAAGGAGCAGAAAGTCTGCCGGGCGCTGCCAGCTTTACCGTGGGCATGCCCAATTATCCCGCCGTCTATGCGATCAGGGCAGCGCTGGATTACATTACTTCGACGGGCGTCGAGCAGATCAATCGGGCAGCGACACCACTGGTCGAAGCCTGTCTCGCAGGGCTGAAAGAAACCTCCGTTGAATTGATCTCGCCCCGCAGTACTGAGCATCTGGCAGGGATTATTGCCTTTCGTCACCCCGATGCTGAACGTATTTATCAGCATCTGCACAGTAAACAGATTCACCCCATGTACCACGCCGGACGCATCCGCGTGGCCTTGCATGGTTATAATACGATGGAAAATGTAGAGACGTTCCTGAGTGAATTAAATCACGCACTCGCGAAGAGTTTTGTTGGAAATTAGGTGGATTATGGCTACCAGGCGTTTAAAAAGTCGCTGAGAAACTGTTTTAAGTCGGTATTTTTGCTGACTTATGGACCAGAGAACATATAATAGAGGTAAGACATAAGCTCATTCTTCAAAAGTTCTTACCTTCACTCAATAGCCGCTCATTATTGGTGTGAGAGACTCTCGCTCCACTAAATCAATTTGTGGTTCCTACCTGAAACCGCTGGGAAAAATCATGAAGATGTCTGCTCGTTTACGAGATTGTTTCTGTACTTTCGTAAAACAGGGTTCATGCGGAGTATTAATCGTTCTCGCTGCTGTGAGTGTCTCTCCACTTCAGGCTGCCGAGAAGGAACCCGACCAGCAACAGATCCAGTTTTTTGAAGCAAAAATTCGTCCCCTGTTGATCAAGCACTGCTATGACTGTCATGGCGAGGATACGCAGGAATCCGGTTTGCGCGTCGATACGTTCAAAGGCATTGCCCAGGGAGGCAAAGCAGGTTCATTGATCGTTCCCGGCAAACCGGAGCAGAGCCTGTTGATCACAGCGGTCAACTATCAGTCCAATGATCTGCAGATGCCTCCCGACGAAAAAATGAGCAAAGAGGAAATTGCAGATCTGACGAACTGGGTCAAAATGGGAGCGCCCTATCCCAACGCAGATTTAAGTCTGTTGCGTGCCCCCAGCGACAAGGGGAAATATGATCTGGAGAAAGAACGCGAATTCTGGTCATTCCAGACAGTGAAAAAACCGGCCCTGCCTGAAGTCCAACAGAAATCGTGGGTCAAAAATCCCATCGATCAGTTTGTCCTCTCAAAACTGGAACAGGCTGGATTGACACCCGCCCGTCCTGCAGACAAGCGGACGCTGATTCGGCGGACCACTTTTGATCTGACCGGCCTGCCTCCGACGCCCCAGGAAATCGAAAACTTTCTGAACGACTCCTCTCCCGACGCCTTCGAAAAAGTAGTGGATCGTCTGCTGGCTTCACCCCATTACGGCGAACACTGGGGGCGTCACTGGCTGGACGTCGCCCGCTATGCTGATTCCAATGGCCTGGACGAGAATGTGGCGTATGGGACCGCATGGAAATATCGCGACTATGTCGTGAATGCGTTGAATAAAGACAAGCCCTACGATCTATTCCTCAAAGAGCAGCTCGCCGGTGATTTGCTGGAGCCAGCGAAAGATGTTGTCGAACGCAATGAGCGTTTGACAGCCACCGGTTTCCTGTTATTAGGTCCGAAAGTTCTAGCCGAAGTCGATAAAACCAAAATGGAAATGGACATCATCGACGAGCAGATCAATACGATTGGCGTCTCGCTGATGGGCATGACACTCGGCTGTGCCCGTTGCCATGATCACAAATTCGATCCGATTTCAGCGAACGATTATTATGGTCTGGCGGGGATCTTGAAAAGCACCAAGATCATGGAGAGTTACAAGACAATTGGCCGCTGGAACGAAAACTCGCTCGCGACAGAAGTGGAACTGAAAGCACAGGCAGACTGGGATCAGAAGATCAAGGCAGAAGAAGATCAAATTGCCGCGCTGGTCAAATCAGAAAATGAACGGCTCCAGACAGAGGGGGGCAAAGAATTTAAACTGCCCAAGAAGCCGGAAGCCTCTTATTCCAAAGAGGTCCAGGCAAAATTGAAAGCGCTGCGCGACCAGGTTGCATCACTGAAAAAAGAACGGCCTGAAGTTCCCACAGCAATGGGAGCAGCCGAACGGGAGACCACCGACGTTCCCATCCATATTCGTGGCAGTCATCTGACGCTGGGGGAAACCGTGCCCCGCCATGTCCCTGTTGTTCTGAGCCAGCAGCCACAGAATCCGTTTCCTGAAAAACAGAGTGGTCGTCTGAAGTTAGCAGAATGGCTCACCAGCAGAGAGCATCCTTTAACCTCACGCGTGATCGCGAACCGGGTTTGGCGCTGGCACTTTGGCAAGGGAATTGTCGCTACGCCGGATAACTTCGGAAAACTGGGAGCCAAACCCACCAATCAGCCTCTACTGGACTGGATGGCCGTCACGCTGATGGATGAAGGCTGGTCCCTGAAGGAACTGCATCGTCTGATTCTGCTCTCCAACACCTGGCAGATGAGCAGCGAATTCAATGCACAGGCGGCTGCCGTGGATCCGGGTAACAGGTTGATGTGGCGTGTTGATGTGCGACGCCTGGATGCCGAATCGATTCGCGACTCCATTCTGTCCGTCAGTGATGGCCTCGATCCCGCTCTGGGGGGATCTCTACTGAATGTGGGGAACCGTGAGTTTGTCTTCAATCACGAATCAAAAGATGGCGTCACATACGATTTTAATCGGCGTTCCATCTATCTGCCTGTGATCCGCAATCACCTGTATGGGATGTTTATGCTGTTTGATTATTCTGACGCCAGCGTGTTAAACGGCGATCGTTCCGCGACGACTGTCGCGCCACAGGCACTGTTTCTGTTGAACAGCGAACTGGTAGAAGAAGCATCGCACCGCATGGCAGAAAGCATTTTACACCAGACGGCATTATCGCCCGAACAGAAGATTCAGGAACTGTTTCTGAAATCCTATGGTCGACAGCCGTCTGAAAGGGAAGTCAGTAAGTCACTGCATTTCCTGGAAGAACTGGAAAACGAACTACAGGCAACAGAAGCGGATTCCGAGAAACGAATCACCCGTTCCTGGCAGGTGTTCTGTCAGTCGATTTTTGCATCAAGTGAATTTATCTATCTCCGGTAAGTGGTTCAGTAAAACAGAATGTAAAAACCAGAATCAACTTGAAACTGTTCAATAATAAACGAGACACGTTATGAGTATCCTACCTCAATCATTATTTTCCCGCCGGGAACTGCTGAAAAAATCAGCCGTCGGTTTCGGGAACCTCGCCTTACTCTCCATGTTGAATGACGAAGCACAGGCTTCGAAATCAAAAGATCCCCTCGCACCGAAAGAACCCCACTTCACACCTCGGGCCAAGCGGGTCATCTTTCTGTTCATGAAGGGGGGCCCCTCCCACATGGATACGTTCGATTACAAACCGCAACTGCAGAAGTATGATGGCAAACCACTCCCCTTTGATAAACCACGGGTGCAGTTTGCTCCCACCGGCAATCTGCTCAAGTCTCCCTGGAAGTTCAAGCAGTACGGCGAGAGTGGCATCCATGTCAGCGAACTGTTCCCCAACGTGGCGGAATGCGTAGACGATCTCTGTATCATCAACTCGCTGCATGGAACCAACGCGGCCCATGGAGGCGCGTTACTCAAACTGCATACCGGCAGCGATGCCTTTGTACGACCCAGTATGGGATCGTGGGTAACTTATGGACTGGGGACTGAAAACCAGAATCTCCCCGGCTTCATCACCATCTGCCCGACACTCGCGCACGGCGGAGTGAAAAACTGGAGTTCCGCATTTCTACCGGCTCCCTACCAGGGAACGCCGCTGGGGAATGCTGCCGTCGCCGCTAAGCAGGCACAGATTGAATATATCAAAAACGATTTTCTTTCCCGCAAAATACAGCGCAAACAGGTCGATTTCCTCAACGATCTGAACCGCATGCACCAGGAAGAAACCGGCCCCAACCAGATTCTGAACGACCGCATCGGCTCATTCGAACTGGCGTTCCGCATGCAGGAAGAAGTTCCCGAAATCCAGGATATCTCCGGCGAAACCGAAGCCACCATGAAAATGTATGGTCTCGATGAAGAGCAGACTGCTGACTTCGGCCGCCAGTGTCTGATGGCCCGTCGCTTTGCGGAACGGGGCGTGCGTTTTATTCAGGTTTCACACAGTGACCAGAAAGTGCAGTGGGATCAACATGGAAACCTGCTGGAAGGTCACGGCAAAAACGCCAAAGAAGTAGATAAGCCTATCGCCGGGTTATTGAAAGACCTCAAACAGCGTGGCCTGTTGAAAGATACCCTGGTCATCTGGGGAGGGGAGTTCGGTCGGACTCCGACAGCCCAGGGGAAAAATGGACGCGATCACAACCCGGAAGGCTTCACCATGTGGCTTGCTGGTGGCGGCGTGAAATCCGGAATCAAATATGGCGCCACTGATGAGTTCGGTTACTATGCCGCCAAAGATAAAATGCATATCCACGATTTCCATGCCACTCTATTGCACCTCCTCGGAATGGACCACGAAAAACTGACGTACCGTTATGCCGGGCGTGATTTCCGACTGACGGATGTCGCCGGTCATGTGGCTCACGGAATACTGGCATAAACTGAATCAACACGACAGTTAGTTAAATCAAACCCTTCTTCCTGTGAAGAAGGGTTTTTTTGTTTCCTCAATCCAGAAATGCTCAGTTTCTCTGATCGCAACCGCTGTGGAATTCGTTTGCTAACCCATCAGGCAAAAAACATGCGAGCGGGCTGCGATTGAAAAACAGGTTCCTGAAAGACTATGATCGCAACTGATGAATCCGGAAGACCATGTATGCGAAGCTGCTTGTTTCCAAACACCGGGAACACGCTACAATGAACAGAGAGCAAACGTTGCTTCCTTCTGCATAAGCTTGCATGTCTTCCGGGACTGTTCTATGGTGTCTTGCCGCGAAGGGTAAAGATTCGAATCAACAGCAATTATTTTTACGAAATCAGAGATATGGGTTCCAAAGATAAAAAGAAATGGCGTTCCACAACGATATTAACAGTGCGTCATAACGGTCAGGTTGCCATCGGTGGAGATGGACAGGTGACCCATGGCGACACTGTCATGAAAAGCGATACCCGCAAGATTCGCAAGATTCTCGACGGCCACGTTATCTGTGGTTTTGCCGGTTCGACTGCCGATGCATTTTCTCTGCTGGAACGCTTCGAAGTCAAAGCCCGGGATTATCCGGGTAATATGCCCCGGGCGGCAACCGAGCTGGCACGCGACTGGCGAACCGATCGCGTCTTGCGAAAACTGGAAGCGTTGATCATCGTCGTCAATGACGAACACAGCCTGCTGATTACCGGTCAGGGGGATGTTGTGGTTCCCTCGGATGGAATCATCGGCATCGGTTCAGGAGGCAATTACGCGACCGCAGCAGCCCGGGCGCTGGTCGGACATTCCCAACTGTCGGCTGCGGAAATTGTAAAAACTTCGCTGGGAATCGCATCAGACATCGATATCTATACGAATAATAATATCATCGTGGAGGAGCTGCAGTGCAAGAGTTAACACCTCGACAGATCGTCGCGGAACTGGATAAACACATCGTCGGTCAGGATGACGCGAAACGCGCTGTCGCCATCGCGCTGCGAAATCGCTGGCGCTGGCAGCAGCTTCCCGATGAACTGCGGAACGAAATTACGCCTAAAAATATTATCATGATCGGCCCGACGGGTGTTGGTAAAACCGAAATTACGCGACGCCTGGCAAAGTTGATCAATGCTCCCTTCATCAAGGTCGAAGCGACCAAATATACCGAAGTGGGTTATTACGGACGTGATGTGGAAAGCATGGTTCGCGATCTGGTTGACTCGGCAAAAAATCTGGTTCGTGAAAAGAAACGCGTGGAGGTCGTAGATAAAGCCAAAGTCCGTGTGGAAGAACGCCTGCTGGACCTGTTGATTCCCCGGCCGGAATGGGAAGCGTCCTACAGTGAATCTACCGAAGAAGGCAAGGAAGAAAACGCATCGGAACGCTACGAACGAACCCGCGACAAGTTTCGCAAGATGCTGAGCCAGGGAGCACTGGAAGAGAAAGAGGTCGAAATCTCGATCGACGCGAAAAGCTCTCCCGTGCAGGTCTTTTCCAATATGGGCATGGACCAGATGGACGTCGATCTGCAGGGCATGTTTGAACGCATCATGCCTCAACAGAGCAAGCATCGAAAAATGTCCGTGAAAGAAGCACGCGGAGTGCTGCTGGAACAGGAGGTCGAAGGCTTGATGGATAAAGATGCGATCGCCGAAGAAGCCGTGCAACTGGCGGAACGCAGCGGGATCGTCTTTATCGATGAACTCGACAAGATCTGTACTTCAGAAGAAGGCGGCAATCGAGGCGGTGATGTCAGCCGCCAGGGTGTGCAGCGCGACTTGCTGCCCATCGTCGAAGGAACCACTGTGCAGACTCGCAGCGGGTCTGTAAAAACAGACTACATGCTGTTTATTGCAGCAGGGGCCTTTCATCGTACGAAACCTTCCGATCTGATGCCCGAACTGCAGGGACGTTTTCCGATTCGAGTGGAACTGCAGGAACTGACGCGCGATGATTTTCTCCGAATTCTGACCGAGCCCACCAGTTCAATCACGATGCAGTATCAGGCTCTGCTGGAAACCGAAGGCGTGAAGATCAAATTCGAACAGGATGGTCTGGAAGAGCTGGCAAAAATTGCCTTTGATGTGAATCAGACCACGCAGAATATTGGTGCTCGTCGTCTGCATACAATTCTGGAACGTCTGTTGGAAGAAGTCAGTTTTGAAGCACCCGATCTCAAAACGAAAAAAATTGTGATCGATGCGCCTTATGTTCAACAGAAACTGCATTCTATCGTGGAAGATGAAGATCTCAGTAAGTTCATCCTTTAGACGGTAAATGCAATTATAATAAAAACTCCCCGATTCTATTTGAACCGGGGAGTTATTTTATTGTACGTGGAATCAAATCAATCGGCAGTTAAAATTCGCCGATCACATTTCCGTCGCTGATTTTTCCCAGGTTTTCATACGTTGTTCCATCAATATTCTCACTGAGAAACCGGACGCCACCATCGCCTAACAGGAAGTGGGCACCACCGGTATGCTGACTGCTGAATGCCCAGGCCAAAGTACCGTTGATGAGGGAAGATGGATGGTTTTCCGTCTTCCATACGACGGACGCGGTTTTGCCGTTATCATAATAGCCCACCCAGATGCCTCCATTGTAGTTGATTGATCCCACGCGTCCCCTTGCGGTTTCGCCAATCAGCACGGTATTGCTGGCACCGTCTGTGAGATCACGGATTCGTGTGTCACTGTTCGACCAGAAAGAACCGTTTCCAGCAGCTGCATTATGTGGGCTCGTATTAATCGAAGTGCCAGTTCCGCGACTGCCGTAGATGGTTTTATAGTTGGAAGTCGCGTGGCCACCTCGGTCCGAATTCAACTGACTGCCATTATCTGAGGGACAGCGAAACAGCGGGATCGTGGTTTTGGATTCTTTGGAAGGAGTGACGACCAGTTGAGTGCTTTTCACATTCAAGGCGTTATACATATTGGCTTGATCGATGAAGGGCAGCAGCATGGTTCCCCAACCCCAGCCGGGAAGACAGCCTCCGGTGCTCACGGAACTGGGCTGACAGGAAGAGGAAGTCGAAGGTTGCGTCCAGCCTGGAGGGAAACAGCGATGCGTTTCATGGTAGTTGTGCAGCGCCAGTCCCATCTGTTTCACGTTGTTCTTGCAGGTACTGCGGCGGGCGGCTTCCCGTGCCTGTTGGACGGCCGGTAGCAATAAAGCAATCAGGATGGCGATAATTGCGATCACCACAAGTAGTTCAATCAGGGTAAAGCCGGTTCTCTGAACCAACGCGGATTTGCTCCGAGGCTGCATCTTGACTCTCCAGTCGTTAAAATTGTGAATCGAATAGAAATAAAATGCAGGCCTGTGTGCCTGCAAAATGATAGATTGCGGGGGTCTGGTACTCTTTCGTGGAGTCGATATCAATGAGTACCGATATGAAAGAAGCGGAAAGCGGCTTGCAGAACTGATTTCAACTCTGCACACTGACGTTCCAGTGTTGAATACCGGAAATACACTGAATCTCACGCAAAAAAAATTACTTTTTTCAGATTGATCATGTCATGCGAGCTACTTGAGTTCTACGTAGAAAAATTGACTGTAAATTACGCTGAATTACTGGACATTACCCTCAGATAAAAAAGACTTGAACAGCGGAAGGTGCTATAGCATGGAGGAAGACTGGGAATCAGAATATGATGCAGATTACCCTGACGAGTCGGAATTCGATGAGGAAACGTCAACCATAGTCTGCCCCCACTGCGGAGCAGACGTTTATGAAGAGGCGCCTGCCTGTCCGGTTTGTGGAGAATATATCAGCGTGGATACTCATCCTTTCAGCGAGCGTCCCCGCTGGTGGGTCTCACTGGGAATCGTGGGAGTCATTGCTACCATTCTTGCCCTCATTTTTCTCATGTAATTTGAATCAATAGAAGCCACTGCATGTATTTGTCTCGCATCATTCTGGGATCCCGTTCGCCTCGCCGAAACGAACTGCTTTCACAGCTTCTGCCGGAGACTCAGATTGAAATTGTTCCACCTGCTGATCCGGAGGAACCCGGGTTTGAATCGCTGCACGGACTGGATGCAATCCAACAGCAGCTGATTTCCATCTGTACTGCTAAAAATGAGGATGTCTTTAAACAGATGCAGGCTGCCGGGAATGATTCAGTTCCGATCTTAACCGCAGATACGATTGTGGTCGTCAAACGGGAATCTGTGGGTCTGGTTGTGTTGGGACAGCCTCCAGGCACGTCAGACTGGCAGGAGACCGTACGAGACTGGTTTCTGAATGACTATGCAGGGCAAACTCATCAGGTACTGACGGGGGTCTGCCTGAGAGTCAATCAGCGAATTATGATTCAGACTGCAGAAACGCAGGTGACTTTTTACGATCAGGCGTATATACGCGCACGGCTGGACTGTTACCTTTCGACACAGGAATCACGCGGTAAGGCAGGGGGGTATGCGATTCAGGGAGCGGGGAGTATTTTTGTGAACCGCATTGAAGGCAGCCTGTCGAATGTTGTAGGATTACCGCTGGAAACTGTGTTCGAGATGTTGAATCATTCACAAACCGTATAAATCACCAATTCGAAACTGCTCATGTCAATCATCCAGTGGAGTACTACGGAAACTAAGGAAATCCAGATCGGGGGGCGGGTTCTCGCCTCACGTTATTTCCTGGCGCCCCTGGCGGGTTATACGCAGCACGCCTTTCGGGTTGCCATTCGTGAACTGGGAGGCGTGGGGCTTTGCACGACAGATCTGGTACTCGCGTCGCATCTGCTCTCAGGCAGCCGCAAATCGAAGGCGCTGCTGACGACTTCTCCCGCCGACCGACCTCTGACAATTCAGATCTTTGGAGGCATCACGGCGGAACTGGTTGCCGCAGCCCGCTGGCTGGAACAGCATGGTTATGCCGCCGTCGATCTCAATATGGGCTGTCCCATGGCCAAGATTAATGGCAACGGAGGGGGGGCCCGCATCATGTGTGCCCCGGACGCCGCCTGCCAACTGGTCGCGGAGGTGGTCGATGCCGTAACTATCCCCGTAACGGTTAAGATGCGACTGGGCTGGGATCGCGATTCGATTACCGCGCCGCTTTTAGCGCGAGAATTTGAGCAGGCAGGCGTGGCCGCGATTACGGTTCACGGACGCACCCGCAATCAGGGATTTGGGGGAACCGTGGATCTGCAGGGAATCAGGCAGACTGTCGAAGCCGTTCAGCAGATCCCCGTTATTGGGAACGGCGATGTCTGTACTGTTGAGGATGCCTTTCGTATGCGCGAACAGACCGGATGTGAAGCGGTCTCCATTGGCCGTGGTGCCATGCTGGATCCCTGGATTTTTCGAAAGATATCACAGGCGGTTCGTGATGAACCGGTGACAGATCCGACCAGGGAAGAACAGATCCAATTCCTGGAACGCCACTTCAGTCTGATGTTTGAACAGCATGACCTGTATGGCTGTCGTCTGATACGCAAGTTTGCCGCCTGGTATGGTGCCCGCCTGGGGATTCCGGAAGATCTGGAGGACCGGCTGCGGCGTCTGGAGTCAGACAAGGAATTTCAGGACATCATCGAACAGATTCGCCTGCGGCACGGCGAGCGGGATTCATCGGTTCCGACTGCATTGATTAAGACACCAAACGGTCCGGTCGAACGCTGGTAATTTGATTTGTAAAAAAACAGCCTCCTGAAAAAATCAGTGAGGCTGTTTTGTTAATGCTTCAGTCAACCGGCTGAGGTTGCGTGAGATTATTCACGAATATCGTTGCCACCTGCGTTGTTGATGTCCAGTCCCAGATCCAGCAGGAACCAGTCATCGCCACGGGCAACGGCACCGTAGAGCTGATCGAGTTCGTGATCGTCGAAGACGGTTGTATTGTCGAGCCTGATGTTATTCACACCAGCGGCAGCATTTTCCACACGGGTACGAATGCTGTTGACGCGATCGCCGAATGGATCAGCAGAGATCCATTCCTGGTAAATTCCAAATAACTGAGTGATACCGTTATCGTAAACAGTAGAACCACCAATCAGAATGTCGCCATTTGAGCCGTAGTTCGTGTAAAGCTGTTCGTTATGGCCGCGAATAAAGTCTGAACCGGCACCACCGATCAAGATATCGAATCCGTCAGGTCCGCCTTCCAGGGTATCATTACCGTCGCCGCCGACCAGAATATCATTTCCCCAGCCGCCCCGCAGGTAGTCATTCCCCTTACCACCGAAAATCATGGTTTCCCGGTTATAGAAGGTATCGTCGACAATGATGGTGTCATCTCCAGCCAGGCCCCAGACATAGACGCCGCCCGTGGGTGTGTATTCACCCAGATTTACGCCGTTGATCCGGACCATAATAATATTGGTTCCAGAGGTCTGAGAAAGAAAGATATTATCATTGGCTTGAGTCCCTGTGATGAACAGAGCTGTCTGTCCCGGACGATTCGGGTCAGGCAATAATCCAGTGGAACCTTGCGGCAATACAGTAACCAGGTAATCTTCCACTTCACCATCGGCTGCTTTCCCCGTTGCGGATAATCCGCCTGCAGAACTTAATCGGAAGCGTGCGGCTATATTTCCAACAGCCACATTGGGAGGTACGAGGAAAGAAACAGAATTCGCACCAGCAACGACAGCATGGCTACTCAGGATTTTTTCACCAGGATCATCCCAGTCACCATCTCCATTGAAGTCCATCCAGGCATCAATGAAGCCGCTGCCTGAAGAAAGAATCGTGACGGTAGAAGCCGTATCGCCGGCAATGACGGGGTTCAACAGAATTCCGTCGTCGAAGTTGTCCAGGTTTGCATCCGGCGATTCCTTGCCATTCGCATCTGCAGACACACCTGCACCCAGGTGTAGTCCGTTCGCGTTGAGTGCATGTTGTGCCCCTTCCCCGTGCGGGTCAACACTCAGGTTCGGAAAGGAAGGAGGGGCATCTCCAAAATCGACCCCATTGTTGGCAACGATCAATGCGGTATTAGTAATAATTTCCGGAGTCAGGGTTCCTAACGGACCGGCAAATCTCAAGACGGTTCCTGTGTCCGTATCGACTACATACAGGTTGTTATCCGGACCAAAGGTGACACCATAAGGTAGTTGAATCGTGGTTCCAAATGTGTAGCTGCCACTGTCAACCAGGTTACCTGTGACCGGATCAAATCGCAGGATACTTTCGGTGGCGCCGTTGGCAACATAAAGCATACCGTCCGGTCCGATAGTCAGGCCGCGTGGATTCGCCAGCCCACCGGTTCCGGCAGCGATAAATGGCCCGCCGGGTACAGCGTCGCCGTTGGAATCGAATTTCAGGATTTCATTGTTACCGAAACTGGCCACAAACAGGTTTCCGGCTGCATCAAAGGCCAGACCATAGGGGGCATCACCATTCAACTCAATGGCATCTACAAAGGTGTTGACTGCACCGGTCAGGAAATCGATTTGATAAACTCGTTTTTGTAACCCGGTTGTTCCTACATACAGGTTTCCATCAGGGCCAAATGTAATGAAGCGAGGTTGCGACTGTGAAGGCAGGGAAGCAAATACCCCCGATCCGATAATGGCCCCCGTCTGACCATCGTACCGCAAGATTTGACTGGTGCCAGAGCTGGCGACATACAGATTTCCATCAGGGCCGAATGCCATGCCGTTCGGAACTCTAATGCCACCTGAGCCAGGAATGACAAACGATCCTTCTGCTTCACCTGTCTGGCCATTAAACCGCTCGACTGAGTTGTCTGAACCATTGGTTTCAAATCCATTGCTGACATACAGATTGCCATTAGGCCCAAAGACCAGATCACGTGGACTGTTTAAGAATCCAGTTGGGACAAATTCTCCCAGATAGTTACCTGGCTGACCTTCTCCAGTATCGGCGTCTGCGTAAGCCGCTGTAATCGTTTCGCCAAAGACAACTTCAAGTACGCCGTTTCCAACAACAAGTGTACCTGGTGACGATTGAATTGTTCCCTCGAATCTGCCAAAGCCGGTTGCTGTCAAGACGACCGTTTCCGAATCACCGCCAGTGGATGTTACGGTCACATTGACGGTCGCGGCGTCTGCCAGGTCCCCGTCTGTCACTACGATATTGATCAGATCGCCAGATTCGTATTCGTCAGGATCAAAGTAGATAACACCTCTACGAGTTTCAGTCAGGCTGATCTGGTAATCTTCGACTTCACCATCTGGTGCCAGTCCGGTTACACCCAGTCCGGCCTGGGTACTTAAGCGGAAACGGGCATACGTATCACCAATCTCAAAGTCAGCTCCTGTCGGAACCGCAAATGGGGGTATGGCATTTACACCTGCAGTTACGTAGTAATCTGTCACGATCTGTTCGCTGTCTTCCCATACGCCGTTGCGGTTAAAGTCGATCCAGCCCTGCAGGTAACCATCTCCTGAAGCAGTGACTTCGATCGTCGAAAACGCATCACTGGCAGAAATGCTTGTGGTTAAATTGTCATCGGGATCCAGAAAGACCACACCATCTTCGTCGAGTCCGTCACCTAATGCGTCACTGCTGGGCTGACCGTCAAGTTCGTAGTCAACAGTTGACCCCAGAGTCAGGCCTGCCCCGAGTATGTGACGGGCACCACCTTCAGTAGTGTTCGCTGGATCGCCCAGTAATGTCGGGTAAGGATCAGGGGCATCCCCAAAATCCAGACCGTAATTCGCTGCCGTCGATAATCCAAATGCCAGTGTATTAATACTGTCCTGGGAACCGGTGAACGAAGAAGTCAGAAAATCTGTTCCAAAATCTACATCCCTATCGTCAGCAGTGCCGAAGAAACCATCGGGACCCAGGCCAATGATATTACCAATATTGCCACCCTGGTCAATAATCTGGGACGATGAATTAAAGTTGTTGGTATGCCACAAACCGAAGAAGTGTCCTGCTTCGTGAGCGACAATGTTTCCAACCGCAACGCCAATCAGATCCGTAATGGTAGAGGAAAAGTTTCGGATAATATTGTTCAATGAATCGGGAACGGCAGGGTTTGTACTACTGAGTAAATCGAGCAGAACAACCGCAGATTCAGTCGTGTCAAAGTTTCCGACGTCAATTGATTCTGCTATCCCAATCGTGCTGATTCCCAGTTCATTGATAGTACCGCCGACGATCACGCGACTGAGATTGGGAGTATTAAATTCGTCCAAACCAGGATTATCCCAGCTGTTGAGAATTCGGATTCCGTAATCACCTGGATTACCGATCACAGCACCGGTTACAGGATCAAAGTATTCCCCGTTATTTCCCTGCACCCCAATGTCTGCAAAGTTTTCTTCGACCGTGGCCATAATCGCCCTGATCACGGCTTCTTCGTCTGCGGCTGACAGTCCCCAGTTAGCAAGAAATGAACTCAGAGGGGAGAGCGCTGCATCTGAAGATGGTAAAAATTCATTGAAGATGGATGGGTCAACGGTAGCACCATCGAAGTCGATGTAGAGTGTCTGAACTGCAGCGGTATCGGCCAGTTGTGTTTCCAACTCAGGACGGAAAGCCCGTAACTCAAGATCATACAGACCATAAACGCCTGTTACACTGATATAATAGGTACCCGTGGTTGCTGCTACGATAGAAGCAGAAGCATTTCCATCACCGGGTAAAGGACTGTCATCAGGGTAGAGATCACTCAGAAATCGAGAGGATTCGAATAGTAAAGTTCCTGAGGGACCATACAGCGAGACCGTTTGACCGGCCCCAAAGACGTTGGCACCCAGAATATCACCTGCTTCCAGTTCGACGGCATAATAGTCAACATCGACCGCATTCAGGCCGATTGTCAGATCATACGTACCTTCGGAACTTGAATTGGTTCCTACTCCGCCACCACTGGCAGGATCAAAGGGATCAAGAGGAAGGCCAGTACCAAATCCCCCCACCATGACATAATAATCCCCGTCCAGGGGAGCTGTGTAGGTCAGGAAACTATCGAGAAAGTTACCTCCATCATCATCAAAAGCCAGGAGATTACCGGAACTGCTGTAGATGGCAACGATCGGATCCAAACCAAAGAATTGTGTGGCATCTTCTACGGAAATGGTAATTAACTCACCAGCCTGGACTCCAGACAGCTGATAAAAATCGAAGTCACCTGTGTCGGTTCCAGCACTTCCATGCGGCCCATTTCCGATTGTGGCTCCAAAAATTTGTATTTGACCACCAAGACTCAGCCCTAAATTATTTGCCAGAGTAATGGAACCATCATCTTCGGGAAACGGGAAAAATGTTTGGGTACCTGCATTCGCCAGAAATCCTGCCAGATCGACTTCCGGGTCGTCATCCAAACCTGTTCCGAAGCCGGTAATTAATTCTGCGGTGCCCAGAGAGTCGTTCGAACCAGTCGTACCAATGGTTTCGTTTTCATTTGTGGCAAAAGAAAGATAATCAACAGGGTTTTCAATTTGTCCCAGATCTTTGCTGCTGATTTCTTTTTCTTCTTCAGAAGCAGGTGTCGCGGCCCGATTTTCTGCCTCTGTTTGTGCGGAAACCAGTATCGTGGGGGGGGGAATCTCACGACCATCTTCTGTGATGCTATAGCTGCCTCCAGGCGGCAGAGAGTTTCCAGCCGATAGAAGTGTCCTGTCTTCCAGACACTCTACAGTTGAGTAAGAGTTGGTCAGTGAATATACACGTTGATTTCTCAATCGTTTATTGCGCCCTTTGAGGAGCTGATTGAGAAAAGAACCGATTCGACCAGGCTGGTGACGACGTTTAGTTCTCGTAAACATCATTTGCATCTTTCCATATCATGCCAAAACAGGAAACTCTATTTCAGCGAGTCGCGTGTCTATGAAGAGTCTTAATAACTCTTTAATTTTTAATGGTTTAGGACTATCTGACGCAGTGTGATACTCAAATCAAAATTGCTGCGATGGTAGTTGACAAAAATCAACGAATCTACTTATCTGTTAAAATGGGTAGATTCAAAATAGATTGTGCAGCAGCAAAACTATGTATGTCAAGCAAAAGATAAAAAAGATCAATTGAAATCAGGTCGCTGGTACTGGTTTTAGCGGCTGTTCCCACTGCTACGGACTGTCTGTTACGTTCTGGACGTCTGAAACAGAAATTTCTCACTATAGATAAGGGGGTTTTCAAAGTTATTTATATGTTCAGTTGATCCCGTCAAAGTCAGCAGTCTGAAAACCGCCAAAAAAGTCGTCTGTTGCTTCCAGATCACTATCTGCAGGGAGTTTACGTTCTCCCGGAGACAATTCTGATTGCATCAGTAGGCTGTCTGGAGAATGTTCGTGGCCAAGCAGATGATTCAATTCATGCAGGAGAACGGTCAATAAATCGATGTGTCCAGAAGCATTGCTGAACAATTTGGCATCAAACAGACCAGCCGTTGAGGCATTAAATTCTTCATTCAGGAACGGAGTCTCGTCGACAAACCATCCCCAACCTGCCGCATTGACATCAAGGTAGATGGTGTTATTTACTGCATCAGCTTTGGCCAGCTGGTTTTGAGGTAACTCTACAATTTCAATTTTTACATCGGAAAGTGTTTCAGTGACAGACTCATCATACACTGCGGCGAGTTGCTGTTTTGCCGCTTCGAGAACCGGTTCCACTTCATCTGTGGTGATCGCCGGGGCATCCGATTCCTCTGCATTAATCAGTGATGCCAGCAGGAAATCCTGTTGCCAGACTTCTGAATAATTGGATGGATAAACAAGAAGACTTCCGCTTCCCTGCACTTTCCCATAGTTCGACACCATCAGGATCAGGTCTCGATAATCGACTTTGCCAGATCGGTCAAAGTCAGCGGCCCAGGCAAGGTCTGCATCGGGACTGCCGGGAGTCTTGTTATAAACTCCAACAAAGGCAATCAGGTCGCGGTAGTTAATGGCTCCATCATCATTCAGATCATAGAGTGCCGGAACCAGAGTGAGATTCACGGCAGATCCTTCGGTCACTGTGGCATCGCCCTGCGAGGAAGTCAGAATGCTGTTTGAAATCTGAAAATTCAAATCTGCAACCGGATGGATGTATTCTCCATCGGCATTTAAAGGAACCTGTTTGACGGTCAGTCGTACCCGCGCCAGCAGGACCAGTGTTTCCGCGCCATAGTCAGAGAGGTCTGTGGCAGCGCCCAGTCCAGTGATGGTTCCTGTTTCATTATCGATAATGCCAGTCTGGCTCAAATTAAAACCAGGACCATAGTCAATCGAATCCACCGTCAGGTAAGTCGCATCAAAACCGAAGTCGACCTGGGCTGAAACGAGACCATAATTCGAGGAATTGCTGATGCTGACCCAGATTTCGACGATGACCGGGTTAAACTCATCAATAAAATCGGCGTTGGTGGGAAGTGATCCTGTCTGACCGGAAGTACCGACATTGGTAGACTGCCATTTAACAGTCAGATCCGCACTCCCCTGAATGCCTTCTGCTTCAAAAGCGCCCATATCAACCCGGACGATCGAGTCATTATTGCTGTCGATAACGCGGTTGAAGCCTCTCTGGTCGAGTGTGAGTGCCGGATCAAAGGCACTGCCATCAAAGGCAGGATTTCCCGCATCAATCGCAACGCTGCTGGAGTTCAATGCATGGGTCTGTGTCAGCCCGCCATAATCACCCAACGGGAGTAAACCCGGATCCTGGCCCAGAATGAAATTTGTTGTAGCAAAGGTGTCGACACCACTGGTACTTTCAATCAGGCTGTAGCTGCCTGACAGGTATCCATACACGTCTGCACCATCATCAAACGCAGTATTGTCAGCGATGATGCTGTTGTTGACGGGGGCAGCATAGCCGGCAGAGAAGACTCCCCCACCATAACTGCCGGCGTGATTATCGGCGATAGTACTGTTGTGAATGGCGGTACTGATAAAACCTTGTGGATCGGAATAATAAATTCCAGCACCGTATTCACTTGCTGTATTTCCGGAAATGGTGCTGTTGATGATGAGTGAAGTATAAGCGCCATTAAAAATTCCACCCCCATTCCCCAGTACTGCAGAATTCTCCGAAATTGTACTGCTATGTACCGTCAAGTCTCCTGCAAACTGGATCAGGCCACCGGCTGTTCCGGAACTATGATTGTCATGGATTGTGGAGCCGGTGATGAGAGTGGTTGCCGAATCAATATAAAGTCCCCCCCCACCTGACTGACTTTGCGAATCGTTGCCAACGATCCGGGAACCGTTGATGGTCAACTCACCATTCAACTGATAGAGTCCGCCGCCACTACCCATAGAGACCGAATTCAGAGAGAGTGTGCTGTTAATGAGCGAAACATTGGCATTAGAAGCATAAATTCCACCTCCATGACCTTCCACGCTGTTGTTGTCCAGAGTCGTGTTCGTCAACGTGACCGATCCGCCTATGCTGGCGATGGCTCCCCCCGAAGATAATATTGAGGAATTGTTCTGAAAAAAGGAGTTACTGATTTCCAGGGTTCCCGTGTTGTATATCGCACCGCCGTAACCGTTTACAGTATGGTTATTCATCAGTTCGCTGTTGATCAGAACCAGGTGTTCTGCATTAAAGATGGAACCTCCGTTTACGTTAGTAGAGCCGGTGCGCTGGCCATTGGTCAGCTTCAGGTTCTGCAGACTGACTTCCAGAACGTTCGCGTCATCATCTGTGATATTAAAATGGCGGTTTGCAGACGTCATGTTTAACGTCAGCAAAGGTGTACCTGCTTCAGACGTCGGTGCAATGATGGAGACATCGTCAATGATGGGGAGCATCGCAGACAGGTTAATCGTATTTTCCTGGCCGTCGAATAACGCCGGGTCAAACATGATGATGTCGGCCCCATTCCCTTTCGGAGATACATCAGATATGGCATCATTGTTGGCCGCCAATATTGCTTCACGTATCGAAACCTTTTGGTCTGTCGCATTAAGATTATCTGAAAGCGTAGTGACCAGGATCACTCCTTCCGGGGCGATCGAGAAGTTCACCGTTGCCGTATTGGAATACAGTCCCAGGTTGTCTTTCATACGATACGTAAATGATCCCCGCCCCATGTAACCGGAGCCATCTGCAATGTAATTGACCGTGCCATCATCATTGGCGGTCACTGTGCCGTAGGTGGGCTGGTCGACAATTTCGATGGAAGTCAGGTCTAAAGTGCCATCAATGTCTATATCGTTTGTCAGAAGATTAATGGGGGCCGGAGTATCACCCTGCAGTGCAAAAAAGTCGTTATTTGCTACAGGTGGAGTGCCGACGATGACAGTGATGACCTGATAGTCCTGCAGATCACGAAAGTTCGCTTCGTAATTGGGATCACTTGGATTGGTCTGCTGGAATCCCACGGCAACGGTAATCTCATAGATCCCGGGCGTGAGCCCCGCATTCGGGCTCACGGTCAGTAAGCCAGTGGTCAGATTGACGGAATAAGGTAGTAATGGATTAGCGGTGACCGGAACCGCCAGTTGGCGAGAACCTAACTTGTCCTGATCATAAAAAAAATAGAAGTTATTGCCATTCGGCGCAGTGATGTCGACATCTGTGGCAGTCAGTTGATACTGAATCGAATTACCAGGAGCAACCTGCAGATCAGGAATGTCATTCAGATAGGGATTGGCATTCTCATACCAATTGTGTGCGTTGAATGAATCGGGAGTGGCAGTCACCTGAAAGGTACGCTGCGTGGTATTTCCATCCTGGTCCTGGGCTGTGATTGTAATGGTGGATGTTCCAATATAGCCTTCTGCCGCCGTCAACACCAATGTGCCATTCTCCAGATCGGAAAAGACGTCGATGGTTTCTATTTTGATCGTAAAGTCGGGGACACCATCCGTGGTTGAGATGTTGCTCAACGCTTGTCGAACGTCCTCCCCCTCAGTCAGGAAGCCAAAAATGGTATTCTGGAAATCATACTTTCGAGAGTAACCACCTGTGATCGAGAAGCGAGAGTCGTTCTGGTCATCGGTTGTGGTCGGAGTCTTGCTGCCTTCTATTTCTCCTGTGTCAGGGGTGGGGGCTGGCTTATACATCGAGAGCAGGCCGGATTGTACGTGTTGCAGTTCCGGGTGAAACTGATCGTCAAAATAGCCCAAACCGGAGTCGACCAGCCCCGATTCGGAATGATCTCCCCCCTGAATCATGCCATTGATGATCATGTCGAAGATCTGATTATCGTAATAACCGCTTTCGGCCAGTTCGATAATCCGTTCCGCGGCACGGGGAGCACGACCTTCAAACAGTTCAAAGACCATGTCGCCATAGCCTTCCACCGAGATGCGAATACTGCGGTTACCAGCCAGGACCCGTGCTGAAATATCGGTATTGCTGGAATCGACCGTATAGAGAATGTCGCTATTTTCAGAGTCGTAGCCATCCAGGGCAATATGCAGTGCCGTTCCTGAATAAAAATTCTGGTCGGCAATCGCTTTCAGGAAAGGATCGTCTGATTGAGGGATCGCAATACCGGTTTCTGCTGCCAGGTCTGCCACGGAATTAATTGTGCTGCCGTCGATCAGAGTTCCATCATTCAGTTTCCAGACGGGCTGCAGGAAGTTGATATCACTGATCCCTGCTTCACTCGCACTGGCGTTTAAATCACGATTCGCATCGGTGATTTCGATAAACTGCAGAAACTGCGCCCCATCTTCCAGCAGCGCTTTTTGTTCTGTAGTCTCAGCCTGCCAGGCGGCTCCATAGAGTGTTACATTCGCAGCAGTGAGCGCTTGCGCGAAAGCAACCAGGTCCTGCCCACTGAGCAGAGTGCGGTCTTCCAGTTTTTCTGTGGCGGCGAGGGGGGCAGTTGTGGCTTTCTGCCGACGATGATGTTTACTTCGCCGTGGACGCCATAGATTATCGATGAATTTCGAGATCATTTAACTGGTATCTTTATGTTACATATATCTTTGTTGTGGAACTTTTTTCAAAGGCAGGCAGATTCCATTTGTATAGAAATTGACCTGACTGTTCAGTTAATGATTTTAAAGAGGCGGCCCTACCTAACAAAACAGGGAAATTGGAATGTTTCCAATCTTTAGAGGAAATGTATGGTATGGGTGGCTTGTTTATGTTTGACATACGCAAAATACAATCTGCACGGAAAATGACGATTGGGGGTAAAAAATCTAACAAAACGATACGAAAGCCAACCTGAATTGTTGATTTAAGTCAACAAACTGAAACAACTTACTGCACCCACCTATTTTTGGGCCACAAGCAGAGAATCAAAAAAAAAGCTTTTGTTGTCGCTCTACTGACTGATTAAAATAAGCTGTACCAGCAGGCGATCTATGGATTGATTAACTGTGTAAGTCATATCGTATAAACGCCTTAAGACTGTGTTCATATCTGTCGCAGGACAAGTTTGTGATCACTTCTTACTGGAGTCAGGCAGCTGGGCTCAGTCGTTACTTTTCACTGTTTTAAACGTCATAATGCTGAAAGCAGCGTCTGTTGATTTCCTGACACATCAAACGAATGGGTTTGAGTGTGTCGACGTTCTGGTCGTTTTTAATTCGCTCCTGGAGGCAGTTTGAGCATTGCATCTCACGGTTATCACTGGATGAAGACTGGTTTTCGTCCGGCAAAATCGCGTCTCTCCCGCTGGAGTGCCACCGCCAGTCAGATCATGCAGCGGTGTGAAGCCCTCAAGAAAATGTCCGACGACAAACTGGAACGTTACTCGCTGGAGTTACGCTGGCGTGCGAAATCCGGTGAACCCCTCAAGAAAATTCTGCCGGAAGCGTATGCCCTTGTACGCGAATCCGCCTGGCGGGTTTTGAAGATGGAACACTTCCCCGTGCAGCTCATGGGGGGGATTGCCCTGTTCGAAGGAGGCATTGCCGAAATGCAGACCGGTGAGGGGAAAACCTTGACAGCCGTTCTGCCTGCCTACCTGCGTGCATTGATGGGCAAAGGGTGTCACGTCATCACGGTCAACGACTATCTTGCCAGGCGTGACTCCGAAATCATGGGACCGGTATTCAATAAGCTGGGGCTTTCGGTTGGCTGTATTACGTCAGATATGGAAGATGAAGATCGGCGAATTGCCTATGGTCTGGATGTGACCTACGGCACCGCGAATGAAATGGGTTTCGATTTCCTCCGTGATCGGATTCGTATCGGAGCTTCTGCGCCCGGTCAGCTGGAACAGGCCATTACCAATCATAAAAACTCCGGAAAAGAGCCGCTGGTTCAGCGTGGCAACTATTTTGCTCTGATTGACGAAGCGGACAGTGTATTAATTGATGAAGCCAGAACTCCGTTGATTATCGGACTGATTCAGCCGAACGACGCAGCCTCCGTGAACCTGTTTCGCTGGAGCAACCGGGCCACTCATCAGCTTGAGTCAGAAGTGGATTATGTCTATGAACCCAAAAAACGCTCATCCTATTTAACGGACTCCGGGTGCCGTAAAATTCTGCTGATGGCAAAACCTTCTCTGCTGGATTCGATTGATACCGAACGCATCTATAAACAGGTTGAACAGTCACTGGTCGCCCGATTTGGATTCCTGAAAGACCGTGATTATGTGGTCGTCGATGATGAAGTCGTGATTGTTGATGAATCAACGGGTCGTATGATGGAAGGGCGTAAATGGCAGGATGGACTGCATCAATCCATTGAAGCGCAGGAACATGTTCCCATCACAGCCGCCACGGGGCAGGCGGCACGTATCACCGTGCAGAGTTTTTTCCAGAACTATGTGCACCTGGCGGGGATGACCGGAACCGCTGCCCTCGCAGAAAAAGAAATCCGTAAAACGTACAAAGTTTCAGTGACTTCGATTCCCACTCATCGCCCCTGTATCCGTGAAGGCAGTCAGGCGCGGGTCTTTAAAACCATGCAGGCAAAACGTATGGCTGTAGTGGAAGAGATCGAACGTCTGCGATTGAAACGCTGTCCAATTCTCGTCGGTACACCCTCAGTCGAGGCGTCTGAAGCACTCGGTGATCTGCTGGCGATGAAAGCCATCCCGCATCAGATTCTGAATGCAAAATACCATGAACAGGAAGCCGAAATCGTCCGCAAAGCGGGTGAGCCGGCACGCGTCACCATCGCCACAAATATGGCCGGTCGCGGTACCGATATTCTGTTAAAAGATGATGTACGCGCGAATGGGGGACTGCATGTCATTGCAACCGAGATGCACACCTCTGCCCGCATCGACCGTCAGCTGATTGGTCGGTCCGCCCGACAGGGCGATCCTGGTCACTATCAGTTCTTTCTCTCACTGGAAGACGAATTACTCCGCTGCCTGGAACTGAGCCAGATCGAAAAGCTTGCGAAATCTGCCAAGGCAGACAAAAACGGGGAACTGCCTGCAGGCTGGTTGTCGTTCTTCAAGAATACACAGAATTTCCTCGAGAAGCTGCATCGGAAACAACGGCGCGATATGCTCAAGCAGGAAAAGAATCGAATTGAGATGTTCCACAAAATGGGACTCGATCCTTACCTGGAATGGACTGAGTAGTCACTCTGGTTCTTATGTATTTGCAAACCTCGTCTGTGCATTCTCCCAGGTGATCTGTTTTTCGATCTCCATGCCCAGCTGTGACTCTTTCAGTTTATTCAGGCTGGATTCCAGATAGAAAAATGGAAAGTAAGAACCAAACAGGATTTGCTCATAGGGCACCTGTTGCATGAGGTTCTCGATTCCACCCACGCCTTCCAGCATGGCAATTTCAATGGTCAGGTTCGGGTTTTCCGTCAGTCGGGTCAGACTGGCTCCCCGCAGCGACTTCATGCCGTTCAAAATGGTGACCTGCAGTCCATCCTGTTCTTTCATCAGTCCCGGCAGAGATTCAAAATTCACATCGGGGATCCGCATCAATTTGTGTTGAGTCCGATCGTCTTCCATCCGCATGGCGATCTGAATAAACATCCCCCGTTCCGCAGCCATCGCGAACAGTTTTTTCGCTGCGGGACTGCTCAGTTCATACTCATGGTAATTGGGATGCAGACGGATACCTGGCATTTTCCATTGTTCGTGACAGGTGATCACATCGTCTTCCCAGCCTGGCAGCGTGGGGTTGATACTTCCAACAGGGGTCAGCAGATTAGCGCCCTGTGACTTGCAGTCGTTATACAGTCGCTGATTCACTGCGCGGATGTCTTTGTGCAGCAGTCCGTCAAAACTGCCGGCATACGCGCGGGTAATCTGGTTTCGTTTCAGTTTACTCACCAGTTCCGGAGTACTGTCACAAGGCAGCCGACGAAAGGGCCAGCGGGAGAGGTACACGTTCACATCACAAATCATACCTTGATCCCTTTCTCTTTCAGAATAGGAGTCAACAGGCGTTTGAGATTGCCCCCCAGAATCAGACGCCTGGAGACCTCAGGGATATCAGCGCCTTGAACCTTCGCCAGTTGGGAAGAAAAGCTGCGACCGCCGATATCACTGCCGTAAAGAACACGATCTGCCCCCAGCGTGCTGACCGCCATTTCCGTGATTCCAGCGGTCGGATCAGAACCGCCTATGCCGGCGTAGACGTTCGGAGAATTCTGAATCGCCCGCAGTCCCAGTTCATAATCACCTCCCGTATGACCGCAGATCAATGGGACATCAGGATGCCGCTTGGCCATCAGTGCCAGGTCACCGGGCGTCGATTCGCCAGTCAGATTTCCCCCGGTTTTGTACCACGTATGCTGGTAGATCAATGCTTTCAGTTCGGCCGCCCGCTTGATGATCGGGTCAATCGAAGGATCATTGCAGCGACTGGCGACCCATAACTTCACACCGATCATCGGACCATTCTTCACACACCGGTCCAGTTCCGCGATGCTTTCATCCACATACTTTGCATTGAGATACACAAAGCCGAAGGCCCGGTTATGCCAGTGACTGATCGCCTGCAATACCTGATCGTTCTGCTTGCGGAACTGTTCCGGCGTGGGATCGGTCAAAAACGGCCAGCCCATGAAAAAAATAAGTCGCTCCACGCCCATGCGGTCGGCATAGACCATCAACTGCGCGATGCGCTCATCGACGGTTTTGCCGTCCACCCCCGAGAGGTGGCAGTGTAAGTCCCAGATCATAAATTATTCTTTCAGATGTCAAACAGTCAGGGAGCAGCTACTAATTGAATGCTCGCTTTCGGTGGTTTAGCGTAATGCTGCCAGATTGCATCAGTGCGGGCAAGCGCGGGCCCGTCATGTACGAGAAACCGATAGTGGCTGATATGTGGTTTCCCTGGATCAATTTCCCAGTCGCCCAGTGGGCAGGGGGTGAATACCATATAAGGCATGGAGGGATGAATCCGTACCGGTTCCGGAAAGCGAAAATTATCGGGGCTGGTGAGAATCGTAAAACCGCTCCAGGGAGTGTCCGGTTCAGTTCTACCGGAAATATCACACCAGCGTGCCCGATCATGATTGCCGTTCGCCCGGGTTTTGCCGTTCGAATTCAGAAACTCACAATTCTCTTTCGTCCATCCCCGACCGCCGCGAATGGCCATGCCACCGTAATGATATTCTGGCAGGTTCAACGGAGATTCGGTCGCACACCGCAAATCCGAGGTGATATCATACATCCAGTAGGCGGGGTCTTTCGCGGGTTGATTCCAGACTCGAATGCCCCATGTTTCCAGTAGAGCGGGGGTTTCCGATTCGCCTGTCAGATCCACATGTTCCTGCGTCACTATCAGTTCCGCAAAGACTGGCCCCACCTGTTTCGAGACCAGATTTTTAAATCGAACCCGCCCTTTCTGGCTTTTGATTTCCCAGAAATTGGTTGGACGTCCCTCAAAAACGGCTTTTGTGAATGCGAGGAACTGTCCACTCTGATGGGCATGATCCGGGGGAAATTCATCCGAGACAATCTTACCGCTCGGCGTCCAGATCGGATGAATGTGCGCACTGCGACCATATAACGGATCCAGGGGTTTGGGGGGCTCAATATGTTGATAGTTGTAGCTCAATACCGGGTGATCACCGATCCGGATCTGGTAGGCTCTGTCGGTCTCTTTGATCGTCAGTTCTTGCGGGGGGGAAATTGTACCCGGATGGATCTGAAATTCGCGTGTTTTACCGGCGGCTGTTTTTCCAGGTGGAATCCACCAGAGTAAATCGGCAGACTGCTTGCGCTTTTCAAACTGCGCGGGGATCGCGGTCATCTCCGCATCTGCTGTCTCAATCAGAAAAACCTGCTCTGCAGTGAATCCCGTCTCCGGAAGTTCTACGCTGACAGGTTCATTTTCGAGTGGTGACTTCCCCGCCGTGAAGCGGACTGTTCCCAGCGTCCCGTCAGCGGCTGCCAGTTGATTTGTTGAAGAGGAAATCAGGAACAGTATTAAAAAAAAGGGGATTTGTAACCAGTTTCGGGATAATATCATTTCAAACTCTCGGTAAGGCCAGAGCGTCGCTCTGTAACTTTTCAGTAAGCGTTACTCCATGCTACCTAACCATTTGTGTCAGTTGCAATATGGGCTTTGCCGATAATCGGGAAACAGACTGAAGAAGACGCGTCTGTCATTCCACCAGGCGTTGTTTCCTGACTTCATGCAGCAGCTTTCCCTGTTCGTCATAGAAGCGAAACTGCAATTCAGCTTTCTGCCCTTTGTCTTCTGGTAGCACTTTTACGTACAGAAATCCACCGGATGCCGGCTGAGAGGTATATGGTTGCTGGACGATACCTTCCGGATCGGTCCCTTTTTTGTCTCCCGGATTCACTCCCAGGCGGGAATTCGCATCTACCAGGGCACCCGTTGAGAATTCTTCGATCCCGGGGGGATGAATCGAGTGGTATTGCCAGTGACGATCCCCGCAGATCAGATAAAAACCGCGCTGGTTTAATCCCTCCTGATCAAGCCACTGGAAGAATTCATCCCGTTCGTGACGGAAGCCTCCAAGGTTGGTGTGATTGTCTTTTTTGCTCTTGCCATCCGGACCGATCATCGGGGTGGGAGAGATCAATACTTTGAACGTGGCATCAGATTCTTTCAGGGTCGTCTTCAACCAGTCACGCTGCTTCTTTCCCCAGATCGTTTTGTCCGGTCCATCTGGTGTGCGATTCGGGCTGCGGTAATCCCGGTTTTCAGTGAACCAGACCTGCAGCAGTTTTCCCATGCGATACGTTCTATATGTGATAGGATCCGTGTCGAGTGGATCAACGATGGGAACCTGTTCTCGAAAGATGCGCAGCCCCAGCTCATTGTTCGGTTCACGTTTACCTGTCAGATCACAGTCGTTATAGCGAAAGTCATGATCGTCTTTTTCCCAGTAAGTAGGCACACTCGAAAACAGATCAACATACCGCGGCTGCACAAACTGCTCATGCCATTTTTTTCGCATTTCAGCGGGTGTCTGGGCAGCGGGTTTGGCTGGATGATCGTAATACACATTGTCACCTGTGCCTACAAAGAAGTCCGGCTTCAGTTTCAGAATACTCAGCAGCGCCGGGTAGCCTAGTTCTTTGTCTTCACCCTGGTAAGCAGGGCGTTTTCCCAGTCCATTGTGAAACGCATTGAAGTTCATGCCTGTCACGACCACAAAGCTGATCTCTTTCGCCTGGTCTGCAGCAGGCAGCGTCTCAAAAGTATTGGTCGGACCGTTCTGTGTCGTCTGCTGATTGGGTCCATACTGCAGACGATAATAGTAGCGCGTTCCCGGCTTGAGACCCTTTACCAGAGTTTTCAGCATGTAGTCCTGCTCTGCTTCTGCCTGCAGCCAGTCTGAGAAAAAGGTCTGTGAGAAATCCTGGTGAGTCGAAAGTTCGAAGCGGCCCACACCTGTAATGCCCGGCAGATCTCCACTTTGGTCCAGCTTCCCGGCCGTTAAACGAGATTGTAAGATCACGGAATCCGTATCCACTTCGCCTGCCATTTCCCCCTGTTTTCGTGTGGGTTGATCTGCACTCGCTTTCGACAGTGAAACTGAAAGTGTGAGATAGCAGATCAGGCAGCAGCATATTAAGCGGACAGGACTGGGGATTCTCATCGGGTTCTCTCCTCATCGTGGGTCAGCAGAATGAATACCAGGTAAAGGCTGGATACAGGCTAACCGAATTCGAGAGTCGACTTCAACTCCAGCAGCAGTCAAGGCAGCAGATAAGGCACCGTGTAATAAAAGACGGGGAACTGGCAGGGACATGCCTGATTGGGTGTTGCAGGAGGAGTAAGGGGGACGTTCGACGCAGGCGTCGCGGGTTTGGTCGCCTTGGTTTCAGGTTGTTTTGGTGTCACTGGTTGTTTCGGAGTTGCCGGTTTGGGAATCACATTCTGAACCAGTACTGTTTCATCCAGGGACAGGCTGTCGGACGACACTGACGCCTGTGAAGTCACCTTGCCCGCTTTGACGGCTCTGACGCGTGCCTGCAAGGTTCTTGTTTCGTTGGCTGCCAGTTGGTCCATCTGAAATGACAACTGCCGTCCCTGTTCGTGCATCAGTCCCTCGGGCAGATCCAGGTTCAGGTTCACAGAGTTCTGGTCCTGGCGACCCCGATTGCTCACCTGGATTTCCAGGGGAAAGACTGCTCCTTCTGCAACCACCTCCGGCCCTTTGATCTTCAGTTCCAGAGAGGGGGCAAATATCTCTGTTGTCGTGGCGACATTCGAAACCAGTTTCACCAGGGAACTGGTTTCCACGCTTCCTTCCTCAGCGAAATACACTTTGATTTGCAGTTCTCGTTCTTCATTCGGTTCCAGCCGGGCGATTTTCCAGCTTAACTGGTTCTGATTGACTTCCGCTGGCGGCAGCAGATCGACCAGGCTCGCGGCGGGGGAAAGTGTCTCGTTCACATCCACGTTAAACGCGGCTGTCCTCCCCTGGTTTTTGACGAAGATCGAATAGGACAGCGTATCCGTGGCCGTTCCCTGTTGGGGAATCGTTTTTCTGATTTCGACGTGCAGCTCTTCCTGAGTTCCAGGATCGGGAGGAACGGACTCCCTCAAATCCGGTTCAAGAGGCTGTTCCTGACCGACCTGCAGATGTTCATTTCCAGTAATCCGTTCGTGATAGAGCGTGGGGCGAATGGTAGCCCGGGATTGTGCCTGCGCTCGATCCAGATTCACCAGGGTCCAGCTTTCATCAAACAGAAAACGGTCGCCCGGTTCCAGTCGACTTACCAGGTCCCCTCCAGTGACCACCGCTTCGACCAGAAATGGCTCGTCCATTCCCAGGTCTCGCATTTCACGTTTGCTGATGCGGATTCGCTGAACATTCAGCGTCAGTTCCGGATCAGCGGCCGCTGGCTCGGGAGGCAGTTCGAGATCTGGTAGTACAATCGGTTGCTCACGCGGTAACATGAATTCATCGCGCGCGGGTGTCGCTGCGATATGCTGTGGAAGTTCACCAAAGGAAACATACAGCGGTTCAGTTTCTGCAAGTGCAATCCCGTCTATTAAAGGAAGCTCTACTGAAATCCGTGAATCAATCAGATCATCTTCTTCGCGCACTGCCGACACCACTTCGACGGGAGCGGGAGTGAACTCTTCCACAAATTCAACTTCAGATGGCTCATCGGCGGGCATCGCCAGTAACAGCAGGATCGTCAAAACGATCGCAGTGGCGCCCAGGCTGTAAGAAATGGACCATTCCGGCGCACGTCCGAATAGCGTCTTCAACTTAATCAACCAGGCCGGCGCGTAATCTTCAAATTTGAGGGAGAGATCATATTCGACAGCGTCGTCTTCAATCTCTTCGGAATACCAGTCGGATTCACTGGAATTCGCAGTGCTGATCTCATCTGGCTCCTCGCGTCCGTTCGCTCCGGGCGCGGTCTCTGCAGGCGCGCGGCGATTCAAGTCTGAGTTATGATCATCAGCTGGGGGCATCACAAAATCAAATCCGTTGCTTGTGTCTGTCGCCGTTCCTGGCAACAACCGTCCCAAAACGAAATTAAGTAAAGATACACAGTGCGTGAAAATTAGCAAAAAGAGCCCGCAATGGGAAGTGCGATTTAATTTCCCCCGGAATACAGCAAGTTTTTGTGAAAATAGATAGAATTGGATATCGACTGAGAATATCCTGTAATGCATCGACATAAACATAATGTAACTTATTAGTACATCAATCTTGTATTGACAGGTGATCAATGTCAGGCAAGTTCGCCAACGAGCATGCGGACCATTTCGGCCTACGTGCCATTCCAGGTCTGATAAGACACCAACCAGCTTAGAGGATCCTCGACATGTCATCGCTCAACCGTCGTTCTTTTCTCAAAACTGCTTCCGCCGGATTTCTCGCCTCGCAGTTGAATCTCAATGGAAGCAAAGCCGCCGATTCCAAACCGCTGCTGCCTGACAGAGTCGTTGACACCCATACTCATTTTTATGATCCGAGTCGCCCCGAAGGCGTTCCCTGGCCGAGGAAAGGTTCGTCTCTCTATCGAACAGTCCTGCCCAAAGACTTCGTGGAACTGAAAAAGTACCAGCCCGTCAATGCCACCGTCGTTGTGGAAGCCAGTAAGCTGGTCGAAGACAATCAGTGGATTCTGGATCAGGCGAAAGACAATCCGGTGATCATCGGCTTTGTGGGGCGTCTTACTCCGGGCGAACCCGATTTTCGTAAGCACCTCAAGCGGTTTTCGAAGAACCCGCTCTATAAAGGAATTCGCATCAATTACGATCTGCTCGATCTTGGCTTGAAACAGAAACAGTTTATGGACGACCTGAAACTGATGGCCGACCAGGGACTGCAGGTCGACTTGAATGGCGGCCCGGTTACTCTGAATGGAGCACGTCTGCTGGCCGAGCAGGTTCCCGATCTGCGGATTGTCGTCGATCATATCGGTAATGTCGCTATCAAAGGGGATGAGATCGATCTGCGGTGGAGAGAATATATGGAATCCCTGGCCGATCAGAAACAGGTTTTTATTAAAATCTCGGCCCTGGTCGAAGGAGCCGCCCGCCATCGTCCCGATGCTGTCCCTGCGGATGTCGAATATTACCGACCGACCCTGGATGTCATCTGGAAAAACATTGGAGTCGACCGCATGATTTTTGGCAGCAACTGGCCGGTCTCCGAACGGGCCGCCGACTATGTTACGCTGCAGAAAATCCTGGTCGACTATCTGCAGGACAAAGGACAGGCGGCGCTCGACAAGGTCTTCTGGCAAAATTCCAAGCTGGCTTATCGCTGGGACAAATATCCCGGTGAATAAACGGCGCACTGCGTATCCGTTCCACAACTGAAGAATCCGGCCTTGACTGCTGCCCGCCGATGCGCATCCTGTTGCTCTCAAGTGTGTCGCGCGCGTTGGCGAGAAAAAATCGAGTGCACCACGTGAACCACTGCGAAAATCAGCACTACAAAACCCGCTGGTTTCAGCACGATTTGAAAAAAAACAACGCATAACAGACTGCGGATCGACACTCTTCGCCCTGCGTTCGCAGCGAACTAACCGGTTCTCAGCCAGACACCGGTTCTCTATCATCAAGTATCGCCAGAAAAACCATTTCAGCACATCTTGACTCCTGCCTGTCCTTCCCGAGAATAAATCAACAAAAACAAGGCAACCCCTGATGCAGATCCTGAATAAGATGTAATTCAGAATTGTCAGAGACGAACGGAAAATGAAAGATTCAATATCAATCATGGTGTTCCCACGTTTAACCATTGAACATCCTTAATTAGCCGCATTAATACCGAAGTCTGCATGAACTGCGACTAATCCCGTATGGTTGATGTCAAAGAAAAAAGGGTAAGCCCAAATATAATTCGGGCCGAGCGCAGCGAGCAGGAGGTCGCAGTTGCAACACGTTTTTCAGTGACAGACCGCCGAAACCCAATCGGCACGGCCGGACAAGCCGGTCCGTGGCACCCGGAAAACTCTACTATCATAGGGGCAACACGAATGGATCTGACACCTTGCATGCCACTGTCGGCTGGCCCGACAATGCTGATACAACACCACACCCGATGCATTTAAAAAGCAGGGCGGGAACTCAAGTTTCCGTCCCTGCAGGAATTCTACCAGATGTTAATGGAGAGCCTGCAGATGAACACGACGCACCATGAATTGCCGCGATTACGAATCTAACAGCACAACTTCACTCATCAAATCACGGAATGAGTCCCACCGCTGCCTCTGCTTGCCGATCCGTAGTTCACATAGTATTGCTTCATGCTCAAACTGGACGACAGGACAATCTCCAGTGCGTAGTCTGGCATTCAGATCAAAGCAGATGGGATCGTAATTGACGGAAGAACGGCCGAAGGGGACATATCCGGCGGGAATCAAAACTTCTGCCAGAGCGCGATCAGCAAAAATGGCTTCAGACAGTCCGGCAAAATTGTTGTCAGGAGGATTGGCAAACAACCTGATTAATTTCAGATCCACTCCCAGCCAGCGAAAAGACAGCAATAGTTGTTCATATAAAGGAGGAAACGTTCCTCCGATCCGCTGATAGAGAGGATCCAGATCTGCTGGATCAGTCTCCACCGGGAGCGGCTGCCAGCGGGGAAATTCCTGCCAGCTTTCCCATGTCTCCGTTTCCGCTATCACCAGCAGTTCGTCCGGTACACCTTCCGGAGCGAACATGTCTTCCAGCCGCGCGAACGATTCAACAAACTGTGTCAGCAGCTTTGTGTCAGACATGATTCGATCATACCAAAAAGTCGTGTAAACGAGGACTGATTGATCTGACATTCAGTGTGAGGATATGTTCGTGTCTTTTCGTACTTTTCGTGGTAGAAAAAACTACTCCGATTTCACACCCGCCGTATTCACCGCGATCACTTTGTACTGATATGTCTTCCCCGGTTTCGCGGTTTTGTCGACGTACTCGAACTTCTGCAGAGGCAGCACGGGGGTATCGCCGTAGCTCATGTTCTGGAACAGGGGGCGGCCGAAACGGTTGGTCGGTTTTTCTGGGAGTTGACCGATCTGTTTGCCGTCGCGTTCGATCAGGAAGGCCTGGATGCCGCTCTCGAAGTCGGTTCCCGCTTTCCAACTGATCGTGCCTGTCGCAGCATCGACTTTGACATCGGTGGGGGCAGGGGGCGGCGTCTTGTCACTCACCGCACCGGACTTGACGAAGTCCAGCCAGGCCAGCGCGACTGCTTTGGTGGGAAGCCAGTTGGCTTCCGCTTTGTTTCCCTCAAACTGGTCGTAAGGGACCGGCATGGTTTCGCTGAGCAGGGGAGATAGCCAGCCTTTACTGATCTCTACAGCTTTCAAAGGGGATCCCACTTTGTCTGGCAGACGCTGTTGCAGGCAGGCGTTGAAGAAGGGGATTGCCAGGTAGCGTGAGTCGCCGGTTTCGTGACCTGTGCGCGGATCGGGGGCAAAGCAGATCGGGGCCCCTTTGGCGCGATAGTCTTTGAACATCGCCAGGCTGCCCGTCCAGGCGCGGCTGAAGCGTTTGTTTTCTTTTTCTTTCAGGCCCGGATTGGCCACCATCGGGATCTGCATGGCCGCAGCTGGGATCTCGGGCGCCGTAATTTCGTCATTGGTCCAGTAACCATAGGCGGTTCCTGACTGAAACCAGATCGCCACGATTCGTTCCGGGTACTGCATCTGCATCAGGCTCGACCAGAACCCGCCTCCCGAATGCCCCCACAGACACCAGGGGGCCGTAGCGACTTCAGGATGCCCCGACAGTTTTGCCAGCTTCTGCAGTGACTCGACAAACACTTTGCTCGAACCATTTCGCGGATCACACCACAGACGACAGTTCTGTTCCTTTGCCTGATGGAAACTGGGGCCGAGCAGGGCACAGCCGTTCTTGCGGGCCAACTCCTGCCAGTGCAGGTCGTGAGCCGCCGTCACGCTGCCCGTGCACGAACCCGAACCACAGCCATGCTGATGCACGATGATGCCCTGCACTTCTTTGAGCCCTTCCGGAATCCACAGCGTATAGGTCACACCAATCTGCAGTTGCCCCTCTTTCGGATCGGTTGGTTGTTCGTAGGTGGTGCTGTAATACGGAGGATGATCGGAAGCTTCAACCAGCGGCAGTTCCAGCGGGGCAATGGTTTTGGTTTCTTCTGCAGAGACAGGGCAGAGAGTCGTCTTCAACAGGAACAGGGAGACAAGGCAAATCGAAGCGGCGCGTGATTTCATGATGTTGATCCAGTAAAGTATGAAACGTATTTCCGACCGGGGCGGGCTTTGAATCTGTGCAGCGTATTTCTGTGCAACGTATTAATGGTACGAAAACCGACGATGGCATGCCAGCGTACAGGTGCCTGTCAAGCGGAAGAAGAAATCGAGTTTATCATTTTCATTGCTGCGTGTTTTCAGAAGCCGGTTCCGTTAAACTGAATGTCTGTCAGGAACACCGTATTTCAAGAAGAATTCGGTGAATTGGGTAGTGCTGGTTCAATCAATGAGATCAACCATGGCAATCTATGATCAAATCGGTGGCAAGTATGATCAAACGCGTCGTGCTGATCCGTATCTGGTCCAGCGCTTAACTTCCCTTTTGCAAGCGACTCCTGCTGGATGCTATTTGGATGTCGCATGTGGTACGGGTAATTATTCCGCAGCTTTGGCGAAGTCTGGTTTCCGATGTGATGGCATTGATCATTCTTTGAGGATGCTCACCGCTGCGCAACACAAGAGTGATCAGGTCACCTGGTACCAGGGGGATGTTCAAAATATGCCATTACTGGAAAACTCTTTTAATGGTGCCTTTTGTGTGTTGGGGATTCATCATTTCGCGAATCTCGAAAACGCGTTTCGGGAAGTGGTTCGTGTTATAGATCAGGGCCGTTTTGTGATTTTTACATCGACTCCGGAGCAAATGAGGGGCTATTGGCTCAACGAATATTTTCCGGTTGCTCTGGAGAAATCTGCGCTTCAGATGCCTTCTCTCAGTCGGGTCAGAAATGCACTGCTGAATGTTGGCTTGAAATTGATTGAAACCGAGTCGTATGCAGTCCAATGCGACTTACAGGATCGGTTTCTTTATTCAGGTAAGTATCATCCTGAATGGTACCTGGAACCCGAGTTTCGACAGGGGATATCGACATTTCGTCTGCATACTGACATTGCTGAATTAGAGTCAGGATGCAATCAACTGCATAGAGACATCCAAACAGGACGAATTGCAGACGTCATGAAAGCTTATGACAGTCGTGACGGAGATTATTTGTGGGTGGTTTCCGAAGCTATTGGATCGTGAATGGTTCATCCATTATCGAAGCGACCTGCCCCGAGTGGTGTAGATCTTCTCACTCGGTATTTGCTTTGGAATCAGGCCGGTCTTTTCGGCGGCTCATCCAGTACAGGGGGACACCGATCAGCACCGGGATCAGTCCCAGTAATGCCAGACCGCGGGCATAATCCAGACTGGCGTAAAGCATGTAGAGACAAGTCAGGCAAAACAGGATCGGCGTGACGGGATACAGGGGAACGCGGAACGGTCGCTCCATCTGCGGCGCTTTGTACCGCAGGATGATCAGGCTCAAGCCCGTCAAGAGAAAGAAAGTCCAGAACAGAGGAGCCGTCGCGACGAGCAGGGTATCAAAGCCGTCCTGGTACTGTTCCCATTTGATAAAGTCGCCCTGGATCAGTGTGAACGGCGCGTCAATCAGGCGACGGCCTGTTTCCGTTCCCACCAGCAAAATCATGACGATCGAGATCACGCCTTGCGACAACAGCGAATAGAGGGGGGCGTTCACTCGCACATTCCAGCGGGCCAGGGCAGCGAAGAACCGGTGGTCCATGCCCAGTCGCACGTTCACGCGGGACCCGGTAATAATCAAACCGTTGATGGCACCCAGCGAAGAGATCATGATAATCAGACTGATGATTTGTGTGCCGTAATCCCCCCAGGCATTGCCCAGCAGTTCTGCTGCCGGCGTGGAAGACTTCAGCAATCGGGTAGAGCCCAGCCCCCACAGGTAAGCCAGGTTGATCAGCAGGTAAATGACCAGAATTCCCCCGGTTCCCGCGATCAGTGCCCGTGGAATATTTTTTCCCGGTTCTTTGACTTCAGCAGCGACGAACGCCGCATCATTCCAGCCTCCAAACGCGTACAGTACAAACACCATCGCCAGACCGAAATGCAGTTCCGAATTCGGGCTCTTTATGACTGGTTCGACAACAGTTTCGCCTGTTCCCTGCAGGCCCAGGTATAAGCCGCTGGCGACAATTGCCGCCAGCCCGATAATCTTTGCCAGCGTCAGAATGTTTTGCGCCCACTTGCCGACCATCAGCCCCATCAGATTCAGGAAAATCAGAATACAGACAGACGCAGATGCCAGTACGACTGACCAGCCCTCGGGAATCTCATAACCGGAGGCGTTCAAAAATTCGATTGCATAATCCGCGAACACATACGACATGATGCCGATATTGCCCGGATTGATGGCGATGAACTGCGCCCAGCCAAACAGAAAGCCCGTTCCATTTCCGTAGGTATGGGACAGGAAGACATAGTCGCCGCCCGTCTCCGGAATCGCAGACGCAAGCTCGGCGTAGCACAGTGCCCCGGCCAGCATCAGCAGGCCTCCCAGAGTCCAGATCACGAAGCCGGCTTCAATCGAACCCGCGTTTCCGAAGACCAGACTGGGCAACTTGAAGATTGAAACACCGATCACAATCCCGATGATAATGTTCACGGTATCCCACAGGCTCAGCTGTTTTTGAAAGCTTGAGCCCGATGTGGGAACCGACTCAGATTGCCGTTGCTCTGCAGGCATATGAATTGCTGTCCCCTGTCCAGCTGGAATTGAAAGCGTGAAATGACGATGGATCAGGCGGGAGTTATGCCTACCAGCACTGAGACAGGCATCGTCCAGATTTCCATGGTGTCATCTACCTGAAGCGAAAAGCCGGCATCCTGCAGTAAACCGGTCGCATTGATGGGCTGGCAGTCGACGATGTGTGGGAAGTGCTGGTGCATCCATTTGTAGGTTTTTTCCAGGAAACTGTCTTTTTCCCCCTCTTTGGGCAGTGCCATGCAGACGACGCCCAGTCGGCCCCCCGGTTTCAGCACCCGCTTGATTTCGGACAGCACTGCGGGGATGGTTTCCAGCGGAAACAGTTCCAGGGTAAAGCTCATTGAAACAACGTCAAAACTTCCCTCTGCAAAGGGGAGGGGAGGTGTATTGGCGACCATCAACTCCACACGATCTGCCAGGCCGGCTTCAGCGACCCGTTTTTCCGAGACGGTTTTCATGCCGTCTGAAATATCCACGCCGCTCACCTTGCCCGCCGCCCCGACAGCTTCCGCCAGCGCTACCAGTGAATGTCCCGTACCATAACCAATTTCCAGAACTGATTCTCCCTCTTGAATCGCCAGTGCCGTCAGCCCTTTTTCCCGGGCCACATGCTCGTTGGAATCAGCGATCATATCATAGGAATGGCTGATACGGTCATAAAACGATTTTGTCTGTTTTTCGTCGGTGGTGCTCATGGCTGTTTTCTCCAGTCTGGAAGGTGAGAGGCTTATGCCGCAAATTATAAAATGAACCTGCAAACGAGAGAAGTCGCAAGCCACAAAACTATAGGAACTTCAATAATTTGGAATGAACAAAACCATGGATGACGACAGTCCTGCCAAACTGACACAGTCAGGAAGACTAAGAAAACAGATCTTACCCAAAACACTGTTTTTTGAATTCCTTTCATCGTCGGAGCATGCTACAACATACGGAGAGCGTTCGCACAACTCATATCGCAGGGAATAAAACCTTCACGGGCAGTCTGTGAATGTGGTTTGTCTGAACCGTTCAATGAAGCGCTTCAAAAACCTCTATTCGAATACATTGATGGATCAGGGAATGAGCCCGCCTGGGCCTTGTTCCATGCTGAGGAAGGAACAATTATGCGAAATGTGTTGGCCTTGGTTCTGGCCGGTGGTAAGGGATCACGACTGGAACCGCTTACCAGGGATCGAGCAAAACCCGCTGTACCGTTTGGAGGCGGTTATCGCATCATCGATTTTACACTTTCGAACTGCATCAACAGCGGGCTGCGTCGGATCCTGATTCTGACCCAGTACAAAGCAGCCAGTCTCGATCGCCATATCAATCTGGGCTGGCGGTTCCTCTGTCGGGAGTTGAATGAATTCATCGACGTTCTACCTCCTCAGCAGCGTATCGACGAACAGTGGTACCAGGGAACCGCGGACGCCGTCTATCAGAATATCTACACCATCGAACGGGCTCGCTCGGAACACATTCTGATCCTTTCCGGCGATCATATTTATAAAATGGATTATTCCAAACTGATTCGCGATCATAAGGAATCCGGCGCGGAAGTCACCATTGGCTGTATTCCCGTGGATCGTGACGAAGCCACGCAGTTTGGTGTGATGGGCGTTGATGAAGATATGCGCGTCGTCAAGTTCGAAGAAAAACCGGCCAATCCCGCTCCCATGCCCAACCACCCCGATAAAAGCCTGGCTTCGATGGGCATCTATGTTTTCAACACGAATTTCCTGTTTGAACGATTGTGTTATGATGCGACTCAACTCGACAGTTCGCATGACTTCGGCAAAAACATTATTCCGTCGATCATTGACGACCATCTGATTCGCGCGTATCCCTTCCAGGATAAAAATACAGGCGACGGTTATTACTGGCGCGATGTCGGAACGATCGACGCGTATTATGAAGCGAATATGGATCTGGTCTCCGTACATCCGCAGTTAAACCTGTACGATAATACCTGGCCCATTCGTTCCTATCAGCCACCCGATCCACCACCCAAGTTTGTCTTTGCCCAGAGTGAAGGCAATAAACCACGCGTGGGTCAGGCCGTCGACAGTATGGTCTGTGCGGGCTCGATTATCTCAGGCGGTCGCGTCAGCCAGTCGATCATTTCCTCCAACGTACGCGTTAACAGCTGGGCAGAAGTCGATAATTCGATTCTGTTCTCGGGCGTGAATGTGGGGCGGCATGCGAAGATTCGCAATGCGATTATTGATAAAGGTGTATCCATCCCCAAAGGCTGTGAGATCGGCTATGACCTGGAAGCAGATAAAAGTCGCGGTTTTGCCGTTTCTGAATCCGGTATCGTGGTCATCGGCAAAATGGACGGGTTCCCCGCGCGGGTTGAATCCTGACCGCCTGCGTTTCGCCTGGTACCAGTGTCGCGCCGGTATCAGGCGCGGCGCATAAAAATTCCCGGAAGCAGTAGCCCAGGGGGGGGAAGGACTTGTACTACTTCCGGGAGGCGATTGTACGCCATTATTTTTCATGCCTGACAGACACGCCTCAATGGACACTCCATTTTAGTCGCTTCAAAAAAGATCGATGCCACAGCATCCGTGCCTTTGGCATTCGATCTTTCCACTGAGTGAATGAAATCGCTCAGCGGACACCAGTGTATTATTGAAGGTTGAAAAAGGGATTGATAACGGTCATTCTGAGGTGTGATGTTATCAGGAATGGTCTGTTTGATGTTTTCAAAATCAGCGTGAACGCCAATGGTGCGGGGAGAATAGAAAGTCATTTTGAATCGGTCAATACCAATCTCAAACGATTTTTTAAAAAGCATTCTGAATACAAATTCAGCGTGTAAATATTTCAAAAAAACAGGGAATCAAAAACTTCGAAAGGATCTGGCATCATGTTTCGACAACTCTTATTAATTTTGACTGTCATTTGCAGTATGAACCTCCTTGCTTCCGTCAGACTGGAAGCGGCAGAGAAACAGAAACCGAATATCATTTTCATCATGGCCGACGATTTAGGCTACGCGGAACTTGGTTGCTACGGTCAGAAAAAAATCAAAACGCCGCATATCGACAAGCTGGCTGCAGAAGGTATGAAATTTACGCAGGCTTACGCCGGTTCGATGGTCTGTCAGCCTTCACGCAGTGTATTGATGACAGGACAACACACCGGGCATACCGCCGTGCGTGCCAACGACCTGAACCAGTTGTTGTACGAAGAAGACACAACCGTTGCCGAAGTGTTGAAGAATGCCGGCTATGCTACGGGGGCGTTCGGCAAATGGGGCCTGGGTTATGAAGGAACACCTGGCCGACCCGGACAGCAGGGCTTTGATGAATTCACCGGGCAACTGCTGCAGGTTCACGCACACTTCTATTATCCCTTCTGGATCTGGAAAAATGAGCACAGGCTCATGTTGCCGGAAAATGAAAATAACCAGCGGGGGCGCTACATTCACGATCTGATTCATGAAGATGCCAAAGCCTTCATCCAGAAAAATAAAGCGCAGCCGTTCTTCGCCTATCTGCCTTACATTATTCCTCACGTGGAACTGGTGGTCCCTGAAGAGTCCGAAAAACCGTATCGTGGTCAGTTTCCCAAAACACAGATCCTGGATCCCCGACCTGGTTATATTGGTTCGGAAGACGGTCTGACGACCTTTGCCGGCATGGTCTCCCGCCTGGACGATCACGTGGGAGAAATCGTCACGCTGCTGGAAGACCTGGGGATTCGTGATAATACGCTGATTATTTTTACCTCCGATAATGGAGGGCAGGGGGGAACCTGGAAAGAGATGACCGATTTCTTCAACGGTAATGCACCGCTCCGCGGTCATAAAGGTTCGATGTATGAAGGAGGCATTCGAGTTCCTTTCATCGCGAACTGGCCGGGAAAAATCGCTGCCGGAAAAACATCTGATCTGCAGATTGCTTTCTGGGATGTATTGCCCACACTGGCGCAGGTTGCAGGCACAAACGTTCCCTCTGGTGTCGATATCGACGGCATTTCGTTTCTGCCCACTCTCCTGGGCAAAGGGAAGCAACCAGAACACGAGTACCTCTACTGGGAATACACCAGGGGGAAGATTCGCTCGCGAGCGATTCGCCAGGGAAACTGGAAAGCCGTACAGAATCGCATGAATCAGCCGCTTGAACTCTACGACCTGGGTACAGATATTGGGGAGACGAAAAACCTTGCGAAACAGCATCCGGAAAAAATTAAAGATCTGCAGCAGATCATGCAGCAGGCTCATTCTGAGCCACGCGACTTTCCCCAGACACTGAAGCCGGTGGGCATCAAAGGGTACGTGAAGTAATTTTTTGGGAATCAAGCAGGCGTTAAAAAAGAAAAACCGCAGCCGTTTTCAGGCTGCGGTTTTTAAGTATTCAATTTCGCTTCTACCTGGTTAGTTGGCCAGATCCCACCACCAGCGACCCACGGGCAATGCAGGTGCTTTAGACTGAGCGGAAACGGCTCCGACTTCGGGAGAGACTTTCAGGTTCTGCTGATTTTTCACAACCGAATTCGTATCCACCCGCACACCGCCGGCAACCTGGACGACGACGTCTTTGCCGTTGTAGACACGGTGGTTGACAACAGTGTCGACCGTGTGAGCTGCTTCAAATTCAGCCGGGCGATAGACACCATTGGCAGCAAAGGCGGTCATTTCCCAGCCGGCACGATTTGCCAGATGTTCATTTCGCATCAGGGCGGCTACCAGAGCCAGATCGAAAATGTTCTGCAGGTCGGCGTAAACCAGATCCTGCTGTGCCAGTTCCTGATAGTGCTTTGTGAAGTTGGCAGCGAATTCGCGGTTCAACTTCTCTGCTTTTCCCGTTCGTAATCGTTCACCTTCTTTAGTGACGATCTGATTCTCTGACTGACAGAGTACGGAAGAACCCACGACCTGGTATGCAGTCCGTTGCGGGTTATGCAGTACCGAATCATATTTCATGGTCAGCCACCAGCGGAGCGCTTCGAGGTTCATGCCGCTTGCATTGCTCTCTTGAGCCAGCAGATCGAAGTAGCTGGGGATGTTCTTGCCGGCATCCATTTTTCCGATGCCAATCAGTTTCATCCGGTAGTCGGCTTCAATCAGGACACGGGCGACACGTGATGTATCAGGCACACCGTACAGTGTAATATCCTGTGATCCCAGTTTTTCTTTCAGCTGTCTGGTGTAATTTCGCACGCCGGCACCTGCACTCAGCGGGCCACGGGCATTAGACTGAGCGACAAATTCATTGACGCGTGCCAGACCTTCAGCACGTGGATCGAAGGAACAGCCGAAGATTTCTTCACCGTTGTCCGAGAATGTTCTCAGGATCGTCACCAGGTCATCCAGCTGCAGAACAGGACGGCCGCTTTCTACGCCGACAGCCAGACCTTCTTCATTATAAATCCAGGCTTCTGCCGGACCGGCGATCACAATTTCCTGATCCTCCGGGTAGACAAAGACATATTCGACCTTGGTCAATCCCGCCAGCATTTTCATGGTTTCAACAGGAGAACGACCTTCTTCAATCAACTGCTGCACTTCTTTTTCCAGGCGGGTCAAAGAAACCAGACGCAACTGACTGTTCTGGGCAACATTTTTATTCAGGCTGGCTTTACGGGCTTTGACTCCCAGTGCTTCCAGTTCGCCTTTCAGTTCCTGTTTGCTGATATGGTGCAGCATTCCATTAGGATCAACGCGGACCCCCGCGGAGAACTGTCGCATGGAACCTTCACCGGAACCGTCGTCGATCCATCCACCGGAGGTCTGTGTTTGAATCAGGTCAATCAGCTCTGTGAAGTCAGCCAGCTGCGATCCACCAGCCAGCGACATCGCCTGTGCCCGTTCGCCCATGGCTTTGGTGCGTTCTTCAGCCAGGGGGATACGGTTGATGGTTCCCAGGGCAGCGACAAAGTCACCGGAGTCCATCTGGGCTTTGACAACCATTCTGAGTAAGAGAGTTCGTTCCTGCAGGTTCGACACCGTTTCAGCGACTTCAATGGCCTGTCCGAATTCCCCTGCTGACAGATGTGCGGCAACCTGTTCTTCAGGTGATACACGTGGCGTTTCTGCGACTGGTTTTATTTCTGCTGCAGGAGTCACCGCAACGGTTTCCTGTTTTTCCAGTACGAGTGGTGTTTCATCCGGCGCCTGAACCTGTTCTGATGCTTTTTCCACAGTCATTTCAGACCGGGGATTCACCAGGTAAAAGGTGACTCCCAAAACTACAGCTAAACAGACAACGGTTGCCAGAACTGAAACAGCACTGGAGCCGACACGAGGGTGATTAGGGCGCATGGACGCTCTCCAATAGGCACAACATATTAACGGACAAGCTTGCAGTTCGGATGTGTACGTTCTGCAAGATGGGAAGTTTAAGGGCTTTATGTACTAGGATCGTCCAACTTTGCCCTGACGTCAAGGATAATCTTAAATTTCTTGGTCTTCCTATTTCAGCTCAGCTTTGACATCCAAAGAACAGTTACAAGTAGTAGAATAGAAACACTTCGTTCAAAATCCGTAACACCCTGAAATTCCTGCGATCGATACAGAAAGTATTATCGTGCCAGAACTGCCTGAAGTAGAGACCATGGTCCGCGGCATCCGCGAGGCCGTGGAAGGCCGCAAAATTAAAGACTTTCGAAATTGTCCCTGCCCGTGTAAGCCCATTTCCATGAAGCCAGGCATTAAATCCATTCGCACAAAAGCTTTAAATCAAACTGTAACCAGCGTCAGACGACGGGCAAAACGGGTGATCCTGGATCTGGAGAATGGGTATTCGTTCGTCATTGAACCCCGTATGACTGGACTGATGTTACTGTCTGATCCCCCTGATACCGGTCATCTGCGGCTGGAGTGGACGTTGCAGAAAGGACGGTCCAGCCGATCACTCTGGTTCTGGGATCGCCGTGGCCTGGGCACGGTTCAACTGCTCAGTCAGAAAGAACAGGCCCTGGTCCTCGGACCGCAGAAACTGGGACCCGATGCACTGGAGATTACAGCCAATGAATTGAAACAGCGTTTGGCGAAAACCAGTCGTGCCATCAAAGTCGCCTTGCTGGATCAAAAAATGGTCGCCGGAATCGGTAATCTGTATGCCAGTGAAATGCTCCACCAGAGTCGTATTCATCCTGAACGGACCGCCGATCAATTATCGACGGCAGAAATCAGATCGCTGCACAAAGCCATGCAGCAGATTCTGAAAACTGCCATTCGCTATGAAGGATCCACACTCGGTGATGGAACCTATCGGAACGCTCTCAATCAGTCGGGAGGCTATCAGAATCAACATCAGGTGTATGGTCAGGAAGAAAAAAACTGTCCGTCCTGCAAGGGAGCACAGATTATCAGGATTGTCCAGGCCCAGCGCTCCACGTTTTTCTGTCCTTGCTGTCAGATCATACCGTCGTAAACTGAAATCTGATTAATTTCACTGAATTGAGGTGAGAATGGTCGAATCATGCTTTTCTATACAGACAATTTTGGAATAAGATCACCTGAGAGATGTTAATGCGACTTCGCCGCATCTGTTTCGGATCTCATACCCGCTGGTAATTCATGTCCTATCGAGCTTTCAAAAAACTGCTGGGGGAAACCAACCTCGAACGCAAGTGCCGCTACCTGTTTGGTGGCGGATTGCTCGTATTAATTACGGCCAGCTTCTCTTTGAATACCTGGTTGAACAATCAGGTTCTGAACGATCAGAACATAACCTCCGCCCGTCTGCTGGTCGCGCCGATCATTCTGGAGAAGCACTGGAAATGGTCCGAGTCGAACGATCAGTACCGCATGCTGATTGAAAAGATCGCACAGTCTGTCAAACCACAGGATCTCGGGGACTACAGTTGGGCAGTGTTTAAAGCGAATCCATCTAATGCGGATTCCAAAGAACGACCCATTGACAGTGCCGGCTATGAAGCGCTGGAACGCATCAAGCAGGGAGAAAACGAAATCTTCTACCGCGATGAAACGGAAGGCAAGTTTCAGTATTACGGCGCCATTCATGCAACGGAATCCTGTGTCTCCTGTCATCGTCTCCGCGATGATCCCGATCTGGAACTGGGCGGACTCATCGGCATTGTGAATATTCGCTTCCCCTCGCAGAAAGTCGAACAGGCACAGAACTGGAACAACGCCATCAACCTGGCTTCGGCTCTTGTGACCGCTGTCCTGGCGATGCTGGCCGCTTACGCGATTGTACGATATGTGATTGTAAAACCCGTATTGCACCTGAAAGATGTGAGTGATGAAATTGCGCACGGCAATCTGGATCTGCGGGCCGATATCCGCACGGGAGACGAATTTGAAGAACTGAGCTATGCATTTAACCGCATGCTCCGTCACCTGGTCACCGTGCAGGAGGAACTGCGGACCGTCAATACCGACCTCGATACCAAAGTCGACGAACTGGCGCAGGTCAACCTCAGGCTCTATGAAATGAACAAGCTCAAAGACGAGTTTCTGGCGACCATGAGCCACGAACTGCGTACGCCGCTCAACAGTATTCTGGGTTTCAGTGATCTGCTCGCCAATTCTAAAGATCTCAACGAGAAGCAGAAACGCTATGTCAGCAATATTCAGATGTCCGGAAAAAATCTGCTGGCCCAGATCAATGATGTGCTCGATCTGGCTAAAATCGAGAGCGGTAAAATGGAACTGCAGCTTTCCGAAATTACCGTGGCGGATCTGATTGAGCGTCGGGTGGGGAACATGCTCCCACTGGCAGATAAAAAGAATATTGAGCTGACCTCCGAAATTGATCCGAAGATTCCTATTCTGTTTCAGGACTCCATCAAGATACAACAGATTCTCAATAACCTGCTTTCCAATGCCATCAAGTTTACGCCGGAAGGTGGCAGAGTCCATGTTGCTGCCAGGCTCTGCGGAGAGAATCCGAAACTCATGGACCTCATCGTTGAGGACACAGGCATCGGGATCCCCCTGGATGAGCAGGAACATATTTTCGAAAAATTCCGCCAGGGAAAATCTTCTTCTGAATCGCGGGACACGATGAGTCGTTCTTATGAAGGGACGGGGCTCGGATTATCGATCATTCGCGAACTTTCGAAACTGCTCGATGGTGAAGTCTTTCTGGAAAGCGAATTTGGTCGAGGCAGCAAGTTTACCGCACGTCTGCCTGTCCGCATGAGCCTGTCACAGGAGGGGGTTCTTTCGGATCTGGATGATACCTCAGTCGGCATGAATCGCATTAAAACATCCGATCTGCAGAATTATTCCCGCGAAAAACTCGGCGAGAACGAACATTCTGAGACGCGCACTCCTTGAATCTCACACAGTGAGCGCCTACCCTTTGCTTTCTGGTTACGACACATCGGGCTGTCGGACCTGTTGTATTTCCCCGTTTTGATTCAGGAATCTGCTCTCGTGGCTTTGGAGCTGAAAAATCCACACAGTGTAATGGCGGCTCTGCAGACCCGTCCCATTGATGTCACTGAGATTCGTCTCACGGCTGGTTCCGCGCAGGGGAGCTGGGGAGATGTTGCCGACGAAGCACGCAGTCTGCGAATTCCCGTCGTGATCAAAAAATCAGCGCCCCAGAAGATGAAACGCCGTCAGGCCGAAGATCAGGGACGCCGCACCGCGGGCTCGGTCGCCCTGGTCAAACCCCGTACCCCATTTGTGCTCAGTGAACTCTTTCCGGACTCTGGTCAGGAAACAGGCGGACTCTGGCTTGCGCTGGATTGTATTCAGGACCCGCACAACATCGGCGCTATTTTTCGAACGGCTGCGTTCTTTGGTGTTCGCGGGATCGTATTGACCAAAGACCGTTCTGCTCCCATCAATGCAACCGTTTACGATGTTGCGTCCGGGGGCATGGAAGCGGTGCCGTTTGCCGTCGAAACCAATCTGAGCCGGTCGATGACCCAGGCCAAAGAAACCGGTGTCTGGATTATGGGAACCTCAGAACATGCCGAAGAAGATGTCTCCACTTATTCCCAGGATCGCCCGTGGATGGTAGTGATTGGCAATGAAGAGAAAGGACTGCGCCGCCTCACGCTGGAACAGTGTGATGTGGTGACCCGTCTGACCCCCACCGGTATCGTAGATTCCCTGAATGCTTCTGTGGCAGCAGGCATCATGATTGCGCGTTTTTCTCCCTTCGGACCCGGTACAAAATAAGTTTCTGAATCAGTCGGGTATGATTTTCCTGCACGAACGGGCTGATTCTGTAAAATGTCTATAATCGTTACAAGCTCCGTTTCAGGTAGCGATTATAGCGGTTTTATGCTTTTTGGGTCTGAGCCTGTCTGTCCCCGGTCCCCATTGCGCTTCCTGCAGCCTGCAGATTATTTTGGTTGTACGAGAAATACCTGCTTATAATGCATTGATATGCAGGCATCGATCCGGATTCGAACCTTTCGAACACGAATCCCTGGAATTCATTTCGGATTTCCAGCGAAACGAATGCTACATTGAAGGTACAGGTTACGGGAACTCCGTCTGACAGGCGCGGGCGTCTGCCAGTAGAACGTGGGTTCCACCGAACAAAATCAATGCAGGAAAATTAATCGTGACAAATTATTTAGTGACCGGCGGCGCTGGATTTATTGGCTCTCATCTGGCGACACGTCTGATTAAAGACGGTCATCGTGTACGCGTCTTCGATAACTTGAGTACAGGCGCACTGCATAATCTGGAACATATAAAAGACGATGTTGAGTTCGTGCAGGGAGATCTGCGGGATCTGGCAGCCGTCGAACAGGCCACCGCTGGTGTAGAGATTGTTTTCCACCAGGCCGCGCTGGCTTCTGTTCCCCGTAGCGTGGAACATCCTCTCGATACACATGAAGCCTGCGTGACCGGAACGGTTCATGTTCTTGATGCCGCCCGCCGTTCTGGCGTGCAGCGCGTTGTCTATGCCGGCTCCAGCAGTGCGTATGGCAACCAGGAACAGATGCCCAAGCATGAAGGCCAGACTCCCGAAGTTCTGTCACCTTATGCCGCTGCGAAACTGGCAGGCGAATTATACTGTCAGGCGTTTGCCAATTCCTATGACCTGGAAACGGTCCGTATTCGCTACTTTAATGTCTTTGGTCCCCGCCAGGATCCCAACAGTCCTTATTCGGCTGTCATTCCCCTGTTTACTTCCGCGTTGCTGGAAGGACGCCGCCCCATGATCTTTGGTGATGGTCTGCAGTCTCGCGATTTCACATTCGTGGACAATGTGGTTCAGGCAAATATTCTGGCGTCCCAGGCACCGGCGGACAAAGTCTCCGGAAACGTTTATAACGCTGCCTGTGGCAGTTCGTTGAATCTGATCGATCTGTTGAAATTCATCTGTAATCAGTTGGACAAACCATACGATCCTGACTTTCAGCCGGCGCGTACAGGCGATGTCAAACATTCCTGGGCAGACATTTCTGCCGCACAACGTGACCTCGGTTACGAACCTGTTGTAGAAATCGAAGAAGGACTGCGGAAAACCATTGACTGGTACGCAGGCTTGACCAGTTCTGAATCCAAAAAATGCCTGGGCGGCTGTTAATCAGTCAGCCCGCGGCTTTCAGAAAATTTTATTACTTCGATTTTTGAATTAATGCATTTGCAGAGTACATAGATCAGGACCCGCTGTCGTGAATACAGACTTTCAACCTCTGGATCAGCAATCCGATTTCGCCATCGATGGAATGGAAGAGAACGCAGAAGTGAACTCTTCCGGCCCCGGTGTCGATATTGTAAGGCTTCTGCTGCGCAATAAATACCTGCTGGTTTTGGGACTGGCGACCGGACTGCTGCTCGGGCAGGCGGCGTATATGAAGCTCGGCCCGATCTTCTCTGCAAACACGAAAATTCAGGTCTCGCAGAAAAACCCGGTGCCGATCAAGGATGGGGAAATCCAGACTTTCGGTGAACTCACAGCACATATCGATGTCATCAAGAGCCCGCGAATTGTGGGTGAAGCAGTTAAAGAAGCCAAACTGAATCAGCTTTCTACACTGGCAGGTGAAAAAGACCCGACCCAGGATATTATCGATTCCCTGAAAGTCAAACGAATTTCCGGTAACGACCGCGCGTTCCTCAACATCCTCACACTTACCTATGAAAACCCGAATGCCAAAGATGCCCGGGTTGTCACACAAGCGATTGTCGATGCCTACAAGCGTTATCTGCATGAAGTCCGCGAGGAAAACACCGAAGACATCATTCAGCAGCTGAAGCAGGCTGAGAAGCAGATTGCCACCGAACTGAAACTGAAGAAAAGTGAATACCAGAAGTTCCGCGAAAATGCGCCGCTGTACTGGGAGAGTACACCTGGATCTGAAGCGGCAGTGGCCGGCAGTACCAACGTGCACCAGGAACGGGTCAAAGCAATCGATAACGAACGCCGTCTGAACCTGCTGAAACTGACCGAACTCAAATCAAAAATTGATTCGCTCAAAGCCGCGATTGCCAGTGGTGAATCTAAAGAAACGCTTGAGCTGTTGGCCCAGCAGTTTCTCATGGGACAAACGCGTGGGCAGGCTGCCAACGGTAATACCAGCGAAGGTCAGATTGCCTCTCCGGGGACAAGTCAGGTCGACCGTGCCCGCACCGCATTAGAAACACATTTGATGCCTCTGTTGATTCAGAAGAATCGACTGGAACGCGACTTTCAGAAAAATCATCCTGACCTGGACGCCGTGAATCGCAGCATCGAAACGATCATCAATCTCTATCGTCGCCAGGGACTCGATATTTCTGCAGACAATCTGGAGTCTGGTGAATTTCAGGTTGCAAAGACCAAAGACGTGGATTTCGTGAATGTCTATCTCAAGTCTATGGAACAGCAGCTGAAAGAACTGGAGAACCGGGAACTGGAACTGACAAAAATATTTGATCAGGAAACCGAACTGGCCAAAAAAGTCGGTGATTTTCAGGTGGTCGATCAGTCTTACAATGAAGAAATTGCCCAGCTCAAATCACAACGGGATAACATTTTCAAACAGTTACTCGTCGAAAAAGTTTCACAAGGCAATAGTGGTTACACGCTGACTCAGCTCGCGCCTGTGAAAGATGAACTGGTCATTAAACGCCAGCTCAAATTCCTGATGGCAGGTGCTGGAGCAGGGTTGGGACTGATCCTGGCATTCTCCTACTTCCGTGAAATGCGGGACACCACCATGAAGTCTGTCGACGAAATTCGTAATCAACTGCATCTACCCATCCTGGGAGAAGTACCTTCGTTCGCTGAAAGTGATGCTGTCGTTGATGACAGTGAATTTGCCCCCGCGCTGTGGTACTACTATCGCCCCGCTTCACGCGAAGCAGAGTCGTTTCGTTCACTGCGCACATCTCTGTTATTAAAAACAGATCGCAGCGGTGCGAAAGTTCTGCAGATGACCAGTGCCGAACCCGGAGATGGGAAAACCACCTCGATTTCCAACCTGGCGCTGGCGATTGCTCAGACTGGTAGAAAAGTTCTGATTATCGATGCCGACCTCAGGCGGCCTACCATTCATAAACTGTTTGGACTCGCCAATTCGATTGGCCTCGGAGATGTTCTGAATGGTGAGATCGATGCACAGACTGCGATTCGGGAAACCCGCGTCACTCATCTTTCGATTCTGACAGCAGGTATGTTGCCTGAAAATCCATCCGAAATGCTGATGTCTCGAGGATTCTCGGAACTGGTAAATCAGCTGCGAAATGAATACGACTATATTCTGATTGATACGCCACCTCTGGTGGTTGTCAGCGATCCCTCGGTGATTGCTTCCATCGTTGATGGCGTATTGCTGGTTGTTCGCATCGACAAGAACCGTCGAGGAGTGATCCGCAAAGTACAGCAGATTATTCAGACCAATGGGATCAAAGTGACGGGGCTGCTGGCGAACGGTGTCCAGTCCGGGAAATTTGGCGATTACGACTACGGTTCAGGGCCTGGATACAGCGACTATTATATCGTCCCTCCGCAGGTACAGACAAAACAGGCAGATGCTCCTGCGAAGACGAAACTCACCCATTAAACCGGATTTGAGTTTCTGCAGATAAACCGGGATTATTCCAGCTCAATGTCCAGTTCTTCAATCTTACGATACAGGCTGGACAAGCCAAGCTTCAACCGCTTGGCGGCTTCCCGTTTATCTGTGCTGTCTTTCAATACGCGTGTGATATGCATGCGTTCGTAATGCCGCAGCGCCAGTCGCAGATCGTCTACATCTGGTAACGGCGGCTCGTTCTGATGCAGTTCCGGGGGCAGATCGTTCAGGCAGATCAGCGTTTCGTCACACATCATCACAGCGCGTTCGATGGCATTATCCAGCTGCCGGACATTGCCTTTCCATTCTGCAGACATCAGTGTGCGAATGGTTTCACTGGTAGCTCCCGTGACACGTTTGCCCATTTTACGGGAATGCTTGGAGATGAAATATTCCACCAGTTCCGGAATGTCATCAACGCGTTCCCGCAATGCGGGAATATGGATTTTCATACCGTCCAGTCGATAAAACAGGTCTTCTTCGAATTCCCCTGACTTGACCATTTCGGTCAGGTCCTGGGTTGTTGAAGCAATGAGTCGCACATCGACTTTCACAGGCTCGGCGCTCCCCAGAGGGAGAATCTCGCCGTATTCAATTGCCCGCAACAGTTTGCCCTGCGTTCCCAGTGGCAGTTGCGAGATCTCATCCAGGTACACGGTTCCGCCATCGGCATTTTTAAAGACGCCAATCTGCTCGGAGGCGGGGTACTGCAGCGAACTGTTGGCCGACCCAAAGAGTTGAGACTCGAGCAGTTCGATCGGTCGCATGCCGCAGTTGACGGCCAGGAAGCGTTGTTCGCGGTTCGGGCCATTCGAGTGGATCGATCGGGCAAACAGCTCTTTCCCCGTTCCCGATTCACCGGACAACAGCACATTGGAATTGGTCGCTGCGATTTTTCGAATCGTGCTCTGCAGTTTCTGCAGCGCTTTACTGCTGCCTACCACTTCTTCAATTCCCGGACTGCGGGCCAGTTCCCTTCTTAAGATCTGGTTCTCATAGAATATTTTCTGGTACTCAAACAGGCGATTCAACTTATGAGACAGATCGTCAAAAATGACCGGTTTGACCAGGTAGTCAAAGGCACCCGCTTTGAAGGCTGAGATCGTGTTTTCGACGGTCGCATAAGCCGTGATGATCAGCACGAAGATACTCGGCTTGATATTCTGCAGGCGCCGCAGAAGTTCGATGCCATCTCCATCCGGCAACTGCACATCACAGATCGCGACGTTAAAATCCCGATCGCGGGCCAGTTCCAGCGCTCTGGCTACCGTAGAAGCCTGCATGGTTTCATATCCTTCACTGGTAAGAAATTCTGCCAGCGAAGTCCGAATGACTTCTTCATCTTCGACAATCAGTACGGATCGATTGAGTTGCACGTTGGAGTTCGTCCTCTTCTTCATTCAATTCAGGTCGTTACAAATTTGATTTCTTTTGCCGGTCCGGGAGGAATATCTGCTTCTCCCTGTAACTCCTCACAATTCAGGGAGACTATGAACCGGGCACCATCTTTTACCGTATCATCAATTTCAATTGTACCGGAATTGGAGTGTTCCAGGATATTTTTACACACAAACAGGCCCAGCCCCGTTCCTTTAGCCTTGGTCGTGAAATAGGGTTGAAACAACCTCGCTTTATCTTCTTCACGGATACCTTCTCCGTCGTCATGAATCGAAATCACGATTTGTCCCCCGCGGGCTTCGGTAGTGATTTCGATCGACTCACCTTCTTCTGTTGCATCCATCGCATTCAGAATCAGGTTCAGGAATACCTGCACCAGCTGGTCACGCACGACCTGTACCACAGGCAGGTCCTCCGCAAAGCGGGTGATGATATTTTTCCCCTTTTTCCGTTTGTAATATTTTGAAATGTTCAACGATTCGGTAATCAGCTCATTGATCTGGCAGCGATTCCGCTCGGTTGTTGCCGGTCGGCTGAAATCGATCAACTCGCGAAGAATCCGTTGAATTCTTCGCAGTTGTGCGTCGACTTCATCCAGTCGTTTGTTTGTGTATTCATCATTGTTATGGCGGTTGAGCAGTTGTACGAGTGAGCTGATGCCCGCCAGCGGGTTTCCCACTTCGTGCGCAATTCCTGCTGCCAGCAGTCCGAAAGCGGCATGTTTTTCCTGCTGAACCAGCAGCGCCTGCGATTCCTGAAGGTCGCTTGTCCGACGGGCGATACGATCTTCCAGCAGTTCCTGGTTCTGCTTCAACTGCGAGTTCGCCAGCGAAAGCTCCATACTCGTGCGTTTGACCAGTTGAGAAAAGGCAATGCTCGCCCACGCGACCCAGCCCATCCAGACAATCATCAGCAACAGCTGCGAGACCCAGTCAGACGGGCGGTTGGAGAATAAAAGTGTCGAATAACTGATCAGATGCAGTCCCAGTGTCAGGTACGCGATCTGTGGCGAGTGTCGAATGGAGCAGACAATCAGTGACAGCAGATAATAAAAACGAAACGGGCTGTTTAACCCGGCGTCATAGTGACAGAGCAGGCCGATGAATAACGCTTCCATCACGGAAATGATCAGAGGCCATTCACCCAGAAAGACGCGCCCGCGAAAGCTGAAGTAGGTATCCGCCAATGCATAGATGGCACCTAAAGTCAGAATCCAGTTCAACTGGGGAACCTGAATGGCAGAGCTGTTTCCGCCAAAGTTGACCAGCACATACCCGACACACAACCCGAACCAGCGAATTCGCAGCGTAATTTCTTCCGCCGGCAGCTGCCAGGTATAGGCGTCATGGTGGATGCGGGGAACGGCTGTTGAAACAGGGGCTTCCGCCGGACGATCCTGTAGCTCGTCGCCCGGTCCGTTCAGTTTCTCCGCGTTTAAAGGGTCAGTCATGGTCAATATGGAAATTCTGTGTCGTGCTGCTGATTCGTTGCAAAGTAAGATTCTGACAGATTCGTTGTCCATCAATGCTGTATTGACAGTTGATCAATGCCAGGCGAGCACGCCAACGAGCGTGCGGACCATTTCGACCAACGTACCATTCCAGGTCTGATAAGACACGATTTATCATGTCCGGTAAACAGAATATGGTGGTTGATAACTGAATGCCCGATTCGACGGCATCACGTAAATGAAGCTATACTATCACGAAACTGAAATTGATCTGCAATTACACATTCGCTATTTTGAGCGAGAAGCCAGCGAATATTACTGTACAAACAGGTAAAACCAGAACCATGCGCAATTTCATTTCACAGTCACTCTGCGCCTGGTTCGTAAAAACAAATCATATAAGATTTTAAGTATTCAAAGATATCTTGGAAAGAGTGGGACGAATTCAAGGAATCACCGTGACTCTCGTGAGCAGATCCATTTATTTCCACCGTTGATTACGTATAGAATGCTACAAAACATTGTAGACATTCAGCAGGATTTGAGATCCGAATAGATTGGGAATTTATGAAAATCGTCGTAGCGAGCTCAGAAGCGATTCCATTTGCCAAGACAGGTGGACTGGCCGATGTGGCCTCCGCATTATCCAAAGCACTGGCTGCAGAAGGGCATGAAGTCAGCCTGTTTCTGCCCTTTTATCCCCAGTCGACAGCCAGCCGCGGAATTTCCTCCGACAATTTCGAACCCTGTCCTGAAAAAGTAATGATCCCTGTCGGCAGCAAGCAGGTGGAAGCCAGTCTGTTAAAGGCTTCTTTTCCCGATTCGAAAGTGGATGTTTATCTGATTGATCAGCCCCGCTATTTTGATCGTCCCGAGCTCTATCATGAAAATGGACGAGACTATCAGGACAACTGTGAACGGTTCATCTTCTTCAGTCGCGCGGTGATGGAGTTCACGTCACAGCTCAATTTGCAGCCGAATATCATCCACTCCAATGACTGGCAGACCGGACTCATACCGGCACTGTTAAAAATTGAATATCAGAATCGGCCCGGATTCGAAAAAACAGCCGCCGTTTATACGATTCATAATATGGCTTTCCAGGGACAGTACTGGCATTGGGACATGCTGCTGACCGGTATTGACTGGAAATATTTCAACCGGCATCAGATGGAATATTTTGGTCAGTTGAATCTGCTCAAAACCGGGATTGTCTTCTCGGACATGATCACCACCGTCAGTCCTACCTACGCAAAAGAGATCCGCACTGAACGCTTCGGTTATGGTCTGAATGGCGTACTCGAATCTCACTCTGATAGACTGGTTGGTATTCTGAACGGAGTCGATACCAGTGAGTGGAATCCTGAAACTGATCCGCATCTGGCCGCCCATTATTCCGTCAATACATTGTCTGAAGGAAAAGCGAAGTGCAAAGCCGCGCTTCAGGAACGCATGGGGCTGCCCCGGAAACCGGATACCCCTTTGTTGGGTGCCATCTCGCGGATGACTGATCAGAAAGGCTTCTCCCTGATTCTGGATGCGGCCGAAAATCTGCTGGCGACTGACGTTCAGATGGTCTTTCTGGGAACCGGCGATCCCCGACATGAAACCGCTTTCTCTGAGCTGGCGAAACGCTTCCCGGATAAAGTGGCCACATATATCGGCTTTGATGAAGGGCTGGCACACCAGATCGAGGCCGGCCTGGATATCTTTCTGATGCCCAGCCAGTTTGAGCCTTGCGGCCTGAATCAGATGTATAGCCTGTTGTATGGGACAGTTCCCATTGTTCATGAAGTCGGAGGTCTGGCCGATTCCGTCGTGGATGCACACGCTGAGAATCTGGAGAACGGAACCGCAAATGGTTTCTCATTCTGGCACTTTGATGCGACTGTACTCTATCGACAGATGCGACGCGCCATCGATGCATACTACGATAAGCCGCTCTGGAATCAGCTGATTCAGAATGGCATGACAAAAGACTGGTCCTGGAAACAGAGTGCTCAAAACTACCTGTCCGTCTATCAGCGTGCCAGCAGTTATCGAAATAAGAGCAGCCAGTCAGTGTCTGCCACTTCTTAGCAGGCAGCCAAACTTCTTTTATCCCTTTATGATGACGGGAATCGATGTCAGAGATCAGAACCGACCCTCTTACCGGCTTTACCACGATCTTTGCGCCGGAACGTGCCCGGCGGCCTATCAAACTTTCAGAAAATGCCAGTCATTATGTCCCCACACAGGAACAGATTGACTCCGATCCGTTTGCGGAAGGAAAAGAATCCGAGACTACGCCGGAACTGTATGCCATCCGATCTCCAGATACCAGGGCCAACCAGCCAGGCTGGAAGCTGAGAGTCGTTGCCAACAAGTATCCTGCGCTGACTCCCGTTTCCGACGCAGAAGAATATGGCGTCCATGAAGTCATTGTCGAGTGTCCGCAGTTTGAGACCCAGGTATCTCGACTCTCCCCGACACAGTTTCAATATATGTTTCAGGCTTATCGACAGCGGGTCGCCGCCCATCGTGATGACCCCCGCATCAACTACGCGCTCATCTTCAAAAATCAGGGGATCCTGGGAGGCGCCTCACTGGGACACGTACATTCACAACTCCTCGCCAGTTATCTGATCCCGCAGGCACTCCAGCAGGAGGTGCAGCAGGCTCGGGAGTATCAGTCTGAGCATGGTTGTTCGCTCTTCAAAACTTTAGCGCAAGACTCAGCAGACGGATTTTCCGGACGGGTCACGTCCACCGATTATTTTGATATCATCTGTCCCTACGCCAGCCGCTTCGCCTTTGAAACATGGGTTATTCCCCGTTCTCTGAAAACACACTTCGATCACTCCAGCGACCAGGAACTCGATGATCTGGCAATGATCACCCGTCGTCTTTTATTTAGTCTGGAATCGCTGCTCGGACGTCACGATCTCAATTATGTGATCCAGATGCCCCCCTATGATACCAGAGAACAGGATGGCTATACCTGGAGTCTGCGGATCTATCCGCGTCTGGCACATCTCGCGGGATTTGAACTCGCTTCCAATGCCTTCATCAACCCGGTTTATCCCGAGCACGCCGTTGAGCAACTGAAACGGCAGTTGTGCTCCTGAACGTATTTGACCGTCTTTCTGATTCACCCGGTTCCGGTTCGGACTACAGGGATATCACTCAGAGAAAATAGAGAGGCAAGTATCGCGTTAGGAATTGTCGCAGTTACTCAAACTGGTGAAATCTTACCTGCTTTAACAATTGACCTTCCTCCAGCGGTATTTCGAGATCGTTCGTGTCGATTTTAAGGGGACTTGGATTTTATTATCCGGAAAAGTCCTCTATGATTACAAAAAGATTGGCTTTAAGATAAGCCAGAATCGTTTCAAGTCCTGCTGGTACAGCGCTTAACGCAGGCTGCGAGGCGACCCGCCACGTATTTGATACCGTTCAGTTTTACAGCGTAATCGAAAGTTCTGTGTATCACACGGATGAAAGGATGCGGCCCATGGGCTGTCGACTTCGGCTTGTTTTGGTCATTCACAACCATCAGCCCGTTGGGAATTTTGAAGGCGTTTTTGAAGAATCCTATCAAAACAGCTATCAACCATTTCTCGACGTTTTATCAGAATACCCTGATATCCCTTTTTCTCTGCATACCTCAGGCAGCCTGATGGAATGGCTTGTCGAAGCGCATCCGGAATACATCGATCGTGTTCGCGGACTGGCGGAATCAGGGCAGGTCGAAATCCTGGGCGGACCCTTTTACGAACCGATCCTGGCAGGCATTCCCCGTTGTGACCGTATCGGACAGATTACCGCGTATTCCGACTATCTGAAAAAACTGTTTGGAACCCCGGTCCGCGGCATGTGGGTGCCGGAACGGGTCTGGGAACAGTCATTTGTCTCTGATCTGGTTGATGCCGGCATGGAATTCACCCTGCTGGATGATTCCCACTTCAGTGCTGCCGGAATTCGCGCAGATAAAATGCACGGCTACTATCTTTCAGAAGACGAAGGCCGCCTGCTCAAGATTTTCCCGGACAATGAAACACTCCGCTACCAGATTCCCTTTACCGATCCCATAGAAACGATTCATTACCTGAAAGAGATTGCCGACCATCATCCTCATTCAGTCGTGGTCTTCGGTGATGACGGGGAAAAATTCGGCGCCTGGCCAGGTACCTACGATCACGTTTACCGCGATGGCTGGCTGAGAAAGTTTCTCGACCTTCTGCGGCAGAACAGCGACTGGTTGAAAGTCACAACACTTTCGGAATCGGTCGATACCGTTTCGCCGCTGGGCAGTTGTTATCTGCCTGATGCCAGTTACCGTGAAATGAATGAGTGGGCGCTCTCTTCAGAGCGACAGCTGGAACTGGCCGAGCTCAAAGAAAAATTTGCAGAGGCCGAAGGCTTTGATCGGCTCAAACCTTATCTGCGTGGCGGATTCTGGCGAAACTTCCGGGTTAAATACGCGGAACTCAACGAAATGTATACCCGGATGCTGCATGTCAGTAACCGTCTGCAGAGTCTGGAAGAGACCGGCGTCGACGCAGAAGACCTGCCCGCATTGCACGAAGCCCGCACCGAGCTTTACCGCGCACAGTGTAACTGTCCTTACTGGCACGGGGCTTTCGGTGGGCTGTATCTGCCTCACCTGCGAAATGCGATTTACAAACATCTGATCTCAGCCGACACGCTGCTGGAGAAAATTACGCACCGGGATGCCAACTGGCTCGCAGTAGAAGTGGGGGACTTCAATCTGGATGCCCGGAAGGAAATCAGGATGGCCAGCAATCGACTGGTCTGTTATCTCGCACCGGCACAAGGCGGGCATCTATATGAACTGGACGTGCGGGGCGCCAAACATAATCTGCTGGCGACCCTTGATCGACGTCCTGAGCCATATCACGATATCATTCGCCAGGCAGCCATTGAACAGAAGCAAGGTTCGCAGAACGGAGAGGATATCGGCAAAATTCATAATGCCGTCCGCTTCAAACAGCCCGGCCTTGAGAAAAAACTGCAGTACGATCATACCCCCCGCAAATCACTGGTGGATCACTTCTTCCAGCCAGGCGTCGACCTGGAGACCGTTATTCAGGGCGGCGGGGAAGTGGGCGATTTTGTGCAGGGAGTCTATCTCAGCTCGCTCAAACGAACCGATGAGGACTGCGAAGTACGAATGGTTCGCAAAGGTTATGTCGGACCTTATGAAATTGAACTCACGAAGACGGTTTCCCTGGCGAAGAATGCCTCGGGCTCGCTGGAAATTCATTACGAACTTTCACATCTGCCTGCAGAAGTCCCGCTGAATTTTGGCGTCGAGTTTAACTTTGCCGGCATGGCCGCCGGAGCCAGTGACCGCTATTACTACAATCATCTGGGCAAACAACTCGGCCAACTCGAGTCGAAACTTGACCTGGAAAAAACGGACCGCATTGGTCTGGTCGATGAATGGCTGGGACTGGATGCAGCCCTGGATCTTTCCGCGCCGGCCAGTATCTGGACGTTCCCGATTGAAACCATCAGTCAGTCTGAAGGCGGCTATGAACTTGTGCATCAGAGTTCCGTGGTGATCCCGCACTGGGAGTTCGTTGCAGATGAAAACGGCCGCTGGTCTGTTACCATCACACTTTCGATGGATACCTCGGCAGCCCAGGCCAAAGCACTCAGTGAAGCAGCCGCTTCCGGAGCATAAGCCTGAACCGTGTGGTCCTCTGGTGAAGTTCAGTAAAAGAGTTCTCAGGAAAAGAGTTCGTTGACCACTTTTCCGCCATCGACGATTTTCATCGGGCGGCCCAACGGACTCATGTTTTCTTTGCGGGGTTCGACCTGTAACGACTGGCAGATCGAACAGAACAGGTCGGTCACTTCAACCGGTCGGTCCTGGACGGCGGAACCGTCTTTAGTCGAAGAGCCAATCACCTGTCCTCCTTTGACGCCACCACCGGCCAGGGCGGCTGAAAAGACGCGGGGATAATGGTCGCGACCGGCACGGGCATTGATCTTCGGCGTTCTGCCGAATTCACCCATCCAGACCACCAGAGTTTTATCCAGCATGCCCCGCTGTTTCAGGTCGGATATCAAGGCCGCCATTCCGGCATCCACTTCCTGGGCGCGCGGGGAAAGCGTTTCTGAGATATCAGCATGATTGTCCCAGCCATTCGAACGGACTTCGATAAATGTGGAACCTGCTTCCACCAGTCGCCTTGCCAGCAGGCAGCCTTTACCAAAGTTGTTCTCTCCGTATTCGCGACGCAGTTCTGCCGATTCCTGGCTCAAGTCAAATACTTTGGTTTGCGGGCTCATTACCAGCGAAGAGGCTTTGTTATAAATCTTGCTATGGTTCTTTACAACGACTTCACCGCCACGACTGGCGAATTCGGTATCCAGTCGGCCCAGCAGTCCCAGGCGTTTCTGATAGCGTTTGTCTGTCACGGTTGCTGCGACATTGTCGGGAATGTTCCCCGGATTGTTGATGTTGAATGGCTCAAAGTCCACACCCAGAAAACCGGCTCCTTCCGTTGCTCCCACTGAGACGATTGAGGGAATATCCAGTTCGCGGTCACCGATTTCACGGACAATGTTCGAACCCAGGCTCGGATGTTTCACACTCCCGGAAGGCACATACCCGGTATGCATCTGGTAGGTGGCCCGCTGGTGGTTCCCTTCTTTATTTGTCATGGAGCGAATCAGCGCGATGTCCGACATCACTTTTGCGGTGTTTTTCCAGTCTTCGGCGATTTCAATTCCGGAAACGGCGGTCTTAATCGCCTGTTTGTCACCGGCGCTCGATGTGCCTGGCTTCGGGTCAAACGTTTCAAACTGGCTGGGGCCACCGGACATCCAGAGCAGGATCATTGAACGACCCTGTTTGCGGAGTTCTTCCGCGGAGACGCTCATCAGATCATGAAAGCTCAGAGTGCCGGCTGCCAATGCTCCCAGCGAAACATTGCGGATGAAGCTACGACGCGAAAAACCGCCTCGGGTTGCCTGAACCTGCTGGTGGTGATAAAGACTCATAACGAACTCCTCATGCAGAGGGGAAAATTGATTGGAAATGGAACTGGTTACAAAAAGTCTGTCGGGAATCGTTCAGCGTTTGGTGATAAACTCACTGGAATTCAACAGACTCCACATCAGATCTTCGAGCGCGTCATTCCGGTTGCCTGCTTCCTGAATGTAGTCCTGGCAGATTTTCAATTCTGCCTTGCCGGGCACTCGTGAAAGTGTCAGCAGATACAGTTCCTGAATCGCATCGTTGTCATCTTTAAAGTCCCTGGCAATCTGTGCCAGTTTGGTATTCCGGTCTGTCCCCAGCATTTCGTTCAGGGTTTTCGAATTCATCATAAATAACGCCTGGGGGACATCGCCGGTGATTTCATCCTGCGAAGTCGAAGGATCATAAGTAAACAGTGTGCTGAACTGTCCGCGGGCGGTGCGGCTACCCTGGTAGCGTCGGCTGCCGATGTTCCGGTTGGCCTGCAGATCGTCAACGCCGAACACCTGGGTGATCGCGGTGAAAATCTGGTCTCCTCTTAACCGTGTGGGAGATTGTGCCGCGAACGGTGTATGCTGCTGCTCGGTTTTCTTCTGCATTTCACGCTGGTAAGCGCGTGTGTTGGTAATGGTCTTACAGAGCCATTTCAAATCGTAGCCACTGGCAGTAAAGCCTTCCGCTAATGCGTTCAGAACTTCAGGATAAACGGCACTGCGCTCCGGGCCAATATCGTCAATGGGCGTGTAAAACCCTTCACCCAGCATTTCGGCCCAAAGCCGGTTGACGATGGCCCGCGAGAACCAGACGTTGGATGGCGTGGTTAAAAACTTCGAAAGTGTTTCACGTCGTTCGATGTCGTCCAGGCCTTCCGGGGCTTTGGTGCCAACAAACAGGACCGGTTGAACGACTTTACCCATCGAGGTCGGGTCATTGAGATCAGGCATATGATATTCGGTCATGAACCGCTGCATGTTGTCGGGAACGGGGATACTCTTGATCTCTTCCGCAGTCAGCGCCTTGTCACCATCTTTGTCCGCACGGGACACCATCTGTTCAAAACCGCGGGCCATCCGGGTCCGCTGGACTTCCTGTTCAGTCAGTTTACCGTCACGGTTCTTATCGTACAGACGGAACAGCATCGAAGGATCCTGCAGGATCTTCATACGTTGAGCATACTGATTGCCGTCTGCTCCCCGATCCATGGACACCACTTCGAACGTCCGTGGCGTGGCATCACGTACCGGGCGAACCCGCACACGGGGAAAGAAGGCCGCCAGTTCGTGGAAACTGTTGCGTTTCCATTTGTCAGTAGGATGATCGTGGCAGTTCGCACATTGGATCTGAATCCCCAGGAAGATACGCGAAGTTTCCGCAGCCAGCTCGGCCGGGTCCCCCTGGTGGGCAAAAATCAAAGCGGTATTTCCATTTTCACGAACGTCGCCGGTGGCAGTCAGCAGGTCTGTGGTAATCTGATCCCAGCTTTTATTCTGGTTGAGCTGTGTCGTCATCCAGTCTTCGAATTCATTCTGATTAATCCGTGACCGGGCATCGGTGGCCCGCAGATAGATGACGTCCCGCCAGTAACGGGCCCAGTTGACACCGTACTCTTCAGATTTCAACAGATCGTCAATCACCGCCTGCCGTTTACCGGGGCTCGCATCCAGACCGAACAGAATGACTTCCGAGTTAGCAGGTTTTCGGCCCGCCAGGTCGAACGTCACGCGACGCAGAAAGTCTTCGTCATTTGCCAGGGGAGCCGGCTTGATATTCGATTTTTTGAATTCCGTTTCCAGAAGTTGATCGATCTTTTCTGCCATGGCAACGGCATCGACTCTTTGCCGTTTATCTGATTGAGTCGCACTCTTTGTTGCCGCGAATGCCGCAGACTGGCATAATGGAACGGTCATTGTCACGAGAAACAAGCAGGCAATGGGAATCGTTCGTTTCCGGGTAAAACTCGTCATGGCGTTTAACCTGTTAGATAGAGCCGGGGAAATGGTTCCTGTTTTCGATCAGGAGTCAGAGTGATTCAAAAACTGCTGATCTTCAGAATGTATCCTGTTTTACAACCATTTCATCCAGGCCGAATGATTCGAACCGTTCGACCGGGTGACATGACTGCAATCCCTGATACTGGCTATTAAACCCTTCTTAACTTTGAATGTGTCGAAAAAAAGGTGATTTTCGTAAATTAATTTAATCTGAACTAAAAGCCGGACTGGTTGAATAATGGAACTGAGCGCTTGGGTCATTATTGTTATTTTATCCGGGGTCGCCATCGTCATTGGTGGCGTCCTGTTTTTTCGTCTGCATGCCTTCCTGGCGTTGCTGGCAGGTGCCATTTGTGTAGGAGTGCTGACGCCCGTACAACAGATTGAAGAGACGGCACTCAGGAAAAACAGTTTCAAAATCATTGAAGTCAGCGAAGACAACCGCAGTCTCGTGGTCCAGGTGGACAAAAAAGGCAGCCTGCAGACCGGCATGATGCTGATGATTATGGGGACCGAACAACCCCGCTTCCCACTGATACCGATCGCCCAGACTGAGGTTCAGCGGGTCACTGCCCAGTTTAACGAAGACAATAAAAGAATCAGCATCGCCGAACTCAATGTCCGCGATGACAGTGCCAGCCGCCTGATACGCCTGGATGACTTCGCCATCACACCCACACATTATAATGCGGCAATCGCGGAAGGTAAAAAGTCAGTCGGCGAACGTGTCGCCGCCGGCTTCGGTTCCACCTGTGCCAAGATCGGTATTCTGATTGCCCTCGCTGCCATTATCGGCATGTGTCTGCTGGAAAGTGGCGCTGCCGAACGCATTGTCCGCTCGGCGATTCAGTTTGTCGGCGAGAAACTGGCCCCCGTTGCCTTTATGGCCAGTGGCTTTCTGCTGGCGATCCCCGTCTTTTTTGATACCGTCTTCTACCTGCTCATCCCGCTGGGAAAAGCAATGCGGATCCGCACCGGTAAAAACTATCTGCTGTATGTCCTCGCGATTGTAACCGGAGGCACCATGGCCCATTCCCTGGTGCCGCCAACCCCCGGACCATTATTTGTGGCCGAACAGTTGAATGTCGATATCGCCACCATGATGATGGGCGGCCTGATTGTGGGCAGTATCGCCGCTCTGTTCGGGCTCGGATATGCCACTCTGATTAACAAACACTGTGAACTTCCCTTTCGGGACTCAGCCGATGTCACCCAGGAAGATCTTCAGAAACTCGCCACGAAAAAAATCGAAGACCTGCCGCCACTCTGGTTGTCGCTGCTACCAATTCTACTCCCTGTCGTCCTCATCGCCGGTTCTACGCTGTTGAAATTTAAAACGATCAGCAGCCAGCTTTCAGAGCAGTCGCAAACACTGATTACCACACTGGGAAACAAAAACATCGCGTTGGGTATCGCGACGGTCATTGCGCTCTGGACACTCATTCGACAGAAAAAATCCTCAATGGGAGCGCTGTCCGAATCGATCCAGACCTCGCTGTATACGGGGGGCGTGATCATCCTGATTACGGCTGCTGGCGGCGCGTTTGGCAGTGTCCTGCAACAGACAGGTGTGAGTTTCCTCATTGAATCTCTGCCACAGGTCTCACCATTGATGCTGGTCACGCTGGCCTTTCTGATCACCACCGCCATCCGCACTGCACAGGGCTCATCGACAGTCGCCATGATCACCACCGTCGGTATTCTGGGGGGCATCGCCGAGTCCACGACGCTCGGCTTTCATCCGGTCTACCTGGCACTGGCTATTGGCTGTGGCTCCAAGCCGATCTCCTGGATGAATGACAGCGGCTTCTGGGTCATCGGAAAAATGAGCGGTATGACCGAAGGCGAAACCCTGAAATTTATCAGCCCCATGACCGCTCTGATGGGCATTGTCGGTTTTATCGTCGTCCTGCTGGGAGTTCAGTTTTTCCCGATGGCTTAGAGTGTTTGAAAGGTTTTGTGATTGATGAAATGGATTACCGCTGGAAATGCAGTGAAGTTAATCATTCTTGCACTGATGATCGTCTTAAACAGTGAAGCCAGAGCTGAGCCTGTTGACATCGGTTCCCGGCGGGAACTGTTTGTGGATCGCCTGTTGATTGACCAGTTGGACGGCGTCATGCTCAAACTGCATCATCCTGTCAAAGCACCACGAGCCAAATCCCCACTACCTGTCAGACACATGATGACGGTCATCAAAAACGGAGATCGTTTCCAGGCCTGGTGGCGGGGATCTGATCCCGCTTATCAAGGCGATAAACATACCGGGCATCCGGGAGAAACCGTGCATTACGCCGTCAGTCAGGATGGTCACGAATGGGAATTTCCGAAACTGGGCCTGCATGAAGTCGCCGGCACGCGTGATAATAATGTGATCCTCGCAAAACAGCCCCCTTTTCTGACTAATTTTACTCCCTTTCTTGATACGCGTGCTGACGTGAAACCTGCGGAACGTTACAAAGCATTAGCGGGATATCCCGGACCGGGGGACAAGCGGGGTTTGAAAGAGCAGGGGCGGGGACTGTTTGCGTTTGTCTCTCCTGATGGGATTCACTGGACGAAACAAGGAGAAGTGATTCCCTATCAACCCGAGTGGCGGCACGCCTTTGATTCGGCCAATGTCGCGTTCTGGTCCGAAGCAGAGCAGAAATACATCTGTTATTTCCGCACCTGGACCGATCCCGAACGTTTACGCAGCATCAGTCGCACGACGAGCCCTGACTTTCAGCACTGGAGTCAACCGGTCGCTCTGAACCCGAATCGACCGGGCGAGCACCTTTATACGAATCAGACACATCCCTACTTTCGGGCGCCGCATATTTACATCGCACTGCCGACCCGTTTTGTTCCCGGTCGCGGGGATGCACCTGAGTACGATCAACAGGACGTCAACGCGACCGATATTCTTTTCATGACGACACGCGCCGGCTCCTCAAAATACGACCGGCTCTTCACGCACGCATTCATCAGGCCGGGCCTTGATCCACAACAGTGGAAGAATCGTGCCAACTATGTAGCGTTAAATGTTTTGCCCACCGGGCCCGCAGAAATGTCAATCTATCATCGCAGCGGAGATCGTTACGTGTTGCGAACCGATGGTTTTGTCTCCGCCAACGCTGGTTCAGAACCAGGCAGTCTGTTGACAAAGCCGTTCATATTTGCAGGCAGTCAACTCAATTTGAACTTCAGCACCAGTGCCGCTGGCAGTTTGAGAGTAGAGATTCAGAGGCCGGATGGCAGTCCCATTCCCGGTTTCACGATGCAGGACTGTCTGCCTGTGATTGGCGACAAAATTGATGGCACCGTGACCTGGAAAAATCATCCTGACCTGGCTGCACTCGCCGGTCAGCCCGTCCGCCTGAAGTTCCAGTTGCAGGAGTGTGATCTGTACTCGTTCCAGTTTGATCGGTAAGATGACATAGTGAACTGAACAACCCTGGTGACAATAAAGTGAGAGCAGATGACAGACTCAGCGGAATCCAATCCATCGCAGTCAGACCCACAAGAGAACAATAACTCGATCTCGCCGTGGAAAATTACCAGTTGGGTCAGTTGTTTTGTCGTTGCAGGCAGCATCCTGGCCTGTGTCATCATTGCAGCCGTACGCAGTGAATGTCTGACACAGGTGAAGGTGACCGCGCTCGATGCCGCCGCGGAACCGCGCGATCATGATCTGCCACTGATCAGACAGAAAGAGGCACTGCCCGATTACGAACTGCTGATTATCACCCAGGAACGGATAGGCGTTAAACTGGGTGCCAAACCTGACACATCGGCTGTGAAAGGCCTGGTCTGGAAGCTCAACCAGCCGATTGGAATACATGATATCGTCGGTATTCGACTGCAGGATCAGGATAAACTGATTTCCGATGCACTGGTGGAAGTTCCCTTCAGTCGGGACCCGGTCGTCGCTGGTAATTACCGGTTCGAGCTTCAGACCGTGTATTCCGCCCAGGTGGGAGTGCAATCCTTTTTTCAAACTCCCATCGGTCTGACGATCGCATTTGCTTTCGTGATTGCTGTCCTGCTGATATTAGTCAATTATTTTGATCTCGACTTCAATTGAGTTGTTTGCTCAGGCAGGAGATAATAATGGAAGGACTACTCTGGCTCTTTGGGGTAGCGGGGTTCTCACTGGCGGCAGGCGCACTGGCTGAAGCCAATCGACTCTCCACTCAGTTGAAAGCCCTGGAAGCACGCATTTCAGTGCTGGAAGAAAAACCGGTTTCTCAAAACGAATCTTCCGGGACGTCTATGTGAGGATGCCATGTCGCAGGAATCTCCCCCACTGACAGAACTGACATCCATCTCTGCCGGCTTCAACACCTTTACGCTCAAGAAGTGGTTCCCCATTGCGACACTCTGCTTCTGGCTCACAATGGCCTTCCTGAGTTCAAAAACGGTGAGTGACTGGGATTACGAAATGATACGTTCAATTGTCTTGGGGATTTTCGTGGCGCTGGGACTCTTTTTTCTGGCCAGGTATCTCGTTTCCGGTTTTGCGGATGAAGTCTGGATGAATGAAACCTGTATTCGTTTCCAGAAGGACGGAAAACAGGAAACGACACCTCTGACGAATATCGAAGAATTAAAGAGCTATCATTTTCAACTCGGTTTCCCCTTCAATTTCCCTCAGTATCTGGTTCGAATGCGATTCACCGAGCCACTCGGAATGGGGAAGCAGATTCGTTTCTTCATTCGCAGTCCGGCACCGGGAGGCCTGTATCATGAGAAAGAGATCCTGGAAACACTGGTTGCTCACATCCAGACTGCTCAGGAAAATCCCTCTACTCAGGATTCAAATTAAAATAATACCACAGGATCTTTGACGGGTGTCTTGCCGGAGGTGGACTTCAGTCGCGCTGCTTTCAACTGTTTCTCCAGCTTCATCGCCGCTTCCTTTGTGACGGCTGTCTGTTCCAGATTGATGACCTCAATCTGTTTTAAACCGGCCAGATATTTCAGACCCGCGTCTGTGATCTGCGTGTTTTTCAGGTTCAGCCTCGACAGATCTGGCAACTCCTGCAGACGTTCCAGTGTTTGATTGGTAATCCTGCAGTTTTCCAGATTCAAATAGGCAATTTGATTCAGCAGCGCGATTTCAGCGAGCGTGTCATCTGTAATATCCGTATTGCTGGCATCCAGTTCAATAACATATTTCTCTCGATAGCTGATGTATTTCCCGATATAGGGGACCAGCAGATTCGGTACCAGCGGAGGCTTCATGCTGTAAGTGTCCCAGACGTTGACTTGGGCATCAATCAATTTTTGAGTGAACGCGTTTTTCTGTTTCAGATTCTGGATGTATAAAAACAGACTGAGAAACAGAGTGACAATCATCACCAGCAGCAGCAGGCGTATGACGAGCCTGATCCGGCTGCGGGAGTCAGCCAGCCAGCGTTCCTTCTGTTGCTCAAGCGTACTTGACATATTTCTTATCAAAATCCTGGTTTAAGAAGGATCGGGGAACTCAACTCAACCCCAGCATACTCAACACCAGCACGATGGCGATGGCTTCCTGGTAATCGATATTCCGTAGAGAAAACAGATCGGAAATCAGCCGGATCCAGAACTCTTTCACAAACCACGCTACGATCAACAGAATGCAGATTGTCAAAACGGCATCGAGAAAAGACGTCAGTATCAGTCCGCCAAGACCCACTCTAGCTAACAGGCTGAATTTGATGATCCCTGCCAGGGCATTAAAGGCAAAGAGGGCGAGATTAAACTTCGGCGTAATCCTGCGGGATTCTGGAGGCATTGTGGTTGTGGACATAGAGATGATTCCCTGCGATTTCAGATAATTTGATGCTTAGAAAAGGATTTATTTAAACACGATCATACCAATTCTATCGCAAAATCACACAATCTGATTATGGACAGGGTGATAAAATCAGGTTGTAGTGTAATTCTTGTGGGTGTGAAAACGGAGGGCAGTCAATCAGTGTGTTGAACGCCGATATGCAGAACCTGGAGAAGCATTGCATTACCTGCAGTCAGGCACGATCATGGATGCAGGATCCGAAACTGGAACCGCAAACCGTTGATTTCCAATAGGGAGTTTTTGCTGATGATGTTACGCGCTAATCTGTTACTGGTGTTATTGTTGATGCTGCTTTCACATTCGGCTGTTCAGGCGGCAGAGAAAATCAAACGCCCTAATATCATTCTGATCATGTGTGATGACATGGGCTGGTCAGATATCGGCTGTTATGGCGGCGAAGTGCAGACGCCTCATCTGGATCGGATGGCGAAGGAAGGGCTGCGGTTTACCCAGTTCTATAACAACGCGGTCTGCTGGACGACGCGGGCTTCGCTGGTGACAGGGCTGTATCCCCGCTATCCGCGACCGCATCTGAACCGTAACATGGTGACAATCGGCGAAGTCCTGCAGCAGGCCGGATATCAGACGGCGCTCAGTGGCAAATGGCATCTGGGACGAACTGAATCGACCCATCCGGTTTACCGTGGATTTCAGGATTTCTATGGCCTGCTGGATGGCTGCTGTAACTTTTTTGATCCCTACTACCGCGATCCGAAATTCAAACGGGGGATTACCGGCGATGGTTACCGCTTCTTTGCTGAAAATACAAAGCGCATCACCGAGTTCCCCGACGACTTTTACACGACAGATGCCTTTACCGACCATGCCATTCAGGAAATTAAAACATATTCTCAGACTGATAAACCTTTCTTTCTGCATCTCTGTTACACGGCTCCACACTATCCCCTGCATGCCAAACCGGAAGACATCAAAAAATACAAGGGACGTTATGCAGCAGGCTGGGAAGCATTACGCAATGAACGTTATCAGCGGCAGTTGAAAATGGGACTCGTTGATCCACAGTGGAAACTGCCGGCACGCGATCCGGAATCAGCTGACTGGGAACAGGACAAGTACCCGCGCGACTGGCAGGAACGACGCATGGAAGTCTACGCCGCGATGATTGACTGTATGGATCAGAATATCGGACGCCTGATGGCAACGTTGAAAGAGACAGGCGTGGATGACAATACGATTGTGATGTTTCTTTCCGATAATGGCCCCGATGCCAGCGAACCAGGTGGCGCCAATCCGGAGCAGATTCCCGGTCCTGAAGAATACTACACCACCTGTGGACCGAGCTGGGCCTTTCCACAGAATACGCCGTTTCGTCGTTACAAGACATGGATGCATGAGGGAGGCATCTCAACTCCGTTGATCGTGCGCTGGCCTGGCAAGGTCGAAGCAAATTCCCTCACCCGCCAGCCGGCACATATCATTGATGTCATGCCGACCTGTGTGGAACTGGCTGAAACCGACTATCCTGCTACATTTCAGTCTCACAAAATTCTGCCCGTTGATGGAAAAAGTATCGTGCCCATCCTTCAGGGGAAAATACGTGAGCCACATGACTCTCTGTTCTGGGAGTTGAGAAATAACCAGGCGGTCCGCCAGGGAAAATGGAAACTGGTTGCGGATCGCAATATCAATCGCTGGGAACTGTATGATCTCGAACAGGATCGTACCGAAACAAATAATCTGGCATCGAAATATCCCGAGCGTGTCGCGCAGATGAAAGCGGACTGGCAAAAGTGGGCCGATAAAACCGGCGTCGCGCAGCAAAAGCATCAACGGGGGAAGCAGATCCCCTGATACTGTTTCCGCTTCAATGGTTTGCCCGTTTGAACTGCGAGAGTTCACTTCGGGCCTGTTCCGTCAGTGGATGTTTCCCGGCTGAATAAACCCGGGCCCGTTTTTCCAGCAGCCATTCCTTCCAGGGAACATTCGGTTCCATGGTCTGTAACGAATCGATGATCTGCTGATTGTCCATTTTTTCTGAGATCAGATATCTTACCAGCAGTCGATTATCTTCCAGACGATAGAGGGCAAAGGGCCGCTGTAACTGCTCATACAGGGGAGCAGCATAATTTGAATCCAGATCACACAGACTGACGGCTTTGAACAATACAGCATCCAGCAGTTGCCGACTTCCCCACGGGCTGTCCTGCAGCAGTTTCAATGTTTCAATGATCTTCTGCAGTCCTGCGTCATTCTGTTTCTGCTGGAGCGCGGCAATGGTCTCGATCGCGGCAGCTTCGGTGGGATTTTGCTTTCGGACTTTCATCAGCAGTTTATCGGGAACACGCACTCCGGATTCTGCCAGTGTGTGTGCGTAGACCAGAGTTTCAATCGGACAGCTCAAATCCGGTTCAAACTTTTGAAAACGCGTCAAGGCATCCAGATAACGTCTGGCCAGGTACCGGTTATAGGCCTCTCCCCGTGTCTGCTGTACTTCAGACAATGAATCGGCAATATAAACTGTGCCTCCCAGGCTGAGTTGCATTGCCAGCCGTCTTTGAATGACTTTTTCCTGACCCTCTGTGCCAAGTGTAACAGGCAGGTCATCATTCAACCGGACCGCACGATCGTGCAGATCGTGAATCGAAAAACGTGTCGATTTGCCAACGGTTTTCGCAAACGCGTATTCCAGCAGATTACGATCATCCAGATTCATCGGCTCTGAGTGAGACTCCAGTAACTGATTGATAGTGCGATTTCCACAGACGAAGTGAGCCAGCACGCCTTCCACGTCAATAGCAGACCAGCCCTGTTTGAGACCTTCCGCTATCACGGGCTGCTTCAGTTTCTGTTGAAGTGAGTCCAACTGGTACTGAAATGCCTGCTCCGATTTACCGCAGACCAGAACCATGTCGCGGGCTTTGGTTCGCCAGATCTGGACTTCGGGAAACACAGATCGGACAGTCTGCAGCACTATGTGAACCGTGCTGTCATCAACTTCGTAACCCTGTAGCCACTGCAGGAACAGGCCATCCTGATTCAATCGGGTGGAAACCGAATCATAAAACTCCCGGGTATAGAGATTCGCGATGCCGGCCCGATAGGGATTGGATGGCTCCGAGACGATCAGGTCGTACTGTTTTTTGCTCGTGAGTAAAAACTCGCGGGCATCGTTAAAATGCAGCGTGAGTTTCGTGTTCTTCAGCGCATTTGCATTGATCTGTGAACAGCGTTGCGTCATTTCCAGGACGACCGGTTCCAGCTCGACGACATCGACCGAAGTCATCTCTTCGACGGCAGACATCCAGCCGGCGGATTCACCAGTACCCAGTCCAATCACCAGTCCGGTCCGTGGTGCAGGGTGGAGCAGGGGGCCCAGCAGTCCCAGGCCGATCTGGGTACCGGCATCGCCAAACGCATTCCCGTCACTTTTACCGTTGACGATAAAAGCCAGGCTGTCGGTGGCTGTGATGGCGACACTCGATTCCCGTCCTTCCGCCTCCCAGATGCACTGACGATTTTTTGTGTTTGAGAAGTTTCGCTCTCCATTCGCTCCTTTTTCATCCAGACTGGCGCGGCGGGCCCCAATCCCGGCATGTCTCCAGACTGCGGTAGGACCGGTTGTTTCCAGAATCATGAAAATCGTGGCCAGAGAGAGTACGACGGAAGTCGCCAGCGAGACTGATTTCCAGCGTTGACCGACCAGTAACAAGGTCAGACCCAGAATCAGCAGCAGGCAGATCGACAGTTTCCAGAGTCCCGGAGCGGTCAAAACAGGCAGTAGGAAAAATCCCCCGGCAATTGAGCCGGAAATTGCTCCCAGGGTATTCGCTGCAAAGGTCCAGCCGACATGTTTACCGACATGTTCTTTACCTGTCCCCGCTATGGCAATCAAAAGTGGGAACTGAAAACCGGCGACGAGTGCCGCGGGAAAAATTACAAACGCGCCGACCTGAAACCAGTTCCAGACCTGGGCCAGAAACGTAGCGACAGGCTGACTCTGCTGCTGCAATACCCAGAACGCGATCTGATCTCCATACCAGAAGGGAACCGCGATGAGGAATGCTTCCAGCGTACAAACGAATGCCAGTAATGACAGTGTCGGTTTCACAAGTCGTGCCAGGATCGCATACAGAGCCCCCCCGATTCCGATACCAAGCAGTGCTACACAGAGAATCAGGCCGAAGGTATAAGTCGTGCCTCCCAGCAGCGGCCCCAGCATGCGATACCAGACGATCTCCATCAGAAAGAAGACAAATCCGACCGTTCCTGATGCGAGACAGACGATGCCCAATCGCTCCTGCTGAAGTGTTGCCTGTTCATGATTGACCGCTTGCGGTAAATCCGTCAGAGTCTGTGTCTCACTTTCGCTGCTGCTTGATAATCTTTTCGAGATCAACAGGGCAGAGACTGCCAGCAGCAGATTGATCCCGCAGGCGAACCAGAGTACGCCCCGATTCCCCAGTGCTTCCAGCAACATGAAATTGGCAATCCCGGCACCGACGACAGCACCGATTGTGTTCAACCCGTAGATCAACGCAACACCACGACGATGCGGGTCAGCAGCATTTGAGACCGCACGGGCGGCAGCAGGCATGGTGCCTCCCATCAGAATGGTAGGCACAGCCAGGATCATCGCAGAAGCTGCCAGGCGTGAAAGTGTTGCCAGTTCCGGACCCAGCGCAGCCTGACCTCCCATATTTACATACATCTGTCGTACAAGCATCAGCAGAAAAGGACTGATCCCCGCTGTCAGTGCGATACCCAATTCCAGCAGACCGTAGCACCGCAGGGGACGAATTGCAGCATCGATCCTGCTCCCGAACAGCCAGTTCCCCAGTCCCAGACCCGCCATAAAAATAGCCAGTACGGCGGCGGAAGAGGCAGTCGTCGCACCGAATACCAGCCGCAGCTCACGAATCCAGACCACTTGAAACATCAACGCACAATTGCCAGAGACAAGCAGCATTAATGACAGGATCCAGAGAGGGGCGTTACGTTCTGGTAGCGGTTGATTCAAGACTCTCTCCGACTGACTGCATTGAAGCAGAAATCATGGGTATTATAAGAAGTTGGTATAGTAAAAGAATGCAGGCCCGCTTGCAGAATCCGTGCCAACATGATGACTGATCGATGTCAGGATATCAAGAAGGACGGAGAGAGAGTAACCCGGGGTAATAGAACGGAGGTAACCGGCTGAGATCTGATATGAAACTCTGCAGGAACTGTCGATGTTGTTTGTTACCTGGTGAGTATGAGGCGGGAAATCACGGGTTTCAAGAGAGGAAGCAGGCTGATGTGCGCTGTTTCCAACCTTTGCGAAAGGGGGGCGCTGTCGCTGTACGCGCCGTTCCTGAGCGGAATCTGAATTGTGAATAATTGATGAAGGCAAACGCAGTTTAATTTAGAAAGCCAAGCCAGCGTTTTTTCTGTTCTTCATTCAAAGGCTTTTCAGCAGGGACTTCTTCTTCCTCGCTGCGTTCCAGGTTCAGTCCCAGCTGCTTTTCTTTTTTGCGAATCTGTTCTTCACGATTCTGCAGCATCGACTGGGTGCGCGACAGACGGGCGCGTTCAATCGATATCTCGACTTCGGCCAGACCCAGGCTGTGCTCCAGATCATGATGTAATGCCTGCAGTTGTTCCAGCAGTTCCGTCGGAGCATTGTTCAACTGTTCCCAGTTAACGGGGATGACTGCTGTTTCTGCTTCACGTAGACGTTTGATTAATGCGCTGATATATAGATCGCGTTCACGAATCGCTGCGACCAGTTGGTCTGGAGACGCTGACTCTTCCTCGATTTCAACAGGGGGATCAGGAATCGGAGGTTTGTAACTCGCCAGCGTGCGTCCCGCCGATCCGGCTGGAACGGAATTTAACAGGGAACCGGCAGAAGTTTCCGGTTTCCTGGGCGGTTCCGGTTTAGGGGCTGTTTTTCGGGCGAGGTCTGCGGAGACATCCACTCCCTCTCCTGACATCAGTTTCTGCTTCATGGCCTCCCAGCCGCTGACTGTCGAATCAGCATTGACTTCACTGGGAGTTGTTTCCACCGGTTCGCAGGCCGGAGATACTTCTTCGACGGTTTCTTCTTCATGGACCTCTGATTCTTCGGTGCCGGGAATGGTCGGTGAAGAGAGGTAATCAACCAGGCTGGCAGGTTGGGGGGCAGCAGGTCCCTTTTCAAAACCATCTTGTACAACTTTTTTCAGTTCAGCAATCTGCAGCTCAATGCGAGTCAGGGCTGATTCGGTCTCCATGCCCTGCCATTGTTCAAGCAGTGAATGCAGATCGTGTGTCAGTTTCTGTTGTTCTTCGATGACCTCAGGGGGAATTCCATTGGAAATGGTCATGCCACGATCAGCACCCGTGCGGTGTCTGCGGTCCAGTTGTTCGGCGACCTGTTCCAGGCGTTCCGTCAGGATAACGACCAACTGCTCTTTTTCTTCGAGTTCCGTCTGCAGTTCTAAAATTCGCTGCTGATCTGCGACACTCAGCTCTTCTTTTTCACGCTGGGTGGTTTTGAGTTGTTCCGCAAGTTCAGACAGGCGTTCGGTCAGAGTGGCGACCAGAGCTTCTTTTTCCTGCAACTCCGTTTCGAGTCCCTGCAGTCGTTGCTGATCCGATTCTGTCCATGCAGGCTGGCTCTGCTGGCTGCGTTCCAGTTGTTCTGCCACCTGGGATAACCGGTCCTTGAGAGCGGCGATCAGCGCCTCTTCTTCCTGCCGAATCGATTCCAGTTCCTGAATTCGATGATTATCGGCGGCTTTCTGTTCGTGGCTGGTATGCTGGCTGCGTTCCAGGCGTTCTGCCACCTGCGTTAACTGTTCGGTGAGTTTCTCAACCAGTTCTTCTTTTTCCAGGAGTTCGGTTTCCAGCTCTGCCATGTGCTGAATCTTTTCCGCATCCCATTGGGCGATCAATTGCGCTTCCTGTCTCTCAACCTCTGCGGCGGTGCGCGTACGTTCTTCCTGGCGATCTGATTCAGAGCCTTGTTCTGGCTGCGATTCAATCTGCATTGACTGCGGATCAGGTTGAGGAGCGTCTTGACCGGGTTCCATCCATTCGTACCTGAGTCTGTTAACCTTTCACATGGTTTTAAGCTAAAAATAAAGGACAGCTACGGTTAGCCTAGCTTATGTGAAAGCAGTCTCAGCGGGATACCCGGACTGGGTGATGCACTTTTTCGACATCCTTCTGCCGGTGGTAGCGATTATTCATATACTGCAGGATTTACCACATTACTGGGCTTTTTGCCCACCAGTACATCTGCCACCTGACAAGCTGCCTGTTGTCGAAGTTCGTCCAGTGACTCTTGGGAAATAAACGCAGCATGAGGCGTTGTAATGATCCGGTCATGCTGAAAAAACGGGTCAGACAGGTCAGGGGGTTCCGGGTCAAAGACATCCAGCGCTGCTCCCGAAATGTCCTCATTTTTCACCGCTGTTTTTAACGCATCGAAATCGATCAGTGCTCCACGAGCGGTATTGACGATGATCGCCGTCGACTTCATTTTCTGAAAAGCTGCCGCGTCGAACTGATGTTCTGTCGAATCTGTCAGTGGTGCGTGGATCGAGATGACGTCGCTTTCTTCCAGCAGCTCCTCGAACGCAACCATGCGGGTGCCGGTGCCATAGTCGTTACCTGAAGAGTTCGTGGCAATCACCTGCATACCAAATGCCCGTGCCCGCTCGGCGACCGCCTGTCCCGTCAGACCGAATCCAAACAATCCCAGCGTTAACGAACCGACTCGGCGAGGCACGGGAGCAGCAGACAGATCATAGATACCCTGTTTGATCTGCTGATTGAGAAAGGCGATGTTCCTCAAGCTGGCCAGCATCAGGCCAATCGCATGGTCGGCCACTTCGGGAATGCAGTAATCAGGCACATTCGTAACCGGGATTTTCAGTGAAGTGGCATATGCGACATCAATATTATCCAGCCCGATCCCCAGCCGTGCAATCGTTTTGCAGTCCGGTGCCGCTTCGATGACTGCCTGGGTGACCTGGGCCCAGCAGGTGGCGATCGCATCGACGCCCGAGGCACATTCCACTAACTTGGCTTCATCGGCTCCCGCAGGGGCTTCTATGACTTCCGCATCAACGCGCGCCAATTCCCGCTTTTCAACTTCACAGTCAGGCCACGCACGATCCGTAATTAACACACGATATTTCGCAGACACAAATCACTCCCTTTATTTTGTGAGAACGCTTCGAGAATTCTGTTCGTTCAGCATCTTATTTTTAAGTTCTGTTTACAAGTCTGACTTTCCGCAATTCTATACGGAACTCATGATTACCAGAACTTAAGAGTCAGATTGATCACAGCAGGATCAGTCCTGCAACAGCAAGAGGCTGAAATTTTATCATTCCGTGCATGGAATCGTCACTCTAAAGTTCGGAAATGAAACCACTTAACTGAAATTCCCAATTTGGTTTGCTGATTGGCCTTCCATTTGCGTCTTATGGAGAGAGAGCTTGACACATTTGGGGTTAAGTGACATGATTCAAGAGAAGTTCATTGGATTCAAAGGTTTTTCATGTATTTACATCTGACAGTGATTTTGATGCTGATATCGATGCTGTCCCACACAGTGCTGGGATGTGGCTGGCATCATGCGCACGACTGTCATGTCGGCGAACATGACACCTGTCAGACAGTGAAACTCTGCCAGCATGAAGCAGCCCACAAGGCGCACGAGCACAAGCATTCGCATGCCCAGTCAAATCACTGTTCTCAAGAGCCCGATCAGCAGGATCCGGTTCAGCAGGATTCGGATCCCTGCCAGGAGGGTCGATGTTCCTATCTGGCAGCGACTACTGTCAAGGTGCACGAAGAATCTTCCCAGCTCATCAGTCTGATGCCGCTCTGGGACGAATTATTTTCTGCCCGTGAAAAACAGTATGTCGATCATATGCCGTTTTTCAGTTCCGCTTCGGTCTTTCTGTCACCGGGCGTGCGCGCGCAATCCCTGACCACGGTCTGGTTGATCTAGAGACCGCTCTTTTCTGATTGTCTCTCCAATTCTGCGCTGAGTGCCGGCTTTATAATCTTGCCGCGATCTCTGTCCGCAAATTGGATCTCTCGCAATTTACCTTGCGCATGCTTCGGGCATATTATGCGCAGCCCGATACGAGGCCTGTGATGAATCATTCTAAGCTGAAACAAAACTGGAAAATATTACTGACAATCGTAGTCTTCATGATTACGGGATTTCTGCTCTGGGGAACGCAGCAGCAGTGGATGCCCGCATTGAAAAACTATGCGAACAAAACCAACCAGAAGCAGTCTGACCAGAAAACAACTGGCGCTGCATCCGAAGAGGATCACCACGATCACGACCATGCGGGACACGATGAAACCAGTTCCCTGGAACTCTCGCCCCAGGCTAGAAAAAACGTTGGCCTGACCGCGGACAAGATTGTTCCGGTTCAACTGAAAGACTTTACACGTACGATTACCATTCCCGCCATGGTGGTCGAGCGTCCCGGCAAGACTCGCATCAAGGTGGTCGCTCCCATGACGGGCATTGTCACGAATGTGAATGTTACCGGAGGCGAAGCAGTTCAGCCAGGTCGCCCCCTGTTTAAAATCCGGTTGACTCATGAAGACCTGGTGCAGGCACAAACAGCGTACCTCAAAACACTGGGTGAACTCGATGTCGAACTCAAAGAAATCGAGCGGATTCAGGTGATTACCAATAAAGGGGTCATCGCCGGGAAAGTACTGCTGGAACGCGAATATGCCAAAGAAAAGCTGGAAGCAATATTGAAAGCACAGCGTGAGGCACTTTTGTTGCATGGATTTACTGCTACTCAAGTGGATCAGATCAAAAAGACGCGGCGTCTGATAAAAGAGCATCTGGTCTATGCGCCTCTGGTTCATGATCAGTCCGGCGAAGTGTCTGCTCCTGATATGGAAATTCAACGTATTTCAGCACCTGCCCCGAGGACCCTCGATCAGGCGGCCGCTTCGCAACGGTCTCTGCTGGTGGTTCAGTCGTTAGACGTAAATAAAGGCGATTTCGTACAGGCCGGAGATACACTCTGCGTTCTGGCAGATTACAGTGACCTGTATATCAAAGGTCAGGCCTTTGAACAGGAGACAGATGAAATTACACGCTGTCTGGATAACCAGTGGCCCATCGAAGCGATTCAGGAAGAAAATAACAAAACGAAAAAACTGATCAAAGATCTGAAGATCGACTACCTCGATAATCAGATTGAGACCGAAACCAGAACATTTTCCGTATATGTGAATCTGCCAAATCAGATCGAACACGACACCATTCGCAAAGATGGAGACCGCTATATTACCTGGCGTTTCAAGACCGGACAGCGAATGCAGTTACTCATCCCGGTGGAGACCTGGAAGAAACAGATTGTTCTTCCCGTGGAAGCGGTCGCCAGTGAAGGGGCAGAGCAGTTTGTCTTTCAGGAGAACGGAGACCACTTTGATCGACGCCCCGTGCATGTCCTGTATCAGGATCAACTCTGGGCGGTGATCGAAAATGATGGATCCATTTTTCCCGGCGACAAAATTGCATTTGCCGGAGCACATCAACTGCAGATGGCATTGAAGAACAAGGCGGGCGGCGCCGTTGATCCACACGCGGGACACAATCACTGATTGTATTCCCATCCTGGCCTTAATCTCGCTTCCGTCCTCTGTCACTACCCGGAACTGCTACCATGTTAAATGCGATTATTCGATTTGCCCTAAAACAACGTCATCTCACGCTCGCGTTCTCACTGTTTCTGATCGGCTTTGGGAGCTGGCAGGCTGTGAATATGGGCATCGATGTCTTTCCGAATCTCAACCGTCCCCGTGTTGTGGTTATGACTGAAGCGCCGGGCATGGCGCCGGAAGAAGTTGAATCCCTGATTACCTTTCCCCTGGAAACCACCTTAAATGGCGCGACGGGTGTGCAGGCGGTCCGCAGTTCCTCGGGAGTTGGTATTTCGATTATTTACGTGGAATTTGAGTGGGGCACTAATATCTACAATGATCGGCAGGTCGTCAATGAACGGTTGCAACTGGTCACCGAGCAACTTCCCGATGGCGTGAAACCGCAGCTCGCACCGATTTCCTCCATTATGGGGCAGATCATGATGCTCGGCATGTGGAGCGAAGGGGATAAAACCTCGCCACTCGAAGTCCGCACACTGGCGGACTGGGTCGTTCGACAACGCCTGCTGACGATTCCCGGTGTATCACAGGTCTTCACCATGGGCGGAGGTCGCAAACAGTTTCAGGTACTGGTCGACCCGCAATTGCTGTTAAAATATGGTATTACACTGCATGAAGTGCGACTGGCTTGTGAGCAGAGTAATGAAAATGCGACAGGTGGCTATCTGGACGAGCAGGGGCCCAATGAATTCCTGGTGCGAGCATTAGGACGGATTCAGACCCTGGAAGATCTGGAAAAAGTGGTCGTGGCTAACCGCAAAGGACGTCCGGTGATACTCTCGCAGATTGCCAAAGTCATCGAAGGTCCCCAGGTCAAGCGGGGAGACAGTTCCGCTTTTGTCAAACAGGAAGACGGTACCTTTATGGGAGGCGACGCCGTCGTATTGACAGTCAATAAACAACCCAATGCCGACACACGTCGCGTGGCCAACGATGTGATTCAGGCATTAAAGGATCTAGAGCCTTCCCTCCCTGAAGATATCCGCATTCAACCGGAACTCTACTCTCAGAAATCTTTCATTGATCGTTCAATTGAAAACGTGATCGACGCGCTGGTAGATGGCGGCATTCTGGTCGTCATTATTCTGTTTCTGTTTCTGATGAATTTCCGCACAACGTTCATTACGTTGACTGCGATTCCCCTTTCGATTGCGATTACGGCAATCGTATTTGCCCTCTTTGGGTTGTCGATCAATACGATGACCTTAGGCGGCCTGGCCGTCGCCATTGGTGAACTTGTAGACGATGCGATTGTGGATGTAGAAAATATTTTCCGCCGCCTGCAGGAAAACCGCTATGCCAAAAATCCCAAACACACACTGCTGGTCGTGTTCCAGGCGAGCTGTGAAATCAGGAATTCGATTGTTTTTGGAACCGCGATTGTGGTGCTGGTTTTTCTGCCTCTGTTTGCGTTATCGGGTATGGAAGGTCGCCTGTTTGCCCCGCTGGGAGTCGCCTATATTGTTTCAATTCTGTCTTCGCTGCTGGTTTCACTGACTCTGACGCCGGTCCTCTCTTACTGGTTACTGGGGAAAAAATTCGGCACACCAGTTGATCCCGAGAAAAGATCGGCAACTGAACCGCACGGTCATCAGGATGGCCCGCTCTTGCGGTTTCTGAAATGGATTGCCGGGTATGTGATCAGTTTCAGTATTCGCTTTTCCGGTCCGATGCTGATCGCAGGGATCAGTAGTGTGTTAGTCGCCGGCCTGTTCCTGGTACAACTGGATCGGGATTTTCTGCCTCCTTTCAATGAAGGAGTAGCCCAGTTAAATGTGGTGCTGCCGCCGGGAACTTCACTGAAAAAATCGAATGAGATTTCAGAAACCGTGATGGATCGGCTGAAGAATATCAATGGAGTCGAGGCCTTCTCCCGCAGAACCGGTCGGGCGGAACTGGATGAACACGCTGAAGGGGTGAATGTTTCAGAGTATATCATTTCATTCGATCCGGATTCGGGTCGCAGTCGCGAACAGGTGCTCGACGACATCCGTACCTCGATGGAAGCGATTCCGGGGATTGTGATTTCGGTGGAACAGCCGTTGGCTCATCTGATTTCTCATATGATTTCTGGAGTGAAAGCGCAGGTCGGAATTAAAATCTACGGCGAAAATCTGATCGTCTTGCGCAATACTGCCAGAAAGATGGAAGCGGCGATGCAGAGTGTGCCCGGCGTCACCGATGTACTGGTTGAACCACAGGTTGAAATTAAACAACTGCAGATCAAGTTGAACCGGGATAAATTGAAACTCTATGGTTTAACTCCCGCGTATGTGAATGAGTATGTCGAAACCGCCATGAACGGAATGGTGGTCTCACAGGTACTGCAGGGACAGCGTACTTTTGATCTGCTGATTCGGATGGATGAAAAATACCGTGAAGATCGGCAGGCACTCAAACGACTGGCAATTGATCTACCCGGCGGTGGGACCACGCCCCTCTCATCTGTCGCCGACATCACTGATTCGACCGGTCCGAACACAATCAACCGGGAAAAAGTTCAGAAAAGAATCATCGTACAGTGTAATGTCACGGGACGGGGACTGGTTGATGTGGTGAATGAAATACAGGCGAAGCAGAAACCTGTCATTGAATCGCTGCCCGCGGGCTATTTTGTGGAATATAGTGGTCAGTTTGAAAGCCAGCAATCGGCATCTCGCATGATTTCCGCGCTGTTTCTGGTATCAATGCTGGGAGTTTTCCTGGTCCTGTTCACGATGTTCCGTTCCGCCAACTTTTCTCTGCAGGTAATGGCTGCCCTGCCGATGGCATTTATTGGTTCGGTCATCGCTCTGGTCGTGACCGGGCAGACACTGACGATTGCCGCAATGGTTGGTTTCATCTCGCTGGGAGGCATCGCCTCGCGGAATGGGATTTTATTATTGAACCACTATCTGCATCTGGTGAAGTACGAAGGAGAAGGCTGGACGCGGGAAATGATCGTCAGGGCGGGGCAGGAACGCCTGGCGCCGGTATTGATGACCGCGTTGACTTCAGGGATCGGACTGGTACCTCTGGCAATGTCGCAGGGGGAAGCCGGTAAAGAAATTCTGTATCCCGTCGCCACTGTAATTATCGGCGGTTTGTTAAGCAGTACGATTCTGGAATTTTTCATTCGCCCGGCTTTGTTCTGGAGCTGTGGTCGTAAAGCAGGTGCGCGGATTGTGGCGGACACGAATGAAGAGGTACCATTGATTGAAGAGCGGGAAGAACAGACAACTCCCATCGCGTGAACGGGAGAAATTGAAAACGTTATTAAACCGAGTTGCATGTAACAGCATGTATTTGATTTATTCAAAAGGATTGAAACGATGAAGAACAGATTGACAGATATTTTTGCGGTAGGACTCTGTGTATTGGGATTGACCTTTGCAGGTTGTGATTCCGGTACAGAACAGGGGACAAAATCGTTTGACGAGGCGGCTCCGGAAGATGTGACCATGGAAGAACATGATCACGGTCACGATCACCCCAGTGAGGGACCGCACCATGGTTCATTAATTGAACTGGGTAAAGAAGCCTATCATGCGGAGCTTGTGCACGATGAAAAAAGTGGTGCGATTACCATTTATATTCTCGATGGTGCTGCCAAAGCCAGCGTGCCCATTGCAGCAGAAAGTGTTTTGGTTAATGTCAAGCATGATGGGAAAGGGCAGCAGTTTACGCTGGCCGCAACTCCTGAACAGGGTGACCCGGAAGGTAAGTCATCCAAATTCACCACGCAGGAAAAAACTCTGGGTGAACTGCTGGATGAGAAAGATACGACTGCCCGTCTGGTATTGGAGATCGACGGCAAATCGTTTTCCGGTGAAATTGATGCTCATGATCACGACCACGATCATGGACATGACGAAAAACACGCTCACTAAAGCAAATCTCGCGTAATATTTTTTACTGAAACGCCGTTCCCATTGCGGGGACGGCGTTTTTTATAGGATCTCCAGAAAATTCCGCAATCTTTCTCTTTTACCTGCACGGATGAAATGATTCCCTCCACTAATGTTTCAGACGGTAAACACGATCAGGCCTGTTTGAGTACCGAAAAGTATCCGTAAATCAACAAGATCAACTCTGGTCCTGTTTTCACACGCTGACCGTTTGTGGGCCCGGCTCAGTCTGTCTTAACCTGAGGGAGAGAACACTGATGAAATTAATATTATCTTTAGCAACAGTTCTGGGCCTGATGCTCGTCACGGAAACCGTATTTGCGCACACCGCACCGGACGATCTGGCAGCCCGCTGTGTAGTGAAGGTCGATCAGACAATCGATCGTTGTGAAAGTGCGGCTGCGGATGAAACCGCTGAGTGCCTGCAGCAGATTCGACGACTGCTGGCTGATGGACAGGAACAGGCAGCGCGACGGGTGGCGGCGGACTGCATTGACTCTGCGACTGAACGCGCAGAGAAATGTGCAAAGTACATAAAACGTCTGTGTAATGCATGCATCGATCAGCTCGTCAACCTGGGAGCGACACAGTTGGCGCGGCGGATGAATCAGGTCTGTGAGGATGCGATTTCAGACATTCGTTTGATCCTGCAACGCGAGAAAAACACAATTCAGAATGCGTTTGACAGTTAAGGCCTGAAAACAAATTCTTGTGTCCGGTCTGTCAGCTGCATAAGATGAATCATGCAGCTGACAGATTTTATTTCACGTCAGGGATTCTCAATCTCACTTCGGATTTCACTTTTGAAACAGAGAGTCTCTTTCTTTGCTGGAATTACCATGATGAAACAATCAGCATGAATGTTCCCGATTTTTCTCTACTTGATGATCCACCCAGTGATGCGCCGACAAGACGTGCGCCACAGGTACATCAAGTCGACAGAGATCGAAGAAAAGAGCAGACTCAAAAGACAGGCAAAGCTCATTCAACTTCCGGCAGAAACAGCGAGACCGTGGAATATAACGAGCGTGAATTCATACAGAGGCTCCTGCAACGGGATCAGCGATCCTGGGATGAATTTCTCAGCCGCTATAACAAACTGATTGTCAGTCGAATTCTAGCAGCGTGCCGCGAATGTGGAAATTCGCCTCGACCGGATCTGGTTGAAGAATGTGGTGCAGAAGTGATGGCGGTATTGTTTCAGGGTGATCTCAGCAGTCTGAGACAGTTCAAAGGTCGCAGTAAACTCTCTACCTGGCTGGCCGTCATTGTCCGCCGGACTACATTAGATGTGCTGCGTCGTCAGCGGAAGGCCAGCGAGAAGATCTGTCCGAATGACAGTCAATTTGATATCGCCACCGTTGCGGATACGCTGCCCGAAAACGCTCAGGATGATCCATCAAGAGAACACAAGCATCTGCAGGATTGTATGGCTCAACTGAAAGACGGGGATCGTCGTGCCCTGGAATTGTATTTTGATCAGAAACTGAGCTATGTAGAAATCGGCAGGCAACTGGGCATTTCGGAGAATGCCGTCGGCCCTAAATTACATCGTGCACAACAGCGGTTGAAGAAAATCATGCAATCTGGAAAACGGGAATCATGAAAACGGGTACGCCTTCACTTCTGACTTTGATCAAACTGCGGGAAGGGCAACTCTCCCCGGCAGCAGGAGTGGCCGTGCGCGAACGGCTGGCGGCGGATTCAAATTTACTCAGACGCTGGAAACAACTATCTCAAATTGCTGATCAGAAACTGACACTGGATGACGCAAGCGATCATGCCGGACGCAATGCGGAAAAGATTGCCGCCTACGTAGAAGAACGGATGACTCCCGCAGAGCATAAGGCGTTTGAATCAACCTGCTGGCAAGCGGATGCATTGATTCGCGAGGTCATCGCTGCTTTTCAGGCTGCCCGGTTTGACGAATCTGCAGCAGACCTCTCTGAAAAATATTCGCAACAGGTAATGCAGACAACACAGAGAATGTCAGAGTTCGTCCACCGGGAATTGCAACAGCATGAGGGGGCCTGTGCGGTTGGCAGCGATCCAGGTTCCATCGAAGATCATGCAAATTCAGTCGTTTCACAGTTGCCTGCAGAGCGAGTCCGTTTGGCGAGATCTCCTGGAGCGTCTTCACATACTGATATTAATAAGCGGAAAATGCTATATGGGATTGCAGTGGTGTTGCTCATCACGGTTCTGCCTGCTTATTTCTTATGGAATCGCGAAGCCAGGACAGTCCAGAAAAAAACAATCGCTGTCATTCCCGAGCAAAAGCAGACGCCTGTGACTCCTGCCCCCCTGGAACAAAATCAACCTGATTCAGATCCTGAACTGGCCGTGATTCCTCCAGAACAGCATCGCGAACGACGCCCCATTGTATTTCCTGATGTCGACGACACTCTACTCACACCCCCGCTTATGGCGCAGAAACCTGGATTGGCAAATCTGGAGCACGCAGGTTCGCTGTCGCTGAATTGGTCGCAACTGATGGGAGTCGCCGGTATTCTGAACAAGGCCCGTTCTGACTGGCAGGGAATTCTGTCTGCGGGACAGGAACTCGATCTGAATACTGGATCCAGGATTCGAATACGCACACTCCCCTTCAGCTGGTTGCAGGCAAAGTTATCATTGGGAGAGACAGGGCTACTGTCAGACTTTGTCCTGGACGCCGATACTGAAGTCGAACTGATGATAAAAAGTAATCAGCAGACAGCTCCTGGACTGCAGGCCGAATTGGATCTGAGTTTACGGTCCGGTCAAATTGCCTTATCTCAACTTCACGCCGGTTCTGTCATTTATTACCATACACAGTCAAAAATCTGGCTGCTGGAGATTCAGCAGGATGATACTGAAGTTGCTTTCATGCAACAGGAGACTGGCCTGAGTGAACTGATGGTCTTTTCCGGGGCATTGCAATTTAGCGATACGGCGTCGCGCGAAGTGTTGACTCTTAAGCCGGAGCAGAAGCTGATTCTGAAAGCAGAGCGAATCAGCGTTCCTTTAAAACTTTCTGGAAATCATCGCTGGCGCACAGGTCCCGCGAAATCGTTTCCGCTGAATTCTACTTTTGTTACGGAGTTAAATCAGAGTGAAGATCTGCTGGCTGCGCTGATGCAGGCTTCGCCAGATCGTTCCAGGCTTGAGCAGCAGTCTGGAGTCAACCTGGGAATCAACCTTGATCCTCAGACAGCGGTTCCACAAGCGACAGTCTCCCGTTCTGAGCTACAGCGTACCGCTGCCATTGATTGGCTGTTAACGACCAGGGACAAAGCGAGCTTAACAGCCGTCTGGAAGCAGATTGCTCAAAATACAGGTGTGAATACTGCTTCTCCTGCCATTCAAACCTGGTTCCAGGTCGCGCGGGGTGAAATTCCTGGCGGTTCGGGTTTAGTGGCCGAGCTTTCAGCGGGTCTCGATGCGAGTCAGCCTCTGTTTACCCGTCAATGTTCGATTCATTTCCTGCGACAACTGACCAGGCAACCACTGGCAGAATACGATCCGGATTCACCCTCTCCAGTTGCCATCAACAGTGTCAGACAGAAGCTGCGACGACTTACAGGGACGAAAAACCAACCCGGCCGAAATACCCCTCGCCGTCAACAGTAAACGATGCCTGCTAAATATTGTGCCGCTTACGGATTGTACCTGTACGAATACAGACAACCCATTTCAGACGGCGAAACCGTGTTAGACAGAAGGGAATCAACCTTGCTATACTGTCTTGGCAGCATTTCTGTAAAGAACAATTTCTGATGATTAATTCAGAGTTGTCGTTAACTGTTTTATTGCGCTCGATGAAAAAAACGTACTGATTAAAAGCCGGGTTATGCCAGCTGTGACAGGCTCATGTTCTCAGGTCTCATCGAGAGGTTACCGTTTCACCAGATTTTAGTTCGTAGTTAGCGTTCATGGTATCAAATCGGGAAGACGAGTCTGGAAATCAGCATGGTTCCGGCAAACGCATTTCATGGATTCTTCCGGGAATACTCTGCGCAGGATTCCTGATCGCAGGTTTGATCTTGTGGAAATCAGTCTGGATTGAAATCTGTCAGTGGCAGGCTTCGAGGAATCTGCAGTCACACCATGCGACAGAAGCATTGAGCTGGATTGAGCAGGCATATGAGTTAGATCGGCAGAACGCAGAAACCGTTCTGACCCTGGCACGCGCGCAACGACGCACTAATCAGGTCGAAGACGCCGTGGAAACGCTGAAAAAATTATTTCAACTTTCCGGACAGACAGAAGAACTGCAGCGTGAACAATGGCTGGTGGAGGCACAGGTCGGTGACCTGAAAAACCTGGAACAGCATCTACCTGACATGTTAATCGACCCCAGGGGAAATGCTGCTGATATCTGCGAAACCTTTGTTAACAGCTGTATTCTGAATTATAGATTTGCAGACGCACAACGCGTGATCGAAGTCTGGCAGGCAGATTTTCCTGAAGATCCACTTCCCCATTATTACCAGGGACGAATCCTGGAACATAAGGGGAACTGGAGTCAGGCGGAAAGCGAATTCAATGCGGCGTTGAAGTTGAGTCCGGAACATATCCCTTCTGCCTATAACCTCGCGCGCATCAAACTGTCACAAAATCAGGTTGATGCCGCTCTGGAAATTTATAAACGTTGTCTGCAGCAGCAGAATCAGCATGCTGCCGCACTGTTGGGAATGGCTCGCTGTCTGAGCATGCAACAGGATGTTGCAGCAGCCCGAAAAATCCTGAAACAGGTTCAGCAGATGCCTGAAAATCAGATTATGAAAGCTTTTCGTGAAGTCGGCGATCCCGCGCATGTAGCCAGGAATGCGGTTGCATTGCAACGGGGGCAACTGGAGCTCTCTGCAGGAAATTATCATCAGGCGGTCACGAACCTGGAAACAGCTGTATCACTAAACCCGAAAGACAGAAAAGCACGTCTGGCATTAGCGGATGCCTATCGGGGACTGGGAGAACTGAAAAAAGCAGAAGTACAGCTCCAGGTCATGCAGAAGTCTCAAGCCGCAATTACTCGACTGGATGAATGTTTTGACCTGTTGCAGAAAGATCTGACTAATGCAGAGCTGCGCGCGGAAATTGGAGAGATTTTTCTGGAGCATATCTCAGAAAACCAGGGAATCGTCTGGTTGAAAAACGCCTTGTACTATGATCCGGATAATCAGAGGGCCACTCAGGCATTAAAACAATATTTTGAGCAACTTGAATATGAGAAACAGAATCAGGTTTCGGAAGAATAAAAACTCCTGAGCGTTTTCTCAAATTCGTGATTGAGGTGACATGAGTTTACGATTTTGTTTCTGCATTGTATGGCTTATTTTATCTACAGGCTGTGGTTCTCAATCCCAGGTACAACCCCCGTCGTCGGTCAGGCAGACAGTAGATGACAGTCCGTCTCACATGCGATTCGTCGATCGTACGGAAACACTCGGGATCGATTTTGTTTATCAGAATGGTGAAGCTGCCAACAAATATACTATCCTGGAGTCTATTGGCGGTGGAGTGGCGATCTGTGATTATGACCTGAATGGCCTGGATGACCTGCTGTTTCCCGGCGGAGGTTTGTTTTCCTCGGAAAATCAGCTGTCAGGTCTGCCGACGGCGCTCTTCAGTCAGGTTTCTTCGGACCAGTTTGTAAATCAGAGTCTGAACAGCGGGATTGCGGCAGCGCGATATTATTCGCACGGTTGCAGTGTTGCAGACTACGATAATGACGGGTTTCCGGATGTGGTGATCACCGGCTATGGTGGTATTCTCGTCTGGCATAACCTGGGGGACGGGACGTTCGAAGAAGTCTCTGAACTGTCTGGTCTGATTGATCCGAGCTGGAGCACTTCTGCCGGCTGGGGCGATTTAAATGGCGATGGTGCACTCGACTTGTATCTCACACATTATGTGGACTGGTCTTTCAAGAATGATCCGCTGTGCGGGGATGCAGCGAAACCACAGGATGTCTGTCCGCCCCGGAGATTTAAAGGCCTCGATGACCGCGTGTTCTTCAGTAACGGGGATGGTACCTTTCATGATGCAACGAAAAAAGCTGGATTGGTTAATGCCGGGAAAGGTCTGGGGGTCGTGCTGGGAGATCTCGATAAGGATCTCGACCTGGATATCTACGTAGGAAATGACACGACTGATAACTTTCTGTATCTCAATCAGGGACAGGGGAACTTTCAGGAAGCTGCTCTGGTACGTGGTGTTGCCGTCGATGATGAAGCTGTGGCAAATGGAAGCATGGGGGTGGACATCGGCGACTACAATGGAGATGGCCAACCTGATCTATGGGTTGCCAATTATGAGGCAGACCGATTTGCATTGTATAAAAATATCGGCAGTGGTCAGTTCCTCTATGCCAGTCGAGAGACAGGAGTCGGTACGATTGGCAAACTGTTTGTAGGCTTCGGTACGAAGTTTGGTGATTATGATTCGGATGGGGATGAAGACATCATCGTTTCGAATGGTCATGTGATTCGTTATCCCAAACATACGACGGTACGCCAACTCCCGTTGTTGCTGGAGAATCGCGGCGGACGATTCCAGCGGCTTACTTTTGATGAAAAGAGTTACCTCGGAATGTTGCATCACGGTCGCGGTCTGGCGACAGGAGATCTCGACCAGGATGGTGACCTGGATCTGGTATTTGCCAACTGTAACGAGCGAGCCACCATCCTGGATAATCAGACCGAGACTGACTCAAAGTCAATACAGGTCAGGCTGGTTGGCACAAAATCAAATCGTGATGGGATCGGTGCCCGAATAGTGTTTCATACCAGTCAGGGCGACATTTCCCGTTATGTGACAGGTGGTGGCAGCTACCTCTCACAAAACCGCTATCTAGTTCACTGTGCTCTTCCGTCTGATGCTACAATGGAGGCATTTACCGTGTACTGGCCATCTGGTAAGAGGAGTGTCTGCGATGAACCTCTGGCGAATGGTCCTTTGTATAATTATGTAGAATAGTTAACAATCTACTAGGTAAAAAACGCTCAAAACAACGGAATGGTCGTTGCTACAAACAGCAATTTTAAGGTACGATTTATAAAGCGTTAATTTTTCGAGAGTAAGTACCGCTTCTTGTTTAATTGGTGAAGAATGAGCGGTGTATCATGTATTTATTACTTATTTATCTGGGGAGAATCTGATGAAGCGCTTATTAAGTCGCAGGGGATTCACACTGATTGAATTGCTGGTGGTGATTGCCATTATTGCGATTCTGATCGCGTTATTATTACCTGCCGTTCAACAGGCACGCGAAGCCGCTCGCCGCTCAACGTGTAAGAACAACCTGAAACAATTTGGTCTGGCGATGCACAACTATCATGATGCACACGGCATGTTTCCTATTGCCAATGCGCCTTCTGTTTATGATTCCAGTGCGGGAGCTTATTCCTGGCGTGGAATGAGCGCTCATGCTTTGATGCTTCCTTATATGGATCAGGCGAACCTTTACAACCAGATCAACTGGAATCAGATGTATAATGATTCGGCTTCATCCAGTAATGATGCTGTTGGCAACAACACGGTTCCTGCATTCCTGTGTCCATCTGATTTGAAGTGGGCGGGGGCTGATGCTGGTAACAATTACTATGTCAGTGCCGGTCCTTCAGTCTGGTGGAACCTGGGATGGTCGCAGCAGATTGGCATGTTTAATTATCGTAAACCTACCCGGATCAGCGATGTGCTTGATGGAACATCAAACACGATCGCCGCTGGTGAAAGAACAATTGGCGATAATGATGGCAGTAAATTTAATGTGAAGACGGACCTGGTCCGGGCACAGGCATTTCCTTCAGGCTGGTCGAACACGTTTACTTCTAAAGCAGCCCTTGATGCCTACGGGGCTCAGGCTCTGGCTGGGACGACCAACACTCACAGTCATGTGGGACGCGAATGGATGAACGGAGTAGGGAGTCAAACTGTCTTCAATACCCTGAACCCACCAAACTCACCAAATCCGGATGCCCATCCTTGTAGTGGTTGTGGCTGGTACGATTCTGCCGGAGTCTGGTCTGCCCGCAGTCGGCACACTGGTGGTGCCCATGTTCTGATGGGAGACGGTGCCGTCCGATTTGCCAGTGATAACATTGATATCACACTCTGGCAACACCTCGGTTCAACCGCTGGTGAAGAAGTGATTGGTGAATGGTAAACCTTTCGCTTGAGTTGTAATCAACTGAAAGAGCGATTCTCGTTGCCATGAGTTTCGCTCTTTTTTATTTTAATCATTGCCAGTTTCAGTCTATCCCGGTTTCCTGATGGGGATACAGCATTAACCTGCCGCGATACCGGGTAAGCAGGATGGAAAACTGGTACAACTATCCCATACATCAATGACCTGAAATTGCTCAAAAAGGAACCGAACTGATGAGGATGACGTCGACAATTCTATTGCTCTTTACGATGTTTTTTGTGGGCTGTGGTAATGGAACTAACCAACCCTCCAGCGAAACCGATGCGGTTAACACAAACAATATCACGTCCACTGCCGATATGAAGGCAGCCCTTGAGTCTATTGCCGAGACCGGAGAAATGGGAAGTGCCGCCATGGGATTCCGAGAGACGCTGGAAGGTCTGAAGCAGTCAGATGCAGCGAAAGCGGATAAACTGTTATCCGATCTGGACAAGCTGGAAGCGTCCAAGTCCCCTGCTGAAACGAAAAAAATTGCCAAAGAAATGGCCGGGAAACTCTGAAAAACCACGTTTTTACTAAGCCTCTGCGAAAAAGAAATTTTCCAGAGGCTTTTTTATTGCGCAGTATCTTTCAGCTGTTTTACGGGTTCAATTAGACAGAGTAGCGAACCGCATGGTATACTCCCGATAAACTACTATAGAAAATTCCGCGCTCAGTCCAAAATCAATTTCGGACACCATTCAGGCATCGAGATGAAACAGCAATTGAACAGAAGGCAGTCCAATCAGCGGTCACAGGGAGCATCACGGCGCGAATTCATGCGAATCGGCCTGGGGGGCTTCAGCAGTCTGTCTCTGCCCGGATTATATCAACTGCAGGCGGCCGCGGAATCGCAGAAAAAGACTCCAGCCACGCCCAAAAAAGAACGGACGGCAGTTATTCTGGTCTGGTGCCGTGGTGGCGTCAGTCATCTGGATACCTATGATCCCAAACCTGATGCTGCTTCTGATTATCGTGGCCCCTTTTCGCCGATCGCGACGAACACGGAAGGTCTGCTCATCAGCGAGTTGCTCCCCCGGCATGCACAGATCTCGGATAAATATACCATTCTGCGTTCAATCACCCATACCGGAGGTGGCCACCCCGCCGGTTCACTGCAGGTGCTGGGAGGCGATCCGGATCGCATTGATAAGCGCAAACCCAAACTGCCCGACTTCATGTCGGTTGCCAATTATCTCCGTCGCGATTCAAACAATGCTTTACCCAATTACGTGGGTATCAATGCCATCACGAATTACGACAGCTTTCAGATTGCCGGCCCTACCTACCTGGGACCGGGGGCCGGTCCTTTCCAGATTAGTGGAGACCCCAGTGCGCCTGATTTCAAGGTTCCCAATATTGGTCTGACGGATGCTAAACAGACAGCACGACTGGCGCAGCGGATTTCACTGCGTCAGCAGTTCGATCAGTATCGTCGCGATCTGGATCTGGATGGCTCCATGGAAGCGATGAATCAGTTTGAAGCCCAGGCGACGAATCTGCTGACCAGCAAACAGGCTGCCGATGCCTTTGATTTAACCCGCGAGCCACAACACATTCGTGAGCGATATGGTATGCATCAATGGGGGCAGCAATGTCTGATGGCGCGGCGACTGGTGGAAGCGGGAGTGGAAATCATTACGACCGAACTTTCCGGAAAACTATGTGGTCGGGTACAAAACTGGGATGATCATGCCGTCAATCACCACGTGTTTGATGCGATCAAATATCGGATGCCTTTCTATGACCAGGCAGTGACGGCTTTAATTGAAGACATCTACCAGCGGGGTTTGGATAAACGGGTACTGGTTGTTGTGGCAGGCGAATTTGGTCGGACGCCTCGCATTTCCTACTCGAAAAGTACGGGAGGCGGAATTGGCAGCGGCAGTGCAGGAACGACTCAACCAGGCCGCGATCACTGGCCGAACGCGAATTCGATGCTGTTTGCCGGCGGAAACATTCAAACCGGTCAGATCATCGGTGCCACGGATGGAAAAGGGGAAGGACCCGTGGAACGTGCGGTGGGCCCCCATGATTTCCTGGCGACCATTTATTCGCATCTGGGCATTGATTACGCCAACACATTTTTACCCGACTTCTCAGGTCGTCCGACACCGATTGTCATGCACGGGAACGCCATTCCCGAACTGGCAGGCCGCGCCTGATCATACTGCCTGGCTCAAATCAGAGCGAAAAAAAACGCCTCGCAGCAGTGGTACTGAGAGGCGTTATTTTGATTATGGTTTCCCCGAGATCGCATACAGGCGGTCAAACGAACGCAGGTAGATGACACCATCACTGATGGCAGGCGTAGAATAAAAAGTCCCCAGCAACTGATTTTCCGCGATGACATCTCCGTTCTCCGCATTAACGACGGTGCACAAGCCTTCGATGCTCAGAAAGTAGACTTTTCCATCGCCGGCAACCAGGGATGAAAAATACTGTCCTTTCATCCGTTTCTTCCAGACGGGCTCTCCCGTCTTCAGATCCAGGCAGGTAGCAACGCCATTCTGACTGATCATATACAGTCTGTTATCCAACACGAGCGGTGTTGAAGAATCGGGAGTCGCAACATCAAATTTCCAGAGCAGTCCTGATTGAGTGATATCACCGGCTTTCCCATTCTGAAAGGCTTTGATAAATCCCAGACCACCGCCCCCCGGATTTCCGGAAGTCGCAATCACAGTACTGGAATTCGCGACGGGAGCCGCAATGATGCGGCCAAAGGGACTGGGAATATCCAGTCCACCTGCAATCCAGAGCTGTTTTCCAGTCTGGGGATCATAGGCATTCACATGGTCCGAACCGGAGACCAGCAGTTCCGTTCGATCGCCATTTTGAAAAATCGCAGGAGTCGAATAGGCGTCGGCACCATCTTTTTCTGCAGGAAGTTTACGATTCTGTTTCCAGACCTCTTTGCCAGTCAGCTTATCAAAGGCGACAACATAAGAAGGGCCTTTGGTCATGCAACTCACAAACAGTAAGTCACCCCACAGGCGGGGAGTGGAACCCATGCCGAAGGTGATGTCGTACGCTCCGTAATCTTTCACCAGATCCCGTTTCCAGACAGTTTCTCCCGATTCCACATCCAGACAGACCAGTAAGCCTGACCCGAAGTATGCCCAGATATGCTCAGCATCAGAAATCGGGCAAGGCGTGGCAGCGTTGTGTCGATGTGCCCAGAGATTGCGGGGACCAGGGGCCGCCAGGGAACCGGTTCCCACTTTGACCTTGCGAATCTGCTGACCGCTTTTGCGATCGAATGACAGGATCCAGAGTCCATCATCGTCTGTCTTTGTAGTGACATCCACGCGGTGCTCCGTGATGGCTGGTGACGAATTGGCACGACCCGGCAAGGCCACCGACCAGAGAATGCCCTGTTCAGCAGACCATTTTTCCGGCAGATTCTTTTCCGGCGAGACACCACTTCCACTGGCACCACGGAATTGAGGCCAGGTTTCTGCCTGAGAATAATCAGACATCAAAATAATGAACAGGCAAGCTGTTAACGTCAGTCCCGAAAATCGCATCGAATACTCCGAGGAAAATGAAAGTAAAAGTTGAGTCGCTTTAACAGGGAAATCCATGGGGAGAAACTCAGTCGTGATTTATTCTTCTCGCTGTGGCCGCGTCATCAGTGTCTGCGTTGCCGCTTCCGGCGACTTGCCTTCAAACAGCACGCGGAAAATCTCTGTGGTGATGGGCATGTCCAGTCCTTTTGCTTCAGCGAGATCATACACGCTGCGGGTAGTATTCACCCCTTCCGCGACCGCATCCATACTGGAAGTAATTTCTTCGCGTGTTTCTCCCAGACCCAGGCGTTCGCCCAGGCTGCGGTTACGACCGAATGGACTCATGCAGGTTGTGATCAGGTCTCCGACACCAGCCAGCCCGGAAAATGTGGATGGCTCTGCTCCATAGGCAGAACCGAAACGATTCATCTCAACCAGGCCTCGTGTCATGATTGCGGATTTGGCATTGTCGCCGTATTTACCACCATCACAGATTCCCGCGGCTATCGCGATCACGTTTTTCAAAGCGCCTGCCAGTTCGACGCCGACAATATCCACGTTCGTATAGACGCGAAATCGATCTGTACTGAACAGCTTCTGGGTCTGCTTCGCCAACTGAATATCACCACTGGCGGCGACCACGCTGGCAGGCAGGCGGCGGGCGATTTCTTCAGCATGGCTGGGACCCCCCAGTGCGACAACAGGGCGGGGGCCGAGTACGTCGGCGATGATTTCACTGGGGCGAAAAAACGTATCCTGTTCAATCCCTTTAATCACACTGATGACCGGTGTGACGTTCTTTAAATGAGGGGCGAGTTTCGTTAGTGCCTGCCTGAGGAATTCGGTCGGGATCGCTACCACCAGATAATCCGCATCAGAGACCGCTTCATCAACATCAGAAGTCACCTGGATTGATTCGGCCAGAGTGACTCCGGGCAGCAGCCGTTTATTTTCCCGGCTTTTCTGCATATCCGCTGCTACTTCCGGTTTGCGGACCCACATCGAAACTGCAATATCGGATGATTCACTGAGTAGTGTTGCGCAGGCGGTTGCCATACCACCACCACCCAGAATTGCCACTTTTGTATCCATAAAACTTTGATCTTTCATATTCGGAGAATGAAATTCCGTCTTTGTTACCGTTGATTGGAATCCCTCCTGACAAGTGCTGCATGACAGGCAGAATACCTATGATCGTAATACCTGTAATATAACGAGAAATGCCGTGTAAGCCAAAGAAGACGTACAGAACCGCCGATTCTATTTTTGACAGGAATATTCCGGGCCGAGATTGACTCCCCATTTTCCCTGCAAAAACGAGTTTTGCCGAACGTTTGCTATAATTCCCATAATCAGAACAGTAGATATTTTGAGCAGCAGATGACAGAAATAACCGCTGCAGATATCAAATATTCACACATTACCAGAAATCGTAACTTAAGGTTTTGCTGGTAAGTCAATCTTCAAGGAGCAATCTCATGAAACAGGTCACCGAGCAACAGTCTGCCACATTCGAGGATCGTCGTCAAAATCGGGACGACAGTCGTCCGGCTGGAATTGGTGAACGACGTCAGTTCAGTAATTCTTACAACTCAGAAAATCAGGATGTCAATGAACTGGCGCAAGCAATCGACCAGTACAAATTGCTTCACCGCCGTCGCTTTATCACCTTCGAAGAACTGCATTCAGTGGTCACCGGTCTGGGTTATCATAAATAAAAGCCGATTCACTCTTCTGAATTTTTGACTCTGACAGAAACAGTTCTGTATGATCCAGAAGTGTTTTTACTGCCAGAGAGTCAATGACAGACTATCGGCAGCCTGCTCACTTTTCTCATCTCTGGAATCTCGATAGTCCCGCAGGCGACCTTCATCTCTGACGGCCGATCAGCGTTGACTGATTGAATTCCAGGTGCAGGGAAACTACTGATTTCGTGTCGGCAGGCATCGCTTCATCAAGTCTCCTGCCAGCGCCAATGCAGCTTAACGTAAGATTATTCCCTCGATGGTGTTGCGTTCTGCGTCGCCTTTCAGAATTCTCTGCACTCCCGTCCTGACTCGCAAAAAAAGCTGTTGAAATTCTCTGAATAATTCAAACATTTCCTCAAGTTTCATCCTGAATGCCTTCAGATTGATGTTGACCTAATCGCCTGCATTTGGAAAATCCCCTCACTAAACCACCCCAACACAGAAGAGTTGTGCCACAGCGTGTTGCCGACTCCCCATTCAGACAGAGCACTTCTGCTCGCAAACTGATTAATCCTATATTCGCAGGTTGAACATTGAAAGCTTCCCTTCTTTGTCTTGCCATTGTTTTCTCCGCCAGCATTAACCTGTACGCGGATGAAATCACTACTATTTATACGCCCGCAGAAGACTTTGAGGCTGTAATTCGCGCTCAAAGTCCGCCACCAACCTATGAAGAAACGGCCCCGTATGGCACCACAATGCCTCAAAATGGCGGGCAGTTTATCGATCCGAATGCGCAGCCCTATGACCCGAATATGGGGGGGGGGAATCTGTATGGAGCACCTCAACAGGGGTACGATCCCTTTTTGACACCGGGTGGTGGTATGGACCCTTATGCAGCACAAGGTATGCCCGGAGGAAGCTATCCAGCCGGTATCAATGGTCCGCAGCCTTATCGCTTTGGCTGGTCTTCGAAGTTTGAATTCGGCTTCCTGCCCAAGTCACGAACCTATGTCCAACCAGGGGGAGCACCGGGCGGAAACTTTGCTGTATTCGAAACAGACGTTGATTTGCAATATACGACTCCCACCCGGAACGGCTGGATTTTCACAGCGACTCCCGAGTTTGATTACCGTGGCTGGGATGGTCCCCAGTTCGTTTCGTTACCAGGGGCGGGATACCGTTTCGGCAGTGATCTGCAGATGTCAACACCCGCCAATGGTCTGTGGAGTGTCCAGTTAGGCTTCACACCTGCTTTGGCTTCCGACTTTGGCAAGAGTTTGAGTTCACATGCCTGGCAGTTTGATGCTCGTGTCGTTCTGTTCTTCCGCCCTTCTGATACCTGGATGTTTGCCGCTGGTGCCGCGTACTGGGACCGGGTCGGCGATTATGTCATTCCTTATGCTGGTGTTGTCTGGACTCCCAATGATCTGTGGGAAGTGCGAGCCATGTTCCCCAAATCGCGCGTCAGTCGCTTCCTGGGTAACGTCGGAGATAAAAGTGTCTGGCTTTACGGTACCTTCGAATATGATATTGAAGCGTTCGAAGTGGAGCGGGCCGGCGTGAATGGCCGCGATCAGGTCGAATTCAAAGATTATGTCATGATGCTCGGTTTGCGGGGTGACAATGGCTGCATGTCAATGTTCATCGAAGCAGGGGGTATTCTGAAACGTGAAGCTGACTTCAGACGTGGTGGCGGATTTGACATCAAAGATGGTTTCATCGCCCGTTTTGGTGTGCAGTTTTAATCAAGACTGTCAAATATTGCTGAGTGACATGCCGACTGACATTGGTCATGGTTTGAATTGTGCCGCACACCCATTGAATTGCTGATTAAAGGAAATCCATCGTGAGTCGTCCTGCCGCCGTGATTCTTGCCGCCGGTAAAAGTACCCGGATGAAATCAGAGCTTCCCAAGGTTCTGCATCCGGTTCTGGGCCGTCCGATGATCGAATACGTAATAGATGCCGCCCGAGTTGCGAACTGCGAAACGCTGGTCGTGATCGTCGGGCACAAAGCTGATGAAGTCAAAGCGGCGCTCGCCCAACACAGTGATATCGAATTTGCCCTGCAGTCAGAACAAAAGGGAACCGGGCATGCGGTCATGATGAGTGCCGAGAACCTGGCGGACCACGATGGTCCCGTACTGGTTCTGGCCGGCGATACTCCTCTGTTAAAAGGCAGTTCACTCTCAAAATTACTCGAACTGCAGCTGGAACACCAGGCGGCCTGTGTCGTCGGAACTGCGGTTACCAAAGCCAATCATGGTCTGGGACGCATTGTTCGTGACGCAGAGGGGCAGTTTCTACGCATTGTGGAACAGAAAGATGCCACTCCCGAAGAAGCAGCGATTGAAGAAATTAATACCGGCTGTTTCGCGTTTGACGGACGGCAGTTATTCAGCGCGTTACAACAGTTGAAGCCCGATAACAGCCAGGCAGAATATTATCTGACTGACTGTGCTGAAATCCTGCTGAAAGCGGGAAAGACTGTGAAAGCGTTTCCCGTTTTTGATATTCAGGAAGCGATGGGCGTCAATACACAGGAGCAACTCGCCCAAGTGGCAGAGATTCTGCAACAAGATTCTGCGAGATAATTGTCAGGGATTCCCTTGCCTTTCCCTTCGTCAAAGCCCGTAAACAAAGTTCGCGCGTTGGCATTTGAGCTGTTTCGTACGAAATCGAAAGCTCATGCTTGACTTCTCGCACTCGATAAGCGTGAATAGGGATGTAGGCTGGACAGTCCTGTCCGGCATCGCTCATTTTTTTTCTCGCTACTCTATGTATTGCATTATTGCAGGCATCGTTTTAAATGTATGATCATCTGACTCTTCTCAGTGGACGAGCTCATCCCCAGCTGGCCGGAGAAATCGCAGAATATCTGGGAATTCGTCTGGCTTCTGTCGAATTATCGAATTTTCCTGACGGCGAAATCAGTCTGAAGCTCAATCAGAATGTCCGTGGTCGTGACGTGTTTATCGTCCAGCCGACTTCGCCTCCCGTGAATGATAATCTGATGGAACTGTTGATTCTGATGGACGCCTGTCGGCGCGCCAGTGCAGAACGCATTACCGCGGTCATTCCGTATTTTGGATACGCCCGGCAGGATCGTAAAGACTCAGGTCGTGTACCGATTACGTCCAAACTGGTTGCCAATCTGATCAACGAGGCGGGCGCTGATCGTGTGCTGGCGATGGATCTGCATGCTGCACAGATTCAGGGCTTTTTCGATACCCCGGTCGACCATTTGTATGCGGCACCGATACTCGATCGCTACTTCAGATCATTGAACATTCCTGACAAAGACCTCGTCGTCGTCAGTCCGGATGAGGGGAGTATCAAACGTACTCTGCAGCACAACAATAATATTGGCGGCACACTGGCAATTGTTGATAAACGCCGCAAAAATGCGATCGAAACACAACAGGCGAACATTATCGGCGGCCCGATTGAGGGCAAAGTGGCTTTGCTGTTTGATGACATGATTTCAACCGGAGGTTCGATCGTCGGTGCAGTCAATGTGGTGAAAGAACAGGGCGCGAAAGAAATTTATGTAGGAGCCTCACATGCCGTCTTCTGCGGACCTGCCATCAAGCTGCTGAGTGAAGCGCCTATCAAAGAAATCGTGGTTACCAACAGCCTGCCGATCCCCGATCAGGACAAGCTTTCCAATTTGAGAACGATCTCGATCGCACCGCTGCTGGGGGAAGCCATTCGCCGCATCCATCGGAATGAATCGGTCAGTCATCTGTTCGATTGATTTTCAGACCGCGCAGAAAATCCTGCAGGATTCGACTCAGAAAAGGACGTGTATGGCTCTGCATGAACAGGACCGCGAAGACCTGATGCGGGAAGCGACCGCACTATTCCCTCGTGCTGAATTTCAGGTGGAACAGGTAAAAGAGCCCCTGTTCTGGGGACAAAAGAAAAACGGCCATTTTTCCTTCTACTTCGGCAGTGATCCCGTTTATCAATTTGATCAGAATGCTTTGCTCCGTCGTGCTTTTATCAACGGAACGCTTTACCGTACCCAGGGCAACACACTGGCTCGATTGACACGGGTGCATAATTCCACTGCGTCTGTGCTCCAGAGATACGACCTGACTGAAACAGAACTCGCTACATGTCTGCAGGCAATGACACAGCATTTTCAGGAACTGGAACTCGTCTGGCTCGATCCTCAGAAAATTCAGATGATACAGTCTTTAGCAGATTGCTCTGATTTGGAATTACATCATCAGATATACAAACAGATCAGGCTGGTCCTGCAGCACTCAGAACAGCTGGCGCCGCGTATTCGTGGAAAACGCTGAAACAGAAAATGGTTGAAAAATGCGGAAACTGATTATTGGTTGTGGCTATGTCGGATTGACTGTCGCCCGAGAATGGGTGAAGCAGGGGGATCAGGTCTCTGCACTGACTCGCTCCGAAGATAACGCACGCAAATTTACGGAGTCCGGCATTCAACCGGTACTGGGAGATATCACCCAGCCGGAATCGCTGGAAAGACTGCCGGAAGCGGATACAGTGCTCTACGCCGTCGGCTTTGATCGTACCGCGGACAAGTCCCGGCGGGAGATTTACGTGTCGGGGCTGGATTCTGTTTTGAAAGTCCTTAAACAACGTAGTCAAAAAGTGATTTATCTTTCCAGCACGAGCGTTTACGGGCAGACGGCCGGGGAATGGGTCGATGAAACTTCAGTCTGTGAACCGGAGCGGGAGAACGGTCAGATCTGTCTGGAAGCCGAACAACTGTTTGAACAGCACGGCTTTCTGTCAACTTCCGTACCGAAATCGAATGCCGCGACAGCCGTCATTCTCAGGCTGGCAGGCATTTATGGACCAGGCAGGTTGCTGGCTCGGATGGAACAGATTAATGCGGGTGAACCTTTAGCTGGAAATCCCGATGCCTGGCTCAATCTGATTCACCTGGCAGATATTGTCCAGACAATCCTGAGATGCGATACGAACATTCACCTGGAGGACCGCTATCTGGTCAGCGACAGTCGCCCGATTACCAGGCAGGAATATTACCTGACGTTAGCGCGACTGTTGAATGCACCGGAGCCTCGCTTTGATTCCGATGGATCGGGGGAAACCAGCAGAAAATCAACACGTTTCAACAGCACTGAGCGTGCAGCAGGGATGAATAAACGCTGTAGTAATAAAAGGTTACGTGAAGAACTGGGGGTTTCATTGACATTTCCCACCATCGCGGAGGGGCTGCCGGATGCGATCAAAAAAAACTGAGTAAGAACATCCCTGATTGCCGCTCACTTTTGGTTTGATAGTCAACTGTGTATGCTGTGTCTTCACTGTAGGCATGAAACTGTTTTCGGTTCAAGCCGTTACTGAAGCTCTCGGAATCATTGATTACTCTTAACTTATGCCCAAAACTTACGAAGTCACTCCTGTTTCAGGTCCCATTCAGGGCACCGTCAGACCACCCGGCTCTAAAAGCATCACCAATCGCGCATTGATTGTCGCTGCACTGGCACAAGGCACGACTCATCTCACTGGAGTTCTGGACAGCCAGGATACACAGGTGATGATTGAGAGTCTGAACCGCCTGGGGATCAGAGTAGATCATGATCCGGCGACTTGTTCCATTGAAGTGGAAGGCTGCGGAGGAAAGATACCGAGTCGGGAAGCGACGCTCTGGCTGGAAAACAGCGGAACCAGTATTCGCTTTTTAACTGCCCTGTGTGCTGCCGGCGAAGGGGAGTTCGTATTGGATGGCAACGCGCGAATGCGGCAGCGTCCCATTCAGGATCTGGTTAATTCGCTTAATCAGCTGGGAATTGATGTCGCATGTGCCGAGGACACCGGGTGTCCACCAGTTTGTGTGAAGGCGCACGGACTGCCGGGCGGAGATACATCCATCGCAGGCAATGTTTCCAGCCAGTATCTGAGTGCGCTGCTGATGGTGGCTCCCGCTGCCCAAAGCCCGATTACAATCGAAATTCAAGGTGAGATGGTATCAAGACCTTATCTGGATATCACACTGGGAGTCATGGCACAATTTGGTGTGACCATTGATCGGATTCAGGAGTCAGTCTGGAGAATTCAGCCACAGACGTATCAACGCCCCGTTGCCTATGACATTGAACCAGATGCTTCTGCGGCCAGCTATTTCTTCGCCGCTGCCGCGATTACCGGTGGCCGTGTTACCGTTGACGGATTGAACCAGGATGCGCTGCAGGGCGACATCAATTTCATTCGGGTTCTCGAAGATATGGGCTGTGAAATCAAAAGGGAACGCAACAGCATTACCGTTCAGGGAAAACCGCTGCACGGGATTGATGTGGATATGAACGATATCAGTGATACTGCCCAGACGTTGGCAGCAGTAGCGCTGTTTGCCGAAGGATCCACCACAATTCGCAATGTGGGACACATTCGGCACAAAGAAACCGATCGCCTGTATGCAATTGCCACGGAAATCAAACGCATGGGGATCCAGGTGGAAGAAACAGATGATTCGGTCACGATTCATCCCGGTGCGATTCAACCGGCGACAATTGAAACGTACGATGATCATCGTATGGCCATGAGTTTTGCACTCGTCGGCTTGAAGGTTCCCGGGATTGTGATTGCTGATCCGGATTGTACCGTCAAGACCTACCCCCGGTTCTTTTCAGACCTGGAACACTTGTGCGGTCAGACATCGTGAAAAAGAAAAATGTCTGGCAGCAGAATGCCTCAGCCGATGATGCTGATGCAATACCGATCCCACAGTATTTTCGTTCCGCACGACAGCTGGCATTTTTCCTGTTGGAAGAATATCGTCGCACTGATCAGTTCATCTCTGATTCCATGCAGCAGTGGGAACGACGAATCGACCTGTCTTCCGCAGACTGGCGCCTGGCCATGGAGATCAGTATTGGCGTGGTTCGCAGGCAGCTGACGCTGGATACGATTATTGAAAGCCAGTTAACGCGGCCTCGCGAAAAAGTGGAAGCACCGCTCTGGACTCTGCTGCAGATTGGCGCATACCAGCTCGTGATGCTGGACCAGATTCCCGATCACGCAGCTGTTTCTGAAACTGTAGAACTGGCGGGAAAGCTGCAGCGTGTCCGCTGGAAAAAAATGGTGAATGCCATACTGCGATCGATTACTCGTTTGACAGCAGATGGCATCGCGACTGAACCGCAGTCGAATACGATTCCGCTCAGCGCAGACCGCTATCGCAGTTTTTCAATCGGTCTGTTTCCAAATCCAATCGCAGATCCGGCCGGCTACCTGTCGAAAGCCTTCAGTTTCCCGCTACCGGTCATCAGAGACTGGCTGACTCGTTTTAGTGTGCAGCAGACCATGCAGATGGCGCAGTGGTTTAATCAGCGCAATAATCTGTATCTGCGTATAAATGCTTTACAGACTGGCCGCGAACAGCTTCTGGAAGAACTGCAGGCAGAGGGGATTCAAGTCAGTCCCGGAGACGAGCCCCAGGCAATCCGACTGGAAGAACCCGTAGCGCTGGAAAATCTCGTGGGATTCTCGGCTGGAAAATTTACAATTCAGGATCAGTCGGCCATGGCTGCGGGAAATCTGCTGAATCCTCAACCGGAAGAAACAGTCTGGGATATGTGTGCGGCTCCCGGAACAAAAACGACCCATCTGGCCGAATTGATGTATAACCGTGGAACGCTCATTGCTACGGATGTTTCCTGCGACCGGCTTGAGAAGATTGAACAGAATGCCTCGCGACTGGGACTGACCTGTATTGAGACACATCTGGTGAATCAACCCGATGAAATATGGTCAGCAAAGCAGTTCGATGCAATTCTGGTCGATGCACCCTGTTCGAATTCCGGGGTACTCGGCAAACGCCCCGAAGCCCGCTGGAGACTGGATGAAGTTTCATTGAAGGAACTGAATCAGATCCAGCGCGATCTTTTAGAGCAGGCCTTCCAGCATTTGAAATCATCCGGCAGGCTCGTTTATTCAACCTGCTCATTCGATCCACGAGAAAATGAAGACCTACTGCAGGATGTTTTACGGGGTCACCCGGACCGAAAACTGGTCCGGGAAAATCGACATCTACCTGGCAGCCCCTGCGATGGCGGATACCAGGCATTGATTGAGTAATTGTCTGGACGTGTATTGGTGTATATGTTTTTGGCGTCTGGAAGTGCTGAGGTACATAATGACAGCCGGAAAACAGGCGAAACAGGCCTTAATGGTTGCCGTTTCCCTAAACAGATTGTAAGATTCGGGTTTATGAACTTTGGCAATAGCTTGTATGAATAAACTCTATTGTCTGCTTCCATCTGCGCGCCTGCTGCAATAAAGGAAAATAGTGTGAGTGTCGACGAATTAATTGACGTAAAAAGTGTGTTGCAAAGCTCTGAAAGTGTAGGCTACTCGGACATAGAGCGATTGTCACAAATTGTCTGCTCTGACCAGGTTTCAGAGTTGAACAACGAAGTGCAGGCGCTGATCCGAAGTATTTCAGAAGGCCAGGCTTCAGCCGGACTGAGTGCCCGTGCCGGGATCGCCCTGCATCTGCTGGGAAAACACAAAGATGCAGTCACACAACTGGAAAAAGTGCAAGACAACGCGACAGCCTGTTTTTATCAGGCCGTTTCACTGATTGCTCTGAAGCGATATGCTGAAGCAGACCAGAAGCTGGAAGCGGCTGCCAAACTGGGTTATGACTCTATTGAATGTTCTCTGCGAAGAGCAGAAACTCTGCGTCTGGTTGGGAAACTGGATGATGCAGAATCGGTATTGGGAACGATTTCGAAGGATGCTGCCGGGCGTGCTGAATATTCTTTCCAGATGGGGTGCATTCGCTCAGACCGCGGTGACCTTTACGGCGCGATCGAATACTTCGAACGTGCCGTGGATATGGATCCTCGCCATTCACGAGCGATTTTCCGCCTGGCTGGTGAAAACGCTTCTCGTGGAAACGATGAAGATGCAATTCGCCTGTATGAGCAGTCACTCTCCAGCCCGCCGTTCTACCTGGGAGCAATTCTGAATCTGGGACTGTTGTACGAGGATATGGAAAACTATCCCGCTGCAGCCTTCTGTTTCCGCCGCATTCTGGAAGCAGATCCCACAAACGAAATGGCAGCGATGTACCTCAAGGACATCGAAGCTGCTGACAACATGTATTACGATGAAGAGACGGCCCGCAACGAAGCCCGCATGAAGCAACTGCTGGATCGTCCTGTCACCGACTTCGAACTGTCGGTCCGCAGCCGCAACTGTCTGCATGCGATGGATATTCATACCCTGGGTGATCTGACACGTGTCAGCGAAAATGATCTGCTGGCTGGTAAGAACTTCGGCCAGACATCACTCGATGAAATTCGCGAAATGCTTTCTTCATTCGGTCTGCACATTGGTCAGAACCTGCATGAAGCGTTGGGAACCGAAGGCGGCTACGCTGCTCTGCCTCCCGAACTGGCAGACAACCCAGCCACCGAAAAACCGATCTCCGATCTGGGGCTTTCTGTGCGTTCAAGAAAATGCATGTCCCGTCTGGGTATTGGAACTATTGGCGAACTGTTGCGTCGCAGCCCCGATGAGTTGCTGGCCAGCCGTAACTTCGGCGTGACCTCACTCAACGAAATTCGGGAAAAACTGACTGAGATGAACCTCAAACTGCGAAACGATTAGTTCTACGCAGGAGGTTCCCGCATCTTCAGGAACAGCGGGTTGTGTCAGCAGGCGAAGACACAATCCGCATTCTGTGAATTTCAAAGATGCCGAATTTCTCTCAGAGAAACTCTTGCCAGAAGTTGAGAGATACAATACACTTCGTTCGCCGGGCAGCACTGGGAAACCAGTGAACCCGAGTTGGGCTACTGTGTCTGAAAAACAGCAAATACATTACCCGGTAGTGTAATGGTAGCACAACAGATTTTGATTCTGTTAGTCAAGGTTCGAGCCCTTGCCGGGTAATCTTCAATAAAAAAACGCATTCCGATTTGGAATGCGTTTTTTTACGTGTTGACGGAGCTCTCCGCAGGCAGGGTTTACATGCGCTCGCAGGTTCGAATTCCCAGAAGGGACAGGCCGTGGTCGATGACCCGGGCCGTTAAATCACAGAGCAGGAGTCGGCTGGATTTGACTTGTTCCTCTTCGGCTTTCAACACAGGACACTGGTTGTAAAACGTGCTGAAGAGGTTCGAGAGTTCGAACAGGTAGTTGGTCAGGTAGTTCGGTCGTGCTTCAATCGCGACGCTCTCCAGGGTTTCTGAATAGCGGTTGATCTGTAGCGCCAGTGCCCGTTCTGTCTCATCCTGTAGTTTGAGGGCAGACTGATTCTCCCGCAGCGTTACGCGGTCAATTTCCCCTTTGCGAAAAATGCCGCACACGCGGGCATAGGCATACTGCATGTAGGTTGCGGTATCGCCGCGATTCGCCAGCATTTTATCCCAGTCAAACATGTAGTCGCTGTCTCGGTTGTGTTTCAGGTCGGCGTATTTGATGCCACCCAGACCGATGATTTCAGCAATCTCCTGGCGTCTTTCTTCACTCAGTTCAGAACCTTCGGGCTTGGCGTCGTCATTTTCTGCGATGATGGCATAAGCCCGTTGGATCGATTCGTCCAGCAGGCTTTCCAGGCCGACATTGTCTCCCGCGCGGGTTTTCAGAGGCTTTCCATCTTTACCCAGGACCGAGCCAAAGCTGACATGTTGCAGTTCCAGGTTCTGGAATCCCCATTCGTTCACGGTGGCAAACAGGAGTTGAAAATGTTCGCTTTGTCGCGAGTCGACAACATAGAGCACACGGTCTGCCTTCAGTTCCTCTGCACGATATTTAATCGTGGCGAGGTCCGTAGTTGCATAGGTAAATGCACCATCCTGTTTCTGAACGATGAAGGGGGCTTTGAAACCATCGATAAAGACACAGATTGCGCCCTGGCTCTCTTTGGCGAGACCCTTCTGTTTCAGGCTTTCGACGACGTCTGCCAGCATGGGGTGATAATAACTTTCCCCCAGTGCCATATCAAAGTGAATATCGAGTCGATCATAGACGTTCTGGATCGCTTCCAGGCAGGCGGGTAGGAACTGATTCCAGAGTGCAAGATTTTCAGCATCTCCGGCATGCAGATTGGCTGTTTCATCTCGTGCCTGTCGCGCGATATCAGGGAATGCGACGGCTTTGCTGTGCAGATCTTCGTTCTGTTCCAGTTCCGTCAGCTTTTCCTGCATTGATCTGACATCAGATTTTCGTTCTGCGATATCAGACTTCAGCTTCTTCTCTTGCTTCTGGATTTTTTTATCCGTCTGGTCGGCGGAACTTTCGAGCGTTTTCAGTTTCGCTTCCAGTTGCTCAATGTCGTTTTCCCGCTGAGGCAGAGTCTTTTTGGTCGCATGGTAATCTGAGAGTTGGTTCACGAGCCGATACAGCCGCGCCAGTTCGGTAACCGGGGCTTCTTCGAAAGCGGCTTCGTTCAGGAAATGCTTGTACCCGAAAATAATCATACCAAACTGGGTTCCCCAGTCGCCGATATGGTTGTCCCCGACGACATCGTGTCCCAGGAATTTCAGGACGCGATAATTGGCATCGCCGATCACGGTACTTCTTAAATGTCCCACATGCATGGGCTTGGCGACATTCGGGGCAGAAAAGTCAACGACCACCTTTTGTGGCGATTCTGCGGGGGCAACCCCCAGACGTTCGTCTGCCACCAGATTTTGTGTCTGAGTGTTCAACCATTCCTGCTTGAGTTTGATATTAATAAAGCCGGGGCCCGCGACTTCCAGTGGTTCGCAGAAATCGGACAGATCGACTTTTTCCACGATCTGTGTTGCCAGGTCGCGTGGTTTCAGATCGGGGATTCTGGCTGCCAGGGGCATGGCGAAATTCGCCTGGTAGTCACCAAACTTTGCATCCTGCGATGCTTTCAGCATTTCGATCACCGAAGAGGGGTCATCTGTCCATTCGGTTAGTACCGGTTCAAATCGACTTCTGATTTCTGCAAGAATATTCATTATACACGCCCGGGGCAGAGATGCCGGGCTCCTTGACTACTGGAAAGATACGGACACAGATTCATCTACGCCCAGAATACCGACTGCGAGCTGAGATTGGTAGAAACAGCGGATCTGTCAGTGGGAATCCGTGCGGAAAGACTGCCAGTCCACTTTTTTGGCGTCAGCCCAGAGACGTTCGAGGTCATACAGTTCCCGGGCTTCTTCTGTGAAAATATGCAGGACAATGTCCCCATAATCTCCCAGAATCCATTCACTGTCTTTACCCTCAATGTTACGACGGCGCGTGCTCTCGCGTTTCATCAGAACGCGAATTTCCTCTGCAATCGCGTTGCTCTGCCTCTGGTTGGTGGCGGTTGCAATAATGAAGTAGTCAAACAAAGGTGTAATTTTAGCGACATCCAGTACAACGATGTCTTTGCCTTTGAAGTCCTCGCAGGTTTTTGCACACAGGCAGGCACGTTCCAGACTGGACGCACTTTCAATGGAATCAGATTGTTGAGAAGGTTCGGTGTTGATTTTGTGACCTTTAGACTGTGTCCAGTTTTACTGTAGCATCTCCGGGGCTATTTGGATCGAGTATCATCGATCGGGAGACGCTATGGTTAAATGTGACGCGCTCTAGCCTGTTTCAAATACTTAAAATAACTCAAGTGCGTATTGAATAATAAATCCGGCTATGACAACAGAAACCATACTCATCAGCTTGATCAGGATGTTCAGACTCGGGCCACTGGTGTCCTTAAAGGGGTCACCAACGGTGTCGCCGACTACTGTGGCTTTGTGCGCATCAGTTCCTTTGCCGCCATGAGCGCCTGCTTCAATGTACTTTTTCGCATTATCCCAGGCACCACCGGCATTAGCCATCATAATGGCAACTGCAAACCCGCTCGTCAAGGCACCCACCAGCAGTCCGACGACCCCGGGAACACCCAGGATGACTCCCACGACGACTGGTGAAAGCAGACCCAGCATCGCAGGCAGGATCATTTCCCGTTGCGCCGCTGCCGTACTGATTTCGACACAGGCGGCGTAATCCGGTTCGGCCTTATTCTCCATGATACCTGTAATTTCCCGGAATTGGCGACGGACTTCGTCCACCATCGCGCCTGCAGCCCGCCCCACGGCTTTCATAGTCATGGCACAGAAGACGAAGGCCACCATTACCCCGAAGAAGATCCCGACCAGTACCTTCGGGTTCAGGATGGAAAAATTATAAAACCGGGAGAAGTCAGGCACCGTTGCCGTCTTGACGTCTACGCATTCTCCCCGTTCCAGCAGTTCCGATATATTCAGATCACGAATAATCGAACCGACTTCTGCACTCATGATTTTTTCCCGACCTGGAGTAATCTGAGCGACATTCAAAGCAGGAAACAGCAGGAATCCCTGGTTGTTATGTTTCACTTCCAGGCCATCTCTGTCCGGAGTCCGTAAGGCAATACAGTTCGAGCTTAATTTTAGTGCGGAAGCGTTAGTCATATCATCTGAAATGGTTTCCACAATGGCTGAATGTTCGACCCAGCGCTCAAAGCCGACGCGAACTTCCTCAACATACGCGGCCAGCAAGGCCAGCGCGGTCAAAGCGGCAGAACCGATGGCAAATCCTTTTCCGGTGGCAGCAGTGGTGTTGCCCAGGCTGTCCAGGGCGTCGGTTCGCTGTCGGACATAGGGCTCCTGTCCGCTCATTTCCGCATTGCCGCCGGCGTTGTCAGCAATAGGGCCATAAGCATCCGTTGCCAACGTCACACCCAGAGTACTCAACATTCCGACGGCAGCAATCGCGACGCCATACAGGCCCATCGCAAAGATTTGTGAATTGGCAAAATCGAATCCGGTACAAAGCCCAAACGCCATGATGATCGCCACGCCGATCACGACAATGGGAACCCAGACGCTGTAGAAACCTTCTGCAATCCCCGCAATGATCACCGTTGCCGGTCCAGTGGATGACTGGTCCGCGATAAAGCGGGTCGGACGAAATTCATCACTGGTTGAGTATTCGGTCCATTTGCCGATGAGCCAGCCTGAGACCAGTCCGCAGACAATTGCGCCAAATACACCAAACAGCTTATTACCCACCAGGAGTGGAGAATCCGCGGGTATTCCAGATGACTGAGAAGGAATGACCAGCATGATCCAGACCAAAGCCAGTGCCGCGACAATCACGCCGAATGCACTGGTGTCAATTCCCTTGGCCAGCGCTTTCAGCAGGTTCTTCTGTGAAGCTCCTTCTTCCGTACGGACCATAAAAATTCCGGTGACGGACAGGAAGATTCCCACGCCAGCCAGGCACATCGGCAACAGCAGACACATCATCTGCATTTTAGGGTAACCATGATAGGCGGCTACACCCAGTGCACCACTGGCAAGGATCGACCCGCAATAAGATTCGTAAAGGTCGGCTCCCATACCTGCGACATCGCCGACGTTATCTCCCACGTTATCGGCGATTGTCGCCGGGTTACGGGGATCGTCTTCGGGAATGCCTGCTTCGACTTTCCCAACCAGGTCGGCACCAACGTCGGCCGCTTTGGTAAAGATACCACCGCCTACGCGAGCAAACAGTGCCTGACTGCTGGCACCCATTCCGAAGCAGAGCATCGTGACCGTGATTTCTGCCAGAGGCATTTTCACCACCCAGTGCAGGACGCCAAACCAGAGCGTGATATCCAGCAGGCCCAGGCCGACCACCACGAGACCCATTACCGCACCACTGCGAAAAGCGACCTGTAAACCGCTGTTCAATGATTCCTTGGCAGCATGGGCGGTACGGGCCGAGGCGAGTGTTGCGGTCCGCATTCCGAACCAGCCTGCCAGCGCAGAAAAGAAGCCTCCGGTTAAGAAGGCGAATGGCACCCAGTGCGACTGTGTTTTTAAACCAAAGGCCATGAACGCCAGCAGGGCACAGACGATGGCAAAAAAGACGGTTACAACTTTAAATTGACGATCCAGATACGCACGAGCGCCTTCGCGGACATGCTCGGCAATCTTTCGCATCGTGGGATCGCCTTCACTCTGGTTGACCATCCAGCAGAAAAAGCGAAAGGCGGTGAACAGGGCGAAGATGGCACCTGCGATGGCAACGCACCAGCTGATGACGACTGTTGAGTTTTCTGCTTCGACAGCCAGATCCGTGGAAGCTTCTGCTGCCATCAGCGGGGCTGAACATAAAAGAGTGGCGAAAATAGAGGTGATGAGAGTTGAGAAAAATCGTACGGGAGTGAGTCGAGCGCGGGGATAAAACCTCATCCTTAGAGTTAACTCCAATTAATTAGCCGTTGTAAATCTTGATGTAAAACCTCAAAACCTCAATTGATTCCGGGCAACAGTCAGCACGTAACTTGTATGCTCAAAAAATACGAAACGCATCTCATTAAACGAGAGCGTCGCTTGCACAATTCTCTTCATTTCGAACTGTCCTGGAGACACTGTCGTGAACCTGAAAACACGCTGGGTAAACTCAAAAAACTCTATCGGGGGAGTGTATCATCTGGGATGAAGATTGCAATAACAGTAACTTAACAAACTTCGTTTAACACAAAACTTGCCAGACTGAGTGCGCAGCGGCGAACGTGGATAGGGCTGGAAATTTCAGGGAGAATTGAGCGCTGATCGGCTGGTTCGCTGGCTCTTTGAATCAGACGTTTTTGGCAGGAGTCTGATTGAAAACCTGGCTTGTGTCGATGACATACGCAACATCAAAGACCTGTTCGAAATCATAGATGTCAACAAAGTCTTCCAGGCGGTCGTGTTCTGTTTTTCGCATCCGGCCATGTTCAATCATCTCAAACACCATCTTGCCGAAGTCTCTGGTGGATTGAACACCCCATTGTTTGAAAACCGTGAGTGTCATTAAGCCGAATTGTTTTAAGGCGAGTTCTCGCACACCTTCCAGCAGTTCCTGTCCGGAGACATGTGCTTCTTCCTGTTCGTCTTCCTGCGTTGCCTGACGTGAGAAGATTTCCTGAGCCTGCTGGAGTGCTTCAAAAATAAAGTCGTAGGCATTGGGATGAAATTGCAACTTGGGGCGGGAAAGATTTGTGGCAGATGTCATTTTTTCACCCATTACCTGTCTAAAACGTGAATAACAGCGGCGCTGTGATTTTTCTGATTTGTGACGCACGTGATAACAACGGCTGTGTCACTTTTTGAATACTCGATTTAATGGATCTGAAGACGCTACAGTAAAACCGGATACAGTCTAGTGTTTCGAATCAGTCTGGTCGGGTCAAGACTTTCTTATAGTATAACCCGTCAGATATGGGAAATTATCGATCAGGGATTCTGGAAAATCAATCCCGAGTTACTCGATTTCGTTAATAATCAGACTCCCCCTGATACCTGATTTATTTGCCGTTACTGCTTGGCAGGGTTTTCCCCGCGTTTCTTTTTGATCACTTCCAGAATGTCTTTTTTGTGTACGATCGTTCTTTTCATGTCAGGGTAGATGACTTGTACACACTCGGAAAGGATTTCCTGGTTCGTGACTTTCGCTTCTCCCTTGCTGGTAATAATCGTCGAGCCGACAGGAGGCAGTTCCTTTTTATAGCTTTTATAGGTTTCGTATTCATAACGCAGGCAACATTTCAGGCGTCCACATCGCCCTGAGAGCTTATTGGGATCCAGTGACGTTTTCTGCAGTTTTGCCATCTTCATGGAGACGGGAGGCATTTCCGTCAGATGGGTTCCGCAGCAGACCGTTTTCCCGCAATCACCATAATCCGCCAGCAGCTTCGCTTCATCGCGCACTCCAATCTGGCGCATTTCGATTCGTGAACGATATTTTCTTGCCAGCGCTTTCACCAGCTCGCGAAAGTCAACGCGTTTTTCTGCCAGATAGTAGAAGACGACCCGCTCACCACCGAACAGGTGCTCGACGTCAACCAGCTGCATTTGCAGTTTGTGTTCGTTTACCAGTTCCTGACATCCCAGAAATTCATTGCGTTCCTCATGGCGGTTCTGGTCCCGCTGGCGATAGTCATCATCGGTCACCAGGCGGATAATTCGTCCGGCTACCGCAGCGTCCTTCATAAATGATTTAACGCGTTCTGTTGCAGGCGACAGGACTTCTCCCCATTCATGCCCCCGGTCGCTTTTGATAATTACAGCCGCATTACGTGGTAGTTCGGGAAGACCTTTGCTGGTAAATTCTCCAATGAGTCGGGTGGAACCGTAGCGTACGATATATCCGGAAGCTTCAATATTCATAGATTAAGATTTCATCGAGTTGAGATTGGATGCAGCAGCCATCTTGCAGGAAAAGTCAGCAAGAGCATAGGAATCAGCATGACTGCTCAGACCAGTTTATTATAGCCGGACTCGATCTGGCAATCTCTAATTAAACGCAGGAAAACACATTTATTTGAAAACCGTACACTGTTTCCCGAATCGAGCTTGTGGACGGAGCTTATTTCGTCTGGATTTCCCGCAGATCCTGGCTTAAGCTCTCGATGCATAAAGGCAGCGTTACATTCTGATTGATCTGCTCCTCTGTCTGCAGCATCCGGCTCAACAGATTTCCGATCGTTTCAATCCGGTCTTCCGTTTCACCAGGCAAACCGGCAACAAATGATTCCACATTGCCGGCAGCTGGAGCAGCCTGGTAAGCGGCGGCGCACTGTAAAGACTGATGGTAGAAATCGGCACAGAATTTAATGACCCACAACGCTGTTTTTCTTTGTGCGGCTGTATTGCCTCCCACGTCATCGATAGCCTGAATCACGGACTCGGAAAATGCCTGCGGTTGAAACGGATGTCGACCGAGTAGTCTGGTGATATTGCCCCGCAGAGACTGAAGATTTTCATCCAGAAGCTGGCTCGCAATATTCAGGGAACCTGCAGACAGGCGCGCGATCTCTATTGCCTGTTCCTCGGACTCTACGAGTTGCTGGTCCATTAACAGTGCGGCAACATCTTCCTGCGTCAACTGGTTGAATCGAATCAGCTGACAGCGAGAACGGATCGTAGGCAGAATGGCATCCAGTTCACTCGCAATCAGAATCATTAAATAGTTCGCAGAGGGTTCTTCCAGTGTCTTCAGCAGGGCATTGGCACTTTCAGCATTCATTTTGTCTGCATCATCAATGATGGCAATCCGGCGGTCACCCACCATGGGACGCAGCGACATTTCATAACAGACGCCTTCCCGACCTCGATGATCATCATCGCCAATGATCAGGCTGAGAGGCAGAATGTTTTTGTCGGGTGGGCATTCTATCGAAATCAGATCGGGGTGTGTTCCCGCTGCCATCTGTTTGCAGGAGTCGCAGGTCTGACAGCAGCTTAACTCGTCCGCGGGAGTTTGAAGACAAAACAGGCATTGGGCCAGATGTAGTGCGACCCGCTTCTTACCGATACCTGCTGCGCCTGAGAACAGGAGCGCATGAGGCAGGCGGCTGCGTGACAGCGCACGATCCAGCATTTCCAGAATGGAGCGGTGGCCTCGAATGGAGTCGGTTGTCGTGCTCATCCACATCTCTTTTCAGAAATCAGTCTTCCGTGTTCCAGTCCGATTCGGTTTCAGAATCCAGTGGCTCAATCCAGCCCAGGATCATACCCGTTGTGACTTCCACTCCGGGCTGACATTCACAAGAAATAATCATGCCGGCACAGGGGGCTTCGACGTCAAAGGTAACACCGGGAATCAGCAGTTCGACCACTCGATCACCGGTGGCAACAGATTCCCCTGCATGTGTCAGCCACAGACTGACTTTGAGCGGCTGAGAAGAACTGTTGACCGGAGGAACAAGGATCGGTGTCGCCATTCAGGAATCTTTTCCCAGGACAGATGCCATCTCGCCGGCATTATAACTGGAACGTACAAAAGGACCGCTGGCGACCAGTTTAAAGCCCATGGCCCGGACCTGGTCTCCGACTTCGTCAAATTCTTCAGGTGGCAGGAAGCGTTCCACAGGCAGATTCTGAGGTGTCGGCTGCAGGTACTGGCCGATGGTAATCATGTCACATCCGACGGCCCGCAGATCCGCGCAGACTTCCAGCACTTCTTCCCGGGTTTCGCCCAGTCCGAGCATGATTCCACTTTTGGTAACAATGGTCGGGTCTGTTTCCTTGACCTGAAGCAGCAGGTCCAGTGTTCGTTGATAAACGGCATTACGTCGCACGCGGTGATAAAGGCGAGGCACCGTTTCCGTGTTGTGGTTGAAGACATCCGGGTGGGCTTCTATCACGCGCTGGATGGCTTTACGATCGCCGCGAAAGTCGGGGGTGAGAACTTCAATGTCAGCGTCCATCCGTGCGCGGATTGCCAGGATGCAGTTGTAAAAATGCTCTGCTCCCCCGTCGGGCAGGTCATCACGGGTGACCGAGGTAATTACAACATGCTCCAGTCCGAGTCGCACTGCCGCTTCTGCCACTCGCTCCGGTTCATCCAGCTGCACGGTTTCTGTTTTCCCTTTAGCGATCGAACAGAATCCGCAAGGTCGCGTACAGACATTTCCCAGGATCATCAGTGTCGCGGTCTTGTGTGACCAGCACTCGGTTCGGTTCGGGCACTTGGCACTTTCACAGACCGTGACCAGTTTCAGGTCGTCGATCACATTACTGGTGAATGCCATCCCTGGTTCGGGCAAAGGCCGCTTCAGCCATTTGGGAAGTCGCTGTCGGGGTTCCGGGGTGGTGTCTGTCAGAATATTAAGGGTGGACATAAACTTTTTTCTTCACTCTTTGCAGTAAGGGGTGTCGTGTGAATATATGGGTCCGTTGGTAACCAAACTGTTGAACCAGATTCCTGACGATGCTTTCGCGGACTGAACTCATACTGGCTTCCCGCGTGAGTGTCGCAGAAAGTGAGGTCAGACGATGGTCATGCTGATTGGCATCGATCAGCCGCTGTAATTTCATATCGGGTGAGACATTAATATACAAACCATAGTAAGAAATCCAGGATTTGATCGCAGCCCCCAGAAAGGCAAACTGGCCACAACGGCCGAAAATATCTGCGGAATCGGGATGCCGCTCGGCTTCAATTCCCAGTTCCGCAGACATTTGCAACAGGGACTGTACTAAACCGTTCTGAAAGTCATCCATCCCCAGGCCGATCTGTCTTAAAGGGAGCAGGGGATACACGGCTAGCTGTCCGGGGGCATGTAATAAAGCCCCTCCCCCCCGGTTCACCCAGCGGACATCCAGCTGGCTCGCCTTGAATTCCTGGCTGGAATCGGCCAGCTGCGCATGACTGCCTTCCCGGCCTACCGTAATGATGGGGGGATGCTCACACACAAACAGAGTCGCCTGATCAGTATCCTGTTGTCTGATTTCCTGCAGAGCCCGTTCCTGAAGCGCGAGAAGCGAGTCGAAGTCGACACAGCCCAGCATATAGACCTTAATTGATGTATCGCGGGGAGTTGTCTGGTTCATATCAGGGTCAGGTAAATTCATGATCCTGTCTACAGGTTCAGGGTAATCAATCTGCTGTTCGATAACGGTCAGCGACACTGTCATTTTCAGGGGTTCACTCGCGGAGTCAATCTTCAGAACGTGGAAATCCTGATTTGTCCGGGATCCGGACAGCAGATCACATTTAGAACTCCCTGATTTCCAGTTTTCCTGTTGAGAGCTGGTATTGAATGAAGAATACAAGGTGTGGGGTGTTGTAAGTGGCTTGTATGAATGCGATTAGGCGCGTTTGGGTTTGTGCCGTACGCCGTCCCGGAGAATAATCGTCATAACCGGAATACCTTGCAATTCCGGTTTATTTTAAAAAATCAGCATATCTGATTCAATTCCTTGGATCCTCAGATCCGATAGAGAGAAATGGATAAAACTAATACGCCGCTTTGTAATTTATCAGACCACACCCGCTCTCAGAGCTCTTCATGTCAAATCAAACCTCAAATCAGTTCCGATCCAGCAGTAAATTCCAATCGGTAAGGAGAAACAAAATGCGACGCGGAAAAAAGATGCTCGCGATATTTTCAACTATGGTAATGAGTGCGAGTATCGCCACCGCCGATGATCGCATACTCGAATCAAAGTCGCCCTTTGATTCGGCTTCCACTTCCCGGTCCTCCAGTCAGTATTTTTCCGGTCAGGCACCTGAGAATAATACGGGACAGATCACGATTTCGCAGCCTCGTCAGAATGCAGCTGTCAAAGAGCAGTCAGCAGAATACAGGCCGACTGACAAAGAACGTCTCTCACAGGTTCCTAATTATTACAAGGAACTGTTTGGCCAGGAACGTCCTTATCGCCGACTGGATAACAAAGCAAAAACAGAGACTCCCGCGCCAAGCCAGTCTCAGTTCCAGCAGATTGGTCATTCTGAACCACAAAGTGGAAAAAAACAGTACCACTTCGAAACATTCAATTCAAAACAGTCAGACAAGCAGAATATTGTTCATGCTGAATTTCAGCAGGGTAACCAGAAATCTGCCCAAGGCAAGATTCAGCAGGTCAGTGCAGGGAACTCACGTGAAAACCAGTTCCGCCTGCCAACGGAGTTCAGTCAATCGGCTCCACAGACTCCCAGCCTTTCCATTCCCCGAATTCCGGATCGAAAGACTGTGGAAAACAAGCATCATCTGACTTTTGGGGCCGCGGCTGCTGCACCAAAAACAGAGCAATCTTCCGGAATTACAATCAGTGCGTCTCCCAGCACTCGTCGTGTGAGTGAAATCAGTGTGAAACCTGTGGGTGCCGCTTCGGATGAAGCAACTGCAAAACTGACCCATAAATGGATCAAGAAAACGGAAATTAACGTAGGTCAGGAATGTGAATTCGAACTGGAAATTAAAAACGAAGGAAAACAGACTGCCCAGGACCTGCTGGTCGAAGCATTCTTTCCGATTTCCGTGCGGCTGACAAATGCGGAACCTCTTCCCAGTTCCAGTCGTGATCATCTGGAATGGAAATTTGAATCGCTGAAAGCCGGCGAAAAGAAAGTAATCCGGATTTCAATGATTCCCAGTCAGCGGGGTGCCATTTCTGCTGTTGCCAATGTTCGCTCAACCAGTGCTCTGGCTGAATCGTTCATGGTAGCAGAACCCATGCTGCAGGTTGCCGTCAAAGGTCCAACCAATGTAATGATCGGTGAACCCGCTTCTCAATCTGTCACCATCTCCAACCCGGGGACTGGTACATTGCACAATGTTGTGCTCGAAGCTGAAATTCCCAAGGGGCTGGAACATGTGACCGCAGAATATCTGCAGATGCAGGTGGGCTCACTCAATCCTGGTGAATCGCGAACCATTCGACTGGCTTTAGCCGCCGTGATGGGGGGGGAGCAGGTCGTGAACGTCCAGGCAAAAGCCGAAGGTGGTCTGGTTCAGGCGACACAGGCTCGTGTAAATGTTATCGCTCCGAAAGTCCAGGTTGCCATTGATGGTCCCGGACTTCGCTACAAAGGTCGCAGTGCTCAGTACGTCATCACGACACTCAACGATGGTGCTGCTGCTACGAATAATGTCCGCGTCTTGCACAAAATTCCAGAAGGATTTGAATTCGTCAATGCCGATCACGGTGGACAGTTCAATCCGGAAGATTCTACGATCAGCTGGTTTCTTGGTCGGATGGAACCAGGTCAAACTGCCAGTGTGAACCTGGAGTTAAAAACCAAAACCATCGGTAACTATGTGCATCACGTACGAGCCATTTCTGAACACAACGTAAAATCAGACGCTCAGATTCAAACACGAATTGAAGGAACTGCCCAGCTGGTTCTGGAAATCGCTGACCTGGACGATCCTGTCGAAATCGGTAAAGAAACCGGTTACAAGGTGGTTGTTAAGAATGATGGTAGCAAGTCAGCACAGAACGTTTCTGTCTCCTGCGAACTGCCTCCTGGTGTGGAACTGATTACTGCAACCGGTCCGACTCAGCACATTGCTGAAAATGGTGTGGTCGTCTTCAAATCTCTGGGAGATCTGGCACCTGGCGATTCGGTACAATACCAGGTAATCGTACGGGGTACTGTGGAAGGGAATCAGCGGTTCCGGGCACGACTTGCCAGCGATTCGATCCGCGATCCTCTGCTGTTCGAAGAACTGACTCGCTTCTACAAAGACTAAGCGAAACAGCCTCAAGCTGATGAAAATAATAAAAACCCGGTCAGTGATCTGCTGACCGGGTTTTTTTATCGAAGCGAATCAGGTTGAGAGAGACCGCTTCCATCAAAGATGGTTCCTATGAAATCCGCTGTCAGAGAATCATTTTCTCTTCCAGATGACAAGTTGATGATGTGTTTGGCCCGGTTTGCCGTTCGAAATTTTCAGGACCAGGCTATCCAATGACTGAGTCTGCTCCAGAACCTGTCGAAAATCGTTCAGGCTGTTGACCGGGGTTCCGGCGACTTCCTCAATGACATCATACAGTTTGATCACGTTAGACAGTGAACTCTGTTGATCCACATCCATAATGAGTAACCCGGTCTGATTGGCCTCAAATCCCAACTGGGTAGCCAGGTCTGCGTTCATCGCATGGACCTGCAGACCGGATAAGACATCGTTCGCAGTCGTGTTTTTTATTTTCTGGAAGCTCATGGGGGCAGCCGAGGTACCCGGACGCCGTGACTGTTGAGTCTCTTTCTGCTTCCGTTCGAGTTCGTCCAGTATACGACGGTTGGCCAGTTCCACCATTACATTGACCTTCCGGCCGCTACGTAACAGGACCACACTGACCCTGTTATCGATGGGGGTCAGGCTGACCAGATTGATCAGATGGTTCTGGTCGAGGACATCGATGCCACCAAAACTGAGGATGATGTCATCGTACTTCAGGTTGGCACGAGACGCCGGCGTATTCGAAATGACTTTTACAACCCGGGCTCCCCGTACACGGTCCATTTTCAAGCGGCCCGCAGTTGCGATACTGAATTCCGGATCAAGTTGCACACCCAGATAGGCCCGGTAAACCTGGCCATATTTTACCAGTTGGTTGAACACATGACGTACCAGCTTACTGGGGATACTGAAACCAATCCCGTCGTTACCGCCACTGTTTGATGCGATGGCGGTATTGATGCCGATGATTTTACCTTCGAGATCAATCAGCGGTCCGCCACTGTTACCAGGATTGATGGCCGCATCGGTCTGCAGAAAGTTCTGATTGAGAACTTCCGATCCGCTGCCCAGCTGAAGGGAACGTCGGCCTTTGGCACTGATGATTCCCAGGGTGACCGATTCACTTAATCCGAACGGGCTGCCCATCGCCAGTACCATATGTCCAATGTCCAGCTTGTCGCTGTCGCCCCAGTCGGCAGGTGTCACATCGGTAATCCCGATTTTCAGAATTGCCAGGTCGGTATCTTTGTCTTCCCATTTCTGCTGGGGATGTATCACACGACCATCATGCAGGGAGATGGAAATGGAGGTCCCCTCAGAGTCTCGCACCACATGCCGGTTGGTCACAATATATAAACCGGAGGTACCTTCACCTCTGACAATCACACCCGAACCGGTTTCTTCCACTGCACCACGTGGCGTCTGACGTTCACACTGGATATGAACGACACTCGGGGTAGCCAGTTTGGCGATTTTAGCCAGATGCCGGCTGCCTTCATGCAGGGGAGAAGTAGAGGGCAGTAGTGGGGAATGCGCTTGCCGGGGGTTCGACTGGGAAGGAACCTTTGCTTCCAGCTGATTCGATGACAGCGGGGAATCAAAGCAGGTATTCCACAGTGAAACGGAAACAACCAGACCAAAGACGAAAACCAGGGGGTATCGATTCTTCATGATGCAAATCTCTCAGCGTGACCCAGGATCTTTTTGCGATTTAGCTATTCCTAGCTACGGCAAAATGAGGCAATCCTTCGCCACTGCCGGACGATTTGATTACCAGTGACCGGCAACGGCACTGGTAATACCAGGGATCAGGTGACTGATTATTATGAATCTCTCCCCAATGAATGTCAGTGATGAGGGGCTGTCTCATTCGGGGGAGAAGAAAACAGTAATCAGTCTGTTAGAACCCTCTGGCATTATTATCGGAAGGGGATACTATTTTTCGAGATCCAAATCGTGAATTCTGACTTCCTGATCGTTAAGCCGTCCTTCGAATTCGTATGCGTTCTCCCAATCGCCATGAACATCATGAGTGGATAATCCCATTGATTCGCGCTGTTCTGCACAACTGACACAAAACATCGCATAAGGAACTGCTTTAAGCCGTGCAATCGGTATATTTTTATTGCAGCTTTCGCAGTGACCGTAACGGCCTTCCTGAATCAGCGAGATCGCACGGCGGATTTGCATCAGCTCCTTGTATTCAATCTCGGCCAGATGGGATTCCAGATCCTGGCGGCGTTCGCGAATCGCAGCATCACCACTGTCCTCAACGGACGACTGGCTGCCCGACGAACCTTCTGAACTGTCACTCACCAGCTTCTTCAGTTCATCACGTCTATTCAGCAGTTGCTTGTGCAACCTGATTATTGCGTCTTTTCGTACCACTCTCTCATCCCCTCATAAAGATCATATTTGGTGAGCAACTTCAAAAGTCGATTCTCCCAAAACATAGCTTTTAATTTGGCTAAAGAATTTGGAAACATGACCAGATATTTTCAGTTTTGCATCAAAGCTACACACAGGTATTATTCACTACGTGAATTAAATGTCGAGAGTTGGAAACTTTCAAAATAAGAAATTAATACATAAGTCAAAATTTTCCAGTAACTTAAGATGGCGTCTTTTCTTCGGATTTTCTGAATTTCCTGACCAGGAGCCCGTTTTACGTACTGGACGTTTAAAACCAAGCGGCCGTAGCGAATGTACATTCAGATTCCAGGGCTGTTTCCTGATATTGACCCGGTTCCCCGATTGCGATGTAATACGCGCCCCTGAAACCAGTTTCTTTGCCCAGTGACAGTCAACGATTGGGAAACGTGTTTACGACCTTCGACCGCTATTTGCTCAAACGATACTTCCATGTATTCGTGATCGGATTCATCGCAACCTACGGCCTGTACGTAGTTTTTGACGGATTTACGAACATCGATGGCTTTCAGGCAGGAGCAGAAAAAGTCTCATCGAATGACCTTAACGGTCTTGAGGTCGAACAGAACGCATCGACCAGCCTGCTCTGGATTATGCTTGAATTCTACTTTTATCAATCTTCGCTCTTTTTCGACATGATCAGCCCGATTCTCTCCGTACTGGCTGGAGTCGTTGTCTTTTCCCTGATGGTGCGTCACGGAGAACTGAATCCCGTTCTCTCAGCCGGCATTCCCACATACCGACTAGCCATACCACTGGCTATGGCAACGATTATTGTCAACTGTGTGATGTGTCTGAACCAGGAAGTCATCATTCCTTCCATTGCGGATAAGCTTCAGGCGGAACGCGGAGACATGGCAAGCTCTGCTCAGTTTGTCGAGCCCGTTTATGATTTCAGCACACGGATTATGATCAACGGTCAGGAAGTTTTCCTGACTGAACAGAAAATGAAAAATGCAGAGTTTGTTCTGTCTAAACCGATGGTTCATGATTTCGTCACCGTCAAGTCTGACACCGCGATCTATCAGACCCCGACCCAAACCAGACCGGGAGGCTGGTTGCTGAAGCAGGCTATCCCGAGTTATCAGGAGCTGGAGATTGCTGAATTTGCCAGAGAAATAATCCAGCCCGGTCCTGAGCCGAATGAGATATTTATTGTGACGGATGTGGGCTGTGATCAACTCTGTAATCGCAATTTCAGTTCATTGATCTCGACTTCGGATCTGATTGCCCGCATCAATAATCCTTCTTTCAGTGATTTATCGATTCGTAAACAGAAACTGGACCTGCATTCCCGACTCACGCGTCCGATCATGAACCTGATTGCCGTACTGATTTCAATTCCATTTGTACTGCGCAAAGAAAGTCGCAGTCTGATCCTGAATATCGCGATCTGTGCCTGTGTGATGGGAGGCCTGTTCGGAATTTCGCAGTGTTTCCTTTATTTGGGGTCCACAAAGCTGATTTCACCCGATCAGGCTGCCTGGTTTCCCGTGATAACAAACGGAACACTTGCCGCCTGGTTCACGAACCGGGTTCAGACCTGAGGGTTAAGCGGGACAGAATCAACCGCTCTGACCCAGATCCATCAGTTGTCCGAATCGCTCCAGCACGCGAATCTTGAGAGGGGCGAACCGGGGCTGGTCAAACTCACCTCGTTCGACAAGACGTAAGGCAACCTCATGCGTTTCCTGTAAAATGGCTGCGTCCCGTTTCAGATCCGCGACCCGCAGCGGCAGCTCACCATGTTGACGGGTTCCGAAGATATCCCCCGGACCACGTGCCTGGAAATCCGCCTCGGCTATTTCAAAGCCATCGGTGGTCTGCTCCATCACCGACAGGCGATTTAATGCGTCTTCGCTCTCCGTATAAGAAAACAGAAAACAGTTTCCCCGGTGAAGGCCGCGACTCACACGACCCCTTAATTGATGCAGCTGTGACAATCCAAAACGATCCGCCTGCAGAATGACCATCAGCGTCGCATTGGGAACATCCACGCCCACTTCGACGACCGTTGTGGAGACCAGCACCTGAATTGTTCCCTGGTGAAACTGCCTCATGATCTCGGCCCGTTCTTCGCGATCCATCTGGCCGTGTACCAGCCCGATCGAAGCCGTCGACAGCTCACTCTTCTGCAGTTTGCGATACACTTCCTCGGCACTGGACCGAATATTCTGTTCGTCTTCGGAGTCAATGCGCGGGCAGACAATATAAGCCTGTCTGCCTGCCGCGATCTGGGTCCTTAAAAAATCCCAGGCCTTTTTTCGTTGAGGCGTTGTCGAGACGCGGCTCGTCATTACCGGTTGCCGCCCGGGAGGCAGTTCTGTATTCACTGAGATATCCAGTTCACCAAACTGCGTCAGACACAGACTGCGGGGGATCGGCGTCGCCGTCATCACCAGCATATGCGGGGTATTCTGATCGCTGGAGAAATGAGCCCGTTGCATCACACCGAACTTATGCTGCTCGTCGATAATCACCAGTCCCAGGTTATGATATCGGACATCCTTCTGGACGACCGCCTGCGTGCCTACGATCAGTTGCTGTTCTCCTGAAGCGATCTGCTCCAGTGTCGCTTTGCGTTCGGAGGGAGACAGGCTGCCGGTCAGAAGGCAGTGTTTCACCCGACTGTGTTTTAAAATCTGGTTGATTGTTTCCCAGTGCTGTACCGCCAGCAGCTCTGTCGGGGCCATCAGAACCGCCTGATTACCCCCGGCAATCATGGCCAGCATTGCATAAATCGCGATGGCGGTTTTGCCGGCGCCCACATCTGCCTGCAGCATGCGATGCATGGCTCGCCCTGAAGCCAGATCGGTTTTAATTTCTTCAATCGCCTGGTTTTGGCCTTCGGTAAAATCATATGGAAACAGTCGTCGGATCCGGGCATCGACTTTCGCAGTGACTTTTACCAGCGGTGCATTATCGACACAGGTCCAGAGTCGTCTGCGCAGCGCCAGTGCCAGTTGAAATTCCAGCAGATCATCGTAGATCACACGATGCACACCGGCATGGTATTCCTCCATGGTCCGGGGTTTGTGCATCTGGATCACAGCCTGACTCAGCGGAATCAGCGAATGCGCTTCACGAAAACTTTCCGGCAGATAGTCGGGGATCAGTTGGGCATATTCCTCAACCGCAGCGCGCACGAAACGTCGCATCTGATACATCTTGATACCTTCTGTCAGGCTGTACCGGGGTAAGATCAGTCCCTGTGGATCATCCAGGTCTTCTTCCAGGACCTGGAACTGGGGATGAGAAATTTCCCATTTTCCGGAGCGGCGTTTGGGTTTGCCGGAAAACATCAGCAACTGTCCCTGGAAAAACCGTTTAATAACCCAGGGCTGGTTGAACCAGGTTCCCTTCAGAAACCCGGTGCCACAATCCAGTAGAATTGCAGTAATCGTACGACCGCGTGAGATTGTGCGGGCATCCAGATCCACGACCTTTCCACAGACGGATGCGGGTTGATCTTCTTCCAGTTCATTAACCGGGCGGACATCGGTCAGGTCCAGCACACTGCGAGGCAGATGCCACAACAGATCCTCTACGGTTTGAATTCCAAGTTTTCCCAGCAGTTCACCGCGATCCGGACCGACTCCATTGAGGAATTGAACAGGAGTTTCCAGGGGAGATGCGGTCATTGTATTCTACAACCGTTCGAGCCGAGTTATAGGAATCAGGGGAGTGATGAGTTACCTGCTGTCAGGCTAATATTCAGACTCACTCTGTAACTTGAGTGCAAACTCCACTGCCAGTTCATCACAGCGTTCATTTTCAGGATGACCACTGTGCCCTTTGATCTGGGTAAAGTGGACTTCGTGGCGTTCCAGCAGTACATCCAGTTTCCGCCAGAGCTCTTCATTCTTCACAGGCTTCCAGCTTTTACCTTCCCGCCGGCGCCAGTTGTTTTTTTTCCAGTTCGGCATCCATTCTTTAGAGCCTTTGGCGACGTAGACACTGTCCGTAATCACCTCCACACGGGAAGTCCGTTTCAACAGTTCCAGGCCCGAAATCACCGCCTGCAACTCCATCTGATTATTGGTCGTGACTGCCTCGCCTCCGGAGAACTCTTTTTCCGTGCCGGTAGCAGGATGTCTGAGGATCACTCCCCAGCCTCCCGGTCCCGGATTTCCCCTGCAGGCACCATCGGTAAAGATCTGCACAAACGGGAGAGCGTCCTGATCTGCTGCATCATCAGTCATAATAATGGTAAACGCACGCCTGGCAAAAAATAAACGATGACTCAAATTTGAGTACCGGTACGAACAACAAATACAGGGGGCGCTGCAAATGAGCGTAAAATCACCCCTCGTGAATTCTGGGAAAGAAGCGGGTCGCGCTGTCGCGACTATCGTTCTCGATAGACAATACGTCCACGATTCAGGTCATAAGGGGAGACCTCGACCACGACTTTGTCACCCGGGACGATACGAATAAAGTGTTTTCGCATCTTGCCGGCTACATGCGCCAGAACCTGGTGTCCGTTTTCCAGTTCGACTCGAAACTGAGTATTTGCCAGTGCCTCGGTCACTGTACCTTCGACTTCAATGGCCTCTTCTTTGGCCATAACAATTGTATCCTGTCCAATAAAGTTCATAAAAAGGGAATAAGCGATACATTTCGCATAAACCTAACTCCAGTCTCTGTCTGATGAAAAACAGCCGGGAGTTCTTTGTGCCACATATTGTGACAGGGAGACAGCAAATATGCCAGTCTGAACAGACCCGCAAGTCATATAACCTCTGATTCAGACAGGGAAATCCTCACAGAAACCCCGATTCAGCGTTTTTTTATCCCGGAGAAAGAGTTTTTTCCGGAGCAGTCGTCAAACGTGAGGTACGCTTTAATAAATCGGACCCTGCTTATGGAAAGTGAACCTCATCAGTTGTCGGTCCGTTAATCTGAAAGGTGTCTTTCAGATTACCACACATCTGACAGGATTCTAGTCATGCAGTATCTTAAAAGATTTCTCATCGAAGAAGATGGTCCTACCGCTGTCGAGTATGCTGTCATGCTGGCTGCCATTGTGATGGTCTGTATTGCCGCTATCGCCGCGATCGGGACCCGCACGAATGACCTGTTTGAAAATGCGACGACGGAAATGCAAAATCACGGCATATAACTGTCTGTTTTAAACCAGCATTCAATTCAGTCTCGAACCTTCCGGATTCCTGTCTGCGTCCTGCAGAATTGCACTTCTTCACCATTCTATTAAACTGCAGGGATCGTTCATCTTTTTTTGATTTAAAACTCCCGGAACCGCTATGCCTGACTGCTATATTGCGCTCGGTGGAAATCAGGGTCCTGTCCGCGAAACGTTCTCCCTGGCATTGGAACGCCTCGATCAGCATCCGGACATTTCTGTCATCAAAACCAGTCACTGGATTGAAACTGCACCCGTGGGTGATCAGACAACGGATCCTTTTCTGAATGGTGCCGCCCACCTTTCCATATCACTCTCCCCGGAATCGCTGTTGCTGGAGTTGCAACAACTGGAAGCAGACATGGGACGCGTCAGAGAAATCCGCTGGGGTGCTCGTCCCCTCGATCTGGATCTGCTGCTCTACGACCAGTTGATCATTCGCTCGCAAAACCTGGTGGTACCTCACCCGGCCTGCTGGTACCGACGGTTCGTGCTTGATCCCCTGTCAGAAATCGCAGCAGATGTCATTCATCCGGAGAAGCAGACTACGATTCAGGAACTTCGTCAGCGACTGCTGATAAAGCCATTTCAATTTGTCCTGGCGGGGCTCTCCCCCAAAGAAGCCGCTTTATTAATTGAAAATCTGCAGCACAAATATCCTGAGGTGCAGTTTTCCAACTGGGAAACTCAGGGCTCAGCCGCCTCTATCACACCGGAACCGACGTTGATTGTCTGGTTGGGAGCTCCGTCTTCAACTATAAAATTCGAAGATTTGCCCCTGATTCCACGTTTAGACCTCTCCGATTATCAGAATAATACTGAACGAATCGTTCATGTCTTGCAATCTGCGCTGGATTTCCAGTAAAAATCGTCTATACTTATAGATAAGGGCTCGCCGATATTTTTAATAAGACTGCTTGAAATCAAACAATGACGGTTTGAATCAGTCAGTCTTCCCTGCCTTTGCCCTCCCACCTTTTCGAATTTGGAGACCTGACACGATGCTCAAGATCCTGGGTTCTCAAAAAAGCAAGTTTTGTGATCAGATTACGCGCCGCAACTTTCTCCAGATTGGCGGTCTCGCTTTAGGTGGTATGTCGCTTCCTCAAATTCTGCAGGCGGAGAATTCTTCAAATCAGCGAAAAAAACACAAAGGCATCATCATGATCTTCCTGCCGGGAGGTCCTCCCCATCAGGATATGTGGGATATCAAAGTTGATGCACCCAGCGAAATTCGTGGCGAATTCAACGCGATACAGACCAACGTCCCCGGTGTGGAAATCGGGGATCAGTTTCCGCGCATGGCGCAGATGGCTGACAAGTTCGCTTTCATCCGTTCCATGGTTGGTTCGGATGGCCGACACGATGCTTTTCAGTGTCTCACCGGTCAACGCTTTGGAAACCAGCCTCTGGGAGGCTGGCCCAGCTTAGGTTCGGTCCTTTCCAAAAAGTACGGTCCCGTCGATCCGTCGATTCCGCCGTTCCTTGGTCTCTCTCCCAAGATGGGCCATATGGAATGGGCGCGCGCCGGAGATCCCGGTTTTCTCGGTCTGGCTCACGCTCCCTTCCGTCCGAACGGTGAAGGCATGGCTGATATGACGCTGAATGGGATCACCCTCGATCGACTCGATAATCGTAAAAAAGTACTCAGCTCGCTCGATCAGTTCCGCAGTAAGGTCGATGCATCCGGCATGATGGAAGGGCTCGACTCCTTCAACCAACAGGCGTTTGGCATTCTCACTTCCAGTAAACTCGCTGACGCACTTGATCTTTCCAAGGAAGATCAGTCACTCCGCGATCGCTATGGGCGGGGAACGTCCAAACTTCGCGCCGATGGCGGTCCGAAACTGCTGGATGATTTTCTGACCGCCCGTCGTCTGATTGAAGCGGGAGCCCGCTGTGTGACGCTGGCCTTCAGTCGCTGGGACTGGCATGGCGGCAACTTTAAACGCGGTCGCGAAGACATGCCGATGCTCGATCAGGGCGTGACGGCACTGATTGAAGATCTGGAAAATCGTGATATGCTGGACGATGTCACCGTCGTCGTCTGGGGTGAATTCGGAAGAACCCCCAAGATCAACGCCAACTCCGGCCGCGATCACTGGCCCCGTGTCTCCACTGCTGTGGTTGCTGGTGGCGGCATGAAGACCGGCCAGATTATCGGTTCCACCAATCGACTGGGGGAATATGCAGAAGACCGCCCGGTTCATTTCCAGGAAGTTTTTGCGACCCTCTATCACAACCTGGGCATCAATGTTGAAACAGCAACCGTCGATGACCTGCAGGGACGTCCCCGTTATCTGGTCGATACCAATAAGTACAAAGTTATGCCCGAACTCGTTTGAGCGGAACCGTTGACTGTATAATAACGATCCCCGACTCGATCAATGAATGGGATTCTACCGTAACGGCAATAGTGCGTAACTCATGGTGTTGAGTCCTGCGCAGAACCGGTTGTTGAATATTGCAGCGTTGATTTTCGCTGCATTTGGGCTTGCCTGGGTTGTTTACCTGCAAGCAATCAGAGGAACGACCAGTGGCCCCGATTTTGTTCAGGTGATCAAATCCGGGGAAATCACAGCAGACTCTGTTACTTCCATCGAAGTGGTTGCGCCACCTCAAGGATACTCTGCGTTTACAGCCAGTGAATATGAACGCTTAACACGCCTGGCAACGATCACAGATCAAACGACAATTAAAGAGATCCTGACAGCGTTGCTGGGTGCCAGACCCGGGCAGTATTCACAAAATCATCCGGGCTTACAGTACCACGTGTATTTGAAGGTCAACTGTCAGGCAGACTTCTTCTGGCTGAACGTTAAGGAATATCAGGATGCGAAAAGCGCAGTTCTTCAAGTAGAAGCCAACAATCGGAACGCGCTCAATCCCAATGGTGCCACTCTGTATTACCTGCAAAACTATGCTGAAGTTCTCAGCTTGCTGCAACAGAAAGAAAAGTGACATCCAGCGACAAAAAAAATACGCGGTACTTGTCTCTCAAATTTCAGTCACTTACACTTTCAACTCACAGTGATCACCAGATTGTAATTACAAACTCATGCTTTGCCATGCAGATAAGCTTTCAGGATTGACAATGCCCGATAAATCAACGCCCGAGACAGTAGAAACCATCATCCGAGACCGCAAGACAGAAAAGGTACTGTGTGATATTGAATCACATCAGCCTGTTCCTGCTGACATTGCAGAACGCAATCGTAAGATCGTACTGCAGGCGATTCAGGCCGCGGGCTGGGCTCCTTTTCACTATCCACGCAAAGTCAATAATTTAGCAGAACCGTGGCGTGCCCATGTTTTATGGGATGCGCAGGCAAAACAGGCTGCGATTTATATGCGTGATGAATTAAACGTCACCTCAAAAGAACCCCGGCTGGCAGCCGCCTGCAGTGCGCTGGTCCTGGTGACCTGGCTGCCTGAGGTCTCTGCTGCTGAAGTACAGCAGGATTCAAAAGTCGAACGGGAAACGTTACTGGCACGCGACGAAGAACATCTGGCAGCCGCTTCGTCTATGGTCCAGAATCTGTTACTGATGCTGACCGCGCACGATATGGGAAACTACTGGTCGAGTGGCGGAAAACTGAAGGGACCGGAGATGTTCCAGTACCTGGGCATTCCCGAACAGGAAAAATTACTGGCAGCCGTCTTCATTGAGTATCCTGAGATGCGGGACGATTCCAGAGAGCGCAAACCGGGCAGCCTGCGAAACGACCGCAGCGATCAGTGGATTCGCGAAGTGACTCTTTGAGAATAACCCAATGAGGCAAGTCCACTTTTTCGATTCTTATTCCTGACTCAATTTCCACTCACACGTATCAGGTGGGCCCGAATAAATTTCGGGCCGAGCGCAGCGAGCAGGAATCTGACAGAGAACCAGAACAATGAATCGTGATCGTGATTATGAATGATCGATAAAGATTGATGTGATATTTAAAATCGATCAAATGCCCTGACAGTTTCCTGTTGCTTTCAGCAATCCCGAATTACATTGGGGACCACCCAGGACAAATATTATTTATCCATGAATCTTACACGTTAGTGAATTTCGTTGTAGCAAAAACTCACGTCTGAATCTCCGACAGTTCCTGCCAGAGCAGGGCACTGGCCAGTGTTCCCTGGCGAAACGATTCCAGCGAGAAACGTTCATTAGGGCTATGAAGGTTATCCGTATTCTGCCCCCAGCCCAGCAGCAGAGTTTCGACGCCAACCAGCGACTTAAACGTTTCGACAACTGGAATGGAGCCCCCTTCGCGGATCATCACGGGTGCCGTTCCGAATGCCTGTTCAATGGCCGTACGTGCGGCTGTCATATAGGGGCTGTTGAAATCAAAGACCAGACCGCGGCAGCCGTGGAAGTCGATGAATTCCATGGTCAGACCTAGCGGCAGCTGATCACGCAGAAACTGCTCCAGCGCTTTCGTCAATACTTTGGGATCCTGATCGGGAACCAGGCGGCACGTGATCTTTACGCGGGCTTGAGCGGGTACGATGGTTTTAGGGCCTTCACCCGTGTAGCCCGAGATCATGCCGTTCACATCGCACGTTGGGCGTGCCCAGCGGCGTTCCAGCGTGGTAAAGCCCGCTTCGCCGGCGACTGCATTCACACCCAGATTGCTCATAAAGGTGGCTTCATCAAAAGGCAATGCTGCAAACTGCTCGCGCTCTTCCTGTGTCAGTTCCAGCACGCCGCCATAAAAGCCGGGGATTTGCACTCGCCCCTGATCATCGTGCAGCGCGGCGATCATTTTCGCCAGACCATTGCCCGGGTTGGTCACCGCACCACCAAACACGCCACTGTGCAGATCCTGGCGGGGTCCGCGGACAATCACTTCGCAGGCCAGAATGCCTCGCAGTCCGTAGGTAATCGCGGGCAGCCCCGGACCATACTGACTGGTATCGCTGATCACCGCGATATCGCTGGCTACCAGATCCTTGTTCTCAGCCAGAAAACGGTCCAGGTTGTCGCTGCCGACTTCTTCTTCGCCTTCAATCACAAAGACCACGTTGACCGGCAGCTCGCCGTGCACTTTCATCCAGGCTTCGACCGATTTGATGTGTGTATACATCTGCCCTTTGTCATCGGTCGCCCCGCGGGCATAAATGTGTCCGTCGCGGATGTCCGGTTCAAAGGGGGGCGTTGTCCATTGATCCAGAGGATCGGGGGGTTGCACATCGTAATGGCCGTATACCAGTACGGTCGGTTTTCCGGCTGCTTTTTTCCAGGCACCGTAAACAATCGGATGTCCGGCTGTTTCCACCAGGCGGCTTTCGATGCCTGCGGCTTCCAGCTGTTTCAGTACAAACTCGGCGCCCCGCCGCGTTTCCGATTTCAATGTCGAGTCGGCACTCACACTGGGGATTTTCAAGAATTCGATCAGTTCACTGACAGCCTGATCCTGATGTTGCTCTAAATAACTGCGAACTTGCTCAACCATTGTTTTCCTGTAACCTTGATCCTGCTAAGTTATGATATCATTGAAGGTGAGAGAGACTACACGAATGATGTTCTGAAATTTGAGTATAAGTCCCCGTGGATCATTTGAGTATAGAAGTCATCCATGAAAACAGTAGATGTTGCAATAATTGGTGGGGGAATCATCGGTCTGGCAACCGGCTGGCAGATCAGTCAGCGGTTTCCGGACAAATCAATTCTGATCCTCGAAAAAGAAAGTCAGGTTGCCCAGCATCAGACCGGTCATAATTCGGGTGTGCTGCATTCCGGTATCTACTACAAACCAGGTTCCCTCCGGGCCATTAATTGTCGCGAAGGCAAACGTGCGATGGAAGCGTTCTGTGATGCCGAAGAAATTCCCTGGGATCAATGCGGCAAAGTCATTGTGGCGATCGACAAGCGGGAGTTTTCCGCCCTGGATCGCATTTTTGAACGGGGACAACAGAATGGCGTCACCTGTGAAATGATTGGCGAGGAACGCGTCAAAGAACTCGAACCACACGTCGCCGGCATCCGAGGTATCCATGTTCCGGAAACCGGCATCGTCGATTACAAACAGGTCTCCGCACGACTGGCCGAACGCATTCAGGAGAAAGACAATCAGATCCTGACCGGCGCCGAAGTCACGGGCATCCAGCATCACGCCGACTCAATTACTGTCAAAACTAAACAGGGAGACTTTACCGCAAAGCAGGTCATCAACTGTGGCGGACTGTTCAGCGATCGCGTGGCCCGGATGGGCGGTTCGAAACCGGAATCCAAAATCGTCCCCTTTCGTGGCGAATATTATGTACTCAAACCGGAGGCAGAACATCTCTGCAAAGCGCTGATCTATCCGGTTCCCAATCCCGAGTTCCCTTTTCTCGGCGTGCATTTCACCAAAATGATTCATGGCGGCGTCGAATGCGGCCCCAATGCCGTCTGGGCCTTTGCGCGGGAAGGCTATACGAAAACCAGTATCAATATCGGGGATCTGTTCGAAGCGGCTACCTATCCCGGGTTTCGCAAGATGGCATTCAAATACTGGAAGACCGGCCTGAAAGAGATGTGGCGGTCGTTCAGCAAACCGGCATTCGTGCGTGAACTGCAGCGACTGATACCCGAAATCAAGGCAGACGACCTCGAAGCGGCCCCCGCGGGCGTGCGTGCCCAGGCGCTCGGGCCGGATGGAACCCTGGTAGATGACTTTCTGATTGATGAATCCGACCGCATGATTAATGTGTTAAATGCACCTTCGCCGGCTGCGACATCCTCTTTACGGATCGGATCAATGATCACGGATCTGCTGGCCCGACGGATTCAATAACGGAAAGAAGACCACACGATGCAGACATCGATCATCACTTACTGGGGCTACGCCACCGTTGTCTTCTGGACGATCCTGCTGGTTCCTTCGTTACTGATGATGATCCGCAAACGCATTACCCGCTGTCTGCCCGAGACGGAAATCCCAGAAATGTGGCCCCTGATCTCCGTCATCGTGCCCGCCAAAGACGAAGCGGAAACCATCGAGTTGACACTCAACTCGTTACTCGCCTCCGACTACCCCCGGCTGGAAATCATCGCCGTTAATGATCGCTCGACTGATGAAACGGGTGCGATCATGGAACGGGTTGCGCAGTCCGCCAGAGAGCAGGACCGCGTCAGCATGCAGATCATGCACATCACTGATCTGCCTGCCGACTGGCTGGGGAAATCGCACGCCATGCATCAGGCCGCAAATCAGGCGACGGGAGAGCTGTTATTATTTACCGATGGTGATATCATTTTCGATCCCAAGGCCATTTCAGAAGCGACGCGCATCTTCCTGCATCAGAAACTGGATCATCTCTGTCTGCTGCCTCAACTGGCACGCGGCGGGCTGCTGGAGATGGCCTTCATTACCTTTTTCGGTTTCCTGCTGACCGGCGGCATGTTTCTCTGGCTGGTTCCGACCCGCTGGCACTTCGCATACATCGGCATCGGCGCTTTCAATCTGGTCCGGACCGAAGTGTATCAACAGGTCGGCGGCCACGCCGCGATCAAGCTGGATGTACTGGATGACATCAAACTCGGCAAACTCATCAAAAACTATTATTACAGGCAGGATTTTTACCTGGGGATTGAACAACTCAAGGTCCGCTGGCAGCCTTCTGCGTGGGGTGTGATTACCGGCGTCGAAAAAAACTCGTTCGCGTCGTTTCATTATTCTGTGTTATGGGTCTCGCTGGCAACGCTGGTGTTTCTCCTGTTTTTTATCGCCCCTTTTATCGTCCCGTTTCTGTACCCGCTATCACAGACGATCGGCTTTCTGATTACAGTAGGCCTGCTGCATCTCTGCTATGCCACGATTGCGGTTCTGTTCTCATCCGGTCTGCGCGTGACGCCGCTGCTGTTCTTCTCGTCGCTGGCCCTTGCGTTTGCCATCTGGCGGTCAGCGTATATCACTCTCAAAAACGGCGGCGTCCGCTGGCGGGATACAATCTATCCCCTGGATGTGCTGAAGAAGAACCTGTATTAAACATCGTGATATGTTTTTGCATTCAAATCTTGAAAACACGAGTGTGTGACACTTCTGGTGAGTGTCTTTTAAACTGCAACCGACAGGATGCGTTTGCAGAACTATGTGTATCTTCATGATGTAGTAAGCTGACTGGTTCAAATTGTCATCAGTCATTCAGTGTGTCACAGTATTGGCACAACCGAGTCAATAATGTGATTTGCAGACTGTAACGTTTGACTGTAGTCTGATTAATCATGTCTTCCTACCCTGAGCCCCTCGCGACGCCCCCCCCCGCCGGTGCCCTTCATTTAAAATTCATAAATTACATTGGAACCTGGAGTTAGCTCTATGTTGCGTCTTGGGATTAAAGCGAAACAATTTCGAAAATTTGAAAGATATTCTGCCTAATTCGAGTGGCTTCTTTCTCATTAATAATACGCAGAGATCTACCAGTAACTTTGTTAGATGAATCAGTGAAATGAATATTGATAATTACCTTTCGGTTCGAACACGATTGCTCTTGCAGCACAGGACTGCCCTGTACGGGTATATCTTTTCCTGTGTGAGAAACCATACCGAAGCGGAAGATATTCTGCATGATGTTTGCGTGATCGCCATTGAGTCCTTTGATCAGCTTAAGAATCGGGATTCCTTTTTTCCCTGGGTACGTGAAATTGCCTTTCATCAGGTACTGGCGCATCTGAAAAATCAGAAAAAAGAGAAACCGTTTAACCCGCATGTCGTCGCTGCGTTGGCAGACGCCGTTGACCAGGTGGAAGAAGACCATTCACGATTAAACTTTCGTGAAATTCTGATGAAATGCCTCGACAAACTGCCGGGGTTCAGTCGGGAATTAATTCTGACCAGGTATGACGGATCCAGTGAAGATATCTCTGACATTGCTTCCCGCTATGGGAAGAGTTTGCATTCCATTTATTCTCGTCTGAAACGAATCAAGACCTTACTTCGAAACTGTGTGGAGAAACAGGTGACGTCAGAGGTAGCACCTGACAGATCATCGGAGGTGTCATATGATTCAGTCTGATGATCGAGATCTGCTCGAAGCCTACCTTGCTTCTGATTTAGAAGTAGACGAAGTCAAGGCACTTGAATATCGAATTTGTACAGAAGAGGATCTGGCGTGTTTGCTGATCGAGATCTCCTGTGAGGAAAAGGTTATTCGTGAATGGGTCGAAGTTCAGAAGTCCCGAGTCTGGATACATAAGCTGGTTGGGGAGACACCTGATCGCAAGAAATCTCTGCTTCGCCGATATTTTTCGATTGCGCTCATGCTCGTGGTGGCCGTCACGCTGGGATACGTATTGGGGCTGCCTCACTCGATCTCAGAACGGGTTACGTCTTCGAGGTCAGAAAATGAAACTTCTTTGATCTACAATGCGGCGACTTTTAAAGAGATCACGGGAGGAGAGTTAAAGTCTCTGGATGTGCTCTGTAAAGTTGATGAGCATTTGCAGACACGTCGGGAGTATAATTTAAATCAGGGTATCCTGCGATTGAAAATGAATTCCGGTGTTGATGTGCTGGTCGCTGGTCCTGCCCGGTTTCATTTGTTGAACTCAAATGAGTTGTATTTGTCACAGGGAACGATGACAGCTGACGTCCCTCAGTGGGCAATTGGCTTCGAAATACAATCTCCTCGCATGAATGTTGTGGACCTCGGCACGCGGTTCGGATTCTTTGTTGACGAAACCGGCGGTGCGGAAGTTCATGTTTTCCAAGGCGCTGTCAGCTGCCAGGAGACAGAAACAACAGCAACACCTCGTTTACCGCAACTCTTGTTGACAGGGCAGTCTTCAAAATTGGAACCCGGCGGAAATCTGGTAGAAAGCCAGACGGAATCGGATTCCCTGTTTGGAGCTTGTCTGTGTTATCAATCACGCATTAAGCAGCTCTCCGGTAATCTGAAATTGTTGTCAAACCTGCCAGAAAGTGTCGCGGTCACTAAATTGACTTCAAACGATAATATGTTCGTGTTTCAGGAGCGGCAAAGTTTCATTTTACCCGTCGACATCAACTGTAATGCCCCTGTTCCAGGTAAAGAACGGGATGCATCGGGCAAGGCGAGTCAGTCACAATTTGAAGCCGGCGTCATTAAAAAAGGGACTCGGGTAGACGTTTATTACGTTCATCACGATGCCTTTCATCCTGGAGATCCGCAATTTTCCAAAACACAAACGCGGATTCAACTGGAAGGACAGCTTCAATTTCAAAACAGGATCTTAGGTATCCTGCAGACAGATATGCTGCTGCAGCAGACAGATCAGATACTCGGTCACCCTGAAGTTGAATATCTCGGTAATGGCAAGAAAAAGAATCTCCGTACCGCCGAAGATGAAGTCAGCCTGTTTCCAGACATGCGAACCCTTTCCCTGAACTGGGTCTTATCCAGAAACCAGGGGCATCGGAATATGAATGCAATGCGAGTTTTAGTGGCAGTGGATGAGTGACAAATTACGAAAATTTTAACAAACACAAAGCAGATGGAATACTAAATCTGTATGGCAGCAAGGGGATCGAAAAGTGAGTTCCCTGAATTTATTTCACAGGAGAAGATGATGAAACTAATGCAAAAAAAGCGAACCGGATTTACACTGATTGAATTGCTGGTAGTGATTGCCATCATTGCCATTCTGATTGCCTTGCTGTTACCCGCCGTTCAGCAGGCACGCGAAGCCGCCCGCCGCAGCACTTGCAAAAATAATCTGAAACAAATCGGCCTGGCACTCCACAACTATCACGATACGCACCGCTCCTTTCCGCCCTGTTATGTGGATCAGGTTGTGGGGGGAGTGACTTCGGGCAATAATCTGGGCTGGTCAATGTTTCTGCTGCCGTATATGGATCAGGCGACCCTGTATCAGAAAATCAGCGAAACGGGTGCAATGAATGTTTTCTGGACCACGCTGACTCCCATGACTGACAGCTCTGGTTATGCAAAAGTAAGCTTGCCCGTCTTTAATTGTCCTTCAGATCCTTCGGGGGGCATCAATACTAAAATTACCGGTGACTACGGTAAATCAAATTACAAAGCACTACGTTCTGTCCTGACTTATTATGCTGGAACTCCCACTTTTCATCCGGAGAAACGCATGTTACGTGATTTCACGGATGGAGCTAGTAATACCTTAATCGTAGGCGAATCAGATACGCTAAATCATAAAGGCGGGTTGTGGGTCGGGAAGTCATCTAACTCCCGTGACATTCTCTCCAATGCCAATGATACGTATCGGATCAACGGTCCGGATGTGGACGATGGCTTCAGCAGCGTGCACGTTGGTGGATGCCACTTTGTCTTTGCTGACGGACGTGTGAGGTTTCTCTCAGAAAATATCAGCGGAGATATCTATACTGGATTAGGAACCTATAATGGTGGCGAGATACTGGGCGAATTCTAAACTACGGTCTTAATGGTTTGCTTTTGAATCGTCGGAATGTCGCTGGAATACAGTTTTTGAAAAACGGAGAGTCAGGTAATGCGCTTCTATTTATTTCTTGGTTGTGTTGTCATCGCCGCTGGAGTGATGACAGCTCCGGACATCCTCGTGTCAGCGGAACGAACGACTGACACAACGGATGTTTCTCAAGCGTTGAAGCTGCTTCCGAAAGAAACGCCTCAGCCGAATTACGGAGCTAAGGTTCCCGCGGTGATTACCGGAAAGCTGATGCTGCATGCGTCTGGCACAGCTTCCGGTTTGCTGGGGGTGAGTGTTTCAGACGGGTATTCCGTTGTCAAAACAGACGCGCAGGGCGCTTATGAATTGAAACCGAATCCAGATGCCGTGTTTATCAATGTGACGCGTCCCGCGGGTTATGATATTCAGGGGGACTGGTACAAACCGCTGGCGGCACAAGTGAATTTCGAACTCAAACCAGCCGTAGATGACGAGCGCGAATTCATATTCATCCATGTTACCGACACGCATATTTCCAAGGATCCTGTCGCTCTCAAAGGATTGAGCCGCTTCGTTGAGGAAGCAAATAAACTGACTCCGAAACCACGGTTTGTGGTCAACAGTGGCGATCTGCTGAATCTGTCCAAAGCGCTGTTGAGCAGTACCGCCAATGGACGTGCCGGCTTCCAAAATTATACGGGTATCATGAATCATCTGACGATGCCTTATTATAATGTGGCCGGCGATCACACGGATTCAGTGTATCGTCTTGATGAATTTCCGCGAGGCGATCACCGCTGTGCCAAGCCTCTTTTCTGGGAGCACCTTGGCCCGCATTTCTTTTCGTTTGAATATGGCAAGATCCATTTTGTCTCAGTCGATTACTGTTATCACCTGGGGCTGCGAAAACTGACAGTGAACGGGAAGAAACGGGACTACCCGACGCTCCAGGTTCAACCAATGCATACGGCTTGGATGAATCAGGATCTGCAGCAGCGCAGCCCGGGGACTTATGTTGTGACGACTTCGGAGCATGATCTTACGGAATACTGTCCCGATTTTCTAAAAATGGCGCAACAGCACGATATCCGTTTTCAACTGTTGGGTGATGACCATGTCGTCAGCGAGAAAACCCAGCCGGTCTCGTTTCGTACAGGAGGTGCTCTGGCCGGCTGCTGGTGGAATCCCAAAACGGAACAGCTTTGTCCAGATCTGTCTCCGCAGGGTTACCTGATTTATCGCGTTGTCGGCGAGGAAATGGATTATTTCTATAAGGGACTGGGACAGCGCATCGCCATCGTGTCGCCTCGTATTGGTGCTGACTGGCAAGGGAAAACTGAAGTGCAGGCACATCTGGTACAGCCTCTGCCGGGGGAATTCCTGGAATATTCACTGAATGGTACAGACTGGAAACCGATGCGGGAAACGGGTCAACCCTTTTATCGAAAACAGTACGCCGTCACAGTCGATTCGGCTTCATTGCCGGATGGACATCTCAATTTTCAGGTCAGAAGCAATCTCGCCACTGAAATTCGCGACAGGCAATTCGTCGTGGCCAACGGTGCGAAACCTGCAGGCAACTGGCCTGATGCCATTCTGGAATTTTCAGTCGGAGCGCGCATCTCAAACGCTAAAATTAAGAAGACGCCGACCGGCAATGTTCAAGTCTTATTCAACGAAGAGGTTGTCGGATCGATCCCCGCCAACACGCGTAAAGAGTATTCGTTTCCGATCAATTCTGCACAACTGCGCGAATCCAATACACTCTCGTTTAAATTTTCTGATCCCGCTGATGGAATGTCTCTCAACAGTCCAATTCTCAAAATTGGAAAGAACCTGCTGCGGGATCCCAGAGACACAGCGGTCAGAAAAGTAAAAGCCGCTCATTGGGGAACCGGAGCTGTCGACTGGGGAGGTTATCTTGTGGGAGATTCTCCAGAACTGGTGGGGAATCCATTTCAGCGTAAGCAAAGTCGCTTCTGTTTTGTGTTGAGCGATGCTGAATAATTTGTGTCCTGAGCTAAGTCTGCCTCAATCAGCATTCAGCTTATCCATTACCCTCGATGCATGATTTCCCTCATAGGTATTGTGTATCAGGTGATGGTTGGCTCTGAGTCGTTTAAGCTGGACGTGCTGAAAAAGAACCTGTATTGAAGGGGGATGGCTCAATTCGCAATTTTTTTAGGCTGCTTCGCCTCAACGGGTTCTGCGTTCTGGTACCAGGGTTTATTTTTGACCGTCAGGTAGCGGCTGCTGGTCTGGCCGCCATCTGTGCCTAATAGTTCGATGCGGCGTTGCATGGTATCAATGATGAAGCATCTGCCGTCGGGCAGGTAGAGTTCGTTCCAGGCATGTCCGCCGGCACGTCTGGCGTCACCATAATTGCCGCGCACCAGGGCCACATCCAGTCCTGCCTCGTCGGCCAGCAGTTTGAATAACAGCGCCCGATGGCGACAGACGCCCGCGCCACACAGCCGAGTCACATCGCCCAGCAGTACTCCCTCATTCGCATATTCCCTGGTCAGCAGGACGACTGCTGGGTTACTCCAGCGATTGTTTTTATCGAGTGACATATTCTGGTCCACATATTTCGCCAGTCGTGTCGCCCGATGAAGTGGCTCTAAAGCTTTTAATTCCTCGGAGTGAGCGAAATCCAGATGCTGATTGAGGGCGGTGTCACGCTGGCGGTCGACGATAATCAGTTCGCGTCGGGAAAACGCATTTCCGTTTTCCTCCAGTTTCATCCCCCGACCGCCGTCGACATAACCGTCCATAATCTTGATTTTCGGCCCGACAAAATGTTTTGAGTGATAATCGACGGTCGCCTGTCGCGCATGTTCCCGCATTTTCGGACGTAAGGAATCATCATCAGGATAGCCCCGCAAAGCCAGGTCCAGAAAGAGGTCGCTGCTGCGGGGATCCACCTGATGAACTTCGATTGCTACTACATTCGCGCCGGATACCAGTTGATCCGCATCCATTTTAAAATACTGGTAGAGACGTTCTTCCAGCCCATCGGATCGCTTCAATGCACGTGTATCTGCGGTGATCTGACCCTGGGGGAGGTTGTGCCTGAGAATTTCTTTCCCGTTCAGATAGACAACACAGCCATCGTCGCTGCGAATCATGAATACCAGCTGTTTGAGTTGGCCGGCGTCTGGAATCTGAAACGAATGTCGAAAACGAGCCGTGATTGGTTTTTGCTGTGGCTCGCTGCCGAAGCTTAGCGTGGTACTGATATCTGCTTCCCCGTAACCCAGTGGTGCAGTACCGGATTTCCAGTTTGAATCATCAAATTTCGGCTCAATCCAGTTGGGAGCCAACGGTTGGCCATCATCCTGGTACCGCCATGTGCTGTGCTTGCCAAATGGAATCAGGGTGGTTTGTGCTCCGGTCCGGGAGGCGAACAGTATTAAAACAAGCAAGATGAGAGGGCTGGCGAATAGGGTACGACGCATGTGGTTCGGTCCATTTTCAAATCATATTTGTTTGGGTCGCTGGCGGCTCTGAGACGGTTCAGGTTTTCGAAATCGTATTGCATGTCAAATTACGAATCAAGAAAACACTTCGGGAATTCATATTGGACCAGTTGCCTATTGCTCCTTCGGACGGTGATACCACCTTTTATGTGTACGCTGAACGACCTGACTGGATGCTGATCGTTCGACAGGAATGTCGATTTGACGTACTGAAATGCTTTTACCCCCTGTTTCTGAGGTGTTGCTGAATACTGGCATAGAATCTGCATAAGAACATTCCCAACGAAGTGAGGTACAGGAGATATCATCAGATACAAACAAGGCTCACGTGGGGAAGCCCCAGCCAAATACCCCAGCCAAATATAATTGAACAATTTACAGGAGAAGAACATGTCATTTTTGAAACTAAGCTCTGCATCGGCACTGGCTGCCCTGGTTCTGGTCGGCTGTGAGACAAACTCAGAGTCCATTGAGCAGGCCCGCAAGAATGTGGACGAAGCCAGGATGGAAGGTCAGGAGCAGATCGCTCAGGCCAAACAGGAAGCAACTGCTGAAATGCACGAAACCAGACGGGTTGGTACCGAAAACATTCGGGAAGAAATGAAAGACGTACAGGAAGCACGCCTGGAACGTGAATCCTCTGCTGAAGTCAGCGAAGAGATGCGAGATGTGAACGAAGCACAGCGCGAGCTGAACGAGTCGCTGGCACAGGCAAAAAAAGCCAATGCAGAAGATGTTGCTGAAGCAAAAAAAGAAGCGGAAGAACGTGTGACGGAAGCACGAAACCGATTAGCTGAAACGAAAGTGGAAGCTTTGAAAAACGCTCAGGAAAACGTGATGGAAGCCGAAAAAGCTTTGAAAGAAGAGCAGGCTGAAGTCACCGAAGCGGAAGCGACTCTCGCTGCTGCTAAAAAGAAGTTGAGTGAAACCAGTGAAGCCGACAAAGAAGATGCTCAGGAAGCTGTGAAAGACGCAGAAGAATCACTGGCTGCTGAAAAGAAAGACATCGCCGAAGCAGAACAGAACCTGCAGAAAGCAAAGCAGGAACTTGATAAAGTGAAAACGCTGATCAACAAATAAACCACGAACTAAACGGATCAGTCCGCATTCACGATTTAACAACCCGGATCGCAAGGTCCGGGTTGTTTTTTATACCCTGGATAACGAATACTGACCTTTTTACTGCTCCACAATCGTCTGTGTATCCCACTGGATCCAGGCACCTTTCACATAGCGAGACTCTCCCGTATTCATCAGGACCCAGCGACCATGATGGCCGTCCGGTAGTCGGGCTGCGACATAAAAGCGTTCGACAAAGTCAGCCGCTCGCGCTTCTGGTTCGATGAATCGGGGATGCAGTACCTGCATCAGATCACCGGATGCAGGTTGGGTGAACCAGATAAACGGACAGTTTGAAGTCTGGGACCATTCAGGCGCGTCCTCGAACTGCACTGGCCCGTTCAATTCTGTCAGATCTCGATCCTGTTCTTCCAGCAACTGGGGAGTCATGGCATAGATGGTTCGCAAGGTACGCGTGTCTTCCCGATGTGCGGGCGGATAGACATAAAAAGGCCAGATCATGAACCCCCCAAATATCAAGAACGCCAGCGTACCACAGGAATGGAAAAACCATTTCGAAGCATAAAATACAGTCTTTTTTTTCTGTAACAGATCATTGTTCATGTTATGATTTCCTGAGAATGATCATATCACGTTTTCAATGAGATGCGACGGGCATATTTCGTAATGAAAAAATCAGACCTGCAAAAAGAATCTACAGAAAATCAATCTGGGTCTGCGGCTTCAGTGCTACTGGAAGCATTTGACATTTCACACAGGTCACTCTTCAAATTATCGCTCTCTGTGGACGAATACTACGGCAACTCGCATCCGCTTATTGATGATGATGCTTATCGAGTTCAGCAGCAAATTCGTTTCATGACAGGAGTGATATTTGATTTGAAGGGAAAACAGGATCAGAAATTCCATAATGAGTATGATGAAAAAGGAGCCTTGTTGCACAGCCGTACGGTTTATGCGGACGGTACGATCATCGATGGTTAAATCAAAATAAACAACATGAGTGGAGAATTCGATGGGCGCCTGGGGATGTACTACATTTGAAGATGACAGCACCTGTGACTGGGCATACGACCTGTACGCTGCCGAAAACACGGCTCAGTTTCTGCGCGAATCTTTAACGCCGGAAGATACCGATGACTACCTGGAGTATGATGATTGCTGTTCGATCCTGGGAGCTGCCGAAACCGTTTATTCACTTTTATTTGAAGTCAGAGACAACCCGCCTGTTGAGTTCCAGGAATGGGTTAAGAACCATCGGGGTCTGGACGTGACCGACTTAAAGCCAGTCTGTGTACTGGCATTGAATCGAGTACTTTCGGAGAATTCAGAATTGAATGAACTCTGGACAGAAAACAGCACAGAGTATCCCGAATGGAAAGGCAATATTGAGCGCATGATTCATGCGTTTAATGCCTGAGTGAAATAAGTTCGATCCACCCATATTTCCAGGAAAGAACCCACTGCTGTGAACAGTAAATCTTGTTTATTGGTGATCTTCTTCTGTAGCCTGATGCTTCATACTCAGGCAGTGTCTGCAGCAGAACTATCGTCTGTTGATCTCTCTAAGCTGTCTGCCGATGCCGTTATCAATACGGACAGCAGCACCTACGATTCGCATCCCTCTGCGATCACTCTGACCGATGGAACGACGTGCGTTGCCTGGACGGCCTTCAAAGAGAGTCGCGATCAGATTCTGCTGCGTTTCATCGCCGCCAATGGCACCCCCGGACCCCTGCAGACGGTCAGTCAGGAGGGGAGCGTGCACGGGCCTCCGACGGTGGTCTCTTTGAATGAAACAGATCTGTGGGTGATCTGGTCTGCCAAACGTCCCGAAGGCTGGAGAATATTAGGGCGTCTCTGTCGCTCCGGGGTCTGGCAGAAAACCGTTCCTGTTTCTGGAAAGCAGTATCAGGCAATTCATCCCACAGCGATACGTATCTCAGAGCATGTCATGACTGTCGCCTGGAGTGGCCTGCAGCAGTCCCGGTTTCGGATTCAGACCCGCTCTCTGCAGGGAATTCGCTGGCTGCCGCCCCGGACCGAATCGGATACGGAGGGAAATGCGTTTCGGCCCGCACTGGCGTTCAAACCGGATGGGAATTTCTGGCTGGTCTGGGATCAATATGAGCAGAACCATTATCGTGTGGTCGGTCGCAACCTGAGTGCCGGACAAGGCCCGATTGAAGCGATCTCGCCGACTGACATGCATTGCCTGCAACCCACTCTGCTTAACACCGATCAGGGGCTCTACGCTGCCTGGTTACAGAAGCAGGACGTGATTGGCGGGCCGGGAGTTGTCAGTCAATGGCATACGCTGCACGTCGCAAAACGGACTAAGGACGGCTGGCGCCAGATTCCTGGCGCAGCAGGAAACCCAGTCGCCGCTGAACTGACGCAGGGGCTGGTGGCTCAAATCGAACCGCAGCCCGTCGCCACCAGTGGTTATCTGGGCCGACGCACAACACCAATGCTGCTTGCCGATGAATCAGGGGTTTGGCTGCTCTGGGAACGGAAGTCAGATCATCGTGGTTCAACAGCCCAACCGCGCGGAGATCTGGTCGGTCGTCAGATCCTGCAGGATCAGCTCCAGCCAACCGTAGTGCTCGCCCAGGGAAAGGTTGACTATCATCTGGCGCATCCTGCCCAGGTGTCCGAGGGGAAATTTATCACTCTGGCTTCCAACGTCTATCCGGGGGGACGACGCCTGTATCATCGTCTGCTCTGTGATGTGAATCAGCATACGCCTTTTCAACAGGCCGACTGGCAGGGCTGGCGACCGACTGAACTTCCCGTTCAGGAAGAACTCACTCCCCGCCGCCAGATTCAGGCAGGTGAAAAGAGTTGTCAGCTGTATTGGGCGGACATGCATTGTCACAACAATCTCTCGTCCGATGCGGAAGGCGAGCCGGATGAATTAAATTATTATGCCCGCGACCGGGGTGCCCTGGATGTGGTTGTCTTTACGAATAATGATTTTTATATCGTGCCATTAACCCAGTACGAATACGAGCTGGGTAACTTTTTCGCGAATGCGTTTACCAGACCGAAACAGTTTCTCTCGCTGCCCGGTTACGAGTGGACTTCCCGCATTCCCGGCGTGAAGACCGCGCCGTTATCCGACCCCGGGAACTGGACACACCCTTACAAAAACCGATCTTACCCCAATCATCGGAGTGTCATCTATCCTCCAGCCGGCGGTCCGGTCATTCGATTCATGGAAGTCGAAAATGATATTAACCGCCTGAATTACGAAGTCGAAAAAGCGGGAGGCGTTACACTGACTCAGCACCCGGCTTTCAAACCCTCGGGGCATCCGGTGGAAGTTGGGATGGAACTGACTTCCGGCTGGGGAAACTATATGCAACAGGTTCCCCAGCTGTTTCATGGGATCCTCAATCAAGGCGGCAAGCTGGCATTTGTTGCCTGTGGAGATTCGCATCGTCGCGCACCGGGACTCAGCGGCGCATTGACAGGTATCTATGCAGAAGAACTGACTGCGGAATCGATCTTAGAAGCATTAAGAAAACGACGCTGTTTTGCCACGAATGGTTCTCGTATTTTCGTTGATACCCGGGCGAACGGCTCACTGATGGGGGAAGCGATTACCACAGAAACAGGAGACGTGGAACTGACCCTGCAGGCCACCGGCACACGTCCAATTGTCAGAACGACCCTGATTCATAACGGTAAAGAGATCAAAACGTTCGAAGGCAAAGGCACAAAAGAATTCAAGACCGCGCATCAGATCGAAAATCTTCCCGCAGGGCAGCACTGGTTCTACTGGCGGATCGTTCAGGATAAAGATGCCCCCGTACTTCCCGGGAATCTGATGGTCGCTCATGGCCATCTTGCCTGGTCTACTCCTCATTATGTGACTGTTTCCGGCAGCGAGAGTCCGTCGAAATCAGATTGAATGAGAGGGGCGGGATACGTTTATCACCCAGATTGGTCTCATCAGGGCAGATCCGGTCTGTTATACTCAGTCACTGTGATAATTTTTCAGTCCGTCCGATTTTCATCGACCAGAATAAAGAATATGAAACAACCAATCCCCTTTTTTCGTCTGCTGCTCTTGCTCACACTTCTCTTCGCTGGGAATGCGGAAGTGTCAGCGCAACTCACTTTTCCGAAGCAGGAAAAATATGAAGGGGCGCCGATCAAAACGACAGTGACTGTCACCCTGTTGATGGAAGACAACAGCGCGGCTCTGTTTGCCCAGCAGTGGGGGCAGACTTTTCGTGATCTGGGAATCTCGATTCGGACACGTCGCTCTGTTTTAGATGATAAACCGGCGATTGAACAGGACCTCCGGGGCACCTTACGTGAAGTCCGCCTGACTGGTACGCTCAATCGAAACGGGGAGATCCAGTTTCCCGGTCATCGCTTTGCCCGCAGTGATCTGGGACGACTCAAAGAATGGCTCAATGAACTGAAAACATTCGGCGCGCAGGGCTCACCCGAAAGCAAACCACTGTGGGGTTTGTCAAATGCGCAATTCAAAACGGTTTTTGCTGCACTTTCGCAGGAATCTCCTGCCAACATACAGGAGCTCTCGCTGAAAGCGGGCATCGACAAACTCGATTTACCCGATTCACTGACGATACGCTTCGACATTGATGCACAGAAACGCCTGGCGGAGTCGGCTCCGGATCTCACCATCAAAGCCGATCTGGAGAAACTGTCCAAAGGGACGGCACTGGCGATTGCCCTCAAACAGTATGGCCTTGCATTCTATCCACTGCGGACGCCCACCGGTTCGCTGGAACTGCGGGTGACTCCCTGGGAAGCGACGGACTCTCCCTGGCCGATTGGCTGGGATCTGAAACTCTCGCGCCAGAAAACAGCGCCCCGTTATTTCGAACTGATTCCGGTGGAACTCAATAACGTTCCACTGCGAGATGTCTTAATGGCGGCTTCCAAAGCATCGGGCATTCCGATGATCGCCGATGAATACGCGATTGAGAAGAAAGAGGTTGACCTGGATCAGATCAAAGTCACTGTCTCCAAAAAACGGACTACCTGGGGGATTCTGATCCGCAACGCCATCGGCCGTGATGGACTTACCCGTAAACTGGTGATTGATGAACGCGGGCAACCATTTATCTGGATTACAGTCTATACGCCACGCGTCTCGCCTGTCACTCGCTAACTGGTTTGAATATTAGGGAACCGGCGGAGCAGGGGGAGGCGGAATGGTCTCGATTGTGAAACGGGCATTCTTTTTGATCGGGGCTTTCGTTGGCTGCGGTTTCTGAGGCAACATGGTTCCCTGTGGCGTATCGACACTCATGCTGCTGTTGGCGGCACCGAGCGGAATGGGTTGCATGTCCGTCGGATAGGATTCCGTTTCGGCGCTCACATTCATCACCGCATCATAGGGAGCCGTGGATGCCATATTTCCACCGACCAGATCAGGGCGGACGTATTTCACGTTGCGGCCCGGTGTGACGCCATACTGCCAGTGAAATAAAGCCACCTGATGGGCTTTATATGGTAAATGTTCCCGTTTCTCAAAGAAGATGGCAGGCGCTCGCAGCGTGTTGTAATCCATCCACATACTCGACAGGCTGTACTTCTTCCGATGTACGCAACCCTGCTGACTCAGCAGCGCCACGGTGAGCAGCAGCAGCATGATTCGAGACGAGTAAATGCGGGACTGACGAAACATGAATCAACCTGAACGAAAGTGATGTCGTACAAAGGCTTCAAAGAAAACAGACGCTTGCTGCGCAGTATCTCTCTGTGCCTGAAATTATCATCGTCGAGACAATTCAGCGGGATTCAATCAATTCCCGATGAAAGAAAACTTCCGCGGGGAAAAAATAACTGTCGCGTAAAACAGGTAAGATAGGTTGAGTATTACCGCCACATCCTGGCAAAGATTTTCCCGAGTTCCGGGATCTGGTAATGGGCATTCAGACCACTGGGATTGGGGAGCACCCAGACGTCCGC